>Ga0307478_10002018_pt1 | contig 16681 bp, 14 predicted proteins | sample atmos_gasesECM4C_2_FD_203713 | JGI IMG/M metagenome (GOLD analysis project Ga0307478, IMG submission 203713) | Hardwood forest soil microbial communities from Morgan-Monroe State Forest, Indiana, United States - atmos_gasesECM4C_05 | ecosystem: Environmental > Terrestrial > Soil > Temperate...
ATGTATTTGTAGAAACGGTCTTCGCCGAGGCGCAGGGCAATCTTGATCGCGCCCACGTCGCTCGATTCGGCCAGGACGCCCCAGACCGGCAATAGGCCGTGAGGCTTCGAGTCGCGGATGCGCATTCCGTTGTAGACGATCGATCCCATCTGGCAATCGAAGATTTCGTTGGGATTGGTGATCTTTTCTTCCAATGCCGCCGAAATCGTGACGAGTTTGAAGGTCGAACCAGGCTCGTAGATGTAGCTAACGGCGCGGTTGGTCAGCGCCGCAGGCGTGATCTGCTTCCGCAGATTAGGATTGAATGTCGGCCGGTTGGCAAGCGCCAGGATTTCTCCCGTACGCGGATTTTCGACGATTACCGTGCCGGCAATCGCTTGTGTGTCGTGAATCGCCTGGTCCAGCTCTTTTTCGGCAATGTACTGAATGTTCTTGTCGATGGTCAGGACCAGGTTCTCGCCCGGCTCGGGCTGCGTCTCAACATCGGAGAACCACTGCTTGCGGGCATCGACGGAGATGAACATTTTCCCGGCACGTCCACGCAGTTGCTCGTCGAATTCGTGCTCAATGCCGCTTTGGCCGGAGTCCTCCATTCCGACGGAGCCCAAAACCTGCGCCGCTAAATCGCGCGCCGGAAAGAAGCGTTTCGGCTCTTTCTGGAAGTGGATGCCTTGCAGGTGAAGAGACTTGATGCGGTCGATGGTCTCATCGTCAGCTTTGCGGGCGACCCAGCAAAATGTCTTGTGCGCACGGCAATCGGCGAGCATCACGTTGGCGTCGTCGCCAGTGATGCGTGAGACCAGGGAAACCGCGGTCGGAAGATCTTTGACTTCCGTGGGAACGGCAAAAGCCGAATCCACGAGCACCGACATGGCGAGCTCGCGGCCGGCACGATCGTAGATGATGCCGCGCTTTGCGGTCAGTGGGATGGCGCGCTGCTGCTGGTGGCCAGCTTGCTTGACGAATCTCCCATAACAGAAGATTTGCAGGTAAACGAGGCGTCCACAGATGGCGGCGCACCAAAGCACCAGCATGGCGCCCAGCAGGCAAAGGCGGGAGTTCCTGGCGAGGTTGGAATCGGATGCGGCCATTCGGGATTCTCTAAGGATTGTCATCCCGAGGGCCGCGTTCTTTGCGGCCCGAAGGATCTATGCCCTTTTCCGCATCCTTGATGCTGCCGGCAAAGCGCATCGGTCCTTCGCTTCGCTCAGGATGGCAAACCGAAAACTGTTTCAGACAAACAGAGCGGCCTTCTATCAGGCCGCCGATAAGGTTTCGACGAGCTCGGCTCAGACGGCGGACGACGTTCGCCGCTACATATTCCTACTGGGCCGCTAGCACCATTACAGGCGCGGTGCTTGCCATCACTGGACCTTGCGCGTCTGTGGAGGCGCCGTCCATGCGGATCACCTGGCCCGGCTCCGGCGGCACCAGTCCCATGCGGCGCGCGAGAACATCAATTCGCTCGGGGTCGCGCAGAGAAGCATCTTCCAGCCGCAGGGCATGATTCATCTCCACCATAGCGCTCAGGTCGCGCTTGGCGGACTCGATCTGGTATCCGTATTCGATGGCCTTGAAGTGCTGCCAGGCGTATGTGAAGACGAGCAGAAACAGGCAGCCCAGGGCAGTGCCAAACTGCTTCATCTCGCGGTTGCGGCGTGAGTCTTCCACCTTGACCAGACGAGAGTTGTCGATCGCCTTGGAAAAATAGATTTCGGGTGTGCCGGTCCAGATTGAACGGCGCCCCGACATCGGAAACGTGCTGCGAATGGTTGCTGCCGCTGCCGCCATTTACGCTGCCCCCATGAGAACTCTGTCTTCGTTGGTGACTGGAATCTGCATGGCGAAGATCGCACGCAGTTCCTGTTCCTCTGCCATGCGTTGTTGCTCGGCCTGCGACTCGGCCCGTTCCACCGTCGCCATCAAATCCCGAATCAGTGTGCCCGTATACATTTCACAACCTCGAAAATGGATTCCTACCACGGAACCCGTAACTGCAGCCGTCAGCGTTCCGCTGTCAGCCTTCTTCCGAACCACGGATCTGCGTCCGCGTGCTCGTCCTGAACCTGAATTTCCTGACCCGGCACCGCCATGACAGCTAAATGCCGGGAGCCCCAGCAGGTTTTCCGGAGCTAAACTCTTTCCGCCGCCCGCAATTTCGCGCTGCGTGCCCGCGGGTTGCGATCACTTTCTTCTTCTGATGCCGTGACCGGTTTCTTGGTCAAAATCCGGTAGTACTTGTCCTTCATCGCGCCTTCGCGGAAGGCATCCTTTACGATGCGGTCTTCCAGCGAGTGAAAGCTGATCACCACCACGCGCCCTCCTGGCTTCAGAATCCGAGGCGCCGCTTCCAGCAGCGCCCGCAGATCCTCCAGTTCGCGGTTTACGAAGATTCGAAGAGCTTGAAAAGTCCTGGTCGCTGGATGAATCTTCCGGTCGTACTTGTCTTGACCCCGATTCATTGGCCGGGCCGCGGCTGATATCACATCCGCAAGTTGCGCGGTAGTTCGTATCGGCCGCGACCGGCAAATGGCTCTGGCGATTCTCCGCGACCTCCTTTCCTCTCCGAATTCGTAAATCACATCGGCAAGCTGTCGCTCGTCGAGGTGGTTTACCACTTGTTCGGCGGTGCGCTCCGACTGCGGGTCCATCCGCATGTCGAGCGGTCCATCCGCCTGAAAACTGAATCCGCGCGCCGCATCGTCCAACTGCAGGCTGCTCACTCCAATGTCGGCCAGGATTCCGTCGACCGTCGCTGCTTGTACGCCCTCCGCAATCTCTGCGAAAGATCTATGCAGCAACGTGATCGTCGGCCAATCCGCCAGCGCTTCGTCATCCCGAGCGGAGGATTTCGATTCGCTGAGCGAATCGGAATCCGGAGTCGAGGGACCTTGCGTTCGGCCTTGTGTCAGCCTTTTACGCGCGATTCCGAGCGCTGCCGGATCCTTATCGAGCCCAATCAAATGTCCCAGTGCGCCGAGGCGTTTTGCGATTTCGTAACTGTGCCCGCCAAGGCCCACCGTGGCATCGATATAGGTCCCACCGCGCCGCACGGCTAAAAAGTCGATCGCTTCTTTTAAAAGAACCGGAACATGGCTCGCTTCCCTTCCACCACCATGTCCAACCCCCTGAGGGGTGTCTGTTAATCCCTCGCCCACTAGATGCCCAGTTCGTCGAGCGTCTTCTCATCCTCAGGCGTGAACTTCTCTTCTTGAATCTTCTTGCGGTACGTCTCTAAGTTCCTGACTTCCAAATAGTTGAGGTATCCGACCACGGCTACTTCGCCCTTGATCTGAGCGGCCTCGCGCAATAATTGCGGGATCAGCAGTCTTCCTTGTCCGTCCATCTCGATCTGCTGCCCCCAATAGTTCGTACGCTCGAGAAACTTCTTCTTCGTGGGATTGAAATTGGATAGCCCGGCCAACTTTTGCTCGATCCGCTCCCACTCCTCGAAGGGATACACTTGAGCAACATCTCCATCGAGGCTGGTGATGTAATATTGCTGCCCGTATTTCTCGTCGATCACCCGCTTGAACTCGGCAGGGATCTTGAGGCGACCCTTCTCGTCGACCCGGGCTGGATGATTGCCGCGAAACATGGCCTGTATTAGTCACTCCGAGGCGATCCGTCTTCCGTCGCCAAAGGATCTGGTGCGTTACAGCGGCTGCCACAAGGGAGGTAAAAGCGGTGCAAAGTGTGTTTAATCTCGTGCGACTCGAGCTGTTTTTCGTGCTTTTGGGTCGGTTTCCCACCGGCTCCTCGTTATCAGCTCCTGACTCCCACGAACCCTATCTGTTCTACCACTCCGTACCACTTTGTACCACATCTTAGCCCTAAGTCGTTTATTGTCAAGAACAAACTTGAAGGTCGATATCCCACTCCACCACTGATCTGAAAAAGTACGAAGCCTTGTGGTTAACCAGTTGAGTGACCACAAGCAGTTGCGTTTACGAGCTTGGTTCTTTCGCTATTCTTTCGCTAATATTTTTCTTGATCTCCGCGACTGGCGCGCATTTTCCTGTGGAAATTCCGGAATCTTGCGGCACCCTGGTGGTCTTCTCGCGACGCGAAGGATCTCGCCATCCCTCTTAGAGCCGAATACATCCAAGCCGGGACATCCATTTCGGCCCAATGAGGTTCGCAGTTATGAGTCTCTCGCCCCTGCTAGCCGCCCTCTTTTTTCTTTCCACCGCACTTTTCGCTCAACAGGATCAGGCACCTCCGCTTTACCCGGCCCCCGGCAACCTGTCCGATGCGCAATCGCGCGAAAACGCCGAGCAAAGCTCGCAGATGCCAGTATTCCGGGTCAGCGTGTATGCGCGCAGCGCCCGCGCCGTGAACTATCGCAATCGCGGCGGATCGACAACCGTCGACATCAGAGGGACGAAGCTCATGTTGGAAGTCGACGGCCGGGCCAAAGTTGAAGGCAAAGCCGGCAGGCTGGCCATCGATGTCGAACTCAATCACCTGCAGCCACCCAAGACAATAGGGGCGGAATACCTAACCTACGTCCTGTGGGCGGTGACTCCGGAAGGCCGGGCGGTGAACCTGGGCGAAGTTCTGCCTGGGGACAACGGAAAAGACAAGCTCAATGTGACCACCCAGTTGCAGGCCTTCGGACTCATCGTCACAGCGGAACCCTACTTCGCGGTCACTCATCCCAGCGACGACGTGGTGGCCGAGAATGTAGTTCTCCCAAAAACCAAGGGCTTTGAAGAGTCGATTGATGCCAAGTATGACGCCCTTGAGGGGCGAGAGTACACGATCGACGTTCCCGCCGATCAGTTGCCCTCGGCGCAGGCCTCCACATCGGTCCCGCTCGATCTGCTTGAAGCGCGCAATGCAGTCGCTATCGCGAAAGCTGCCGGTGCGCAACAATATGCCAACGACAGCCTGACGAAGGCAGAGGACATGTTGCAGCGAGCCGAGGACTACTACCAGCGCAAGCAAGGCCGGACTCCGATCGGCACAGCCGCACGGGGAGCCACCCAAATGGCAGAGGACGCGCGTGTTCTGACGCTACGCAAGCGGGAACAGGAACGCGAGGAAGCTGCCCGCCGTTCGGCTGCCGAAGCTCAGGCCAAAGCTGAGGCGGATGCTGAAGGCGCGAGACAGAGCGAGCAGGAGGCTCAAGCGCGGGCCGACGAGGACGCGCGCCGCCGCGCCGAAGCCGAGCAGGCTCAGGCCGAGGCTCAGCAACGCCAAGCTGCGGCCTTGGCGCAGCAACAACAGGCTGAGGCCCAGGCCGCCGCCGCGCGGCAAGCCGCTGAAGACGCCCAGCGCCAGACGCAAGAAGCCGAACGCGAGAAGCAGGATGCCCTGCGGCAGAAGGAGGAGATGCGAGCCCGCCTGTTGGCGCAGCTCAACCAGGTATTGCAGACTCGCGACAGCGCTCGCGGACTCATCGTCAGCATGCCGGATGTTCTCTTCGACTTCGACAAATACAGCCTGAAGCCGGAGGCTCGTGAGCGCCTCGCCAAGATTTCAGGAATTGTTCTGGCTTATCCGGACCTCAGGCTACAGATCGAGGGCCATACAGATAGCATCGGCGGTGACGAGTACAACGAGGTGCTGTCGGAAAAGCGCGCGGAAAGCGTGCGCGGGTACCTGGTCTCTTCGGGAATTCGACCCGATCGTGTGACGGCCGTCGGGTTGGGCAAGGCCGATCCAGTTGCCGACAACAGCACTGCCGAAGGTCGAAAGTTAAACCGGCGAGTCGAACTGGTTGTCTCCGGCGATGTAATCGGCGCGCAGCCGTAAATGCGCTCCATCGTTCCGGAGTCTGGTCTGAGTACCCAATAAAACGCCAGTCGTAGAGACGTTGCTTGCAACGTCGCTCGCAATGCACTCAAAGGTTGACGGCGGTTCGCAATGTAATCTGACAGTGCGCTTCGGAATGTTCTTGCTTAATCGCAGGCCACAACGCAGGAGGAGCAGTCGGCGTCATTTTGCGGGGTCGACGAAAACGGCAGTTCCGTACGCGAGCACCTCGGTGACGCCCTGCATCAGTTCGGTGGCATCGTAACGAGCGCCGACTACAGCGTTTGCTCCCAGCTCGGCGGCATGCTGCAGCATCAAGTCGAACGCCTCCTGTCGCGTCTTCTCGCAAAGGTTAGTAAGCAGCGTGATGTTGCCTCCGACCAGCGTCTGCAGGCCGGCTCCGATTGTGCCGAAGATCGAGCGCGATCGAACCACGATGCCGCGCACGACGCCGAGCGTGCGCGTGACGCGAAAACCATCCAGTTCAAACTGCGTCGTTACCATATTGTGGGCGACCATCCTGCCAGCGCTGTACCCCGTTACCATCGAGCCCTCCTGCTGTACGGCCGGCCCGAGAAGCATTGCCGGAGACCCAACTATAGCGCGGGCTGGGCCGGAGCTACGAGTATTTCGGGAAATCCAATCGGCTCGCGACGCCGTCTATTCCTGCTCCGCCGCGATGACGAATTCCTGTGATGAGGGATCGTACTCGATCCGCAGAACATTGGGCTTGCAGCAGACCTGGCAATCTTCGACATAGCTTTGATGACGTCCAGCCGATTCGTCGATCGACGTCGCGTTCCATTCTCCGCAAGCAGCGCATTGAAAACCGGCTTCCATGAACGGAAAAAGCATACAACGACGATCGTCTGAAAGGGAGAATCGGAGTCCTCTCCCCTATAATGGCCGGGCTGCATTCAATTGAACCGGAGGATTCATGATCTCGCGGAGACGGTTCCTGGAAGTCGGTGGCGTAGCCGCTGGTGGCGCCCTGGCATCCCCGACCTTGGCGACTGCAATCGCGGCCGACGAAGCATCTCTTCCGCCATCGTTGGCGCGTTTGCAATCGCGAAAGAACGAAGCCAAGCCAATCACGGTTGAGGAGCGCCACGAGCGTCAGGAACGTGCCCGCAGACTGATGACCGAGAACGGCCTCGATGCCATCGTGCTGATGGAAGGCACTTCCTTAAAGTATTTCACTGGCATCCGATGGTGGGGCGGGGAACGCATGTTCGCGCTCGTGCTGCCTGCAAAGGGCACGGCGTTCTATGTATGCCCCGCGTTCGAGGAGGGACGGGCCCGTGAGCAGATTGCCAAGTCTCCGGACGGCGACCAACCCGACGTACGCACGTGGCAGGAAGATGAAAGCCCTTACCAGCGCCTGGCCCAGGGATTGAAAGACCACGGAATGGCCAGCGGAAGGCTTGGGATCGAGGAGACAATTCGGTTCGTCTTCACCGAAGGAATCTCCAAAGCCTCGCCGCAAACAACACTTGTGAGCGGTACTCCGGTTACGGCAGGCTGCCGTATGATCAAAAGCCCCAACGAACTGGCGCTGATGCGGCTGGCTTCGGAAGTTACGCTTTCCGTGTACGACGCGGTGTATCACGCTTTGCGCGAAGGGATGACGCAGCGCGATGTCGGGAACCTGATCGATCAGGCGTACCAGCGTGTTGGGTTCCCTGGGGAGGCCAGCGTGATGGTCGGCGAATACACTGCTTTTCCTCACGGGTCGACCACGCCGCAGGTCCTACGCGAAGGCTCGATCATCATGATCGACGATGGCTGTACGGTCGAGGGATACGACTCTGATATCACGAGGACCTTCGTCCTTGGTAAGGCTTCGGACAAGATGAAGCAGGTATTCGATATTGTGCACCGCGCTCAATCGGCGGCATTAGCGGCGGCGCGTCCGGGCGCGGACTGCGGCTCCATCGATTCCGCCGCACGGAAGGTAATCACGGAGGCCGGATACGGGCCCGACTACAAATACTTCACCCACAGACTCGGACATGGCTTGGGCATGGATGGCCACGAGTGGCCGTACCTGGTGCGCGGAAACACCACAAAGCTACAGGCCAATGTCACTACCAGCAACGAACCGGGCATCTACATTCGCGGCGAATTCGGTATCCGTCTGGAAGACGATATGCACGTCACCGAAAACGGCGCGGAATTGTTCACGCCGCAAAGCCCGTCGTTGGAGGATCCGTTCGGCAAAGGATGACGCTTGGGTTTAGAAGGGGAAGGTTTCTCGGCTTGTCAGTCGACCTTGGTGGAGCGGCGCCATTTGGCATGGAGCCAAGCCAGAATTCCGACGGCACAAACCTCGATGGGACCCGGCGGCATAATCTGCATGCGCCAGAGATTACTGTAGTCCACGGTGGCCACGTACACCGCCCAGATTATCCCCGCCGCCGCAAGAACGCTTCCAAAGCGCTCCTCGCCTCGAATCGTCAACAGATGATTCTTGGTGGAAGCTTTTTTGGTCGATTTCGGGATGGCGACCACGGGTACGTATTTGGATTTTGACTGAAGATACCCTTCGCGTCCCGCGTCCCAATCGATATAGTCGATTTTGTCCATTTTTGACACTGCTTCCAAAGTGCCACAAGAGCGCGGGTGGACGCCCGTTACCTTCGTACGTGTACGTTGCGATGCGGGCACCGCTGCCCCACCGGTGGTCATTCCCCGGCGGCCGCCAGTCTCCCCGGAACGGTTTTGACATCTGGTATCGCGCGCCCTACCATACGGCAGCCACATCAAGCGGCCTTCCACGATGATTGACCAGACCATTTCTCACTACCGCATCATCCAGAAGCTCGGCGGAGGCGGAATGGGCGTGGTCTACGAAGCCAAAGATCTGAACCTCGGTCGCCACGTCGCCCTCAAGTTTCTGCCTGAGCAACTGGCCAAAGATCCTCAGGCGCTCGAACGCTTTCGCCGGGAAGCGCGTGCCGCCTCCGCATTGAACCACCCGAATATCTGCACGATTCACGAGATCGCCGAAGCCGACGGGCAATTTTTCATCGTCATGGAGATGCTGGCGGGAGAAACGTTGAAACACCGGCTCGCCAACGGACCGATCCCGGTGGAGCAAATGGTCGAACTCGCCGTCCAGATCGCCGATGCGCTCGACGCGGCGCACAGCGAAGGCATCGTGCATCGCGATATCAAGCCGGCTAATTTGTTTGTGACGAAGCGCGGACAAGCCAAGATTCTCGACTTCGGTCTGGCCAAACTGAGCGGCACTCCCGAGATTTCTGGCAGCGTGCCAGACGCCGCGACGATGGATGGCAACCTCACCAGCCCGGGGACAACTGTCGGCACCGTGGCCTACATGTCGCCCGAACAGGCACGAGGCGAGGAACTGGACCGGCGCAGCGACCTGTTCTCCTTCGGGGCCGTCTTATATGAGATGGCGACCGGCAAGATGGCATTCAGCGGAAACACGTCCGCAGTGATGTTCGACGCCATCCTGCGCAAGGTTCCCACCTCTGCGGTGCGCCTGAACCCAGACCTGCCGCCGGAATTGGAAAGGATTATCGGCAAGTCTCTGGAGAAAGATCCCACGCTGCGTTATCAGAATGCCGCCGATTTGCTTAGCGACCTGAAGCGGCTACGCCGGGATTCAAGTTCGGCTCGGGTAGAGGTTGTGGCTCCCGAAGGGCGAGCGGCCGTCACGAAGATGCCATGGAAGTGGCTTGCCGTTGGAGCGTTGGCGTTGCTTCTTGCCGGGGCTGCCTGGTTTGGTTGGCGATCGCGCTCTGGGATTGGCGAAGTTTCCTCCCTGGCCGTTCTGCCCTTTGTGAACCAGAGCGGGAACCCCGACACCGAATATCTGAGCGATGGAATCACCGAAAGCCTGATCAATGATCTTTCCAAGTTGCCCAAGCTATCTGTGATGTCGCGATCTTCCGTATTCCGCTACAAGGGACGTGACGCCGATCCTCAAACTGTCGCCAAGGATTTGAAAGTCGAGGCGGTGGTTACTGGACGGGTGTTGCAGCGGGGAGACCAACTCGTGGTCAGCGCCGAACTGGTCGATGCTCACAGCAGAAATCTATGGGGCGAGCGGTACGACCGCAAAATGTCGGACCTCGTGGCAGTACAACAGGAAATCAGCGGCGCAATTGGGGCGCACTTGCGCGAGCATTTATCGGGCTCGGAAACGAAGCCGGTTGCCAAGGGCGGCACCAGTAATCCCGAGGCTTATCAGCTCTATTTGAAGGGAGATTTCTTCCTTCAGCAACGGAATCGGGAGTCTTTGCAAAAAGCGAAGGAGTACTTCCAGGAGGCTATCGAAAGAGATCCGAACTATGCGATGGGATACACGGGGCTTGCCGCCTACTATTACGTGGTCCCCGACTATGCGCCGATTCCCAATAGCGAAGCTCTACCGAAAGCGCAAGCCGCGGCGGAGAAGGCCCTTTCCATTGACGACACACTGGCCGAGCCACACGCTATCCTGGCCGGTGTGCACAATTCCCTGTTCGAGTGGGATGCTTCTGAGAAAGAATTCCGTCGCGCACTGGAGTTGAACCCCAAAGACGCCACCACGCACAACTGGTATGCCTTTATGCTGGATCAGACGGGACGCTCGAACGAGGCAATCGCGGAGGCTAAGCGCGCGGTGGAAGTTGATCCTCTCAACCTGAAATACAGCGATACGTTGGGCACGATATATCGCGGCGCCCGGCAGTACGATCTGGCCATTACGCAATACAAAAATGCGCTCGAAATGGATTCGAACTACGCACCGTCTGTCAATAATCTGGCTACGACCTACAAATCTATGAAGAAATATGATTTGTGGTTCGAAGAATGGAAAAAAGGTGCTGCCCTCCAGAACGACAAGGAAGACCTTGCCATCGCAGAAGAGGCCTCCCAGATTTACGCCAAGTCCGGTTATCCCGCCGCACTTCGTCGGATCCTCGAACTCGAATTGCAGTTGTCGAAACGCCGCTACGTTGATCCGGCTGGCATCGCAGCCTACTACGCGGAGTTGGGCGAGAAAGATCAGGCCTTCGCCTGGTTAGACAAGGCATACACGGAGAAATCTGATCTGCTCGCGTACATCAAGGTCTTTCCAGAGCTTGACACCCTGCTGTCCGATCCGCGCTATGCGGCTCTATTGAAGAAAATGGGGCTGCCGCAATAACGGCAACCCCGAATGTCTCTTAAATCAATCCGCGATCGATCAAGCTGTCACGCCTGCCACTGCAGCTTGCTTAGATACTCGTAGCTGGTCTTGATGCTCTCAAATGGCTGCTTGGGATGGTCGTGTTCGACGATGTAATAGTCAATCCCCGCTTGCTCAGAGTGCGCGAAGATTTTCTTCCAATCGATGATGCCACTGCCGACTTCGGTTAGATCCGTAGTATCTCCGAAGTTCTGCGGTCCGCCGCTGGTAATGTGCGGAAGTGTTTTCAGATCCTTGACGTGCACCAGGGGGAACCGCCCGGGATAGCGCTCGAAATACTTCAGCGGATCGGAGCCGGCTGCAGTAATCCAGCACAGATCCATTTCCATCTTGACCAGGTTCGGGTCACATCCTTCCAGCAGGATGTCATACGGCAGTTTTCCGTTCACCGGAAGGAATTCAAACCAGTGGTTGTGATAGGCGAACTGAAAGCCGGCTTTCTTGGTGGCTTCACCCACACGATTGAAAGTTTCGCACACGCCCTTCCACGAATCAGGCGTCTTGCGAACCTCCTCTTCGACCCATGGGCACACGATATATTTGTGGCCAAGCAGCTTGCTGGCGTCGAGCACTTTGGGAAGGACTTCCGGAGACAGGAACTTGTAATTGAGATGCGTCGACACCGGGTCCAACCCGTGGTGATCCAGCACAGAGTGTAATTCCTGAGGGGTCTTCTTGAAGTAGTGAACCTGGCCGTCATCGAAGGAGAACCCTGCCAATTCGACCTTTTTATATCCCGCTTGGGCGACCTTGGCCAACGACCCGTCAAAGTCCTTCTCAATAGCGAATCGCACTGTGTAGAGCTGTATGCCGATATGGTCCTTATCGATTTTGTGACCTTCGGCGGCCCAGCCCAGGCGATTGGCAAAGAGCGTTGCCGCGGTGACGGCGGTTGCGCCTTCCAGAAAAGTGCGTCGATTCATAGCATGAAGACTCATGACGTCGATCCTCCGAATGCTCCTATTGGGGCAGAACTTAAATCGGGAGCATTATACGCGGGAAGAGAGCCAAATCGATAAGGTAGTGAGGTAAATGCAGGGAAGCATCACCGGCTTTCCCTTTCCGGCACTGTCATCGTCCTAAGACTTCTGGACTTGCAGATTGTTGGTCACCGAGAAAATTCCGGAAACGCTGTTGGCGCGTATTCCAACCAGATTCTTGTCAGCCTCGCTATCAACCACCCCCTCCAGAGTCGCGCGGCCATTTTTGACAATGATGCGGATGGGCTTCTGCACGCCCAATTCATATTTCTGAAGAGGAGCGTAGCGATAAATCGCGTTGAAGAGCTTTAACCGCAGCCGGTCGTCCATTGGCGATGGCGGAAGAACCTCAATCTGGTTGTCGACTTTTTCGACGCCCTCGATGCGTTTCACGACATTCTCGGCATCTGACTTCAGCGTAGGCCGAACAACTTGGCCGAGCAGGGTAACGGTGTATCCATCCACCTTGTAGGCAATGTAGTCGAAGACTCCGAAATACGGCAGCATCAAAAGTTCGTGCCGGACTTCCCGAGTAATGCGTTCCTGCGCGCGCGCCGACGGCTCGCGTTGCGTATCTTGAGCAAGAGTGAAGGCGCACAGAGCAAGCGTGACAGCAACAAGGATCGACCCGCGTTTCATATGCTGTCTCTCCTTAATGTGAAGATCCCGGATGCCGCACAACACTATACTCCCCTAGAGAGCTGCATTGAGATGCAGACGGCCTGCCCATTGTTGCCGCGAGATCGAATCGGTGGCCGAATTCGCCAAGTCAGGATCGGACTGCTCAGTAGTTGAGGCTGAGCCTGAGGCCGCTCGAGGCAGATGCGGCCCGAATATCAGAACAATTATTCAAGACCCAATCGGCTCCGGCATCGAGCAAAGCGAATTCCGGAACTGTAGTCTTGAAAGCAATCACTCTCGCACCGGCCGCTTTGCCCGCGCGAATTCCCGCCGGCACATCTTCCACCACCACGCAGTCCCTGGGAGCAAACCCCAGAAGCGACGCCGCTTTCAGAAAGGGTTCGGGATCCGGCTTCCCATGCACGATGTCGTTGGATGTAATCAGCTTCTTCGGCAACGGAAGCCCGGCTGCCTTGATGCGAACCTGCGCCAGCGGACGCGTGCAGGAAGTCACGATCGTCCATCGGTCTTCGGGAAGGCTCCAGAGCAGGTCCAGCGCGCCGGGCAGCGGAACAACGCCTTCGAGATCTTCGATCTCCCGCCGTTCCACCTCACGATTTTCCGCCTCGTGATCAGCACTGGGTAGATACTCGCGCACTGTGGTCAGACTCGGCCGTCCGTGCGCCCGCTCCACTACCTCATCGGGATCGAAGCCGCGCTCCATGGCCCAGCGCCGCCACACCCGCGCGACGGCTGGGGTGGAGTTAATTAAGACCCCATCCATATCGAACAGAAGCGCCGCGCATTCAATTTGCATCATCTCTACCAAGTCCTGCGGATGGGATGCGCTTCCGTATTGAAGATGACTTGGCGGAGGTCGAGAGTATCTGGCGGAGAGAAGAGCAGGTACAAGTACTTCAAGGTTTCAGCGAAGAAAAAACTCTCCATTTCGTCCTTTTTGGTTTTCTTCTCGACGTCGCTCAATGCAGCGTAACCCACATCGGTCCGGCAGTACTTTGTGAGGCTATCGAAGAACGTTTTCCCCATTTCGATGTAACGGGTATCGTGTGTGAAATAGTGGAGGTAATATGCCGACTCGATGATCTCGGGGCGCAACTCGTAACCGTTCGCGACCACCTTCATGGTCTTGTAGTTGATCGCCTCCGGTTCGATTCCGAATTGCGTCCACATCTTGTATGCCGAATCTTCCAGCTTGCGAGCGCGGTCAAGGTCACCAGACAGAGCGAGCGCGCCTGGGAAAAACGCATCGAGCGCGCCGAACACCGTCGCGACGCGGGATCCCGTATTCATGTCAGCCTGACCATACCAGAAGCCGGTTGGCGCCTGATCGGCAAGATATTTATTTACCGCCTCGACGCTCTCCTTCCACATCCGCTCGCAGTCCTTGTCGTCAAAGAGCAGCCATGCCTTCAACAAGTATTCGTAATAAGAATCGATTCCTCCGCCAACATGGCTGACCGGATCGGTCCATTCTCCAGTTTTTACGTTGATGCTTGAACCCACCAGGCCGATGCGTGAACGCCGGTTGTAGAGTTCAACCACAGCGCGCTTGGCCTTCTCATAAAAGATCGGCCGGCTGGTTAACTTGCTCAACGTTCCAAATTCGATTAACAGAGTACCGACCTCGGCGGGATTCGTCTCTTCTCCGCGGACGCCACCGGTTTTGAGATTGACATAAACGTACGGCATCCCCGTTGGAGAGTTGAATGCAGGCAGCAGCCGCGCGCCCAGATCCTCGGCCAAAGTAAGAAGCCTCTTGTCTCCCGTTAATTGATAACTGCTGAGCAATCCGCCAAGCAATCGAATCGTGATCTCAAAATTCTTTACGTAGATATCGTGATCGAACGACAGGTTCTTGACGATATATTCGCGCGTTGCAGTCGCCTCATCATTCATGCCCATCAGGATCATCGTGTCGAGCGCATCCACAGGAGACATCAGCAGTGACACCGCATACCAGTCGTGAGCGCCTTTGCTGAGGGGCTTGAGCGCATCATGCCCCCAGGCATATTGCTTGTAACCGTCCCAGGCGTGACGAAATTCCTGGCGAATGCGGTCGGGCATTTCCGCATCGCCCGACGCTGCATGGCTGGCGGACGAAGGCTTCGCCGCCGAGTCCGGTGGATTGCTCCTTTGCGCAACCGCTGACGAGGCTGGCCCGATAAAACACAGCAGACACACCATGGCAAAAGAATTCATTCGTTCTGTTTTCACGGCAGCGATTGTAAATCAGCGAGCGGCAACGGCTTTTCAAACTTTCCTGGCCGATGCACGAGGTGATGCGAGTCACCTGCACGGGTATCCATCGTCACCTCGCTTCTGCCGCTGCCGCGATAGCATTTTGATTAGAAACAGGCAAGAGGCGCCGGATGTTGAGTCGCGCCCATCCCGATTGTTCCAGGTTCCCTGGCAGCACTCAACGAGACTTGGCATCTGCCAGAGCGAGGTGTCTATGACCGTCGCAGAGTTCAAGACCCAAATTCCTGTAAAGCCTCAGATAGCTTTCCCACATGTTCTGATTGCCACCGATTTCTCGGAGGCTTCTCAGCGTGCTCTATGCTCCGCCCTGACTCTCGCAGGAGACACCGCAGCCGAGTTTTCGATTATTCACGTTTTGCAGCCCGACTGGCGATATGCAACTCTCGAGAACCCGCCAGAGATCGATCTGCAAAGGGTCGATGCCGAACAACAGCTCAAATCCCTTATTCAAGATGTTCCGCACCGGGACATTCATATCGTATTGGTCAGGAATCCTCATGTTGCGGAGGCTGTGGCTTCCGTAATCAATGAATCGGACGTCGACCTGCTGGTGCTCGGCACGCGCGGACGTGGAGGCCTGAGCAAGCTCGCCTTGGGCTCTGTCGCTGAGGAACTGCTGCGCTTAGCCCCCTGTCCGGTGATGACATTTGGCCCGAAAGCTGATGTCGCAAGCAGGTTGCACGGTCCCGGATTTCACAGCATTCTGTTCGCAACAGACTTTGGGCCGGGGTCCATTGCCGCGCTTCCCCTTACACTCGCACTGGCAAGAACACATCAGGCAAAGCTGATCCTGCTGCATATGATTCCACCGATGCCGGCTACTGCCGGAAGCTTGTCCGCGTACGCACCGCCAGCAGCCGCAGCCGACGAATTAGAGGAGTGGGAAACAGCGACTCGGAAGCGTGCATTGCAGCGGCTGAAACAGTGTCTGCCCAAAGGAACTGAACTCGACCAAGCGCCTGAGTATGTTGTAGGCACCGATTTTCTTCCAGAAGGGATCCTGACAGCAGCCGACCGCTTCAAAGTCGACTTGATTGTCATGGGGGCAAACCGCGCCGGAGCGCCACGCGCCGCAGCCCACACGCCATGGTCCGCTGTGCACGAAATCGTGAGCAGAGCGGCGTGTCCAGTATTGACGGTTGCGGGATAACAGATAAGGGTAGAAAAGCGCCCACCGCCGCCGGAAGCGATGGTCCCGGCGACGTCGAGCGCCTCTCAAATCACGACTGGACGATCTTTTCCAGTGCCGGACGGTTGCGGATCACCAGAGTCGACCCTTTGAGCTGCAGCAACTGTTTCTTCTTGAAATCGGAAAACAAGCGGCTGACAGTTTCGCGGGTGGTTCCGATGATCTCGGCTATTTCCTCGTGGGTCAAGGTGAGCTTGACCTGCGTGGCTCCATCGTTCTGCGTGATCTTCGTCGACCAAGACAGCAACAGCTTGGCAAATTTTTCCGACGGCGAGGTGGCCAGACCCAGCGTCCGGATCTCCTCGTAGGCGGTATAGTAATTGCGGCTGAGTTGTTCGGCCACGCGCAGCGCCACTTCTCCGTACTCCTTGAGAAACTGTAGCAAGGACTCCCGCGGAATAAAGTTGGCCTGGCCCGGCTCCATCATCTCGGCAGTGACTTCGTACGGACGATTGGATACGACTGCGTTCAATCCCAAAACATCGCCTGAATCCGAGAGTTTGGTGATGATCGTTTTGCCGTCGCGGGAAGAGGTGGAAAGCTTCGCCTTCCCGGCACACAGCACGAAAACTCCACGGGGTTGTTGTCCTTCGATGAACAACATGGCGCCCTTGGGATAAACGGCTGTAGATTTGATTTCGTTAAGAT
>Ga0307478_10002019_pt1 | contig 16678 bp, 16 predicted proteins | sample atmos_gasesECM4C_2_FD_203713 | JGI IMG/M metagenome (GOLD analysis project Ga0307478, IMG submission 203713) | Hardwood forest soil microbial communities from Morgan-Monroe State Forest, Indiana, United States - atmos_gasesECM4C_05 | ecosystem: Environmental > Terrestrial > Soil > Temperate...
CGAACGCCATTGGTGTAGATGCGTGCGCCAACCTTCTGGGTGATCACATTGACGAAATAATCCTGGAAATTCTTGGCGATGCGCGAGACCAGAGCCACGCCAACCGCCGCAGCGAGCAGCAGTCCTACACCTCGAATGAATTGCGGGCTCGAATACTCGCGATAGCGAGTCGCGTAGGAGTCGATGATGTGCCGGAAAATGAGCGGATCCAACAGCGAAAAAATCTGATTGATCGCCGCCAGGACAAGAGCGACGACAGCAAGCTTCCACAAATCCTTAAGGTACCGATAGAGAGTAGCCATCTATCCGAAGCCGCCGTCCCGCGTACCACGTTGGATGATTTACCCCAGGAACCGTTACTCTATCGTCGCTTCCAGGCCCAAAACACCGCTGCTACATGTGCTAGGTACGTATTCACACACTACTAGGATTTGATAATCGACCCGAACACCCCTGTCCCCTATCCCGATGCGAGCGCGTATTTGAAATTTCACTTCCTGCAGCGTTCACAGCTGCACTCCTCAACAATCAGCCGATGGGTTTTATAGCCCGGCAGCGCCGGTGCACGATGCGCAGTTGCATGGCCTCCGACCACACCAGCGGTTTCGCCTGGTTGGCGCCGGCGTGAGCAACTTTTGCGACCCTGAGCATGGGCCCGCTCAGTCGGCTCTTTTCATCTAACCACACAGCGTTGTCCGTCAGATCATTGCTCTCATCTTCTAAGAAGACTGATTGGCTCTTGCATGGTTCGAGCGGCTTGAGGAGATCGCTTTCGCCTGCTAGGCCTCGCCACGAGCACTTACAACAACGGACTTGCCGGCAAGCGCTGTACCAAGCATGTCCGCCTCCATCTTTCGCGCAAGAGAAGCGGGCACGAGGGCGTTCATGATGCGGTTCAGCCGACCTGGAACGATTCTGGAGCGATTTTCGAGCAGACCGTTGAGGCCCTCAGATACGCACTGCTCGACGCTCATCGGTTTCATCGGCATCGTCTTCGGATCGAAGCCAAACTTTTCGAGCACCGGTGTGTTCGTAAACCCGGCTGCCAGTACCGTGACGTAGACACCTAGAGGTTTGAACTCGTAGTGAAGCGCTTCGCCAAGACTGTGTACATACGCCTTCGCGCCTCCATCATTCGCTATACACGGAATCCCGTTTTCCGCGCCCATTGCCCCCACGAGGATCAAGCCGCCCCGCCTCCGCTCAGCGAGTTTCCGGCCGAAGTAATGTGCGATGTCTAAATGCGACATGGTGTTGAGCCGCAAGGTCTCCTCAAGCAGCTGTCGATCGAGCTTCAGGAATTCGCCCGGGTTGGCCGTGCCAGCATTCGAGACGACAAGGCCGATATCCAGATTCTTCGTATGCTCGGCGAGCTTCGGGATGAAGCCCTCTTGCGAGAGGTCCATCGAGAGGGCGCGGAACTGAACACCGAAGTCCCTGGTGATATGGCGTCCGACCTCATTAAGCAATGCCTCTCTCCTGGCCACCAGCACGAGATTGATCCCGGCCGCCGCGATTTGTCGTGCGAATTCGGGGCCTATCCCGGACGAAGCCCCTGTGACGAGCGCCCACGGGCCGAACTGCCTTTTATCAAGCAACGCTTTCATGCTTCCTCCCCTTGTGTCCACTTAAACTCGTCAACTGCTGCGCGACCTGTTGCTCCATCATTTCCGTCTCACAACGTGTTGATCCAATTCTTAAGGCGCCGCACTTCCATCACCACCACCTCGGGGTCGTTGGCGCCATGCGCCACGGCTGCCATCCCCTGAAAGGCGGAGAAGAGATGCATTGCAAGTTCATGTGAGTCCTTATCGTGGCCGGCGGCCCGGAATTGCTCCTCAAGCCAGCCGATGGGCTCAGTGAAGAGCGTCGCGGACTTCTTCGCCAGAGCACCGCCCTCCTTGTGCAACTCGGAGCACAGGCCGCCAACTGGACATCCTCCGCGCGCAAGTTGCTCCCGGTTCGCGTGGACGCTACCGACGAAAGCTAAAAGCCGCTCCTTCGGAGAACTCAAGCGGTCCCACTCCGCCCGGGCTGCGCGAAACTCCTCCAGGCGCCGCTCCACCACGGCTTCGGCGAGTTCTTCCTTGGTGTTGAAGTAGTAGTAGACATTCCCTACCGGCACGCGAGCCGCCTCGGCAATGTCCGCCAGACTCGTCTCTCGGAAACCGTGCCCATACGCCAACTTCGTCGCAGTCTCAATCAGCCGCGTTCGCTTGTCCGGTTGTGCCGTTCGCATATTCTCCGACCCGGAGGAAGTTAGTTATTTAACTAACTCAGAGCGTAAACCGGACGCGCCAGTCTTGTCAACCCCCCGCTCGAACGGGCCGCAGCCAGAAACGGTCGCTTGTCCGATGATCCAGGATTTTCCGCCTTGCCTGAGTCAAAATCGGCGGAGGTAGGTGGGAACGGCCAGCCTTTGGCTGAGGGCTTTCCTCGGTTTTCCGGCTGCTACCAGTGATTGCAGGATGCTGGTCTGACTACCAGCACTACGCTCTTCGTCGGAACTCGTCAAGACATATCTTTTATGAAAAAGGAACAGTATCGTCTGGATATCGAACACGGTCTGCTTGGATTGCGGCTGCTCGCGGTTTACCGTCCCAGAATCCGAATTCACATTGCTCTCAGGGGGTAGCCCGTCGACAGGAGAGCGCTTCGAGTTGAAATTCTAGTTTGCCTACGTCCTACCGACAAACTTCTTTCCCAGGATGACTGCTTCCACTGCGGCTAGCAGCTCGTTTCCGGCCCTTGTTTTCACAACATAGCCCCACGCACCCAAGCTAAAAGCTTCTTGCACTATCTCAGCAGAAGATTCCTGACTCAGGAAGATTATTTTGGATTCCAGAACGAGTTTGCGAATTTGTCGAGCGGCCTCGATCCCATTTAGCAATGGCAACCCAATGTCCATTAGGATCAAATCCGGTTTCAGTTCCACCGCTTTCTGAACCGCTTCTAATCCGTCGGACACTTCGCAAACAATCTGCAGGTCGGGCCTTTTCTCAAATCTCGAGCGGATGAATCCCCGAAAGGGTTCGAAATCCTCTACGACGAGAATTCGGACTGACGACACTCCGACACCACCAAGATATCCGAGCCGCCTATAACCTAGGTCACAGTTCCTCTCCGCCAAAGAAAGCTCCCTGTGTTAGACAAGTCTCAGACAAAATGGTTGCTCCCACCCACCACCGCATAGCGATTGTCAACGCGTCCGGGACGCGAAGCTCGGACGCATCCGGTGTTCAAAGATTTTGACCTCGCAGACTATCGTGTTCGACGATCCGCTCCGAGGAAATCATCGGTGCTATACGGGGCGCGATGCAGTTTTACTGACGCTCGCCGTTTGGTTCGCGTTCTCGATCGTCGCCCCTAGTGATTCGGGCTCCGGGAAGTAGGCCGCCCCCGGGCGTGAAAATCACTGAGCACTCCACGATAATGGGCGTTTTCTGGATGGTTATGTCGCCGGCCGCGGCAGCATCCGTGATGTCGGTCTGCGAGGTCAGCGCGCGCCCCGGGTGTCCGGAATTCCATGAGACCAGGTTGACTTGCCATAGTGGCGAGTAATTCGTATCCGTGTTAGCGGGACCCGCAGGACGGGGTGCGGAGGCTAGCACGTTTCCTTGCGTAAAATTGGTAAACACGAAGATGTCATCCACCGCCGGAGAATTAGGGAGCGTGCCGAAGTTTTGAGGAATGAAATTGGAGTTGAACCCTGTGGCGACCTGTTTCGCGGCAGCAATGATGGCTGCGGGAGCATTGGGGTCCACTCCAACTTCCGGTGTAATGTAAAGCGCCGTTGCACCGTTGAAGAAGCCTACCTGCAGAGGCAGGCTCACTCTCGGAGATACCTTACGACCGGCAGCTATCTCCTCGAGGATGCTGTCCAATCCGGCGCGATCCTGGGCTTGCGACGCCCCGTACGCAATACCAATCGAGGCGATGCCCGCAAATATCAGAGCCGCGGCGCGTAGCGTAAGTTTGCGATTCCACAACGACCTTGAAAGTTCGCAACGAAGGTGTGCAGTCCAATTCATGTGAGTGAGCTCCTGGCTTTGGATTTGGCCGGACCCCCGGCGCCCGGATGTAAAGTTTGGGTCTGGCCCAAGTCAAAAAATCAGATTCACCTTCAACGCAAAGGTTTCAGCTAAACAGGTAAATACGTGGCTGGTTCCCGCATGCCGATTGACAACGGCAATATCAGCTCAGGGAGAATCCGGGCGCCGCTTCAAGGTGGGCCGGTCATCATCGGTAGTGTCAGGTGTCCCCTGCGCTTGTCCTTTTTGCTTTTGTTCTGTCCGCGTACGCAGGCTCGGCTTACCGGGAGCGTTGTCCTGCACCTTGCGAGCCAACGTGATGTTCCGCAGCCGTTCCTTAACATTGTCAAATTCTGAAGTTGTGACGATATATTCTGGCCGGTTCGGCAAAATCCGCGCGATCTCTTTCTGCGCATTTGCGATGCGTTCAGGCGTCGGTGGATGGGTCGAAAACACCTTCGGGATCGTGCCTGGCCCGCGCTTCTCATCAGCCTGAATCCTCTCGAAGAAAGTGACATACGCGTTCGGGTCGTACCCGGCCTTGTACATATATTGCAAACCCAGGAAGTCCGCTTCGCGCTCCGCGTCGCGACTGAACTTCAGGAACGTGACCGGAAGCGCGACGTTCAGACCTTCATAGAGTCCGTACCCGGCCAGTCCGGCAGGACCCAGGAGTATCAAGGGAATCGTGGCGAGTTGCAGTATCTGGCCCTTGGTCGCGTTTTTCGTCCCATGCCGCGCGGCCACGTGCGATATTTCGTGGGCCATGACACCCGCGAGCTCAGACTCTTCTTGCGCGCGCAGAATCAACCCGCTATTCACATAAAAGAATCCTCCCGGCAGCGCGAAGGCATTGACCTCGTCGGAATCGATCACCTTGATCGTGAAAGGCACTCGCGCATCCGAATTGCGCACGAGATTTTGTCCGACGCGATTTACATATTCCGTGACGACCGGGTCGTCGATGAGCTTGGACGAGCGCTCGACCTCTTGCGCCAACTGCTTACCGAGTGCAATTTCCTTTTCCAACGAGTAGAAGTTCGGACCCTTGCCCACCTTCCGATTCCCGATCGCCTCGACATCATCTTTGGAATTCTTCGGGTGGACTGTGTCCTGTTGCTCGACAGGTTGCTGCTCCCTTTCCTTTAACTGCCCAGACGAACCTTCCGCTTTTGGTGGATCTGGCGCCGGCGGGGGGCTTTGCGCTAGGGCGGTACCCAGTGTCAACGCGCCCAGGACGGCTGGTCTCATCATTCTTCGCAGGATTCCTTGCATCGCATCCACCTTGGCTTATACGGACGATTTCCCTCGCAATGCTTACAAACGATGAGATGTGCACGTCGCGACGAAGTTTCCAAGTCTGCTCGGTTCTGCAAGTTGCTACCTTCGGGTGCGATGCGTGGCTGCTTCCCTGTCGCTCAACGGTTTGCGTTCTCTCTAAAGCACCAATAATTTAATGGGGAGGACTTGAAGTGAGTTTTCTCGCGTTGACTCTGGAACTTTTCTGAATCTCGCGACTCTCATTACGTGCCCAGTAGATGGCGATGAACCGCACTGCTTCCACCTGTCCGTCGCGGCTTTGCTGCGATACGGCGGGGCAGGCAGCGACAGGTATTCTGTTGCTCTATGAAGATCTATTTGGGTTTCACGGTTGCTGGGAGTCGTTCCTCCATTGAGGCAGTCAAGAAAATTCTAAGCGTCCTCGAATCCTTCGGTCATGATGTGCTGACAAGCCACTTGGTCAGCGACGACGCTTGGGAGGCCGACCGGAGCGTGGCCCCTCAGAAAATACTTGCGCGGGATATGACCTGGCTCGCCCAGTGCGACCTGTTCGTGGCCGAGGTGACAGGTTCCTCGTTCGGTCTGGGTTTTGAGACTGGCTATCTCCAAGGAGCGACTGACAAGAAGACCATCCTTTTTTTGAGCGGAGCACAGAGCACAGGATTTCTCTCCTCATCACCGGGAACACGCACCCAAACTGCATACTGGCGTCGTACTCCCATCTCGGGGAACTGGAGGAGTTGATTCGGACGCACGTGTCCGCTGCAGCGTTGCATGCCGGGACCGACCGTACCTGAGCGTTTACTAATCCAAGCAGGCCCATTTCGCTCGTTGGATCTCAAACGACCAGGTCTTTCTTTCTAAAGTCCGGCAGAAGTCGCGTTCAAAAAGACCTCTTGGGTTGATTCGATGCTGATTTGATTTTTCCGCGGGAGGACAACATATGAGCACTAGGCGCGGATTCTTGCGCGAGGCGCTAGCGGGAGCAGGAATACTTGCTTCCGCAAGAACTCTTTCCGGTCGGGAAATGGAGGTCTCCCGCGAACCAGATGAGAAAAGGAGCAACGGAATCGACGAGTCTTCACGCGGCCGCAATTGTCCTATGCCAGTACAGACACCCGACGTGCCGATTCTGCGTCATGAAAAGGATGGCGAGGTCAAAGTTTTCAAACTTGTGGCCGAACTAGTCCGCAGAAAAATTGCACCTTGGAAGACGATCGATTGTTGGGGCTTCAACGGCGTGTCGCCGGGCCCAGCAATTCAGGCGGACGAGGGCGACCGCCTCCGGATTGTAGTTCAGAACCGGCTGCCTGAGTCACTCGCGATTCACTGGCACGGCCTTGAAATTCCCTACGCCATGGACGGCATGCCATACCTCTCCCAGAAGCCCATCGCGCCCGGTTCTCAGCTCTCCTACGAATTCACGGTCCATCAGAACGGCACTTTCTTCTATCATTCGCACTCACCGATGCAGCAAATGATAGGTTTGGTCGGAATGTTCATTCTGCATCCTGCACGAGCTCATGCGCCGGTTGTCGATCACGATTTCGGCATAGTCCTGCAGGAATGGGCGGTTCTGCCGAACAACACCGTTCCAAACACGGCGAACATGGAATGGAACTGGTTGACGTTCAACGGAGCGTGCAGTCCCATGACTACGCCGCTCATCGTTCGGCTTGGCAGTCGCGTCCGGCTTCGATTTGTGAATCTGGGCATGGATCACCATCCGATTCACCTGCATGGCCACACGTTTGTTGTCACCGGCACGGAGGCCGGGCGGCAGCCTCAAACGCTCTGGGGACCGGCGAACACTGTGCTGGTCGGAGTTGCGCAGGCGCGCGACTTCGAATTTGTCGCGAACAATCCCGGAGAATGGATGCTCCATTGTCATATGCCGCATCACAACATGAACGCTATGAGTGACCTGCTGGGCGACCGCATGATCATGACCGCCGACACGGAGGACCGGCGCGCTCTCAGCCAGATGCAAACCCTTGCTGACAAGGTCGGGTTCGAGCACGTCCACCACGCGCCGATCGCTCCGGATGCAAACAACGTGCGAGGTTTCCCGCAGGACGCCTTTATGGATATGGGCATGGATGAGGCGGTCGCCAAACCCGAAAATAACGGCCTGCCGAGAAACTGGAGCGCCATGATGATGGGCATGATGACACTAGTGCGCGTGTTGCCGCCCGATCTTTACGACCTAGTGATGAATGATGTACAGCGAGGCTACGTGGCCTCACCTCCGCCAGTCGAAAAAAACTCTCACGTGCATCATCATGAAGGCGGCGCGCAATGACCCAGCCATTGTCGACTCTTGGCTCGGCGGCGGCCAGCTTTCTTGCAATCCTGCTTGGGGCGACCGCAGCCTTTTCGCAAACGACTCGGCCTGGCACCAAAGACGCGGCGCAGCAACCCTCGCCACAGCGGCCCTCGGTCTTCTTTCCCATGGCCGAACAACCGGAGATGGAAATGCACCATCACGGCCAGATTCAGGAGGTCATGCCACAGTTCCCGCGTCTTGGAGATTCGCAGCGCGTCGTCTCGGGCCCGATCTATCAGCTCTTGGATCTCGAGGAGATGGCCGCAAAGAACAACCCAACTCTCTCGCAGGCGCAGCGCGCGGTCGAAGCTGCACAGGCGCGCAAACTGCAAGTCGGGCTTTACCCTAACCCGGTTGTCGGCTATCAAGGGGATGAGATTCGAGGTGGCTCCTACGGCGGCGGTGAGGAAGGGTTCTTTGTCGAGCAGCCGGTGATCCTGGGCGGAAAGCTTGGGCTGAACCGGAAGATAACAGCAGCCGAGCAGGTGGAACGCCAGGTAGAAGTCGATGCTCAGCGTCAGCGGATCGAGAATGACGTGCGCATGGCGTACTATCGCGTGCTCGCGGCACAAGAGCGCTTCGCGCTCAAGCGAGATATCCTGGCCATCGCTCAAAGCACGGTGCGCATTGAGGACCAGCTTGGTCAAGTCGGTCAAGCCGACGAGACGGAGATTCTCGAAGCGGGAGCTGAAGAGCAGCGCGTGGAAGTGGCCACCGGCGTAGCGGAACACATGCTGCGACGAGAATGGGCGATGCTTACGTCCGTTGTCGGTGTTCCCTCGCTTCCCCAGGGCGGTGTTGCTGGCCGGATCGACGCCGACCTGCCGCCTCTGGATCAGGGCCAGTTGCTTGCTTCGTTGCTGGCCACGAGTCCTGCGGTGCGTGCGGCACAGGCCAAGGTCGAACGCGCGGAAGCCGCGTTGCGCCGTGCAAAGCACGAGCCAATCCCCGACCTGATATTACGGGGAGGATTGCAACAGAACTTTGAACCACTCGCTAACCCTGTCGATCACCGAGTGGGTTTACAGGGCTTCGCGGAAATCGGCGTCCAGCTTCACCTTTGGGATCGCAACCAGGGCGGCATCGCGGGAGAACGGGCCAAACTTGAGGCTGCCCGCAGCGAGGTGCAACGGGTCGAGCTCGCGCTACGCAATCGCTTCGCAATGTATGGCGAAGACTACGGCAGCGCTCGACTCACCGCTGACAAATATCGCACAGACATTCTTCCGCGCTTGGAGCGTGCCTACAAGCTCATGACCGAGCAATACGGGCTCATGACGGCTTCCTTCCTGCGCGTACTGATCCTGCAGCGAATGCTCTACGAGAACGAAACTGAGTACATCGACGCGCTCGAGCGTACTTGGACGAACGGTATCGCCCTGCGGGGGTATCTCCTCGAAGGCGCCCTTGGCAGTTCGCATGCGAAGGAAATCGAGACTCCGATGGGTGATATGGAAAATCTGCAGTCGACTGGCGAAAGCTCCGGAACCTTGGGCTGGCCGTTTAGTTCGATTCATAGATAGCAAAAGGCATGGAACTCGACCCCAACATTTTCGCGCCGAATACATACTCAGTTCTCCCAATGGCGCCAACCATGAATCGAATCCTATTCCGCTTGCTTTCGTCCTCGTTAATCCTTTGCCTATGCGCATGCAGTGGCGTCCGGCAGAGCGGTGGAGGCGGCGGTGGCACGAGTAACGCCACGCTTTTGCTCACGCTGTGTGCGACTCCGCCCTCGCCTGCGGCGCGTCTCTCCATCCTGACATTCCGGGCCACAGTGACGGGTGTTTTGCTGACTCCCTCCTCAGGTAGCGCGGTCGCCGTGGGCTTGGTCTCCGGAACCGCCAGCACCTACGTCGCTGAATTCACGCGTTTGCAAAGCGATTCGGCACTCCTCTCAGCTGCCGTGTCGGTCCCCGCAGGGACATACAACAGTCTCGCCGTGACGTTCTCGGATGTTTCACTTAACTTTTGCACACAGCCTTCTTCGGGAGTTGCCGGCTGCACCGGATTACAACAGGTGACGGGCTCCGCTGGCACCGCGACTGCCAGTTCCGGCGCGTTTCCGCTCACGGTCACCAGTGGCGAGAAGCTGGGCTTGGCCCTAGATGTGAATATCCCGAACGCGATCACTGCGAGCGGCCAGACGATTTCCGCAGTCAACCTGGCTGCCGCAAACGTCCTCACCGCTACCGTACTGCAGGCACCGTCCAGCACGACGGACCTTTCGAGCGGCCAACTTGCCCATATCGACGATCTCTACGGGGTAGTTAGCAACGTTTCCACTTCGGCGCCGAGCTTCACGCTGCAGACCGCTTATCGCGGGGCCGTCTCCATCACCGCTAACTCGTCGACAACTTACGATCCGGTCTGCTCCGCGCAAACCTTTTCCTGCGTGACATCCGGAGCGCTCGCGGCGGTCGACGCAATTCTGAATGCTGACGGCACGCTCGCGGTTCGCAACTATTCCCCAGTTTCGTTCACTGCCACCTCAAAAGACACCATCGAAGGCGTGGTCACCGTGCCACCAAATTCCGTGAACCAGGTATTTGACATCGCGGTCACCGACGCCAGCTTCGCCGCGTCCAACAGTCTGCTCAACGGCTCAATCCATCCCGGGGATCTTGTAACCGTTGGCGTCGTTACACCACAACCATTTTTTATCGTGAGCGAGGGCCTTACCATTCCAACGAACAGCTTTAGCGGTTCGACAGACGTGAGCCCTATTCAACCCGGACAGACCGTGGCCATCTCCGCCTCCGGCTTCGTCGCGGCAAATGGGAGCAGTGCGTTTGCCACAGCCACCGCCAACGGCGTTGCGCTCCGTTTCAGCCGCGTGACCGCAACCGTTGTGAGCCCGACCTCGCCGCAGTTTTCCACGAGCAATTACCCGCCGTACTTCGGTTTCACAACCAACCCGCTCGTGCAGATCACCACATCTGGACCTGGAACCATCACAGATTTCGACGGCACCTCGAGCTTCACAGCGGTTGCCGGCGACTCCGTGTCAATTTCCGCGCTTTATTTCGGCTCCACCACGAGCCCCACGGCTCCGGCCTGGTCTTTTTCCGCCGCAACCATCCGCAAACACTGACGGGTGCATTCTTCTTGCTCGTAAGAAACGAGCCGCGACCGGTGTCCGCCAGATGCTCCTCGCTGTGGCTGCGGCGTCCTCACCTGTCACACGATTTTTATTGAGTCCGGTAAGCCTTCCTTTTTCTGCCGCCCCTTTTCTGGGCTTGGCTTCAGGAGAATTCCCACGCCCGGCAGATTCGCTCAGTCTGCTTTTTCGGTTCCGCCCGAAAATCTTCGCAACCTCTCCGAAGATTATTATCCGGGTCCCTCCCAGAAAGCCCTCGCTCGCTTTGGGAGTTGTCTCCCTCGCTCTTGGTCGCCCCAGGAAAATGGGCAAGAAAAAGGGTAACTAAAGTTATGTCCTATTTCATCGTTATGTGGAATTAAGACTAGATCCGAGGCGACTGCCTTCTGGGTATCCTACACTTGGCAGGTGTCCAGTTTTAAAGGGGAGCAGTGCAGGTAGCTGCGATACCTTACGGCAGGCATCGAAAGGTATTCTGTCGCACTATGAAAATCTATTTGGGCTTCACCGTTGCCGGGTTCGTTCCTCGATTGAGGCAGCCAAGAGAATTCTCACCGTTCTCCAATCCCTTGGGCATGAAGTTCTCACAAGCCACCTGGTGAGCGACGACGCTTGGCGGGCCGACCGGAGCGCAGCTCCCCAGAAAATATTTGCGCGCGATATGAATTGGCTCGCGGAGTGCGATCTGTTTGTCGCCGAGGCGACCGGCTCCTCGTTCGGTTTGGGTTTTGAGACGGGCTACCTCCTTGGAGCGACCGCCAAGAAGACCATCCTTTTCTTCGAGCGGGATGCAGAGCACAGGATTTCCTTACTGATCACCGGAAACACGCACCCAAACTGCGTACTGGCGCCGTACTCCCATCTCGGGGAACTTGAGGAATTGGTTCGGAGGCACGTGTCCCCGTTGCCCTAGGAGAAAAACCGTGGTCGCTTGCGGTCACCGAACTTGGCATCAGCGGCTCACGAGGCGTATTGATTGCGCCCCGCCATAACCCCTCCATCGACATCCCAAATGGCGTCGGTTACCCAGGAGGACTTGCCGGATAGTAGCGTGGCGGCGATTTCCGCCACGTCTTCGGGCCGGCCGATACGGCCGATAGGGTGGAAACTGTTGAAGCCTTGAAGCACTGTGTCGACGTCCTCCTTGGAATGAAACCTTCAAAGATTGGGGTCCGCACGACCGCGGGCGATACCGCATTCACTCGAATCCCGGCGCCCGCGAGTTCCATGGCGAGATGCTGCGTCAGTGAATGCAGCCCGGCTTTTGCCATCGAGTAGGCCGAGGACGGGGTCGCTTGCACAGCTTGCTTGGCCCACATCGAGCCGATGTTCACGATGGAACCATCTTTCTTTCTATCTACCAAGTTTTTGGCCACACGCTGCGTGATGAAAAAGATGGCCTTGCTGATTTCGAGGTAGCGGTCGTAATCAGCCTCGGTGTGTTCTAGAAACGGTCTTGGAGCAAAGACTCCCGCGGCATTCAGCAGCATGGCCGCGTCGCGGTGTTGGGCGTCGATGCGTTCGACAAGTGCGGCGCGTTCGACGGTTTTCGTTATGTCGGCAGTCTGGCCGAATACGGGACCGGATGGAGTCAATTCCGAAACCGCCGCTTTCGTCTTGTCTACGCGGCGCCCAATAATGACCGCAGTGCCCCCGTTCTGGAGAACGATCTTGGCGACCGCCTTTCCTATTCCGCTCGTTCCGCCGACGACGATCAGCTTTTGGCCCTCAAATTCACGTGCCATTTAGTCTATCCTTTCGATTTGTTCAAGCCGTTTGAGGTGCAAGAATCTCGAGAAATGCTCTGCGACCCGTTTTTCGAATCAATGTCTGAAGCGGACGGCGCTTTACGCGGGAGGCAGAACCACCTGCATCACGGGGCTACGGATGGCAAGGCTATGTGCTCCAATTGTCCCTGCGTTATGAAATGCCTCCGCCCCAGTCAAATCCACGCTCTTGATTACAGTCCTCTGGCAATTTCTACCTGCCCCTTTCTAAATTCAACTTGATTCGTCCTCTCACTTCGCATCCGTATATTTTCTTTCAAATCGAAAGAGGTCGGGACGTGCATAGTGCCCTGAAACATCAAAGGTCATCTTCTCCCGGTCAATTTGAGTCAGATCCAAATCTGAAACGAGGAGCTGCTCGCGATCGAACACCGGATCGAGGACATACCGAGTGTCAGGGCCTATAATCGCACTGCCTCCACGCTCGATCCATTGGCTTTCACCCGGCCGCAATTTGGCGCCATCACGAAGCTCACGAGGCAAGTCCTCAGCTGGCATCATCAAACCCACGGCCAAGACAAAGCAGCGGCCTTCGAAGGCGTAGTGTCTGCTGGCCAGCTGATGTAATTCGTGGACCGTCGGCCATATCGCCACGTGAATGTGCTCGCCGGAATTGTGCATGGCCATGCGCGCGAGCGGCATCCAATGCTCCCAGCAAATCAGTCCACCAACGCGCCCCGAAGAAGTGGGCACCGCTTCTAACCCGCGGCCATCACCATTTCCCCACACGAGCCGTTCCGTGTAGGTCGGGACGAGCTTCCTATGGTGGTTTGCGAGCCGTCCATCCTCCGAAATAGTGATCAGGGCATTGTAGAGTGTTCCGTTTCCCGGACCGGCATCCACGCGCTCATTCGCTCCGATCACAATCGCAATTTTGAGATCCCGGGCTGCTTCGCTGAGCGCATTCACTTCTTCACCGGGAACGACGAGGCTGTTATACCTGAGCCTTGCGAAGACGTCTTTCGTGGAAGAGTTTTCCCACAGTGCCGCGCCCGGACAAACGTCCAGCCAGGCAGGGTAGCCCGCCAGCCAAGTTTCACCGAACGCAACGAGCCGTGCATCTCGCTTGGCCGCCTGCTGGATAAGATCCAAGGCCTTTGCGAGGCTCGCTCGTTTGTCCAGGTAAATGGGGGCGGATTGGGCAATGGCCACACGCACTGGTTTCGAATCTGCTCTTGATCGCCCGGTTTTTTCCACCATCCACAAATCGTACACCTAGGAACGGCTCGCTTCGCCGGGCCAATTACGGAGAGCCTACGGCCTGACCTGCAAATACCGTGAAAGGCTTGGACGGCGGGGAATGTCGCGCCGCCCCGGATTCTCCTGCCTTGATGGCTCGACGGATTGCAGACAGCGTGGCGCTATCATCGAAGTAGACACTGGCTCCATCCGATCGGACCCCAAGCTGCATCCACAAGCTGTCCAGGTCCACCCCTCACAGGCTTGCCTTTCATTTTTGTGTACAGCGGCTGAAGAACACTTACGCCGACCGCGCTGTCTCCGGTTCTCAAGGCATCCTCAAGATTCCATTCCTTCCGGATGTCGCCGCCGGCGTCGAGAATGCCGCGAAGGGCATTCTCCAAACCCTTCGCATTGTTTGTCTGGCGGCGAATCTCAACGTCAGCTAGGAAGCAAAACAGCGCTCCTCCCCAGTAGGTTCGCCCCCAAGTGTGCGTGTGATCGAGTCCGCGATCCCCAACCTGAGGGAGGCCTTGGGGCATGTCCCGAACAAGGTCCAGCCACATCTGCTCTGCTTTGAGATGCCGTGCTTGAATCCGAGCGATCGGTTCGACATAGGTGGCGATCCCCTCTTCGATCCAATGATGGTCTTCGTCCACGGAGGGAACAGCCAGGTGAACCATTTCGTACGTCAGCATCCAGTCCGAGGCAAGTTCCGCAGGAACGGTCTCGTTGCCGAGGCGTATCGTGATTCTCCAGCCTCGATCGCCAAATGCCATGCCGTTGCGGACCCCTCGTCCTTCGAAAAGAGCGATTCGAATCGAAACTTGAGGCACGGGAAAGCGGCCATAATAGGCAGTCACTGACTCAGCGGCCGATTTGACCCAGAGGAATAAATCCTTCGCAGGCATTCGGAGCGTGCCGCCTTCGATCATGATGTCAATCCGAGCGTTTCCAATCAGCAGACTTGAAGTCATCTCATCCTTCGCAAACACAAAGGAGAAACTAACCAGATAAAACGATGCAGCCAAGACTACCCGGGCAAAGAAGCCGGCCGTAAGGGTTCGGAGCATTTCATAACCGTGAGTACTATCGTGCCGGAAACGCGGGCGATCAGGCCGTAACCGAATTCGCTCGCTTGACCCGCGCGGAACCAAAGAAGGATGCTATCGCCGTGTCCAAGCAGACCTTGCCCGCGCCAAAAATCAGCACGATCAGGGACACCAGCAGGAATGCGAAGGGGGCCGCGGCAATGAACTTGTCCGGGTCGGAAAAGAAAGAGAGCAGCGCCTCACGATCTCCAATCACGTAAGCCATGGTCAGATTCACGGTGAGCACAAGGGCGGTGATTCTGGAGGCCAAGCCCAGAGCGAGAAAAATGCCGCCAAAAAACTCGACGCATGCAATAAAGACGGCCATCTGCGCGGGCATCGGCAATCCAAGTGTACCAAAATACTCCCCGACATTGGATAGATGATGGAGCTTGCCCCAGCCGCTCTGAGCAAGTTGCCATCCCCAATAAAGCCGCACAAATAGGAGGAACGGCGACTGAAGATAAGTGACCAAACCGAAGAACTGCTCGTGCCACTGACTAACTTTTTCAATCATGCTACTCATGATTTCTATCTATACTCTTTCTCGCGGCTTTTCTCACCGCGCACCTTCTCATCGGGTTTGCAAAACCAGCCCAGAGTCGCCCACGTTTGAAACGAGTGTTGAATAAACGTCACGCGGTCGGCCGCCGGGACTGAACTGTTCCGGAAAGCCAATTCGATGGCGCGCTCGATCGTTTTTCCGCTGCGGAGCGCGGAGAGCAACGCGAACTCCTCGCGCTCGATACGGCGGTAGTGGACGGAGAAATCAATACGATGAACGACAAGAAAGATTTGCCGCGGCTGCACAACCGAGACGGATTGGATTTTCGCGGTTTTCCGGTTCTCCGTCAGGGTGTTGCTCGCGAAGTCGGCATCGTCATCCTCCCGAACCTCGAGAGCCAGAGCGTCTACCGGATAGTGGAGTTCGAGAAGTCTTACGTAAGGTTGAACGCGCAAGCGGAGGGACGGCGCGGAACTGCCATTCAAATCTTCCGAGTGAAGAGCGGGTTGTGCTTTCCCGTCGAATGCTTCGATGTCCGCCCATTCCAGCCGCACCATGTCTAGGGCGAGAGTCCGCTCGCCTCGTATCCATTTAGGATTCCGCCGCAACCACGTTTCAAGCCGTGCCCCCAGGTTCCTGAGCGTGAACGAGCGCGAAGGGCACTCCAGCAAGTAGGCGCGGCACATGTCTTCAAAGCGGCGGTGACCGAGAACGGCGCGCAAGCCCGGAAAGTCCTCAGCCATGCTACTGAGGACGCGAAACCAATATTGCCGATTGTAGATCTCAAGACGTTCGAAGGAAGTGAGGCGGTCGTTTGGTTTGATGTACCGGGCCGCGTAGGCGCTCATTCGCCCCCCGCCAGGCGCGCTACGCCGCATGCGTTCCGACGGCGTGAGAGGTTGCATGACGGCGCGAGCAACGGCCCGCTGAAGCGTGACGAGCTTCATACCGCCACCGGCAGAGCCGTGCCGGCGAGGAAGCGAGTGGCCTTCATGGCTTCATTGTGAACTTCCTGAAAAGAAGGGATGCGGTCGTCCCACTCCAGGAGTGTTGCTGTGTGCCCAGCGCGTTGGATGGCCCGCTCATAAAGCTTCCACACGGGATCGAGCACCGGATGGTCATGGGTATCGAGAATGTATTTCTTGAATTTCGAATGACCGGCAATGTGGATTTGCGCAACGCGCTCCGCAGGCACGCTGTTTACGTAGGTGAATGGATCGAAGTTGTGATTGCGCGAGGAAACGTAAATGTTGTTGACGTCTAGAAGGATCCCGCAATCCGCCCGCTCCACGACTTCGTTAAGGAACTCCCATTCCGTCATTTCCGAAACATGAAATTCGGCATAACTGCTCACGTTCTCGACGGCTATTGGGATCTC
>Ga0307478_10002020_pt1 | contig 16669 bp, 13 predicted proteins | sample atmos_gasesECM4C_2_FD_203713 | JGI IMG/M metagenome (GOLD analysis project Ga0307478, IMG submission 203713) | Hardwood forest soil microbial communities from Morgan-Monroe State Forest, Indiana, United States - atmos_gasesECM4C_05 | ecosystem: Environmental > Terrestrial > Soil > Temperate...
GAACTCAGATATTGTCTATCTTCGCGGCTAAAATAAAATCGCTCTCGGTCAAGCCGTTTATTTTGTGGGTCCACGTAGTGACTTCCGCCTTCCCCCACGCAAGCAAAATGTCCGGGTGATGGCCTTGCTCCTCCGCGATCGCGCCCACTTTATTTACGAACGCGAGCGCCTGGCGAAAATCGGGGAAAGTAAATGCGCGCGTGAGGTGATGCCCGTCCACTACCTTCCATTGCGGGACTTGCTTCGCCAGATTTTCCAGTTCTTTTCCGGTGAGCGGTGGAACTCCACCTTTGCAGGGCACGCAAGTCTTGCTCGCAAGATCGCTCATGAATGTAAACCTCCTCAAGATGAATGCCGTCTCCGATTCTACAGGAACCGGCCTTCTGGGGGTTATCGGCCGCCGAGGCGCGCAAAGAATCTCGCGGTGTAAGTCTCCGACCTCTTCTGCTATTCTCTTGCGCACGAAAGCTTGCCAGCCACCGTTCAAGCGCGCACCTGCGAGGGATAAAAATGCCTGACGAAGTCAGTGAATTGAAAGAACGCGCCGAAAGCGGCGAGCATGAACACAGTCTCGCGCCGGTCACTTTGACCATGGCCGTGCTGGCGGTGCTGGTCGCCGCCGTCACATTGTTGGGACACCGCGCGCACACCGAAGAAATTATTCTACAAACGCGCTCGGCCGATCAGTGGGCCTACTACCAGGCGAAGGAAATTCGCCGCCGCAACTACGAACTTTTTGTCGACGAGCTTTCAGTTTTCTCGCTGCAGAATGCGCAGCAAGTGGACGCGATCAAGCAGAAGTACACGAAGGAAATCGAGCGCTACGGCGACGAACTAAAAGAAATTGAGGCCGAAGCCAAGAAGGCCGAAGCCGAAGTGAAGGTCGAAGAGGCTCGCGCGGACCGCTTCGATCTGGCGGAAGTTCTGCTGGAGGCCGCGCTGGTGATTTCGTCCATCACGTTGCTGACGCGCAAGAAGCTTTTCTGGGTTTTCGGGATCGTGCTCTCGCTCGCCGGAATCATCATCGGCGCCACGGGATGGATGATTCACTAGCGCCGGGGATTTTGAGGCGGGACCTGCGCCGGCGCAAGACGGATTTTGTAGTGGCGGTCTTCAGACGCGTCGTTTGCATCCCGGATGGATTTGCGGGACCGCCATCGTGGTGCGCCGCTACAGAACCTCTTTGTACGCGCGCCGCGAACTCCTCGCGTTCACCGATGTCGCGCGGCGGTTGAGTGGGCTTCGAGATATTGGCGGACGAACGCGCCGAACGCCTTCTCCAGCTTCAACGTGACCGGTCCCGGCGCGCCGGCGATCTGGTGGCCGTTGATTTCGCTCACTCCCAACATGCTGCGGTTGGTCGAGGAAATGAAAACCTCGTCGGCCGCATACAAATCCTCGGGCCGGAGCGTTCGCTCCTCCACCGGAACGCCCACCGACGCGCCAATTTCGAGCAGGACACTGCGGGTGATCCCTTGCAGGCATCCCGCTGTCGCCGGAGGAGTCGCGACGCGTCCGCCCGTCACACAGAAAATATTCGCGGCGGTACATTCCGCCACTTCGCCGCGCTCGTTGAGCAGCACAACCTCATCGAACCCAGCCTGCTGCGCTTCGTAATAATTCCAGACGTTATCGAGCCACGAGAGGACCTTCACGCCAGCTAAGGGAGACGCGGCATAACGGCCGTGCTCGCGCAGTCCGAGGCGCGCCGGCTCGCGATACGAAGGCAGATCCGCCGAGCACAAAATCAAATCCACGCGTGGGAAGTTTTCGTCGCTGCGCCAGAAACCGACTTGGTTGTAGACGACATAGACGCGTGCCGCGCCTTCGCTCACCTTGTTCGCGCGCAAGAGCTCCTGCAATTGCCCGCGCACAACGTTTTCCTGAAACGGAAACGGACAATGCGTGCGCTCCGCATCGCGTTCAAGGCGCTTCCAGTGACGCTCGAAGGCAAACGGAATGCCTTCGTAGATCCGCGCCGTTGTGAAGAGCCCCCAGCCATTCAACAAGCCCGCTTGTCCCGGCGAAAGCCTTGCGTCTTCAATCGGCTGCACGCGGTCATTGTGAAAAACGAAACGATGAATCATGCCGCCTCCCTGCAAGCGCCCACAGATGCAAAACATTCTAACGCAGAAGTTGCTGCGACCTGGGACGGAAAGGCCGCTCACGCGCGGCAATCTTTGGCCGATTAATTGCTGTTCAACTCTATTGACAGCGGCGGGTTCTACGCCTAGATTGTTGCTGTACATAAAGGAGGGATGATATGCGGCATCTCGCTAAGTCCTGCCTTATAGCCATTTTAATCGCAGCGATCATAAACATCCCGGCCTTCGCAGCGGACGAAAAGCCACTCGGCTTGGTCACTCAAGCACTCGATGCTCATCTGGGCGACGCGACCGTCGCAATCGGCACTACGGTGTACCCCGGTGACACAATCGCGACTGAAGCAGGCGGCACGGCTCGCCTGAAAATTGGCGGCGGCCAGATTTATCTGCTTTCTTCCAGCGCCGCGACTCTCTCGCAAAGTTCCAATGCGGTGCACGCTGTCGTGGCTCGTGGAACGGTGGGTTTTTCTTCCAACGGAACGGACCAACTTGCGCTCGAAATCCCAGAAGGGATTTTGCGCGCCGCGGACGGTGTGCCTTCCTACGGACAAGTCACCATAATCAATCCTCTGGAAGTAGTAATTTCAGCCTATCGCGGCACCCTGGTTTTGGATAATGACGGCGAGCTACACACGATTCCTGAAGGCAAGACCTACCGCGTGACCATGGATTACGAGCGTTCCACCAGCAATGCCGAGCCGCAAGGTCCGGCAGGAGCACCGACCAGCAAGGTAAGCTATCCTAAGCACCGCCACTTGGTCTTTGACCTGATCGTGATGGGAGCCGCTGCCGGTGCCGGCTTTGCTCTCTGGTACCACCTGACAGAAAGCCCGTCTCACCCTTAATCTCACTGCGCGACATTGCATTTTCGGCTTTTAACACCATCGCGGGAATAAATTCGCTTTTCGCGCGCGCATTCCGCGACCGGTGCCTTCGCTCGCTGCGCGAACTAAATGTGGCAGGAACGAATCCCCTGCTTCTCGAAATACTGTTGGTGGTAATCCTCGGCGCGGTAAAACGCTCCTGCCGGCTGAATCTCTGTAACAATCGGCCGCTTGAAGACATGTTCCTTCTCCAGCTCGGCCTTTGACGCGCGCGCTTCTTTGTCTTGCTCCGCATCGTGATAGAAAATCGCGGAACGATATTGCGTGCCGACATCCGGCCCTTGCCGGTTCACCGTAGTCGGATCATGGCTCTTCCAGAAAACAGCCAGCAGCTGCAAATAAGAAACCTTCGCTGGATCAAACTCCACTTCCACAGCCTCGGCGTGACCGGTCCGTCCTGTAGACACCTCTTTGTACGAAGGATTCTCCGTGGTGCCGCCGGTATAGCCCACCGTAGTCTTCGTGACGCCATCAACTTGCCGGAACGCGTCTTCCACCCCCCAAAAGCATCCAGCCGCGAAAGTTGCGATAGCCATAATCCAAATCTCCTCGCCCGATGAATGAAGTTAAAACCTGAAGCTCGATGTTGCCACATCACCGCTCACCGGTCGAGCATCCGCCGCACTCGATCCCTGTACCCCGATATATCTAAAGTTTGGCGGTACGTACGCCCGGAGTTGAGAACAAGCCACACGTTCGGCGGATACCGTTGCAGTGCGTATCACATTGGATAACCCCGCACGAACCCAGGATGCTAGTTTTTTGTCCAAGCAGGGCCAACCTTTTGTATGCTGTAGCCCATCATCAACGCTGGAGGCGAGTATGCATGCAAACGGTCGAATGATTGCAGCGCTCCTGGCGCTGGCCACAATCGCCCTGGCGGTCGAAAGTGCTCACGCACAAACATCCGCTGCGGACGACTACCCAACCGAGCGAGCCAAAGCTGTTGCGCTAGCCAAGCAGCAAAACTGGCTCGAAGCTCTGCCGCTTTTCGAGGATCTCGCCAAGAAAAATTCGAGCGACGCCTTCGTGTTGGAGGGCTTAGGGCAGTCTCTGATCGCGCATTCAGCCACGCTTCAGGACCCGGATGCTGCTGGAAAAGAACGACTGCGCGCCAAGGCGGCGCTTCAGTCCGCACAACAACTCGGAGATCACAGCCAGCTACTGGAGAACCTGCTCGACACGCTCAAGAATCTCCCTACGAACGGCACAGTGATGTATGCAGATAAACAAGACGTGGATGCGGCGTTGAAGGCGGCGGAGGCGGCATTCGCCAAGCAGGATTACGAAGAAGCGATCAAGAATTATTCGCATGCTCTGGAGCTCGATCCCAAGTCTTACTGGGCGGCCTTGTTTGTGGGTGATTCCTACTTCTCGGAAAAGAATTTTCCAAAAGCTGCCGAGTGGTATGACCGCGCCGCGCAAATTGATCCGAACCGCGAGACGGCCTATCGCTACCATGCGGACATGTTAACCAAGCAGCGTGAGTTTGACGCTGCGCGCACCCTCAGCATCGAAGCGATTGTCGCCGAACCGTACAACAACATTCCGTGGCGCGGCCTGGTTGCGTGGTCCAACGCCAGTCACGTGTCGCTGCAGCGCGTGCACATCGAAACCGGATCGAGCGCCACTTCCAACAGCGAAACCAAGATGACAATTACGATAGCCCCGAATCAACCAGCGGAAGTCGGCGCTGTATGGTTCGCCTATAGCGGCACGCGAGCGCTGTGGCATCAAGAGCGATTCAAAAAGGAATTCCCTCAAGAGGAGCAATATCGTCATTCTCTCTCCGAAGAAGCTGACGCGCTGACGACCGCCGCGAAGGTGGCCGAGGAAACCGGCACGAAATCGCCGGGCGGTCCGATCGCCAAAGACCCCAACATACAATTGCTGCTGCGGCTCTACCACGAGGAGATGATCGAGCCGTACGTCCTGCTGAGCGCCGCTGACCAGGGCATCGCGCAGGATTATGCGGAGTACCGCGCCAAGAATCGCGCGAAGCTGGAAGCGTACTTGGGCGAGTTTGTAGCGCCCGCGCTCGCCAAAACGCCGTAGCGGTCGGTCGCACTATAGGCGCGTAGAATCCAGCATATTCTCGCCGCAAGAAGCTCGATCGGCCCACGTTCGCCTGCATAGCTGCCCTAACGCGATGGTGTATACTGCGCAGCCGGAATAAAAATGAGAATAACTGAGATCCCTACCCGGACGGAGATACCCTTGTGGCCCGCGCTATTTTCAAAGTGATTGGCATTCTCCTTTTTGCACTTTTCACGGCTCCGCTTTCTTTCTCCCAACAGCCATCGGCGCCCGCATTTGCTGAAATGCATTGGCGCATGATTGGGCCGTTTCGCGGCGGGCGCGTCGTTCCCGTCACGGGAGTTCCGGGCAACGCCAACGAATATTTGTTCGGCTCGGTCGGTGGCGGAGTGTGGAAAACCGTCAACGGCGGGCGCACGTGGGAGCCGATTTTCGACGCCGAGCCGATCGCTTCCATCGGAGCAATCGCGGTGGCTCCCTCAGACCCGCAAGTAATTTACGTGGGCACCGGTGAATCGGACATGCGCTCGGACATTTCGTACGGCGATGGCGTTTACAAATCCACGGACGGCGGCGCGACTTGGCGGAACATCGGCCTGCGTGACTCGCAAAATATCGGACGCATTCTGGTGGACCCGCACGATCCTAATATCGTGCTCGCCGCTGCGCTGGGCCACGCATTCGGTCCGAATGCGGAGCGCGGCGTGTATCGCTCCACCGACGGTGGCACCACCTGGACAAAAGTTCTCGCGAAAAATGACGATACCGGCGCGATAGACCTGTGCTGGGACGCGGCAAACCCCGCGATAATCTACGCCGCGCTGTGGCAAACTCGCCGGCCGCCGTGGAGCGTTTATGCGCCGACGAACGGGCCCGGCAGCGGCTTGTACAAATCCACGGATTCGGGAGTAACCTGGAATCAAATCTCCGGCCACGGATTTCCCGGCGAAGGTCTAGGGCGCATCGGCATTGCCATTCCGCAGGGACAAGACGGCAAGCGCATTTACGCCGTTGTGGACGCGCATGACGGCGGAATTTATCGCTCCGACGATGCGGGCGAAAATTGGCGCCGCGTTTCCTCGGATCGCCGCGTGTGGCAACGCGGCTGGTATTTCGGCGGCATCACCGCCGACCCACGCAATCAGGATGTCGTTTACGTGATGGACACGGCGATCTACCGTTCAACCGACGGAGGAGAGCATTTCGAAGCGATCAAAGCCGCGCCGGGTGGCGACGATTACCATTCGTTATGGATCGCGCCGGATGATCCGCAGCGCATGATCCTCGGAAGCGATCAAGGCACGGCCATTAGCGTGGACGGCGCCGGCACCTGGAGTTCCTGGTACAACCAACCCACCGCGCAGTTCTACCACGTCATCACCGACGATCGCTTTCCGTACCGCGTTTACGGTTCGCAGCAGGATAGCGGCACAGCCGCGGTCAGCAGCCGGAGCGACTATGGGCAGATCACGTTTCGCGATTGGTCACCGATCGGCGGTGAAGAGAGTGGCTACATCGTCGTAGACCGCGCCGATCCCGACACGGTCTATGGCGGCGGACCGTTTGGCGTAGTGCGGCGCTTCAATTGGACTACGGGGCAATCATTCGACATCTCGCCCGCGGCGATTCGCTACAACAATGAAAAGCTACGGTTCACTTGGACCTCTCCGCTGGTGGATTCACCGAGAGATCCGCACGTGCTGTATTTTGGAGCGCAGTTCGTTTTGCGTTCGAACGACCGTGGACAAAGCTGGCAGGCCATCAGCCCGGATTTGACCGTGAAGAGCGCGGGCGCTGTGCCGGCTAGTGCGTCGAAAGACGCGCCGAAAAAAGAAGAGGCGCGCGGAGTGGTGTACACCATTGCGGCGTCTCCGCTGCGCGGTGGCGAAATCTGGGCGGGAACCGACAACGGCTTGATTCAGCTCACGCTCGATGACGGCGCACATTGGTCGAATGTGACGCCGCCGGATGTGGCGGAGTGGAGCCAGATTAGCCTGATCGAAGCTTCTCCGCATGACGCCGTGGTCGCGTACGCCGCCGTGGATCGCCATCAGGTGGACGATTTCAATCCTTACATCTATCGCACGCGCGATGCCGGCAAGACTTGGCAAAAGATCGTCACGAATTTGCCTCGGGGCGGGTACGTCCACGCGGTGCGGGAAGATCCGAAGCGTAAGGGGCTGCTATTCGCGGGAACGGAATTGGGTGTGTTCGTTTCGTTTGACGACGGCGATCGGTGGCAGCCGCTGCAAAATAATCTTCCGGTGAGTTCGATTCGCGATCTCGTGATTCACGGCGACGATTTGGTGGTAGCCACGCACGGGCGATCTTTCTGGATTCTTGACGACATCGCGGCACTGCGTGAATGGACTGGGACGAACGCGACTGACGATGCGCATCTGTTCCATCCCGCGACGGCGATTCGCGCCCGGCGCAGCGAAAGTCACGATACACCGCTGCCACTGGAAACTCCCGTGGGTGAAAATCCTCCGGCCGGCGCGATTTTCGATTATTTCCTGAAATCGCCTGCGAGCGACGTCGTCCTCGAAATCCGCGACCAGCAAGGCAATCTCGTGCGGCGCTATTCGAGCGAAGACAAGCCTCCGGCCGCAAGCGAGGCGCCCGAAATCCAAAAATACTGGCTGCCGAAATTCGCGCCGCTGCCGATCTCCTCGGGCATGCACCGCTTCGTTTGGGATTTGCATTATGCGCCGCCGGCGTCCATGCGCCACGAATACGACATGACGGCGATCATAGGCAGTGGCACGGTGCTCCTGCCGGAAGGCCCGCTGGTGCTTCCCGGCGAATATGACGTCGCCCTAAAAGTCGGCGGCCAAACCTACAACAGCAAAGTAAAGGTGGAAATGGATCCGCGGGTGAAAGTTGCCCGCGAAGACTTGGCGCGCCAGCTTTGGCTCGAACAGAAAGTTGACGCGGCGCTGACCAATGCCACAGAAACCGCTCAGGCAATCACCAAAATTCGCGAGCAATTGAAGGCGCTACGGACGAGTCTTGGCGGCAAGCCCAACGCGAAATCGCTCCTGCAGACCGTCAACGAACTGGATAAGCGCGCCGAAACCATCCAAGGTAATCCCGAGGCGGAGTATCCTCAAATGCCGGGAGGCCTGATCGGTGTGAACGGTTCGCTCGGTCTGCTGGCAGTGTCCGTAGGAAGCGCGGACAGCGCGCCCACGACTACATCACAAACGGCATTCGACGAAGCCGACAAGCAGCTGAATGAAATGCTCGCTCAGTGGGAGTCGTTCCAAAAAGATTTCGCGGCACTGCAGAAAAAACTCGCCGATTAGCGATTTGCGAAGATGCCAAGTTTTGCCTCCGCTCAACGCTTGAGAGTTGGCGTCGCATCCCGCGCGACAACCGTTGTAGACGGTAGGTCAAGCTAAGCTAAATCTTTATGGGTCGCGGCTTCAGCCGCGGCATTGGGCTGAAGTGGATAAGGGGCTTTGGTCACTGAAGCCCGCTGATGCCCGGTGCACGGAGTGCTTACGCACCTCAAGCCGATCGGTCAACCAAGGCCCCATTTGCATTCGAAGCGGAACCCCGGGATGTGCGCTCCAGAATTTCCTCGAACATACCGGGAATTTCGAAAACGGCTTGATTCTTCATAGCCGCCGCATTCGCATGGAACCGCTGCAACGTGCCCGGTGCGATCATCGTTTCCACCGCGCTTACGATTTCGCGAAAACTGTGCAGCACAATCCCTACTTCCTTTTCGACTACCCACACCGCGTTATAGCGCTCTTGCGGCAGCGTCCATGCATTGCATTCGACAATCACCGGCAGATGCATCGCCAGCGCCTCGCTCACGCTTCCCGGACCCGGCTTGCCAATAAAAAAATCCGCGAGTTGCATGTACATGTTCACTTTGGTCGTGAACCCTTCCACGAATCGCGGCAAACGCGACGGCCGCGCGCGCAAAGCATCCGCCAGCTTTTCATTTCTGCCGCAAATGTAGATAAGCTGCAGCTCCAGCTGCGATTCGTCCAATCGTTCCGCGATCTCGAGCATCAGCTTCGAACCGTAGCCGCCGAACAAAACGATCGCAGTAGGCAAATCCCGACGGAGCCCCAAGCGCGCGCGCTCCGCGATCGGATCCACGGCCGGCGCCTCGTAAAAGCGCGGATGCAGGATCATTCCCGAGGCCCGCAATATCTGATCGTCCAAGTGGCCGTGCTCGCGCGCCTGTGCCACCGCGCGTTCCGAACCGCACACTACAAATTGACTTTGGCGCTCGATCCAGAAATGGGGAGGGTAATCGGCGATGTCGGTAAGTACCGTAACGAATGGCCGTCCTGGATACACATGATTGAAACTTTCACAAAGCGCACGATTGAAGTGCGGCACGAACGACACGACCATATCCGGCTGCGTTTCTTTCCAGCGGCGCTCGAGGATGCGTACTGTCGCAGAATGATACGACCAGATTGCGAACTGCAGCACCTTCATTAATTGCACGCTGCCCAAAGTCCAGCCGCTGCGCAGCATCCAGTTGTAATAGTCCTCGATGCGTATCCCTGCATATTTCTTGAGGATGTCGAGCTCATCCAGGAGTTCCTGTAGGTTCGTAAGGCGAACGTCCCACGAACGTTGCTGCGCCTTGATGGACATTTCCAGCGCCGTTGCGGCAGCACGGTGGCCGCCTCCAGCATCAAAAAAAATGAACTCGATTCGTTGCATGCGGGCGGAGTCTCGCATTGAGAACGTTTCAGGCCGCTACAGAAATGTTAAAACTCCGTGACTGTGTCGAAAGAGTTAAATATCTGCATTTTCAGAAATTTAGCGAGCGTGTCATCTGCTTGTAACGTGCAGCGATTATTTTTGCTTACGTGAAATGCGACTTGCATGTTCACTCGTACTTCTCCGGACCCTGTACGACTCCTATTGTCCGAAAGATTTGCCGCGAAAGTTATAGCGATCCGCAAAAAGTTTATGCCCTCCTGCAACACCGCGGCATGAATCTCTTCACGCTCACCGATCACGATTCCATCGAAGGCGCCGAGCAACTGCGGCAGCATCCCGATTTTTTTGTGAGCGAAGAACTAACCTGCAAAATGCCGAGCGGCACGGAAGTGCACATCGGCGTTTACGACGTGAGCGAGCGCCAGCACGCGCAGCTGCAGCAGCGGCGCAACGATCTCGTCGCGCTGCTGATGTACCTCACCGAGCGGCGGCTCTTCTTCAGCATCAATCACGTTTTTTCCAGCGTCACCGGCCGCCGCGAACTCGAAGACTTCGCCTGGTTCCAGGAATATTTCCCAGCGGTGGAAATTCGCAATAGCCATATGCTGGAGCGCGCCAATCAACAAGCCGCACAGCTCGCCAAGCAATGGGACAAAATCGGCATCGGCGGCAGCGATGCGCATGCGCTGCCTTCCGCCGGCACGGCTTACACGGAAGTTCCCGGCGCGCGCGATAAAGTAGAATTCTTCGATGGGCTTCGCGCGGGCCTCGGCCGCGTCGGCGGCGAGTCCGGCAGCTTTTCGAAACTCACGCGCGACGTTTTCATGATCGCCTGCGAGATGATGCGCGAAAAGTCCTGGACCACGCTGCTCTCGCCGCTCGCCGTGCTGATCCCGGCAGTCACTTTCTGGAATTATCGCGACGAGCACGCGTTCGCCCGCGTTTGGGCTTCGCGCGTTCTGGGCGAGCCTGAAACCCGCAAACATCCCCGCTGGATCTCGGTGCCGCAGTCCGCGGCAGAGGAGTGGGTATGACGGTCGCACGAGGCGTTTGGAACCAGATTCAATCCAACGATCATCGCTTGATGCGCCGCGTGCACCGCTGGCGCGCTCCGCGGTGGTTTCGCATTCTGATGATTTTGATGACGCGCATGGGCGACGGCTGGCTGTGGTACTCGCTGGGCCTGATCCTTTTTTTCTTCGGCGGCGCGCACCGCTTTTTGGCCATCGGCGCGGCTGCTTCGGCTGCGGTGGCTGGAATTTTTCTTTTCCGCGCGCTAAAAAAAACCAGCAAACGCAAACGGCCTTGCGAAGTGGAGCCGCACTGCTGGGCGTCTATTCTGCCGCCGGATAAATACTCGTTTCCTTCGGGCCATTCGATCACCGCTTTCGGCATTGCGATTTCGATCGGCATGTTTTACCCCGAACTGACGGGCCCTCTGCTCGCCGTCGCCCTGCTGATTGCGTCCTCGCGCATCATCCTTGGAATGCACTTCCTGAGCGACGTGCTCGCCGGCTCCGCGATCGGCGCCCTGCTCGGCCTGATCAGCTTCCATATTTTCGCGGCCCTCTGAGGATATGAAGCACGAGCGCCGGCGCCTCCACTGGATCCAACTAGCCAAGCTTCGCCGCGGATACACGTTGAACTGCATCGTGCGCCGCATTGCGACTCGCCAAAAGGCGTCGGCCTCCTCGCGCGTCTTTCGTCCGGCACTTTCTTCCTAGAACCTTCTCCCAACAAAATGCGCGGGTGGAGGCTCTGCTTGGTGCGTCCCAGTTGGCAACGTTTAGGCGCTAAATCTCAGGCGCGAGCTGCCGCCTCGCGCAAAAACCTGAGTACGTTTTCGGTTGTTTCAGTCTCGCCTAACCGTGGAAAAATCTGCTCGACGCTATGCCGATGCGCTTCAGCGTTGCGATCGGTCATCGCGTCGCGCACCAGCACTACGTTGTAGCCATGGTCGTAGGCACTGCGCGCCGTGGATTCCACGCCAGCGCTCGTCGCAACTCCCGTCAGAAAGATCTGCGTCACCCCGTGCTCGCGCAAGAAATCATCGAGCCCTGTGCCGATGAACGCGCCTACGCGCTGCTTGCTCACGACGCGATCGCTCGGCTGCTGCTGCAACTCCGGAACAAGCTCGGTCCAGTCGCGCGGAAACGAAGCGAGATTGTACCTGCTCGCGTCGGTCCGCCCTGGCGCCATGTCTGTCACGTTCACCAGCACCACCGGCAGCCCTCGTTCGCGGAAAGCGCGCGCAAGCTCGGCGGTCCGGCCGATGATTTCACCCACCGGATGCGCTGTGGGCATACCGACGATTCCTTTTTGCAGGTCAATCGCGATCAAAGCAGCTTTCGTATCAAGTTTTGTCAGTGGCATGGTTGTCCTTTCGTTCCTTTTTGTTTTCGTTTCAGTTACACAAGAGGCGATGGTGCGCTCCGCACGGGCAGCAAACCCTTCTCCTGATAGATCGGTCGCATCATTTCCCTTATTTTCGGCCGCTCGAGCCTGAACCACAGTGAACCCGCGACGCAGAACGCGCCCAAAATCATGACGGTGTACGGCGCTCCGATGCGATGAGCCAGTGCGCCGGCCAGCAAACTGCCGAACGGCGCTCCGCCGAAAAACGCCATCGTGTAATAGCCCATTACTCGCGCGCGTTTATCTTCCGCGACGAGCGCCTGGATAATCGTGTTGCTCGCCGAAGCGCTCTGGATCATTCCAAATCCAGCGAAAACCATCAGCGCGAGGGACACCCACAACGTGTGCGACAGTCCAAAAAGAATCAGCGCTCCGCCCAGCATAGCGGCCGAGATCTGCAACATACGCGTGAGCCCCGCCACCGACTTGCGTACCGCCAAAGAAATCGCCGAAATCAGCGCGCCAATCCCCGATGCCCCCGTGAGCCACCCGAGCGTGGCCGCGCCGCCGCGCAATACGTGCCCGGCAAACACCGGCAGCAGCACCGCGTACGGATAGCCCATCAGGCTGATCAGCACAAAGAGCAACAGGATCGAGCGAATCGGACGAAACGTGCGAACGTAATCCCAGCCTTCGCGTATTTGTTCGAGCATGCTGCTGGCATGCAGCCGAATTTCCAGCGGCTTGATGCGCATCATCACAAGCGATGCAATCACGGCGAAATAGCTGACCCCGTCAATCAGGAAGCACCAGCCTTCGCCGAAAGCCGCAATCACCAAGCCCGCGATCGCCGGGCCGATCAACCGCGCGCCATTCGCCATCGAGGAATTAATCGCAATGGCGTTGCTCAGGTCGTTGCGATCCTCCACCATCTGCACCAGAAAAGATTGCCGCCCGGGCATGTCGAACGCATTAATCGCTCCCTGAAATGCCGCGAGCGCGATGATTTCCCAAAGCGTGATGACGTGCGCCAGAGTAAGCGCGGCCATCGCCAGCGACTGCGCCGCCGCGGCGGCCTGCGTCCACACCAGAAGTTTGCGGCGATTCAGGCGTTCGACCCACACGCCCGCAATCGGCCCCAGCAGAAACGCGCAAATCTGCCCGGCGAAGCTGACGATGCCCAGCAGCAGCGCCGAATGCGTGAGCCGATAGACGAGCCAGCCCGTTGCGAGACGCGTCATCCAGGTGCCGATCAGCGAAATGCTCTGCCCCGCGAAGAAAAGTTTGAAATTGCGATGCCGCAGCGCTCGCCACGCATGCGACATGGAGCCGAGCCAGAAGTGCTCCTGCGTTTGCGAAGTTGTTGCCGGCTCGCTCACAGTTCCGCCAGGCGTTTGATCAACTCGGTGACAGCGGGCAGGTTTTTTTGTTCCTTGGCGTCGAGCCTGGCGATCGCCTCCGCCAGCCACACGCGTTTCGCGCTGCGCGCGTCCTTGCGCACGCTCGCGCCCTTCGCCGTCAGCGCGATATTCATCTGTCGCCCGTCGGTGGGATGCGGTTTGCGCTCCACAATCCCCTTCTCTTCCAGCGCCGCAATGATCGCGCCCATAGACTGTGGCTTCACGCTCTCCGCCCGCGCCAAATCCGCAGTAGTAGCAGGCCCCTCGGTATCGAGCCGCCGCATCACACCCATCTGCGCCCAGGAAAGTTCATGAGATTCCGCCGGCACGGTGGAACGCAACCGCCGTACCAACATCCCCAGCGCCAGCGCTAATTCTGTAGCCGTGTGTTCGTGGTTTTTATTCGGCATGGTAAACACAGCATACCGGATGAACAGTCGTACTTGCAAGCTAGACTTCCAAGGTTAACTGTTAATACGCCGGGAGACTCCTCGGCACATACCAGGCGCTACCGTGTTAGTTCGCGGGACCAGAGCAGACACAAGCTCGGGGAATGTTATTTCTTTTCTTGCGGGACTCGCCGTTCGAGCTCGTCAGACCAGTTGAGTATCACGTTGAGTTCTTTCGGGCTGGTGGATATGTCCTCTTGCTTGATCATCAGGAAATGCTGGCCGTCCGGCGCCACGTCATAGTTTCCGTAGCCGACGTAGCCGGCGGCTGAAAACAAAGCGCGCGGTGTCCCGGCCTTAAACGCCGGATGCGTCTCCACGTCCACGCTCATCAGTTCATCCCCGGCAAAATAAAAAATTTCGCGCCCGTTGGAAGCCCAGCGCGCAGACTCCCCGCCGCCCGTCGAGATCATCCACTTTCCGCTAAGTCCGGGAAACGGCTGCACGCAAACTTCCCTGCGCCCTGATTCGTCCGTCGTATAGACCACCCAGTGGCCATCGGGCGAAAAGCGCGCCTGATAGAAATTGAACGACGCCTGCAGAAAAGGCTGAATGCGATCGCTGCCATCCAAAGAGAGTGCCTCGATATCCTGAGTCCCCGCGGGACTGTGCGCAGCGAAGAAGAGCGTCTTGCCGTCCGGTGACACTGAGACGGGCACGGAGCCAGGGTCCGCAAGTTCCTTGCTGAAGAGCATTTCTTCCTTGCCGCTTCCGTCAGCCAGCTTCGCGCGAAACGAAGGATACCCGCTGCTGATCCGTGTGCTGTAAATCACCTTCCGTCCATCGGGGACCCACAGTGGCGACGCACTGATTCCCGGAGCAAACGTGAGCCGCGTCAGCGTGTTTCTCGCAAATTCGTAAATCCAAACCGCCAGATCGCCAAAATCGTTTATCTGGATCGCCAGCTGCTTTCCGTCCGGCGAGAGGCGTGGCGCGCTATAGACCCTCGGAGGCACCGGAAGAATTTTCGCGTTTCCCGCGCGGTCCACCCACGCCAGCGTTCGCGCCGGTGGTTTCGCGTTTCCCGGAACGTACGCAAGCAACCCGGACGGCGTCACGTCGTACTCCGCGCCTCCGCTGGTGAGGGCGGTAGTCACCACGCCCTCCTGCACCGGCACCGGCGCTCCGCGCATTTCCATCCGCGACAAATCAAACACCACCGCCATCAGCGATCCGGCATGTGCGTACACGACGTGTGCAGGCGGAACATAGCGAGCGTACGAACCGCCCATCAGCAGCGTCCGCCACTTGCCGGTTTCCAGCGAAAGCACGGCGATGCGCGCGTCATCGTAACTGGAACCAGTACCCGCTTGAATTGTAAATAGCACGTACTTTCCGCCGGGCAGAACCTGCGGCCAGCGATGGCTTATTTCCTGCTCCTTCTGATTCGGCTTCGTCAAGATCTGCGGGTTGCCGCCCGCCGCGGAAATTCGCAGCAGGCCCGAGCCGAAATTCGGCGCGTAGATGATGGTGTCGTCGGCGGCCCAGGCTGCCCCGTGCGGAACCGGCGCCTCGCCGAGCAAGACCACCGGGCCGCCACGCAGTGACACCTTGCGCATCTTGCCTTGCGCAAAAAACCCCACCGACTGCCCATCCGGCGAGAAAAAAGGCTGCGTCGCGTTTTCCGTGCCGGGAACGGGCGTGCCCGTTTGCTGGTCGAAAGGACGTAGATAAAGCTGCTGAGGTTTGCCCGCAACCGAGGCGACAAACACAATTTGCGATCCGTCGGGCGAGAGCGCAAAGGGCGACCCGGGATTCGGATCAAATACCGTCGCGAGCGGAGCCGGAAGCGAAAGCGATAATTGCATTACTGGACGCGGCTCGTCTTGGCTCGCGCGCCAGTAAAGCGCGCCGCACACGATAGCCGCCACAAGGGCGATTGTCGCAGCAGTCCAAGGAATCGCGCGGCGCCACGGTGATAACGGAATCGTTGTCGCGGCAAGCGACCCGGCGGTCTCCTCGGGCGTTCCCGAAAGCGCGCACTCGATCGCGATGCGGGCCTCGCCAATATCGCGCAGCCGCTGGTTCGCGTCCTTCGTCAGGCAACGCCGCAGCAGCCGGCTGATCGACGGCTGCAGATTGCTCGGAAGCGCGCTCCAATCCGGCTCGCCGCGAATCACGGCCGCCAGAGTGTCGGAAATTGTCTCTCCGATGAATGCCGCTCGGCCCGTCAGCATTTCGTACAGCACGGCGCCAAATGCCCAAATGTCCGCGCGGCGATCCACCTTCTTCCCGCGCGCTTGCTCCGGGCTCATATACGCCGCAGTGCCCAGCAATATTCCGGCCTGTGTCGCCGCGTGGCTCAGCGTCGGCGAAGTGGAAATGTCCACGGCGCTGATATCGCCTTCCAGCGCTTTCGCTAGCCCGAAATCCAGTACCTTCGCCGCGCCGTCCGGAGTGATCTTCACATTCGAGGGCTTCAGGTCACGATGAATAATTCCGCGCTCGTGCGCATATTCCAGCGCCTCGGCGATTTGTTTGGCGATGGGCAACGCATCGTCGGGCGCCAGCGGACCTTGCTTGATTCGCTCGGCCAGCGTTGGACCTTCGACCAATTCCATCACCAGCGCGCGCACACCGTGCGATTCTTCCAAGCCGTAAATCGAGGCGATGTGGGGATGATTCAGCGATGCGAGGACCTTGGCTTCGCGGTCAAAACGCGCCATGCGCTGCGCGTCGGAGGAAAACTGGTCGGACAGAATTTTTATGGCGACGGAGCGGCCCAGCCGCGTATCCTG
>Ga0307478_10002021_pt1 | contig 16663 bp, 14 predicted proteins | sample atmos_gasesECM4C_2_FD_203713 | JGI IMG/M metagenome (GOLD analysis project Ga0307478, IMG submission 203713) | Hardwood forest soil microbial communities from Morgan-Monroe State Forest, Indiana, United States - atmos_gasesECM4C_05 | ecosystem: Environmental > Terrestrial > Soil > Temperate...
ACCCGTCCGCCTTCACCACTACCGGCAGATGAAAATGCGTCAGCGCCGCGCGCACTTCCTCCACCGAATCACAAATCGCATAAGCGGCAGTTGGAATCCGGTGCCGCTGCAAAAATTCTTTCGCGAAACTCTTGCTCGATTCCAGCTGCGCGGCCGCCTTGCTGGGACCAAATACCGGCCAGTCGCGCCGCGTGAACTCATCCACCACGCCCAGCGTCAGCGGCAACTCCGGCCCTACCACCGTCAAGTCAGGACGGATTCTTTCTCCCAACGCAACCATCGAGGCCAGGCTGCTCAAATCCACCGGCAGGCATTCCGCCTCATCCGCCATGCCGCCATTGCCCGGCGCGCAACATAGCTTCGAAACCCGCGACGACTGCCGCAGCTTCCACACCAGCGCGTGCTCCCGTCCCCCGTTGCCCAAAACCAGTACTTTCATAGCCAGAGAAACTCAAGGTTAGGGGAGTAAAACGAAGCTGTCAAACGTCTCAAGAGTCCTTCGTGTATCTTCGTGCCATTCGTGGTTAATTCTTGCTTTTCTTCCGACTCGTTTACGCGTAATGACAACTGAGGTTAACCCCGCTTAACTCCGTCGTATAATCTCCCCAGATGATCACCGTCTCCAAGGAAGACTATCTCAAAGCCATCCTCGAGGCCGAGAGTGAAGGCGAATCCGTCATCTCCGCCCGCCTCGCCGACTGGCTGAAAGTCTCCGCACCAGCCGTCACCATGGCGGTTCGCCGTCTCAAGAAGGACGGACTCGTCCGCGTTCAATCCGACGGCCACGTGCGCCTCACCGCCGCTGGCCGCAAAATCGCCCGCAAACTTACCCTTCGCCATCACCTCATCGAACGCATGTTAACGGAGCTTTTCGGTATGGAATGGTGGAAAGTCCACGACGAAGCCGAAAGGTTGGAGCACGCCGTCTCTCCCGACTTCGAAGCCAAACTCCTCGCCAAGCTGGGCAAGTCCCGCGCCTGTCCTCACGGCAACCTCAGCGAGATGGAAAGCCCCGCCAGCCGCCGCCACCGCGGCCTCATCCTTCTGGCCGACGCCGCACCCGGAACCGCATACTCCGTCAGCGGAATCTACGAGCGCGACCGCCGCCTCCTCGAATTCCTCGAAGCCCGCGGCATTCGTCCCGGATCCAAACTGCGCCTTCTCGAACGCAACTACGACCAAACCCTCACCCTATCCACCACCGCCGGCAATATCTCCTTAGGCCCCGCCGCCGCCGAGCGCGTCTGGGTCTCCGCCTCCGACCACCGCTCTACCCGTTAGTGGTCCATCTACGCTTTGTCATCCTGAGCGAGGATTTTGCTTCGCGAATGCGAAGCAAAACCGCAGTCGAAGGATCCCTTGCATCCTTGCGGGTGCTACCACCCTCACAAGGCATCTCTATCTAGACTCTAACCCCACTTCGTCTAAGTTAACCATGGTTTATCCCTTCGTGTATACTTACGCTAATCTCAATGTCAGCCCGATGAAGTTCACCGCCACCGAAGCCGACGTCGTAATCACTCACGAAGACGTCGACCGCGCCCACGACCGCGCTCGTGTCTCCGACGCCCGCGCCCGCCGCGGCTTCTCCTCCAAAGCCCGTCTCCTCTGGCTGCTCGCCGGACCGGGCGTCCTCGTGATGCTCGGCGAAAATGACGGCCCCAGCATGCTCTCCTACGCCGCCACCGGCGCCAGGTTCGGCATCGGATTCTTCCTTCCGTTCGTCGTCCTCACCTTCTGTATGGCGATCGTCGTTCAGGAGATGACCGTCCGCCTCGGCGCAGCCACCCATCGTGGCCACGCCGAACTCATCTTCGACCGCTTCGGTCCCTTCTGGGGATGGTTCTCCATGCTTGACCTTGGCATCGGCAACTTCCTCACACTCATCACCGAATTCATCGCCATCCGCGCCGGCCTCGGCTTCTTCGGCATCCCTCCCTGGGCCGCGGTCCTGTTCGCCCTCATCGTCCTCTACGCCGCCCTCATGAGCCATCGCTACTGGACCTGGGAACGCATCACTCTCGCCGCTGCCGCATTCAACCTGGTGTTCATCCCAGTGGCGCTCCTCACTCACCCCAGCTGGCACGCTGTGTCCCATTCCTTCCTCACCTGGCGGCCGCTCCCCGGCTTCAACAAAGACACTCTCCTCATTGTTCTCGCCGACATCGGCGCCACCGTCACTCCCTGGATGCTTTTCTTCCAGCAGAGTGCGACCGTCGACAAAGGCATGACCACGAAAGACATCCGCTTCGGCCGCATCGACACTTTCCTTGGCGCCGCACTCGCCTCCGGCGCTGCCGTCGCCACCATCCTCGCCACGGCCCCGCTCTTCGCTCATCAAATGACCGCCGACAATTTCCAGGCCGCCGAATTCGCTCAGGCCCTCCAACCCATCATCGGCCGCTTCGGCGCATCTCTCTTCGCCCTGGGCATGGTCGAAGCCGGCATCGTCGCCGCCATCACCATCTCCACTTCCTCGGCCTACGCCTTCGGCGAGGTCGCCCACAAACCCCACAGCCTCAATCTCCCCATGGGAGAAGGCAAATCCTTCTACGCCGTCCTCACCCTGTGCGCCCTCGCCGCCGCCGCTATCGTTCTCATCCCCGGCCTTCCCCTCGTCTACGTCGTCTTGATCGTGAACGTCGTCGCGGTCCTGGCCATGCCGCCCGCCCTCGTGTTTCTTTTCATGCTCGTCAACGACAAAGAAATCATGGGCAATCTCGTCAGTCCCCCCTGGGCGAATGTATTGTCGACCGCTGTAGTCTTGATCCTGACCGCCGCCGGCATCCTCTTCGGCGTCAGCATCATCGCCCCCAACATCTTCACCGCCTTGGGGGGAACGTAAGAATGTAGATTGGAACGAAAGCGTGGAGTGACGTTAGCGTGCAGGACAGGGGGAGCGTGGAGTGCCGTGGAAGAGCGGCGCTTCAGCGCCGCGTCAGGACCACAATGGATGCGGGCTTTAGCCCCCGAGGTCAAACTTGCATGGGATTCAAAAGCGATCGAGGACAAACACACTCATGGTGAGAAAAGAAAACTCGCGACCGTTAGACACTAACTCCGATCAATCCTGGGTCCTCTCCTCCCTCGAACCCGAGCAATTGGTCAAAGCCAAAAAACACCACATCCCTCGCCGCCATCTCAAAGGCCCGGAACTCCTGGTCGTATGGTCTCTGCGCCTCTACCTTCTATTTATGATGACAGTCGTCGCCTATCAAGTCTGGCTCGCCGCCCGGTAAGCGGGCTCTACCCTGTGAACCCCCGTGTCCCCTGTGGTTAAAGAAGTTGATTCTCGCCTTCGTTGACTTGACCCCATCCCCAACCTGAGATGGCTCTCGAACCGCGAACATGCCCGATTCCACCTCACTGGTCGGACAAACCATCTCTCACTGTCGCATGATCGAGATGCTCGGCGGCGGAGGCATGGGTGCCGCTACAGGCTCGGGAATCGAGATAGAAAGGACCCAAAAGTCGCGACGACAAACCCGTTCAGCGCCTCCGCAGAATGCCGTTACTTGGTTTTCTGCTCGCCAGCCGCTTCCTCCGGCTGCCCTTCAGCTTTTTGCCAGCCGGAATTGGGGTTGTATTCCTTCATCGCCTTAGCGAGAGCTTCAGTCTTCCTGCCAAGATCCTTCTCATACACGGTGCCGTCGTCGCCAACCATGAATGTCATCACACCCGACGACCGGTACTCCGCCGGATACGCTACAAAAGCGAACCCGCCGGTCATCTTGCCATTGACCATGTAACTCTTAGCCCCACCCGAAACGTTTTTCCCCTGCCGCGTCAGGATGTGGTAATAGTAACCGCGGTAAGGAGTCGGAGCGTTGCCTAGGCTCGTCGCAGAGCTCTCCGTCACCGCCGCCGCCACCAAAGGTCCAACCGGGCTCAGGGGTTCGCCTCCGGCCGGTTTCCAATACAAACCATTGTGCTGTCCTTCATCGCTGAAGATTTTCGCCGCGTACTCGTTTTGATGCGCAGCAGAGTATTCCTTCTCCGCCGCCACCAGCTCTTCGCAAACCCGGATCGTCGACATTTCGTTCCGGCCAACTCGCCGATACAAAATTTCCTGCTTGCCCGCTTCGGTGTCGAAATACCACGCATTCCCTTTTTTCATTAACGGGATGGGCGTGGGCCAATTCTTCGCCCCGATATACAACACCGTGGTCCCGTCCGGCTCTTTCACCAGTCGGTGCATTTCCTGATATTTCTCCACGAAATTAGCGCGATTCTCGGCATCCTCGGCCTCGTCTCCCGATGAAACGATTTGCTTCCCCTCTGCTCCCAGAATCTCGAGCATCGCCTTTTCGTCGTTACTCTGCGCCGCCGTCACCAGTGCGTGGCTCGCATCTTCTGCCGACGAAAATGTTTTCTGCCCGGGCTGCTGCGCCACCGAGCCGGCACAAAGGCACACCGTCCAAACCACGGCGACTGCGGCCACCTTAGTAAGACTGGCCCAGGTAAGACTGGCCCAAGTAAGATTGGCCCAGTGAAATCTATCGAAGTTCAGCTCCGCTCTCCACATAGCCTTCTCTCCATTCCAAAGTCTGCACACTTCTGGAAACACAACCCTACCCTCGGCTTACCGCCGTCCGCCTCCGCCTCCGTGAGCTCCTCCACCGCCTCCGCCGTGAGACCCACCACCAAAGCTGGCGCTGCCGCGCGACGAAAAGTTCCTGGTCTGTCCCCCATGGTCATAGCCGCCGAAGGCGCCCGAGCGAACGCCGCTCTGGCCGTGCGGTGCAGCGTATCCTCGAGCCGCCTGCCGGTTCCCGTCGAAAGGCCTGGCCCCTGTCCCAGGACGGTTGAATGCTCCCCCACGCGCGCCATAAGCTCCTTCGCGCGCGCCTCCGCGGCCGAAAGCACTCCGGTTATAAAACGTTCTGCTCCCCGAGTAATACCGGCCATGGTTATAGACGGCGTAGTGGTTGTGCCAATCGAATCCCCAATGGCCCCATCCCCATCCAAAACCGCCGTACCACCCGATCCCGAAGCCCAGTCCGAAACTGAGATACGGGCCTCCGAACCAAATTCCGGGATACGGATACCATCCCGGCCACGCCACCACGGGATATCCGTAAACCAGCCACGGATCATAAGCGGGTACGTATACGACTTCAGGATCGGCCGGCTCAATATCGATCGCCGAATCCTGCTCCTTAACTGTTTGCTGCGGCGTGCTCTTTAGATTGCCCGCGTCCTCTGCTTTCCGGCGCATCACCTGCACCGCATCCATCACGTCCTGCTGCTGGTTGTAGTAAGCGTCTCCCAAAGACGACGCCCACGAAAGGTTCTTGTCCATATTCCCGAGAACAGACGGAAACGCAGCCAGCGCCTTCACGCTCGGATCCCACGGTTGCTGGTCCACCGCACTGCCCAAATCCGCGCCCTTCAAATCAGGATGCGCCTGCACCCATCGGTCGGCCTCGACCACTTGCTCAGGAAACGTCGACGCCGCCAAAATCTGCGCCACCAGCGAATCCGGATACAACGCAATCGGCGCTACCAACTGCTGCAACTGCTCCGCGGTCTGTTGCGTGTAAGGCGGCCCTTTCGCCTCCTGCCCTGGGGCCTGAGCTTGCGCGTCTTGCGCCGGCGCGTCTTGATCTTGATAAGCCCACAGCTCCTGCGGCAATGCCGACAACGCCAGAGCCGCCGACAACAGGGAAACTAAAATCTTCGTGCTCCATCGAAACTTCGAGAAGTCTCCGGCACATCCGAAAATGTTCATGTTCTTGAAACCTCCGCAAATCCCTGCGCCGTGATCACAAACTAAGCACCGGCCGAGAACCGTCTGCTCAACAAATGGTCACCGTAATTTAGATGCCTCGCGAAGTACGCGCGTTGCAACCGAGAACGATGGCGAATCAGTCGCGCGGTCTCTAAGACCTGCTTCATGAATCAGTTAAAAGGGCACGACCTTCAGTCCTGCCATCGGGTCGACACCGCGCTACGCATTCCTCCACAGAACGGATAAACTTATCTGTTCCAGTATTCGCTTCAACTTGCCGTGCGTCGCCAGCCGTCTCGCGGCATCCATTTCATTAGGAAGGCCATCATGTCCGTAAACAGTTTCAACTCCCGCTCCTCACTCAAAGTCGGCAACAAAGAATACGAAATCTACCGCCTCGACGCCCTCGACCAGCAAGGCATCTCCACCAAACATCTCCCGTACTCCCTGCGCATTCTTCTCGAAAATCTCCTCCGCACCGAAGACGGCCGCAACGTCAAAAAGGAAGACATCCGCTCCCTCGCTTCCTGGAATAAACATTCCCAGCCTGATAAAGAAATCGCCTTCACTCCCAGCCGCGTCCTCCTCCAGGATTTTACTGGCGTCCCCTGCGTCGTCGATCTCGCGGCCATGCGTGACGCCATGAAAGATCTCGGCGGTGACCCCTCCCTCATCAATCCTCTGCAACCCGTCGAACTCGTAATCGACCACTCCGTCCAGGTCGACGAATTCGGCACTGCCTCCGCCTTCGACATGAACGCTCTCCTCGAATTCCAGCGCAACAAAGAGCGCTACTCTTTCCTCCGCTGGGGTCAAACCGGATTCCGCAACCTCGCCATCGTCCCTCCCGACACCGGCATCGTCCACCAGGTCAATCTCGAATACCTCGCCCGCGTCGTCTTCGTGAAAGAGGAGAATGGCAAACACATCGCCGGCCCCGACACCTTGGTGGGAACGGATTCTCACTCGACGATGATCAACGGACTCGGCGTGCTGGGATGGGGCGTGGGCGGGATTGAAGCTGAAGCCGCGATGCTCGGGCAGCCTGTCTCCATGTTAATTCCCCTTGTTGTTGGCGTGAAGCTTACCGGACGGTTGCGCGAAGGGGCGACTGCAACTGATCTTGTTCTGACGATTACCGAAATGTTGCGCAAGCACGGCGTCGTCGGAAAATTTGTGGAGTACTTCGGTCCCGGCCTGCACGATCTCCCTCTCGCTGATCGCGCCACCATCGCCAACATGTCGCCTGAGTACGGCGCCACCTGCGGCATCTTCCCCGTTGACAAAGAAAGTTTGAAGTATCTGAAACTCAGCGGCCGCAGTGCGGAGCAGATTGCGCTGGTCGAGGCTTACTGCCGCGAGCAAGGCCTCTTCCACGACGACAAGACTCCCGAAGCTGAATATTCCGAACTGCTCGCCCTCGATCTCGCCACCGTCGAGCCCAGCCTCGCCGGACCTAAGCGCCCGCAGGACCGAGTGATCCTCTCGCAAGCTGGCGACTCATTCCACAAAGCTTTACCCTCACTGCTCAAACCGAAATCGGCCGCGGCGAAAAGTGCCTCGGCTCCGGTGCACGCTAACAACAACTCCGCGCGCTGGGAACAGGAAGGGGGCAGTCCCGCCGCAATCGGAGTCGAAGACCCAAACGTCCACGAGCACGTTTCCAGGAGCGTGAAGGACTCACTCAAGCACGGCAGCGTAGTCATCGCCGCAATCACCTCATGCACCAACACCTCCAACCCCTCAGTAATGATCGGCGCCGGCTTGCTCGCCAAAAAGGCGGTTGAAAAAGGCTTGACCGTTCCGCCCTGGGTGAAAACTTCGCTCGCTCCCGGATCGAAAGTTGTGCGCGACTATCTGGAGAACGCCGGCCTCACGCCCTATCTCGAAAAGTTAAAATTCCACATTGTCGGCTACGGATGCACCACTTGCATCGGCAACTCCGGCCCGCTGCCCGCCGAAGTCTCCGAAGCCATCGACGAAAAAGATCTCGTCGTCGCGAGCGTCCTCTCTGGCAATCGCAATTTCGAAGGCCGCATCAACTCCGAAGTTCGCGCCAACTATTTAATGTCTCCGCCGCTGGTTGTTGCCTTCGCCCTCGCCGGACGCATCGACACCGATCTCCGCAAAGATGCCATCGGCAAAGGCCGGGACGGCAACCCCGTCTATCTCGCCGACATCTGGCCCACGCAGCGCGAAGTTGAAGAAGCCGTCGAACACTCCGTCACCGCCGAAATGTTTTCAAAAAGTTACGCCGAAGTTTTTCAGGGAGACGAACGCTGGCGCGGTCTCTCCGTCCCCAAAGGCCAGACCTACCTCTGGCAAGAGGATTCCACCTACATTCGCCGCGCCCCCTACTTCGACGACATGAAGCTAAACCCCTCGCCCGTCGAAGACATCAAGAAAGCGCGCGTGCTCGCCGTCCTCGGTGACAGCGTCACCACCGACCACATCTCTCCCGCCGGCTCCATCAAGAAAGACGGCCCCGCTGGAAAATATCTGCAAGATCGCGGCGTCAAGCCCGCCGACTTCAACTCCTACGGCTCGCGCCGCGGCAATCACGAAGTCATGGTCCGCGGCACCTTCGCCAACGTCCGCCTGCGCAACAAACTGGTCAACGTGGAAGGCGGCTTCACCCGCCACCTGCCTAGCAATCAGGAAATGTCGATCTTCGACGCTTCGCAGAAATATATCGCGGAAGGCACGCCGCTCGTAATTCTGGCGGGAAAGGAATACGGCTCAGGCTCTTCGCGTGATTGGGCGGCAAAAGGTCCGCGGCTGCTCGGAGTTTCGGCGGTGATCGCCGAAAGCTATGAGCGCATTCACCGCTCGAACCTGGTTGGCATGGGTGTCCTGCCGTTGCAATTCAAGGCAGGCGAGAATGCGGAATCGTTGAAGCTGACCGGCGAAGAAGTCTTCGAGATCACCGGCATCCGCGAAGTAGTCGACCACTTCGCTGCAGGACGCCAGATAAAAATCCGCGCGAAGGGCAAGCCGAGAGACAAAGCGATTGAGTTCGAGGCGTTGGTGCGAATCGATACGCCGCAAGAAGCCCTCTACTATGCTAACGGCGGGATTTTGCAGTATGTGTTGAGGCAGTTGCTGGCGGGGAAGCCGAGGGAGCAGACAGTTGGCGTGTGAACAGCAGGCTAAAAAGCGGCGAAGGATACAGTGTAAAGCGGGATCTGCAAAGTCAGGAATTGGGGATTAGGGGTTGATGAGGGTCGAGCCTTTGCCCTGTCTCTTCGCAACCAGCAGGATGGCCGGAAATCGCGAAGAGTCGAACATCGGTTCCCGCTGGTGTTTGCCAACAGGGAAAGAGCGCAGTCGCGAAGCGCTAGACCTCACGACCCTCATGGTCTGTATCGCTGCCGGGAATACTCACCGGCGAAACCTCAGGATAACACGTGCCACGCTAGTCCAGGGAAAATGCCTAGCTCCGCGAGTTAGGGTTTGCGTTCGGCTCACTTTTTTCCTCGGACTCAGAGCTGATTCTGGCGACGTAGTAGTCGCGCCGTCTTACGGTAAATCCCCGATGTCTGGCAGCTTCGAGTTCGAAGATTTCGTCAAGACTGCTGATTGACCCGCCAATCATTCCCCCGTAGGCACCGTCCTTATAAATGTGGCACGGCGAAGGGTTCCCCACATTGTGGCTGTGAACGAGCAAGTCTACGTCCTGCGCTCCGTTATTTAGAGTTCCATAGACCCCAATGATGACATCTTGCATACGGCAACCTCTTTGTGTTCAGTTTGGCCCCGCACCGGCAGGAATGTCAACCCCAGCGCTGGCGTTCTCTGCGAGGGGCGCGGTGTCTCCCCGACGAAATCCCCCACGACTCGAAAAATCGCAAGTGGGGCACCCGCTCGCGAGTGCATGGGGTGATTTAGGAAGCGTAAAATCTTCCGGCGCGGATCTGGAAGCTGTGCTGGCAAACGAGGCAGCGACGGTAGTCTTCGGAGCAGCTTTGCCCGGGCTCGCCCATCGGAGCCGCGACGTCGTTGGCCAGGCATTTGGGACAAAGTGGCTGATTAGGTTGGTTCACTTTGTGATACCAAAATGGGGTGCGGAACTGGTAGTCGTCGCTCTTGAATCGCACTCTCTCTCGGAGCTCCCTGTTCTCGTCTTCGAGCTCCGAGGCCGACTGCTTCAATTCCCGTAACCTGTCTACGATCTCGTCAACCTGTTGTCTGGTATCCCGATCCTTCAATCCTTTCCCGATCTCGTACAGTTTTTTCGAGATTTCGCTCGCAGCCTTCGCAATTGACCACGCCGTCGTTACCGTTGAGAGCGGCTCCATGGTCCTATTCTAATAGAAAGCGTTGGCACTCGAGTCGATGATATTTTCCGCACTAGGGAAAGACAGCAGGTTCCTTCACTACACGATCGCTGGCAGTCCGGCTCCGGTCGGAATGACATTTTGCTTGAAATAATGATATTGCAAGCAATATCATTGACGAGTGGCGGTTTCCTACGTTCTCGACACGGACGTGATGGTTGCGGCCCTACGAAGCGACCGAGGCGCTTCCCGCCAGCTTTTGCTGGCCGCATTGAATCGACAGTTTGAGTTGCTGATCTCAGTTCCGCTCATGCTTGAATATGAGGCGGTGCTGACGCGGGCACACCAGTTAGCCGTTTGTGGATTGAGCAGTGGCGAGGTCGGACGCGTGCTTGACGATTTAGCGTCAGTCGCGAGGCCAGTCCGGATTGCATTTCGCTGGCGGCCAAGACTGCCCGATCCCGACGACGACATGGTTCTGGAAACAGCAGTCAACGGGAGGGCGAGTGCAATAGTCACATTCAATCAACGCGATTTTGCGGTGGCCAGCAAAGAGTTTGATTGTGACATCGTTCTGCCAGTCGCGGCGCTTCAGCAGGTCAGGAGTTTGATCCTATGAGACGAAGTAATTTCGCGTTACGACTCCAGCCGTCGTTAATGGAGGAGTTAAGGAAGGCGGCGGAAATGGAAGGGGTCGCTTTGAACCAGCTCATCAATGTGGCCGTGGCGGAAAAGGTCTCTGCCTTGCGGACCGTGGATTATTTCCGGGAGCGGGGTCGCCGCGCCGATCGCGCGGAAACCTTGCGGATTCTCGACCGGGCCGGCAAGGGGAATGCCCCGCAAGAAGGCGACCAGCTTCCACCCGAGTGGCGGAAGAAGCCGGGGCGAAAAGCTGCGAATGGGAGAGCGTCGGCCGGCAAGCGGGCGCGAAAGGGCCTTCGTTAGGCAGCGCGGGTTACGCGGCGTTGAGGCTGTCCAGTTCCATGACATCATTTACAAACGTTCTGGGACAGTTGAAGCGCCGCTCTGCCACGGGCTTTCGGTGCTTAATCGAGTTCCTTTAGCACAAGGGCGAAAGCACAAGATCAAAATCAAAGGCAGGGCACAGTAGTGTCCGATCCGCACGGGCTATCCCTTGCTGCGCGGCTTTGTTCTTTCGCGTGGGCGGAGCAGGGGCCAGGCTTCGCGGTAGCTTTCGTAGAGGTAGCGGCCTCTTTTCTCGGGCTCCATGGGGCAGAGCATGAGGCCGGATTTGTTGACCTCGCCGCCGAGGATGACCGGGCCCGGGATGATGTACCAAGTGTTTTGCAGGATGACGTAGGCGGCGAAGAAGTCGAGTTGATCGAGGGTGTAGGGGGCGCTGAAATAGTTGGGTTTAAACTGGCAGAGATATCCGGTGCCAAGGCGGTTGGAGGTGGACTTGACTTGCACTCTGACGATGCGGGCGCCGAAGTAGACGGCGACGTCGAAAGGGGCGGAGTCTCCCCAGGGCTTGAGGACTTTGTAGCCGTGGCGCAAGGCTGCGGCCATGAAGAGGAGTTCGGTCCACTCGCCGCGCTCTTTGAAGTTTTTGAAGATTTTGAACTCGTCCATAGCACTCCGACAAAAATTGGGCCGCGCCGTGAAGTGCCGGCCCAAAAGAAAAGGCGCGACCCGTGGGCCGCGCCTTGTTTTCTTAAAGATTTAACTTATATATTCATTATATCACACTTGCGGCCCTAGCTGTGACACGTTTCCAAAAATATTTGCGCCGTGTTTTTAACATCTTAACTGCGGTCGCGAGCGGTTTACCTATTGACAAGTTTTCGAGGGCGACCGTGGAACCGTCCCGCCGGCAGGCGCTGCTGAAGTCGCGCCCTTTCAAAACAACGGCACTTATTTGGGGAATCTGGTTGACACAAAGCCGGCTGCCCAAGCCTGTTGCCAGTTCGTGGCGGTCGAAGGCTTTGGGGTTTCTGGCGGTGGCACAACCAAGGGCGGAGGATACGGTCCCGACTCGCCCGGCGCCCCTGCTGCTCCCGCGCAGTTGATGTAGCTGCCATGTCCGAAATCCCATGAGTCGGGAAGAATCGGCGTCTGCCACAAATTTGCCGGCTGGCTCGTGGGATTCGGGCCGTAGCGGCCTAAGGCACCGTGCCAATAAGGATCGCCACGAGTCAGGATGCCGGAAAGAAGATTGCCCTCCGGGAAGGCCCATTTGAGTACGTCGTCGCAGGTTGACGCCAACACCGAAATCTTTTGCATTTGCATGGCAGCGTCCTGATACTCATTGACCAGGCAAGTGTCGTCGATGGCGCCAGCCATCACGGTTAACGTATTCAACTTGAAAGCCTGGTTAAGATTTCGAATGGCTTCGAGCATGGTGCGCACGCCCAAGCTGTGCGAGGCAAAGGAAAGACTGTTTACACCGGCAAATTTGTTGATCAGATAGTCGGCCAGGATGCGTCCGCTCTTGATCGCCTCGTCGCCCTCAACCGGATAGTCAATGTAGGGGACCCAACGCGAGTCGCCCGGCCACAAGACGCCGACGAAAAATCCGTTATCGCCGAGCTGCAGCCACTCGTGCCAGTGAGAAAGATAGCTGATTCCGTTGGCCCGATTAACATGGAATCCGTGCGTACCCAGCAATACATCGCGTCCCTGGACTGCCTGTACGAGTTCGGCATCGAGCGGTCGGGATGGATTGGGGTTGGGTTCGGCGTCGGTGCGAATCACTACTCCGTCGACATCGCCAACCGGATTGCCGCCGGCGGAGTCCGCTCGAACATCAATGAAGTAAGTCACTTCTGCCATGCCTGCGCCAGTTTGGTTCCTGCTTGAATCGCGCTGGCAAGATCTTTGGCCACAGGAGCCAGGGGCGTGGCCAGCAAGCCGGCGAGCACGGCTCTCCAGGCGTCGAGTGATGAAAGGCCGTCCTGTGAAATTGCCCACGCTCCCAGCAGCGCCAAAGCCACAGCTACCGGTACCGCGAGTAGCTTGGCACTGTTTCTGTAGCGCTGATCGGCGCGCTGATAGCCTTGATCCAGAACCGCCGTGAGCAGGAGGTCGAAGCGTCCGTAGACGTCAGTCTCGGTATCAACCAGCTTTTCCCCGGTGGAGAGCTTGTCAGCGACGCTCTGGAGAAGAGTCTTGTCGACTCCAGTAGCGTTGGCCATTTTCTCTGCGCTGTCCGGATTGAGATTCAACTTGATCAGGGCCTTCGCCACTGATTTCTGGTCACCAAGGGCCATGCCGTTGAGCCAATTGGCCCGCAATGTGGCCAGAACTGAAGTCAACGACAAGGCTGGCGCGTCGTTCTCGGTTGAGGACGAGGGTATGAACTGTGAGACTACCTTCTTAATATCCCCAAACCCGCGATTGGAAATTCCGCCCCAGAAGCCTTTGGAGACGTCTACAAAGCCGTAGGCGGCGGTCCCCAAAGCGCCGATGGCCAAAACAATCTGCGTTAAATTGAGCGAAGGAACTCCAACTGGGGCAGCCTGCAACATGATGCGCCTCCGTCATCTGCCAATCGTTGAACCATGGTCTGCTCGTCTGCCTAACCATTGGGGATTGATCGAAACCCTGCTTCTATAGTGACAAATGCAGGAGATTCGTTTCACCCGCAACCGAATCTCCCGACAAACCTTGAAGAATATCCCGCATCGAAGCTAGGCACCCAAGGAGGCGTAGCTCATGAATATTTCGAAGAAGTTTTCTGCGACGGCCGCATCCCTGTTGTCGGCAGCCGTGCTCACTGCAGCTTTGTTTTTCACCGCCGTCCCACGTCTTCACGCCGAAGACTATGACCGCTGTCAGCGACGCGTCGCTCACGCCGAACATGAACTCCACGAGGCCATCGAAAAACATGGACCTCACAGCGCTAGAGCAGACCGCGAGCGCCGTGAATTACACGAGGCCCGCGAGCGCTGCTGGAGTGAACGTCACCAGTGGTGGGACGAGCACGAGCACCGCTGGCACACCGAGCGCGACTGGAACGAACACGACCACGACTAAGCCGGCCGCGCGCCTGTTGTCCCGTCCCTGTCATCCCGAACCGGGCGCAAGCCCGGTGAGGAACCTGCTGTTGTCTGTCCGCCCGCGGTACCTGGCCTCAGTCCCGCGCACCGTCACCTCCCCGAACCCATGTGGGGACAGCCTCCCTCGGCTGTCCCTTCGAGCGGAGTCAGAATGCTCGTTTTGGACGGACGCTTCGTGCGGCACCTTTGATCTCCCCGCGCAACTTAATTTCACCTTCCGGGTTCGCTTGCATCAAGCGGGTCCCGGCGTTCAGGAAGGGAAGTGTCGCCACCTCTCTTTTTCCGGCCACCGGGCATCGGTGAAAACTGTGTGCCACAATACTGTATTGACTTCGCACTCGTTCAATGCTAGCTTGTCGCCCGCAGTTTGTTCCCCCGCTGTAATCCTCCCCGCCCCGCAAGCTGGGCTCTCAGGATTTCCGGTGCAAGGTTAGGCCCCGCCATAGGAGGCCTGAGGCTTCCGAAAGATTTGACGGGTTTTTCCGAGCGCGTACAAGGAGGACCTGATCATGAAGCGCACACTTCTTCTGGCCGTACTCTCTCTGGCTCTGCCGCTAGCTGCGTTTGCCGATAACGTGGATTTCTCCAACAACGGCGGTACCCTCACCGGAAGCTCCGCCGGCCTCACCCTCACCGGCTCCATGTTCACCGAGGTCGTCGGCCTCAACGGCAATGGCCCAGTTCAGGGCGACCTCGGCACCATAAGTTTCACCACCGGTTCGCTGCTCTCCGGCAGCCTCGCCACCAGCGCCGTCTTTAACGCTGGCGGAAGTTTCGTTATCACCGGCAATGGCACGAACGGCGTTCCCAACGGCGTAATCTTCAGCGGCACATTCACCAGTACTGTCACCTGGACCTTCTCGGGCGTCACGCTCCCTGACGGCTCCGAGATTTTCGATATCGCTGGCAACGTTGGGCCGGGCAGCACGGTTCAGGGCTACGCGGTCGTCAGCCTTGACGGATTCACGACAGTGTCAGGAACCGTCGGCAGTGGCGACACAATCATCTCCATGAGCGCCGTGCCTGAGCCCGGCACTCTCGCTCTGTTCGGAACTGGCTTGGCGGGCCTGGCGGCAATGGTTCGCAGAAAGAAATTCTTCACGAGAAAATTCATGCCGTCGTCGTGACAGCGCGCGGGCTCCTGTTCTCTCTTGTGGCATAGAACCCGCGCGCAATCGCAAGTTCGACCAGGGCCAAACATTCCTCGGGTTCCACCGGCCTGCGAATCGTCACGAAGCCCACCTCCTGACGATTCACCGGACCTCGACTGTCCCGCATCGTAGGAGGTCGTCCGATGACTAGCCAGCGTCTTTCCAATACCCGGATTTTCACCGCCAGCGCTCTGTCCCTCGCAGTTCTCACGGTCCTGACAGTATTCGCCGCGTCGGCCACAGCGCAGAATCCCGTGCCCTTCCTTGATCAGCCGCTCGTTCCTGACGCTACCGCGCCTGGCGGGCCTGGGTTCACCCTCACCGTGAATGGCACGGGATTTGTCTCAACCTCAGTAGTGAACTGGAACGGCAGCCCCCGGACCACGACCTTTGTAACAAAATCGCAGCTGACTGCGACCATTCTGCCTTCGGACATTGCCACGGCGTCTACGGCCACCGTTACAGTGGTGAGTCCCAACCCGGGCGGCGGCGTTTCCAACACTCAGTTCTTCTCGATCGCCGCGGCCGCGGCGTCCGTTTCTTTCCTGCCTGCGGTGAATTACAACTCTGGCGGAATATTTGCTACCCAACTCGCCGTCGCAGACATAAATGGCGACGGTAAGCCTGACTTGGTGGTGGGCAACGGCTATGACGGAAGCATTCCTGGCAATGGCGGAGTCGGAGTCCTACTGGGCAACGGCGATGGTACCTTCCAGCCGGTCGTGACGCACGATACGGGCGGCCCAGGGTCTTTTGCCGTTGGAGTGTTAGTGACCGACGTGAACGGCGACGGTAAGCCCGACTTGATCGTCGCAAACAGTTGCGGCGATAGCTATTGTCTCACTGGCAGTACGGTGGCTGTGTTGATGGGCAATGGCGACGGTACTTTTCAGCCCCCCGTGGCCTACAGTTCCGGCGGAATTGCCTTGTCCCTTAAAGTGGCGGATGTGAACAACGACGGCAAGCTGGATATAGTCGTGGCGAATGCGGATGGCTCCGTCGGCGTGCTGCTGGGCAATGGGGACGGAACCTTCCAGCCAGTTCAGACCTTCGCAGCCGGAGGAAGTGGTAATTACGCCCTCGCCCTCGTTGACCTTAATGGCGACGGGAAACTGGACGTGGTCGTATCCATCCTCTGCTTCACCTTAGTTTGCTCTGCCAAGGTCCAGGGTGGCGTCGGTGTCCTGCTGGGCAATGGCGACGGAACCTTCCAACCGGCCGTCACTTACCCCTCGACAGGGTTCGCCGTTTCCCTAGCAGCTGCGGATGTCAACAATGACGGCAAGCCGGATCTCGTTGTCATCAATGAAGCCCCCCAGTTCACGATTGCGGTTCTGCTGGGAAATGGTGATGGTACCTTCCAGTCAGCGGTAACCCAAAGCGCAGGTCAATATCCCTCCTCAATCGCCATCGCCGACGTCAACGGCGACGGCGCGCCGGATCTCGTCGTCGCCTTGGGGAACGGCAACGACGGGGAAGCGACGG
>Ga0307478_10002023_pt1 | contig 16652 bp, 13 predicted proteins | sample atmos_gasesECM4C_2_FD_203713 | JGI IMG/M metagenome (GOLD analysis project Ga0307478, IMG submission 203713) | Hardwood forest soil microbial communities from Morgan-Monroe State Forest, Indiana, United States - atmos_gasesECM4C_05 | ecosystem: Environmental > Terrestrial > Soil > Temperate...
GGCATTCTCGAAGCGTCCGTTCCAGGGAAGCTCGACGTCAAGACGCGCGCCTGGCTGGACCTTTTCCGGCGCTACGCGGAAGTTGCCCTCGAAAGCAGCGAACGCCGCCACGCTGTAATCGAGCTTTCGACGATTGTGGAAGCGACGAAGCGGCTGAATTCGACGCTCGACCTCGCGGAACTGCTGAGCATCATTCTCCAACTCACAACGCGGCACACGGGCGCCGAGCGCGGCACGGTTTTCCTGATGGACCACGAGCGGAACGAAATCTGGTCGCTTGTCGGAATTGGACTCGATCAACATGAAATCCGGTTGCCCGTGACCCGCGGGATTGCGGGATGGGTGGCGCAACACAGCGAGGTAGTGAACCTCGCGGATGCGTATACGGACCCGCGCTTCGAATCCGAGTTCGATCTGCGGCTCGGTTTTCGCACGCGCTCGCTCCTTTGCTTGCCGATCCTCAACAAGGACGGCCAGACGATCGGGGTGCTGCAGCTTTTGAACAAGAAGAGCGGCCCATTTACGCAGGGAGACGCGGCGATGCTCCGGAATATTTCGGACCACGTTGCGCTCGCCCTCGAGAACGCGCAGCTCCACAGGGAAATGATCGCCAAGCAGCGCATGGAGCGCGATCTTGCGCTGGCGCGGAGCATTCAACTCGGGTTGCTTCCGGAACGGCCGCCGCAACTTGCGGGTTTCGAAATTGCGGTTTCGCATCGCCCGTCGCTCGAATGCGGCGGCGATTATTACGATTTCATCCCGCTCGGCCCGGATACCACGCTTGCGGTTGTCGCCGATGTCGAAGGCAAGGGCGTCGGATCCGCGATGGTGATGGCCAACCTTCAAGCCACTCTGCACGCGCTGCTCGCTCATCTGCATTCGCTCGAGCGTCTGGTGGAATCGCTGAACGACATGATTCTCGCCGACACGCGCGGACAGAAGTACATGACCATGTTCGTTGGCCTGCTCGATCAGCCCCACCGCACCCTGCATTACGTGAACGCCGGGCACGTGCCGCCGGCGGTTGTGCGCGCGAACGGCGATGTGGACTATCTGCGCGAGGGCGGAATGGTCGTAGGACTTTTCCCCAATCAGCACTTCGACCGCGGGCACGTCCGCCTCGAGCCCGGCGATATCGTCGTCGCGTGTACCGACGGGATCACGGAAGCGATGGACCGGGACGGCGAAGAATTCGGCCAGGAGCGGCTGGTCCAGCTCGTGGCCAAGGAACGCGCGCTGCCAGCCGCGGAACTTGTTCAATCTGTGCTTACCGAAGTGGACCTCTTCTCGCGCGGCGGCACGCATGAAGACGACCGCGTGATCCTTATTATGAAAGTGGTGTAGTTTTTACGCGCCCGCGCGGGTTTTCTCACTTCTGCGGCTTTTTGTCCGCTCTTCCTTTTCGCGCGCCCTGCTTGCCGAAAATTTCCTTCATGCGCGCCAGCTCTTGCGGAGTCAGTTGATTGGATTCCGCGAGGCTTTTTACAAGCTCCTCCGCGGACCCGTCGAACATGCGATTGAGAATGTCCCGGACGGCCTCGCTCGACGCGTTCTTATCCGGAATGGCTGAGGCGCCATTGTCCGCTTCCTCTTTGCGATTGTGATTCACTTTTTTCTTTGCCTTTTTCTTCTTTTGCGCCAATGGATGAGCCCCCCGGAAACCTAAAAGGCTAGACGGCGGAGATTGTTGCGTCAACTGTGAAAGTCCGCCGGAATCGGATTCATGGGTTCGCCGTGGCTTCAAAAAGCTTGATGACGCGTGCTTCGTATTCCGCTGGCGCGCGTCCCAGGGCTGAGGCGTGCTCGGCGCCCTCGACAATCCACAACTCCTTCGGGCCACTCGTGGCTTTGTAAATACGTTTGGCATGGCGGCACGGAATCCTGTGGTCGCGTGTGCCGCAGATCAAGAGAACTGCAAACGGCCGGGTGGCGACAGCCTTCTCCGGGGATGCGTCTTCCGGTTTGAAACCGCCTTCTTTTTCGACGGATTGCATTGCGCTCGACACCGCTGGACGAAAGAGTGTTTTTCCTAGCCAGGATCCGAGAAACAAACCAGCGTAGTCGTAACCAACTTCGCGGAGATCTGCGAACGGGTCTTCTGCGGAGACTGCTTCGATGCGCGGTTCGACAGCAGCCGACTGTAAAGCGAGCGCGGCGCCCATTGATACGCCGAGCGCGCAAAGATGATTCACTTTTTCGCCGGCATAGAGAGCGTCCGTGATTACGACCGCGTCGTACCTTTCCTTCCATCCGAAAGTCATCATGTTGCCTTCGCTCTCGCCTTGGGCGCGCGAGTCCATCATCACGAGGCTGTAGCCGTGGCGCAGCAGAAATTTTCCGTGTCCTGAACATCCGGTCCGGTTATCGGCGATGCCATGATATAGGAGCACCCAATTGCCATTTGGTGCCGGCGGGCGGACCTTCCAGCCGCGCAACTCGATTCCGTCCTGCGCGCGAACATCGAAATCTTCTTTCGTCGCGCTAGTTTCCTTAAGCATCCGTTTCACCCATTCCATGCGCTCGGAATTCAAAGGCAATCGATACGGGTGCAAGATGCCTCCACCGATACCCTTTCCGACGAATGCCGCGAGAACCGGCGCGATTGCAAGAAGAAAGATCACGAGATAGAGAGAACGGCGCATGGCTGATCCTAATAGATGGTACGGGCGTGTGAGGGTGCTTGTTCCCCGCGATGCGGGTTCGTGTGCGCAAGAGAGTAAGCCGTTTATGAACCGGTCGAGGCGTAGTGGCGCGTGCCGAAGTTCCAAACGGAGATTGCGATTGTCAGGAACACGACGGCGACAATGGGAACGAACGGTAAATACTGCGGCGTAACCGCACGGCCCAGCAGCCGCGCGCTTGGATAGAATGACGCGAGCCCGAAGGGAATAATCCAGCAAAGGAAAAACTGCACGGCAGCGCTATAAATCGAAAGCGGCCAGCGGCCGAATGCAATCACGTTCCAGACCGGCGGATGAACGCCGATACGGTCCTCGAACCAGAAAGAAACAGTGCTGAGGAGCAGAAAGATCGAAACGTAAATCACTCCCGCACACAAGCCGTAGAACGTGAGCATTGCGATTTTGGCGATGGTCCAGTGCAAACCGAGTTCGCGGGACGCCCACCACATGCAGAAAAGTCCCGTGGCAATTTCGTGCAGCGATTCGATGCGGAAAGTTTCGAAGAGCACTTGAAAGAGTGACGACACGGGCCGCAGCAAAACGCGATCGAATTTGCCCTCGATAATGTAGTTGTTGCCGAAGTCGTAGAGATTCATGCTGATGACGTTGAATATTCCGTAGGGAATCAGAGTGAATCCCCAGAGAAAGAGCAGTTCCTCGAAACGCCAGCCTGCCAGTTGTGGCGCTTTCCGAAACAATATGACCATGAAGGCGAGCGCGAAAAACGTGGCTGCAGCGCTGGTTGCCAGGCTGACGAAGAAATCGCCGCGGTAGCTGATGCGCACTTTCGCGTATTGCGTGAAGTAGTCGAAGAAAAGCAGCGCGTGGCGGCGGGCCGACGCGAGCAGCCCGGCGAGGCCGGTTTCTTCCGTGGCGTGAGCGCTATGAGGCACCGAGGCCATCCTGATTCATCCTCCGTGAATGGTGATCTTGCGCGAAGCGCGGTTCCACCAGATGTGCGCCAGGACGAGCAGGGCCACCACCCACAGCCATTGCGTCCCTAGCGCTTCGAGCGCATGAGCGCGGTCGAGCTTCCCGAGATAAATCTGCAGCGGCGTGTAGGCGATGTGCTCGAACGGAAGCACAGCCATGACTTTCTGCAATTTGTCCGGAAAAAATGAAATCGGCACGAGCAATCCCGAGAGCAGCTCGACGAGCCAGTACTTCGCGCGAATCAGCGCCAGAATGGACTTCAGCGGAATCGCGCACGTCCCGATCATAAAGTTGATCGCGCCCATCAGGAAAAAGCTTCCGATAACGCCGATCACAAACAGGGCGAGGTTCTCACGCGACGCAGGACCTTGCACGGGAAAAACAAGCGCGACCACGATGGCGGTCGGCAGCGTCAACAGGCCCAGGCGGAACGCCGACTCGCCCATCGCGCGGCAAATCCACATCCATTGCACGGAGACCGGCTTGATCAGGTCCATGGCGATCTTGCCTTCGATCACTTCGTAGGCCATTTCCTGGTCAATCGTGTTCCAGTAGAACGAGCGGATGATCCATCCCACGCTTACATAGGTGAGCATCTGCGGAAGCGTGTAGCCTGCTATGGATTGCGCCGAGCGAAACACCGCGCTCCAGATGAAAAAGTAGACGGTGACGTTGAGAAAGTACGTGATGATCCCGGTAAAGTACCGCAGGCGGAACGCGAGGATGTTGACGAAGCCGACCCGCGAAAACTCCGCATAGGGCACCAGTTCCTGTACCCAACCGCTCACGCCACCACCTCGGGCAGGGCTTCGCCGGCATAGATGCGCTTGACGACTTCCTCGATTGGCTCGTCCTCGATGAGCAGGTCGCGGACCTCGACGGCGGCGAGAATCTGGCGAATCAGGTCGGCGGTCGCGATTTTCGCGCGATCGAAGCGGATGCGGTAGGTCAGCTCGTCCACTTGGTCCACCTCGAGGCCGTCGCGCGAAAAGATAGAAACTCCGGCGGCTTGCGCGCGGTCCTTCAGGACGAATTTGATCTGCTTGGTGCGCAGGAGCTTCTCTTTCAGATGTGCGAGCGGGCCGTCGTAGAGCACCGTGCCGCGGTCGATAATCATGATGCGGCGGCACAATTCCTCGATATCGTCGAGATCGTGCGTGGTGAGCAGCACCGTGGTCTGGAACTCGCGATTGATGGCGCGCAGGAATCGTCGGATTTGATCTTTTGCGACGACGTCGAGGCCGATCGTAGGCTCATCGAGGAACAATAGCGGCGGATTGTGCAGCAGCGCAGCGGCCAGGTCGCAGCGCATCCGTTCGCCGAGCGACAGCTTGCGGACCGGCGTGTGCAGGTAATCGCGGATGCTCAGGATTTCGTCGAAGTGTTCCATCCGCGCGTCGAAATCGCGCTGCGAAACGTCGTAAATGCGGCGCAGCAGCTTAAACGATTCGACCACGGCGATGTCCCACCAGAGCTGCGTGCGCTGCCCGAAAACGACGCCGATGGATTTCACATACTGGCGCCGCTGCTTGAAGGGCACGAAGCCGTTCACGCGAATTTCGCCGCTCGTCGGCACCAGGATGCCGGTAAGCATCTTGATGCTCGTGGATTTCCCCGCGCCATTTGGGCCGATGTAGCCCACCATCTCGCCGCGGTCGATCGAGAAGCTGACGCGGTCCACGGCGGCGACGGTGCGATAGTCGCGGACGAAGAGATTCTGAATCGAGCCCCAGACGCCTTCGCGGCGCTTGAACGTGCGGAAATGTTTACACAGCTCGTGTACGTAAATCAGTGAATCAGCGCTCATGAATATACGGATTCTAGCATCGCAATGGCGTGTCCCGGTGTGTAGCGCGCAGGTTCCGGGGCCGCCTCGATGTTAGACGCTGAACCGGATGTTTAGGCTCTGCCGTGATAGTCTCAAACTCGGAACAGCACGTCCTCGCGGTTGAACATGTGGACGGCGGCAGCGATGCCCGCGGCGGCGTAGACGCACGTCATGCCAAAGACCGCTGCCATCAAAGCCCAGGGATGGTTCCCGGCGATAATCTCCTTGCTGACTAGGCTGGTATTGAGGATCGGAACAAAAGCTGTCTTCCAGTTGAGTTCAACTCCGGGCAGCGTGCCGATGATTGCCGGAGCGATTACGATGAACACCATCGGGGAGATATATGTCTGCGCTTCGCGGTAGCTCTTGGCAAACAGGGCGACGGCAATCAGCACGGCCGCAAACAGCACGGCTATCGGCAGCAACATCGCCATAACGCCTGCCACCGCTGCCGGGTCAATCGAAATTTGCTTGGATGCGCCCTCGCCAAATAATCCACGTTTCTGCGAGAAAGTGAACCCGAGCGAAAGAAGCGAGAGTATCGCCGTGACCACCGAAGCGACGACGACCGTTAGGAACTTTCCGATCACGAGATCGGTGCGCGCTACGGGGCTGGTGAGAATCGTCTCCATCGTGCCGCGTTCCTTTTCGCCCGCGGTGAGATCCATCGCGGGATACATCGCTCCGGTAAAGCAGAAAATGGTGATCAAGTATGGGATCAAGCCGCCGAAGATCGCGGCCCCCACCTTGGACGGAGGAGCAACGTTCTGCGCTTCTACCGTAAAAGGTTCGAGTAAGTTAGTGGGCAGCCCTCGCGCGGCAAGCGCTTCCCGCGCCAGGTGCACTCGGTAGTCATCAAAGAATTTCTGCAGTTTTTCTTTGGCCAGCTCTGACCTTGTATCGGAATCGTAGTAATCGATCGAAGCTTTCCCGGGTGAACCGCTGCTGGTGGAGGCATCAAAGCCGGCCGGGATCTCCACGACGGCGCGGATCTTCTTGTCGGAAACCTGCTGGCGGGCGTCCGCTTCGTAGGGCACGATTTCAACGCCGGGAAAGCTGCGAAGTGCTTCCAGAACCTTGGGCGAATCCTCGCCTCCTTGCACCATCACCAGCGAAACTTCCTTGCCGGCCTCACTGCTGAATTTTTCCTCCGCCCAGCCGATCACGAGAAAGAGCAGCGGAAACGCGACCATGGGAATGATAATCATCGAGCGAATCGTCCGCTTGTCGCGAAGCATGTCGCGCAGCTCTTTGCGGAAAACGACGAGCACATTTCGCAGGTTCATCGGGCGTCTCCTGAAACTTCCACGAAGATTTCCTCGAGATTGCTTTTTGCGTATTTGGTGCGCAGATCCCCGAGCGTTCCTTCGGTGCACAGGCGCCCCCCGTGGATGATGCCGATTCGGTCGCAGAGTTTTTCCGCTTCGGTCATCACGTGCGTCGAGAAAATCACGGTCTTGCCGCCGTCTCGGCACTGGCGGATGAAATCGGTGATCGACCGCGCGGCCATCACATCCAGTCCATTTGTCGGCTCGTCGAAAATCATCACCGGCGGATCGTGCACCAGCGTTCGGGCAATCGAGACTTTTTGCTTCATACCGGTCGAGAGCTTGGCGCAGCGGCGGTCGCGGAACTCCTCCATGTCGAGGGTCTTGAAAATTTCGGCGGTGCGGCGGGCGATTGTCGCGGAGTCGAGCCCGTACAACTGGCCGAAGTATTCGACAGTTTCGGCGGCGGTGAGACGGTCGTAGAGAGCCGTGGCCGTCGAGAGAAAGCCGATATGCGCGCGTACTTTGGAGGCCTCGCCCACCACGTCGAAACCTGCCACGCGAGCGGTGCCGGATGTGGGCGAAAGAATCGTGGCCAGCATGCGTAGAGTCGTGGTCTTGCCAGCGCCGTTGGCGCCCAGCAAGCCGTAAATCTCGCCGGGCTGGCAGCGAAAGCTGATCGAGTCCACGGCTCGAACTTCGCCGCGCTTCTTGTCACTAAATACTTTGCTAAGCTCGTGCGCTTCGATCATTCGCTCGCGCCTCGAATTGAATTTGAAGCACTGATGAAGTTGCGCTGCAGGACGGGAACGCAGCGCCCCCGCGGCGCGCTTATCATCTACTACGCTGTGCCTCCATGGAAGTTACAAGGCCGAGATTTACAAAGAGTTGACCGGCGAAAGCTATTCACCCATCACCTTCACCGCGATGCGCTTCGGGCGCTGCCCATCGAGTTCCACGAAAAGGATGAACTGCCAAGGGCCGAGATCCAGCCGCCCTTCGGTGAACGGCACCACCACCTGGTGATGCAACAGGAGGCTCTGGAAATGCGCCGAGGAATTGCTCTCGAATCGGCCCTTGTGTTTGAAATCATCGCGGGCAGGAGCGATGTCGCTAAGCCAACGGTCTAGATCCTCGAGGAAGCCCGGCTCTTCGTCGTTCACGATAACCGCGGAATTCGAATGCAGCGACGAAACGAGAATGATGCCGTCGCGCAAGGTGCTCTTTTCCATCGCGGCTTTCACTTGCGAAGTGATGTTGAAGATCTCGCGTAGCTTGGAAGACTGAATGGTGATCTGCTCGTTGTAGATTTTCATGCGAGCGCCTCAAAAATCGGGCGCCATTGTAGCGAAAGCGTTGGGGATTGTGCAAAGCGGCGGAAGCGCGAAGAGGAACTATCCCTTGTGACAGATCGAGCAATGCTTTGCGTCGATTTGATCCATCGTCACTTCGAACATATTGTTACAACCGATGCAGACACGATGAATCTTCACCGGAGCCTTCTCATCCGGCTTCGCTTCTTTCTCACCATGCGATTGGTGGACGTGTTGTGTGTGACTCATAACCGAATTCTAACACGAACGCGCAAGCTACACAGTTACTCCGAACGAGCGCAGCGCGCGAGGTGAAGTAGGAAGACGGCTGACATCCCACCCAATCCCGCGGGCATCTTAACCCTGTACGGGATGGCCCATTCCTGTGCCTCGGGAGGCACTTCCTGAGCTTTACATGAGCAAGCGCCGGGAGTGTCTGTTAGAATTTTGTGTCTTTGGGGTTCGGCCGGGCGGGGCCTGGCTCACGCATATGGCAGGAAACAACAAGAAAAAATGGTTCGGCACGGCTGGGGTGGCGGGGCTCGCTATCGTGCTCATCGTGCTGTTGGCTGACCGCGAACAGGCGCCACTGATTCCCGTGGTAAAGGTCGCTCGGGAGAATTTGGGCGCCTCGATCACCAGCAATGGGAAAGTAGAGCCCATTTCTTCCGTCGTCGCGCGCGCGGAGTTTCCCGCCTTCGTTGACAAAGTGATGGCCACGGAAGGGCAGGCGGTTCATCGCGGCCAAGTGATTCTGGCGCTCGATTCCGCCGAGATTCGCGCGCAGCTCTCGCAAGCGCGTGCCAATCTACTGGCCGCTCAGTCGGACTTGCGGAATGCGCGAGCCGGCGGTCCGCCCGACACCGTGGCTCAGCTCGAGGGCGACCTGCAGAAGGCGGAGGCGCAAGTCGCCAATCTCGAACGAACGCAGAAAGCCCTCGAACAACTGGTCGCCCAGCAGGCAGCCACGCAGGATGAACTGGCGCAGAACCAGTCGGCGCTGGCTCAGGCCCGCGCGGGTCTTGAGACGCTGCGGCAGAAGAAGGACGCCATGGTGCGCCGGACTGCGGTGGATGTAGAACGCACGGCGTTGCAGGTGACCCAGCTTCAGGACCAGATCCAGGCGCTCAGCGAGAAAGTGCGCTCCGCAACCGTGATCGCCGAATCCGAAGGAACGCTTTACTCCCTGCCGGTGCAGAAAGGCCTCTACGTGCAAGTGGGACAAGTTCTCGCCGAGATGGCCGACCTGAGAAGCGTCCGGGTGCGCGCGTTCGTGGACGAGCCCGACCTGGGCTCGCTCGAGCCGAATCAAGCGGTCCAGGTGAATTGGGATGCGAAGCCGGGAAAAACTTGGACGGGCAAGATCGGCCAAGTTCCGATGCAGGTAGTCGCGCGAAACACGCGGAGCGTCGGTGAAGTCCTCTGTTCGATTGACAACGATAATCTCGAGCTTCTGCCGAACGTCAACGTCGAAGTTCACATTCTCGTTCGCGAGCGGCCGAACGCGCTGGTGGTCCCGCGCGCGGCCGTGCGATACGACAATGGGCAACACTACGTATTTGTGGTTGGTGGCGATAAGATTCACCGCCGCAACATCACCGTGGGCATCGGCGGTACTGTGAAATACGAAGTCGTCGCCGGGCTTGCGGAAGGCGATCGCGTCGCGCTTCCAATGGATCAGCAGAATCTTCGCGACGGCATGGACATACATCCCACGGAGGCGAAATGATCGTGCGGCACGCGCGAATCGCGACGGTTGCAGTCACGGCTTTCATCGCAATTGCTTTTTTTGAGGCGGCGCCACGCATGCCCCTGCTCGCAGCGGTAGTTCCGGCAGATGCCGCCGCACTCATTCAGACCGCACAGCGCCAGTTCAATCTGGGAAATTATTCGGGCGCGATCACGACGCTGCAATCCGCCGTTTCGCAGAACGCGAACAATGCCGAGGTTTATTACTGGCTGGGCCGCAGCTACTACGAGCTGCACGATTTCAACAGCGCCATTTCGCAGCTCGAGAAAGCCATTCAGCTCGACGCCAAAAATTCCGTTTACCACCAGTGGCTCGGACGCGCGTACGGCGATAAAGCAGACCACGACAGGAGCCTGTCCACGGCGAAGAAGGTCAAGAGGGAATTCGAAGAGGCCGTACATCTGAACCCCGCGAATATTTCCGCACGGCGCAACCTCGAAGAATATCTGATCGACGCCCCGTGGATCGCCGGAGGCAGCAAGGACGACGCAAAAGCCCAGGTGGAAGCGATCACTTCTCTCGATCCCGTGGAAGGCCATTTGGCGCGCGGCCTTTTTTACGCCGACGCCATGAAAAAACCCGATCTCGCGGAAAACGAATATCGCGAAGTGTTGAAGGCCAAGCCGAACAAAGTGGAGCCCTATTTTGATGTCGCCGATTTCTTTCAACATCAAAATAAACCTGCCGATATGGACGCGGCAGTTCAGGCGGCGGCGCAAATAAGCCCTAGCGACCCGCGCCTCGGCTTTTACAGAGGCGTGGCGAAAGTTCTCGCCGGAACCGATCACCCGCGTGCCGAGGAGTATCTGAAGGCCTATCTCGCCGGCACTCCCGACCGCAGCGATTGGCCCACTCACGCCTCTGCGCGCGAATGGCTCGGCCGTTTGTACGAGGCCGAAGGAAAGCGCGCGGAAGCCGCGGAACAATACCGCGCGGCGCTGCAACTCGACCCGTCCCGCAAACAGGCGCGCGCGCGTCTCGAGCAGCTCGAAAAGTCGTCGCGATAAACCGCATGCCAACCTTCCGAAATCAGCCGATCTTCTGGAGTGAAACGTGGAGCCTCGCTTTGCAAGCGCTCCGCGCGAATAAGCTTCGCGCCGCGCTCACCATGCTCGGCGTAATCATCGGGAGCGGCTGCATCGTTCTGGTGGTCACCGTGGCGCTGGCGGGCAAGCAGTACATCATCGCGCAGATTGAAGGCGTCGGCGCCAACCTCATCTACGGCGAGCTTATCTCCGGTACTTCGCAGACCGCCGCGCTCGCCGACCAGATCACCCCTGCCGATATCGAGGCCGTCAAGCTGGGCATTCCCGAGGTGGTCCAGGTGGCGGGAACCCACAATCTCCCGATGAACGTGGTCGTCGGCGGCGTCGAGCGTCCCATCAATCTCGTTGGCGTCACCGAGGGTTTCCAGCAAATTCGCAATCTCATGATTCTTCGCGGACGCTACTTCGACCAGGACGACATGGCGTCTCACAGCAAGGTTTGCCTGCTGACCGCCGAGCTCGCCTCGCTCATGTTTCCCGCGGACGACCCCATCTCCAAGGATATTCGCGTCGGCGAGCTCCACTTCACCGTCATCGGCGTCTTCCAGGAGCGCGTGGCCACATTCGGGCAAACGGAAATTACGCGCGAATCCATGATCGTCCCCTTCTCTTTGATCAAGTACTACACGGGGGCGGAGTTCTTCCGCACGTTCTACGCCCAGGCCGATCGCTCGGAGGATGTTCTCGCGGTCACGCGCCAGGTCAAGGAAATCCTTCAGAGTCGCCACCGTCCCGCCGCGGAGTATCGCGTCGAGAACCTGACGGGAATTCTCGATACGGCGCGGCGCATCTCGATGGCTCTCAGCATCGTGTTGGTTATCATCGCACTCATAGCTCTAACGATCAGCGGCATCGGCATCATGAACATCATGCTCGTCACCGTCACCGAGCGCACCCGCGAGATTGGAATCCGGAAAGCCATCGGCGCGCCCCGTGATGCCATCCTCTACCAATTCCTCACCGAAGCTGTGCTGATTAGTGGGACGGGCGCGCTCATCGGCATCCTCCTCGCCGTTTCGGTCCCCATCCTTAGCAATGTCTTGCTCCGCTTTATTCCGGATGCACAGGGCATCACCATTCCCGTGTCCTGGATTTCGGTCGTACTCGCGTTTATCGTTTCATGCTCCACGGGCTTGTTCTTCGGCTACCTTCCTGCAAGCCGCGCGGCGCAACTTCATCCCACGGATTCTCTGCGCTATGAATAACAAAATGCGCTTTCTCTTTGCTCTTGTCGCCGTGCTTGCCCTCTGAGAAGGGAATCGGGGCGTGTACGCAAGCGTTGCGCACCTTTTTGCATGCTCATGTTTCTGTCGACTGTTGCCTAATTACAGGCGGGCCGGACAACTTTATTCGTGGGTATTCCATCCAAGTTTTCGGCACAAGGCATAAAGAAGGCGGGAGTTCGGTTCGATCTGGTGCCGGACGCAATTTGATTCATTTGAGATGGGGAAAGGTGGGTTAATTTGTGTGGTATCGCCGGGTTCACACATAAACACTGGAACCCGCCCGCGGGAAGAATCCGGGCGGTGACAGAGACTCTCAAGCACCGTGGTCCCGACCAGCAGGGCGTTTTTTCGTCGGACGTCTTTTCTTTTGGTGCCGCGCGGCTGAAAATCATCGACCTGGAGGGCGGCAACCAACCGATACTGGAAAATGGCGGCGAATGGGGGATCATCTTCAACGGTGAAATCTACAATCACCTTGAGATTCGGGCAGAACTGGAGAAGCTCGGGCACCGCTTCAAGTCGCACTCCGATACGGAAACCGTTCTAAGGGCGTTTCTGCAATGGGATAAGGGCTCCTTCACCAGGCTGCGAGGCATGTTTGCGCTGGCTATCTGGAATGTGCCGGCAAAGCGCTTTGTGCTCGCGCGCGACCGCATCGGCATCAAACCGCTCTATTACGCGCGCAGGGGCGAGGAACTCTTTTTCGGGTCGGAGCTTAAGTGCATACTGATTCATCCTGAAATCGAGCGCAATCTCAGCCTCGATGGTCTGGATTGTTATCTCTCGCTCAACTATGTTCCCAGCCCGTGGACGCTAATTGACGGCGTTGAAAAGGTTCCGCCGGGCGAATGGATGGAATGGCAGGACGGAAGGATTAGCACCGGGAGTTACTGGACGCTTCCATTTGGAACCGACCACGATATTTCCGCAGAGGATGCAAAGGCCGAACTCGACGATCTGTTGCAGGCAGCAGTTCGCGAACAGTTGGTATCCGACGTGCCGTTGGGTTTGTGGCTGAGCGGCGGCGTGGATTCCACGACCATTCTGCACTACGCCGCAAAAGCCTGCCCGTCCCGTCTGAAAACTTTCTCGATTTCGTTTCGGGGCAGAAGTTTCGATGAGACGCCGTATATTCGTGAGGCGGTGAAGCACTACGGAACGGATCACGACGAGATGGACCTGAATCCCGAGATGGATCTTCAGGGCGCCATCGAGGAATTTGCGTATTATTCGGATGAACCAAGCGCGGATGCCGGCGCCTTGCCCGTTTGGTTTCTCTCCAAGCTCTGCAAACAGAAAACAACGGTGGCCCTGAGCGGCGAAGGAGCTGACGAACTTTTTGGCGGATACCTGACATATCGAGCCAACCGGATTGCGCGCATGATCCGGGCGATACCCACCGCAGCCCCATTGGGGTTATCGATTCTGCGTCTCTGGCCCGTTTCTGACGGCAAAATGGATTTCGATTACAAAGCTACAAGGCTGCTGGAAGGGTCGCGCCTGTCGCCTGAACGGGCCCACGTTTATTGGAACGGAACGTTTGCGCCGGGACAGTTGGGCGCGATTGTGAACCGCCCGCTTCGGCCCTCGCTGGACCGCATCCTCGGTGAAATGAACCGTCTTCCGACAAATGGCGATGACCTGACCCCTTTTCTCTGGCTAGACCAGAAGTATTACCTTGCGGACGATATTCTTGCTAAGAGCGATCGCATGAGCATGGCGCATTCGGTGGAAGTTCGCCCGGCTTTTCTTGATCACCGCATTATCGAGTTTGCTGCCAAGCTCCCCGCGACAATGAAAATCAATGGCTCGCGGCAGAAGGTGATTCTCAAGGACTTGATGAAGGATAAGCTGCCATCGGCGATCATCCACAGGAAGAAAACGGGATTCGATATTCCAGCCCACGACTGGTTGCGCACCATTCTTCGCGACATGCTGGAAGAGGCGCTGAGGTTTGGAGCGGAGGAGGGCGGCGATCTCTTCAACCGTGCAGGCATCGAACAACTCAACAATCGGCACCAGCAGCGGAAGATCAACGCCGGGTATCATCTCTGGGGGCTGCTCATACTCTTCTTGTGGATGAGGAAATGGCAGGTCGCAGTTCCAGTCGCCGCGGCGCAATGAACAACCTGTTTCAGCGTAGTTGGTTTATCTATGCTCTTGCCGCGATCATTGCCGGCTCGATTTATCTTGGCTGCGTCGTGTCTCCCCCGTCGCTTGCCGATGACGTGGACGCCGTGCAGGCGCAGATAGCCAAGACCATGCTGACGAGCCACGATTGGGTGACCGCGCGGCTCGACGGCGTCCTCTACCTCGAGAAGGCGCCTCTCATTTACTGGCTCATCGCGATTTTCTACAGAGTGTTTGGCGTGTCGGACTGGGTGGCGCGCCTGCCTGTGGCCCTATCCTCGATTGCACTGGCGCTGCTCACGGCAGCATTCGGCGCTTGGGCGTTCGGAAAACGGGCGGGGGCGTACGCGGGGCTCGTAGTGGGAACGTGTGTAGGACTATTCCTGTTCACGCGCGTTCAGATTCCCGATGTCATGCTGACGTTCACCATCGCTTTGGCCCTGTGGGCGTTTCTCCGGGCGCTCGATGAAGAGGAACCGCATCCGCGGGTCTGGGCGGCGATTGCTGCCGGGAGTTTGGGTGTCGGCTTACTGCTGAAAAGCCTGGTTGCTCTGCTGTTTCCCGTAGCGGCCGCGCTGATCTATCTCCTCCTCACAAAGCAGCTTTTTCTGCGACGCACATGGCATCGGCTTCGGCCGGTCAGCGGCGCCGTGATCGCCGCCACAATTGCAGTGCCCTGGCACTTGCTGGCGACGCTGCGCAATCCACCGTACTTCGCCTGGACGCTCAAGAGCGGCCCCGGTTTGTACCACGGCTTCCTTTGGTTCTATTTCATCAACGAACAGCTCCTGCGCTTCTTGAACATGCGCTACCCGCGCGATTACAACACCGTGCCGCGTTTGTATTTCTGGTTGCTTCACCTGGTGTGGCTCTTTCCGTGGAGCGTGTACATTCCGGCGGTTGCCAGGCTTTCGTTCAAGCCCATGGACCGCGCCGGGCGGACGCGCCTCCTGGCCCTCTGTTGGATAGGTTTCGTGCTCGTGTTTTTCACCTTCTCGACCACGCAGGAGTACTACTCCATGCCGTGCTACCCGGCGTTGGCGCTCCTGATCGGATGTGCGATGGCCCGAGACGACAACTGGACGCTCTACGGGACGCGGGCCCTCGGTGTCGTCACCGCCCTTTGTGTAGTGGCGGTCGCTGCGATCGTCTTTGAAGTTCGGAATCTGCCGACCCCGGGCGATATTTCGATGGCCCTCTCACGCCATCCCTCGGCCTACACGCTTTCGCTCGGACACATGCTCGACCTCACGCTGGATTCCTTCGCCTACCTGCGTATGCCGCTCATCCTAGCGGGAGTTGCATTTCTGATCGGAACAGTTTGCAATCTTTTTTGGTCCGGGGTTCGCGCCTTCCTTTTGACCACACTGATGATGGTTCTGTTTTGCCATGCGGCGCGGCTGGCGCTGGTGGTCTTTGATCCGTTCCTTTCCTCGCGGCCGATCGCGGACAAATTGCTCACGTTGCCGCCGGGACAACTCATTTTCGATCGCCAGTACTACACATATTCCTCGGTCGTGTTTTATTCGAACATGAACCCGCTGCTGCTCAACGGCAAGGTCAACAACCTTGAATACGGTGCCGCCGCACCGGGCGCTCCGGATGTGTTCCTTACCGACACTCAGTTCGCAGAGTTGTGGGCTAACGGCGTAAGATGTTATTTGGTCGCTTCCAAGAAAACCATGCAACGCCTGAACGATTTGATTGGCGCGGAACAATTCGAAACGCTGCTGGAGAGTGGCGGCAAACTCCTGGTGACCAATCGCTCGGCAGCTCCTAAAATCACCAGTGCTGCCACCCGTCTCTCAGCTCTTCCGCAGTTGCACGTTGGGCGAGCCGCCAAGCTTGCCCATGATGGGCTTGTTCTTGGATTCCGCGCGTGCCGCACCACCGCGCAACTTTCGTCCTACGGAATCGCTCCGCTATGAATAAAAAAATCTGCCTTCGCTTTGCGCTTGTCTTCCTGCTGTCAATTTGTGCGGCTCCGCGCACTGCTCGCGCGCAGGAAGCCGCGAACGCTCCGGACACTTCGAAACTCACGATGCGCCAGGCGCTCACGCTTGCGATGCAGAACAGCCGCGAGCTGGCGCTCGCCCGCGTGCAATATACCGTTGCCCTGAACGCCGCAGGCGTGGACCGCGCCGATTTCCTCCCGAATCTTTACACTGGTTCCGGCGCCGCTTACACAAGCGGTTTTCCCGCCACGCCCGGCGGCTCGGCCCCGGCCCTCTTCTCGCTCTCCTACACGCAGGCGTTGTTCAATCTGCCGTTGCGCGGCCAATTGAAAGCTGCCGAAGATCGCGCCAAGAGCCAGAAGCTCGAGCTCGATCGCACGCGCGACGCCGTGATCGTCCGCACCGCCACCGCCTACCTCGAGCTCGCCAAAATTCGCCATTCGCTCGAGCTTCTGCGCAACGAGCAGGCCAGCTCCGAAAAAATCGGCCAGGTGACGCGCGAACGCGCCCAGGCCGGCCAGG
>Ga0307478_10002024_pt1 | contig 16644 bp, 17 predicted proteins | sample atmos_gasesECM4C_2_FD_203713 | JGI IMG/M metagenome (GOLD analysis project Ga0307478, IMG submission 203713) | Hardwood forest soil microbial communities from Morgan-Monroe State Forest, Indiana, United States - atmos_gasesECM4C_05 | ecosystem: Environmental > Terrestrial > Soil > Temperate...
CCGGGATGGTGGGGCGCAGGCTGGTATTGGGATCCGTACTTCAGCGCGTTCACATTCATTCCCGGCGATGGCATCTTCTACAGCCCGTTCGGCTGGGGATTCTACTCGCCCTGGTTTGTGGGCTACGCGCCCTTCTGGGGATTCGGATGGGGCGGATACGGGTTCCGGCCCTTCTACCACCATTTCGGTCCTGACTATCACACCTGGGGACCAGGCAACCACTATGTGGGAAGTGCTGGGTATGGGCACGGTGTCTATCGAGGACCGGGGTCCAATGGCGGCTTCCGATCCGGAGGTCGAGGTCTAACGGGCGGCGGTTTCGGAGGCCCGCGTGGCGGAGGCGCTCGAGCCGGTGGTTTTAATGGTGGAGGGTTTCACGGTGGCGGCTTCCACGGCGGCGTGGGATTTCACGGTGGCGGCGGCTTCCATGGCCGCTAAGGTTTCCGAAGGATAAGTTGGGTAATTCGCAGGAGCTGGTTGAGTTATGAAAAGTCTGATTCTTGTATCGCTGCTGTGGCCTCTTTCTCTGGCTGCACAAAGCCCGTTTGACGGAACCTGGGTGGTAAAACCGGAGTCCGTTCAATTTCCAAAAAAGCGAGAGGTTTACCTGCTGCAGAATGGCACTTACACGTGCGCCAGTTGTGTACCTCGGCTCGAACTGAAAGCGGACGGGGAAGACCACCCAGTCGCCGGGTCACCGTACTTCTCGATGGCCAGGGTTCGTGTCATCGACGACAGGACCATCGAAATCACGGAGAAGCAAAACGACAAGACTGTTTATATGGAGACGGATACGGTGTCACCCGATGGCAACACTCTGGTGCAGAAAATTATGGATGCTGCTGCACCGGAAGGTGAGCCCATGACCGCCAACGAGACTCTGGAGCGAGCCGGAGCAGGCCCCGCGGGGTCGAGTCCGATTTCTGGATCATGGCAAGCGCAGAAAATTAATTCGACGACTGGAATGACGGTCACCTATCACGGCACGGCCGACGGCCTGGAAGCATCGAACCGGCATGGCGAGGGCTACACCGCCAAGTTCGATGGCCGGGACTATCCAATCCAGGGAGATCCTGCGCATTGTACCGTGTCTTTGAAACGGATCAATGCCAACACCATTGAGGAAACGGACAAGCAAGACGGAGCCGTTCATTACAGGGTCCGCATGACTGTCTTGAAAGATGGGAAATCAATCGTGGTTCGAGAAACTGACCGAGAACGCGGCACTCAGATGAGCTACGTGATGGAGAAGGAAACGCAGTAAGTCGACCGTTCATCGCGGCCGTCGTATCCCGGCCGTCATATCCCGGCCATCAATCCGACGGATGCGGCCCCGTGAAGTCCGAGCAGCAGGGCTTCTGCACTGGCTTGAACTCCATCAACTCGACGCGGGTCAGGTCGGGATCGTAAATATTCAGTTGCCACTTGCCGTCTTTGCCCATTTGAGCGCGCTCGTCGCCGTGCTCCTTCCAGCCATGGGATTCGAGCATGGCTTGCGCCTTCTTCATATCCACAACCCCAAGTGAGATGTGGTTCATTACTCCGGTGAGCTGCAGATCGGGATGCTCGGGCAGATTCAGCATGTACTCAATCCAGTCGGTGCCGTCAGGAACTTGTAACGCAGCCCAGTCGGTTTCGCCTTCTTTCATGCCACCGTGCCAGTAAGGACGGAAGCCGAGAATGTTGAGAAAGAAGTGGTCTTCGGCATCGCGGTGGTAGACGAGGAATCCGGCGTGGATCATGTGGTGGGAGACTGCGGTGGCTGGCGGCGCGGTTTCCGCCTTGCCCCGCTCGACTAACTCGATGCGATGTCCTTCCGGATCGTTCACGGTGAAGGCGAGGCTGTGGTCGGAGCGGCCTTCGATCCTGGTGGACTTGATTCCCTTCTCGATGAGATAGCGCCGGAGGGCAACGATATTGTCGGTGTAAAAAGCGACGTGATCCATGCGGTCGGTGGATTTGGGATCGGGTGCGGGACTGTAGGCGACCCATTGCAGCCCGACCATGTAGCGAGCGGTGTTGCCAGTTTCGACGGGCGCGGCCGAGGCGAGGCCGAGTTCATCAGCGTAGAGTTTCTTCACGCCGTCGGGGGCAGTGGTGTAGAAGCAAACATGGTCGACGCCGAGAATGCGCGGACGCGGGGCAGGGGTTTGCGAGAAAACGCTGAGTTGGAGCAGGAAGAAAAGGAAGCAAACCGTAACGAGGTTTTTCATGACGCCTGATTCTAGATCAGGCGGCTACAGGGGCTAAAGGCCCTTTACCAAAATTTCCATTTGGGCTTGCTTCCCGCAGCGGACCGCAATACTTCGAACGTCCGCTCTACTGCTTCATTGTGCCGGAATCCTACCAGCTCGTGTGCGACGCGAACGGGAATGTCGAAGATAAAGTCAACTTCGCGGTCCTCACTGACACGCGCAAATTGTTCGGTTTGAATCTTTGGGAGCGATTTCGGTGGCGCTCCCTCAAGCGACAGGTGATCGGTTGCCTGCTGTGCATCATGCACTATACGCCAGCTCAGCTTCCCGTCGTTAAATGCAGCGACTGAGGCATACATAACGTGTTCCTCCACGTCGCAGATGATGACCTCCCCTTTGAGCTTCGATCCGGCATCGCGGAGCTTCTTAGGCTCAAAGCGATTAGACCAGACAACTGTCCAGTCGCCTATCCTCGTTGTGGACCACTCGCGTTCTGGGATTTCCTCCGTCTCACCTGTTTTTTCGAGACCCAGTGCATCAAACAACGTGTCTTCTTTGCTGGCGCGAACAGCTACCCAGCTAATGGCGAATCCCATGCGATTGCCCTCTGCGATCAGAAGCTAAGCCCGGAAACAATTCTAATCGGAGGCTGCTTGATGGCGACAACCACGCCGTTACACTCAAATTCCCCGTAGCCGGGAAGATGAGTGAGATGAGGATTTTTCAACAGTTGGAAGATCACTGGATCATCCACAGCCAATCCAGTGGACACCCAAGGAGCCATCGTCCATACGACAAGCGAGGCGGATAAGCCCGCAAGTTTCCGCAGACAGATTGTCGCGTTCCATTCGGTGCGATGCTAGTACTCTTTGAAGGTGACTGGTCCCTTGACGTGCAAAGGCGCACCACAGAGGCTCCAACCCAGTTTTTTCGCATCGAATGATGTAAGCAGGAAGCCGGGTTCATTTACTACCTGCGAAAAATTGAAGCAAGTACCAGAACCCTCTGCGCCAGTGCCTCCAACTTCACCCGACTGAACATCCATAGATACGGCGACCGCGCTTGCACCAGTTCCGGACGGAACGTATAGCGAGTTCGATTGGCGCGAGTAAACAACAAATCTTCGACCCATCCGTGTTCCGGTACTGGCGGCGGCGTAGAGGTATGCGTCTCCAGTGCAGTTTCGGCCAGTCCAGTTAATACCGGTAAATGGAACCGGGAGGAACCCTCCAAATTGCAGCGCTACGAAGAAACCGTTCCTGAACACCAAAAAATTGTCGGGTACTGTTTCTTGGTAGTTTGGAGTGAGCCCCAGCAACGTTCCTAATACGTGGTTCTCACCGTCGAGAACCTTGACTGCTCCAGACCCGGAAGGATTGGTCGTCGTCGCTGACTGGACAAAGCTTGATATTCCTAAGGCAGCAACCGCCACTGCTAACGTTACCGCTGCTTTCAAATCTTTGCTTGTCATTGCTGTTTCCCCCTCTCGGATTCGGACTTATGCGATCTGAGGTAGCACTTTAGCACTAAGCCCGACCAGGGGGAGTGTGAGGGTTTTTGCAAATCTGCCAGTTTCATCAATCACTGATGCGGTCAATGTGAATGAGTGCAATCGCGATCTTACGATAGTAGTTAGTAAAACTCCGGCTCGATTCGGACTCGCGCCGATGGAGGAGAACCGATATCTGAATCGCCGACTGTTTGGTTATCCCACCACAGGCGATGCGGTCACATAACCTGACCGAGGGCCGGTGTGACCTGTGTCCTTACTCACTAGTAGGGATACGGGTAAATGTAGCCCGGTGAATAGTCGTACCACCATGGGTTATACCAGGGCGATGGCCAGTACCAGAAGGGATCCCAACCCCAGCCGAGCCCCCAACCGAACCCCCAACCAAAGCCGAAACCCGGATAGCCCCAACCACCCCAACCGTAGCCTCCGCGCCCGTAAAAGCCTCCACGTCCTCCATGGAAGCCACCGCGTCCACCGAAACGAGCGCTGCTGGTTCCCACACCACCAACATGGTTGAACGAAGTGCCTGACCCCAATCGCGAGTTGGAGGCCAACCCCGATCCAACCCCGCCGTGGGGGCTTCCGAAGGAGTGCCACCGCCCGTCGGCAGATCCGGCGCGGGTTGCGGCAATGCCTCCAGTGCCAGCTCGTCCGGCCAAACTCCCACTGCCGGATCTCCCGCCCATCCCGGTGCTGTTACCTGATCTGGCAAACGAATGCCAGCCCGGCGAACTGTCACGGGTCCCACCTCGGCCCTCCCAGGACCAACCCCGCGCTGCACCGGAGTTGCGCGCCTGTGAAAAACCTCCGCGCGTGCTTCCGTACCGGCCACCACCTCCGTACATGGAACCTTGTCGTCCTCCGCCGCGATAGCCGCCGTAGGATCCGCCACCATGGAAACTACCGCCTCCGTGGAAACCGCCGCCACCGTGGAAGCCACCGCCACCGAAGCCTCCACCCCCACCGTGGAAACCTCCACCCCCGCCGTGAAAACCTCCACCCCCGCCGCCACCGTGACTGCCATGTTGGGCGAGAGCAGGTGTCGGCACATAGACGAGAGTGAAAGACGCGATTGCGGTGAGAACAGCCTTCAGCAAGGTGGATTTCCTCATTTCAGTCCCCTTTCCACCCTAACGGCGGTTGGCTGCCCGGGAGGGCAACCACCGCAAGAATCCTACTCCATTTGGACTCTCGTTTCAGGTCAGACGTTGCCCAGCCTGCGCGGAACAGACTAGCTTCCGGGCGTAGCAGGATCGACGTGAATAGGGCGTCGCACAAACCCAGCAGTCCATGAGTTCTATAAAAAGGGACGTCAACGGAAAAACTCTGCCTCGAGATCCACGATTTGACGGCGATGTGTTTGACTGTCTCAGCTGCAGCGCCCCGAATCTTTAACTCCCGTTGAATCGATCTTGCTTCAAGGCTAGAATGTTGGTGCTCTCCATACCACTCCAAACTGGCCTCTTCGTTGTCAGCGGAATCTGACGCGCCACTGAACTCTCTGGCCCGCACCGCAAGGGGGCAGCCATGCCGTTTGATGTCCAGATCTCCTTACAAAAGCTGCTGACGGGACTGATCGTTGTCATCGTCCCGCTCAGTATCGTCGGACTCTATTTGACGTCGAATGCCGACAAGAATCTTGAGCAGACAGTCGGAATGCAATTCAGGATGGTTGCGCTGACCGACGCTGCTGCAACCGCCCAGTTTATCGGCGATCGCATCAATGACGTGAGTGCGATCGCAGGCGATACAGCCATTGCAGACGCGGTCAAAGCTTCCGATCGCCAGTACACAGGAGTGGGCGAGGAGGCGACCGCGGCTCGACTCCAGAGGATCGAAGGGCAGTGGGACACACCGAATACCGATTCGCTGGTGAAAGACATGATGTCGTCTCGCGTTTCTCGCTGGCTGCAGCAACAGCGGAGCGTGAATCGACGACTGCTAAAGATCATCGTGAGCGACGAGAACGGAGCGGCGGTAGCGGCCACGGGGAAACCGGTTCATTACGTGGAAGCGGACCAGCAACGCTGGCAAGCTGTGTATGCCAGCGGGAAAGGCGCCGTCAATGTGACCGAAGTGCGCTACGATGCCAGTACTCAATCCGACTATGTCGATATTGCTGTTCCAGTCCTGGAAGAAGACTCGGGTCGATTTATCGGTGCGGTCAGAGCTCTGGTAGACGTCTCCGGTCTCTTTTCTGCCTTCGACCAACAACACCTCGGTCATTCTGGACGGGTCATGCTTGTCACGAGCAAAGGGATGATTGTCAACGCGCCGAACGTGACCCCTGACTTGAGATTGATGTCGGAGGAATTTACCGCCGTACGTGACGCGCTCGGAACAACGGAGGGTCGCCAGACCAGCTATGTGAAGGCTGCCACTGGTAATGGAGCGTGCATTGTCGGCTTCGCCGATACCGAGTTGAAGCGTAGCCAACCCAACTTGGACTGGATTATTTTGGTGAGCCAGCCCGAGCGAGAGGCGCTTGCGCCCGTACGGATCCTGGAACAGTTCGCTGTGGTGATGGTTGTGTTGGCTTTGCTGATGCTTGCCGGGCTTTTGGCATACTTTTGGACACAGCGGCAGCAAGAGTTGGCGGATCTAGTGGTAATGGAGCCCAAGAAGCCATCGCCGGGGACAACAGCATCGGCCTGACCACGGCTTTCGCTCGGGAATCGGCGACGAAGACACGGTGGTTCGAGTCTGTGGCCGCTGCAGATGGTGAATGCAGCACATCTACGTGGACCTGAGGATCCGAAGGCCCGGCAATGATATCGAGGGTCCGGTCGAGAATAGGACGTTCCGGTTTACGTCATCGGTTGATGGGTGCTCCCGCTGAGACTTCTTGCCGCCTAGAGTTGATCCAGGAACTGACGCAGCAATCGCGCGGCTTCTTCGGGCTGTTCCCAGGGGGAGTAGTGCCCGGCTTTGGGAATGACGCGAAGCTGGCTGCCAGAAATGTGCTGGCGCATGAGTTCGGCTTCGTTCACGCCGGTCATGATGTCCTCATCGCCGGTCACGAGCAGAGTCGGAACATTGATGGTGTTCAATGTATCGACCGAGTCGGGGCGCTCGGCCATGCCGCGCTGTACCTGGGCGATGTCGGCGGGAGACATTTTGCGCATCATTTGCAAAACACCTTTGACCAAATCGGGTCGCGATTCGCGCGTGGTCTTGCCGAGCAGTTTGGGGAGCACGGATTCGAAGAAGGGTTCGGTGCCGCTCTCGAGCACTTGAGTAGCGGCCTGGAGTCGTCCTGTGCGGGCTTCAGGGCTGTCCGCTTGAGCTTTGGTGTTGCAAAGAGCGAGGGCAGCGACGCGGCCGCGGTACGCTCGCCAGAACTCGAACAGCGCGTAGCCTCCGATAGAGACTCCGACCATAGGGGCGCGGCCGACGTCGGCGTCGTCCAAGACGTGCACGATGTCGGCAGCATGCTTCTGCATGGTGGCCGGACCTTCGCCCACTTCGGAATCACCGTGACCGCGCAGATCGGGCAGGAGCAAGCGGTAGCGCGGGGAGAGCGATTTGGCTACGGGCAGCCAAAATTCGTGATGCGCGGGGAAAGGATGCAGCAGAACAATCGGTGGACCGTCACCCAGGGTCCAGTAAACGATTTCGGCGTCACCACTTCGGATACGCGAGAGAATCGGGACCATCCAGTGGATTAGAACACAGGTGAAAGCATCCGTTACTGGCCGCCTGCAGGGGCTAAAGCCCGAATTAAACCAGGTCGTTCGTCGGACAACTGAAGTCGTGCCCTTCCCGAGTCTCTGTTCTCAGCAGCACGCGTGAGGTCGCGGCCTTTCACCCTCGTTGAATCCGGCGCTCGCCTTTATACGAAGCGATGAATTCTGCTTCTAAAGGTTCGTTGCGCGCTGGGCTGACGCTGGTGCGCACAACAATAACGGCTCTTCTGGCATCACGATCCATGCGATGAGGTAGGCCAGGAAGCCGAAGCCAGTCATGAACGCGGTGATCAGCCATACCACTCGCACGAGGGTTATATCAACGTCGAAGTATTCGGCGAAGCCATGGCAGACGCCGGCAATCTTGCGTCCCGCGCGCGGGCGCACCAGGCGAGTACGGGCAAGCGAGGCACCGACGCGTGTGCCGCAATAGGCACAAACGGCCGCATCGTCTTGAATCACTTTTCCGCAGTAGTTGCAGTACATAGTTCCGCCCTCTCCACATCATGGTACGTAATTCTGACACCGAAAGTTCCAGCAAGCGCGGGTTGGCAGCGACCCGGGGCGTTTCGGCAGCGAAAAACCTTCGACCTTCGCTCGACGGACAGCCCCTTCGCGTAGGGCAGGCTCAGGCGGTTGTCCCCACATGGGCTCTTTATTCGCGGTAGGCTTCTTTGATGTAGCGGCGGGCCTGATCGGCGGGGCCGGTATTGGCGTTGCCGGCCAGGACGGTCTCGTAGCGCTTCATGGCCAAGTCGCGCTTTTGCATCAAGTCGTACATTTCTCCGGCAGCAAGATTGGCTTTCTGCAGAATGTCGGGATCAGGATTGGGTGCCACATTGACCAGTTCGTACGCAGCGGCGGCACCGCCAAGATCTCTTTTACTGCGCAGCAAGTCTCCCAGGCCCCAAGCAGCCATCTCGTAGTGCAGGTTGCCGTACTTCCCTTCCCGGCCGTTTTGCCAGACTTTGCGATAGAGGGCTTCGGCGTCCTGGTCGCGGCCTGCCGCGCGCATCAGGTTGGCAACTTCGGTGGGAAACAAATGATTCTTGGGATAGCGCGCTGAAAGATCCTGCATGTAGCCGATGGCTTCGTCGTATTGGTGCTCGCGGCGAAGGAAGAGACTCAGGATGACTTTGCCATCGACGGAGTTCTCGCTGTTCCCTCGGGCGACGTCGCGCAGATATGCCAGTCCTTTGTCCCTCGAACCGCTCAACCCCGCGAGGGCAGCCGCCACCTTGATGCTCCAGGGAAGATTACCGACGACATAGTTGTGCGTTCCGACCACCAACTTGGCATCAAGATAGGTGGGATCGAGTTCGAGCACGCGTTCATGATCATGGCGAGCACCCACGGCATTACGCAGTGCGGAGAACCACGCCCGCTCCACCAAGCCGGTGTAGACCGCGAACTGGGCGCGCGTGACGCCACGACAATAGAGGGCGTCGACATCCTTTGGATTCGCTTTCAATTGCTTCTCTTCGAGGGCCTCTGCGCGGCGAGCCAGTTCCTTGATGCGGTCCTTGATCTTCTGATCGGTGGGGCGCGGCGCATGTCCGATGAAGCTGTCGTTGCTGTAGTCGCCGGTGTTCATGCCGCCGGTTTCGTAAAGGTTGCGCATGAGCACGACGGTCAACATGTGATTCACGGCAAGCGGATCGTTGGGATGCTTCTCCAGATTCTTTTCGAATTCCTGCGTGGCCTTGTCGTACTCCATGTTGTAGAAGTGGTCGAAGGCGGCGACCACCAGCGGATCATGAGAGGTTCCGCGGAAGGAACGGATTTCCTCGATCTGAGCTGAAGCCATGCCAGAGAACACGATCATCAACAACAATGTGATAAGCACAGGCGTGGGTTCTGCGAGGATCGACTGGATTTTTCGCGCTAAAATCGTCATGAAGAAGTTTTCCCTAGTCTAAACGAATCGCAACCACCTCTGGCGCAGTTCCGTGAATCGTTGGGGCCGCTGCAGAGAATCAAGACCGTTATCCCTGTACCCTCGTCGCTACCTGCCAGCGCGCGGATCATTCCCTATAATTCAGTACAGTCACCGAGATCGGGTTGCGGGGACTTATCTAGCAATCATTGCACCGCCGACGAACGGAGCTCGGCAACGGTGCGATGGCTCTGTTAGATGCTTCCTATCGAAGTAGAAGTCTCGATTTCCTCCCCTGGGATCAGTCGTTATGTTGGGCGCGCGGAAGTCGCGAGGCCTTTGTAACCGGTGCATCTTTACGTAGCAGCTTGCGTAATTATTGCCCGGACGGAAACGACGGGCGTCCAGTTGAAATAATGGCAACTGCCATGTTTGACAAGAACTTAGAGTCAGAATCGTCTTTGGTGCTCGGAATGCCAAGCGTTACTTAAAGGTTTCACAGTATGTCAGGAAGGATCATGGCCGACGCTGCACAGGAAGTGCCTCAGGAGTTCTGGCAGCCGCCCGTTTTGGCGGCCGTCGAACCCGTAATGCCCGAAGCTGTCCCGATGGCGGAAGCCTGTCCTCACTGCGGTACCGAATTTCTGATGGGTGCGCGCTTCTGCCACACCTGCGGAGGACGCCGTCCGGAACTGTTAAGCCCCACCGCCAAGGCTGATGTGGAAGCGATGGCCGGGTACTGGCGGCAAGCCGTGGCCGGGGTGCAGTCGCGTGCTGCATCTCTGAAGGGCACATTGAGCCGGATCGAGTTTCCCGCCTGGCTTAGCTATCTGCATTTCCACGAGATTCAACGGCGGGTCGGTCTTTGCACGGCGTCGCTGATCGCCTTCATCATCGGATTAGCGTGCATCGGCGGGGCTCTGCTTGTAGGACTGCTCACTGCCAAGACCTTGGTGGATTGGCAAGCGATCCAATATTACCGTGCGGAGTGGCTGCTGGGCGCAACCGCTTGCTTCGTGGCTGGAATTTTGCTGAAGAAACCTTCGCGGCCCGACTCCGAATAATTCCGCTTTACGACTCCGCCCCACCTGTACCGGCAGCGCGTCGCTGCTGGCTCATCCGGTAAAGATGATGCACCGGGCCGGTCCCTCGGCCGAGCGGCTGCGCATTGGAGATTGCCGCCCCGACGTAAGTTTTGGCGAGGAGAGTAGCTTCTGCCAAGCCGCGGTCCAGGGCCAGGTGGCAAGCGATCGCCGTCGCGAAGGCACAACCGGTGCCGTGAGTCGAGGTGGAGCGCTGGCGCTCCGCCTTGAAGATCTCCTGCTCGATTCCATGCTTGGTTGTGAAGCTCAGCAGGTCGATAGCTTTTTCCAGGTGCCCTCCCGTGATGACCACTGCCTGGGCGCCCATCCGGTGCAGCTTTGACGCAGCCGCCTTCATGTCATCCAATTCCAGCACAGGGGCACCCGTCAGGACTGCCGCTTCGTCGACGTTCGGGGTAATGACGTCCGCGAGCGGGATCATGAGTTCGATTAACAGTCGACGCCCGGCGGAATCCAGCAGGTCGGTACCTGAAGAGGACTTCAGAATCGGATCCAATACGATATTAGGCAGTCGGGCGCGGCTCCCAGACCGGGTGTTCGGACGAACTGCCGATGGAGACAGAAAATCGGCAATGACCTTGACCACGTCGGCGGTTGCCAGCATGCCGATGTGGACGGCAGATATCTCGAGGTCGCCCGCCAGTTCCTCGAGGCTCTCGCGGAGCAAGACTGGATCGGAGGCCTCGACCCGGCGAACCCCTGAGGTGGACTGCACCGTGAGGGCAGTGATGCAGGCGACCCCATAACAACCATGGGCCGCGATGGTCTTTATGTCGGCGGTGACGCCCGCGCCAGAAGATGGATCAAATCCGGCAACGGTAAGTACAACGGGTGGTTTTTCGGCCATGGCCTTCCGTTCTGACGAGCACGAGCATACCTTGATTCGGGTCTCACGGACCACGTCGCCGGGCCTTCAGATTACTTTAGGAGCCCGAAATCGTCGCTGCTCGTTCGAGTCAATGATGTAAGTACATGATTCCACGCGATTTTCTACAGGATTGACGGTAATTCTATGATTCTACTTGAATTGTAATTTCTACCTTGCTAGCTGGTCTGTGATTATTTACCAAAAGGTAAATGCCCAACCATACCGAAACAAAGGGGATTGCAATAAACACCCAAAATTATCAATGGGTTACGTAAGAAATAGATTACTAGGAGGTCATCGGTACTAGCCCCAATTCGCCTTGACAGGGGTTTGGCACGCCGATAGCATTTCACAATCAGGTCCGGTAGTACAGCCGAGGCTAGGACACTTTTGAGTATGCGAGGAGAACTGAATGCAACGACGTTTAGCTCATGGACTGGCGCTTGCCTGTATCGTCGCCAGCCTGGGAGCGGCTCAGGGACCGAACATCTCGGAGGCGACCCCAACGCCCAATAGATCCATCCGAGGAAAGCCAGAAGTCCGCAAACAGGCCGGCAAGACGAAACCGTACCAAGTAGGGACAGCGTCCTGGTACGGACACAACTTTCAAGGAAAGCCAACCGCCAGCGGCGAACCGTACGAAATGTACGATATGACTGCCGCCCACCTGACGCTTCCCATGGGAAGCTACGTACGGGTGACGAACCTGCGCAACGGGCGCGAAGTAATCGTCCGTGTAAACGACCGTGGACCGATCGTACCAGGCCGAATCATCGACCTGTCCTACGGTGCGGCTCAGGCGCTGCAATTCCGACAGAAGGGTCTGCAGCGGGTCCGGCTGGATCTGGTTAATCCCCCGCAGTCGAAGCCCACGTATCAGACCGTGGCTGTGAACCATCCCCCCATAGTAGAAATCCCGTAAACGGGTTAAACTTGCGGGAATGCCCGCAATTGAATCGAGCGCCCCCCGGGGTAGCCTTGGCTACCGGGAGAACGATCCGCGTCAACGGCTGATCGTGGCTCTGGATGTTTCCACCGCCGCCGCCGCACAGAAGATTGTGGCGGCGGTGGGAGACTCCGCGCTGACCTATAAAGTCGGCATGCAGCTCTATACCGCCGAAGGCCCACAAGTGGTACGCGACCTGGCGGCTGCGGGAAGGCGTGTGTTTCTTGACCTGAAGTATCACGACATTCCCCACACCGTAGGTGCGGCCGTCGCAGAAGCAGCAAAACTTGGCGTCAGCATGCTGACCGTGCATGCGGCCGGAAGTGTGAAGATGCTGAATGCGGCGGTGGAAGCGGCACACGAACGGCCTGGACTGATGGTGCTCGCCGTTACCGTGCTCACCAGTTTGGACGCGAATGATCTGGACAAGATCGGCATCCGGGGTTCAGTCGAAGATAGCGTAGTGCGGCTGGCAACAATCGCGTTAGCTGGCGGATGCCACGGAGTGGTGACCTCAGCGCGCGAGGCGTCGACCCTGCGCGCGGAACTCGGGGAACACTTTGCGATTGTGACTCCGGGCGTACGCCCAGCCGGCAGCCATGTCGCCGATCAGGTCCGGGTGGTCACTCCGGCCGAAGCGATCGCCGCCGGCGCCAGCCATATCGTGGTAGGAAGGCCGATCACACATGCCGCCGATCCTGCGGCGGAAGCCCGCGCCATTCTTGGGCAGATCAGCTGCTAAGTCCTTTTCCCTTAACCTTTCATTTCGATCCCTTCAACTTTTCATTTCCCGCATCGGTCGCCACTGTTCGGTGCTCGGTATCGGCTCTGGCAGTCCACGACCTGCTATATAATCCTGCCCCAACCTGAGTTTCGCCGAACCAATTATTTCCCACAGATCTCTGCAAAAGCTCCGGCGAGGAGGAAGATGCTACACGCCCACGCGGATCCGCCCCCGAAGCCGCTCGGTCACAAGTTGTGCGCTGCCTGTAAGGAGCCGATTCCGATGGATGCCGTCATCTGCTTCCAGGGCCTGGAGCAGGCAGGTACCGGAGAGAGAGTGGGCATGAAAACGCTTTTGAAATGGGTGGGGGCCGCGACCGCCGTGATCGGGCTCATCACCGCCTTGAGGGAGTGGTTGGCCCGCTCAAGGGCTGGTGGAGCGCGGGACGGCAATCCAAGGCTTTGCTCGCGGTCGGGCAGAAGCAGGCTGAACTCGGGGAGTATGAAGCAGCCTTCGCTACATATTCCGACTTGCTGAAGACAGATCCGGGGGATGTTGCGGCCGTTCACTCGCGGCTCGATGTCGCGATGCTCTGGCTGGAGAACTTCCACGTGTCGGGTGAGAATGATAACGAGATCAAGCAAAAAGCGGAGGGGATCTTCCAGCGAATTTCGCCGGTGCTGGAAGGCGGACTCTCGAACGAAAAGGGATACCGTGCGGCCGATGTTGTCGCCCATCTCGGCTGGTTGAACTGGCTGAAAGCGAACATCACTTACGAAGATGAAAAGGTCGAAGAGAATTTTGCGCGGGCGCTGGCGATGGATCCCGGCAATGTCTACGCCAATGCCATGATGGGAAATTGGCTACTGGAAAACCACCGCGGACCGGAAGAAGCGAAGAAATACTTTGCGATCGCTTTAGCGAGCGGCAAAGAGCGGCCCTTCGTGCGCGAGTGCTAGTTGGGAGGGATGATCTACAGCGACACTCCCGGAGTGCGGGCGGAACTAATCCGGGTAGCGAATGACATGCGCAAGAATGGAGAAACGATCACCGACGACAGGCGGGGGCGGGTTCACAGCTACTTCGACGCAGGACTTGGCAGCGACGAGGACCTTCGAGAGGTACTCACCGCAGTGCCGCCCGATGAGGAGTGGGCCACCTACCAGTGGATTGACCGGCCGTTGACCGAGTGGGCGGCTTTCCCGCGGGTCGATCAGCAGTTCGTCCAAGCCAGCCTGTGGGAGATTGCCGGCAAACGCGACGAAGCGCTCAAGCAGTTTCGTCAAATACAGCACGACCCGGAGTCGGGCGACGGAACATTGGCGCGACGAATCAGCGATGCCGTGAAACGGCTATCGCATTAGGGAATCGCGGCTGGCGCGGCGCCTTTTGTCAGGAATTGACGGTTATAGCTTCTCGAAAAACTCGCACCCGGAGCACGAGATGTAGATCCCGCCGGGAACGCCCCGCTCGCGGTCTTTGACGCGCTTGACGATGCGGGTGGGCTTGCCACACTTAGGGCAATCCGTGCTCTTGGTGGTATCCATGACCTTCTTGCGGTCTGCTGTTTTTGCAATCTTCGCACCTACTGCCATGTGCAATCTCTCCTAATCTCTTGAATATTTGCGCAGCGCGCTCCGCTTACCGCTACAGCGAATGCTGGTGGATGGGATGTTGCCGAAAGGCTCGCCCGAATTCACTCGGCAAGCCAGGAGATCCACTCGGGAAGACTCTGATGCTGCGTCTTGATTCTCTTCCGCCGTGTTTGATTTTACAGTAAGGTTGTGCCGGCTGTCTTGCGACACACTGTGTGCTGGAATGCAGGTCGCTGCCGAGCAAAGGCGAACTCCTCTCAAGCCGACAGGCGAGGTCGGCTGTCGCCGGATTGACTCCCTATGACGCGCAGATTCTGGGCGATTCTGAACACGATTCTGTTCACGATTTTCGTGCCTGGGACTGTGGCGGTCTATGTACCGCGATGGCTGGTTGGCGGATTTCACAAGCCGGAGAACGGAGTTCTGACATGGGTTGGGGCAGTCATTCTCGTGGTCGGAGCGGCGATCTACTTTCGTTGTGCCTGGGAATTCGCCGTGCGTGGGTTAGGCACGCCGGCGCCGATTGCGCCGACCCAGTTCCTGGTCACGACCGCGCTGCACCGCTATGTCCGCAATCCGATGTATATCGGAGTGGCGCTGGTTATCCTCGGAGAGGCAACCGTGTTTCGCTCCTTTCACCTGGCGGAGTACGCGGTGGTAATGCTGTTCGTAGCACATTTATTCGTGATGTTCTACGAGGAGCCCACGCTCCGGCGACAGTTTGGGGAATCGTATGACGAATACCGCCGGAGAGTGCCACGCTGGATTCCGAAGCTGCGAGCATGATGGCAAGCTGCAGCGCGCAAATAATGCCGCTCTTGGTACGGAAATATGCTGGTGCTGCCGACGGGCCAGATCCTGCTCACCGACTTTTCGAACGATATTGAGCTTTACACACCCGCCAGTGGGCCGAGACGCGAGTGGGCGCCGGTGGTGGCATACGTGCCGAATTCGCTGAGGGCGGGAAGGCCGTACCAGGCTTTCGGATTCCGCTTCAACGGACTTTCGCAGGGCGCTTTCTACGGCGATGATGCGCAGGCAGCGACGAACTTTCCTCTGGTGCGCATCACCAATCTCGCTACAGGACATGTTCGCTACAGCCGCGCGCATGATCCCAGTACGATGGCGGTCGTGTCCAATGATCTCAACTCGGTTTGGTTCGATGTACCGTCCAACCAGGAAACGGGCAGAAGCAAACTGGAGGTCGTGGCGAACGGGATCGCTTCGCAACCGGTGTTTGTTACGGTCGGAGGAAGGGGCAACGAATAGCCCTGCAATGGATGCCCACCCGTCACGGTCGTGGACGGGTGGGTACTCCTGAAGGATGAGAAATTCTCACGGTGCGATCCGTCCACGCAGCACCGTGATCGATGCTTTTGGAAGCTGGTAGAGCGCAGCGGCGCCTCCGGTTACGGTGGACTTCGCCGGCGGGCCATCGGGATCCGCGTGACCTCCTTCTCCTTCCTGGTGCCATTGATATTCGTTGGAGCCGAACGTGATTCGGTCGACAGATCCTGAGAAATGTAGCTGCTTGCCTGAGGCTTGAAAGACCAGGTTCACGGCGTGATCGTTGCTTTGGTCGCGGTTCACCAGCATTACAGACCATTGTCCGTCGGGCCGCTGCACGGCGTAGGCCGTGACCAGCACATTCCCGGCAGCGTCGGTGATGTCACTGGAGGCTTTGAACTGCTTGTGCGGCATGTCTACGGGCTGCACCCATTCCTTGGAAATCAGTTGCGTCGCCAAGTACTGCGGGGGATAACCCTTCAGATTGAAATCCTTATCGACGATGAGAAATCCGCCGGGATGATCGGGCGAGGGCATGTAATGGAAGTAGTAAGTTGCACCCGCGCCCTCGCTCATCATGGTGCCAACGTAATCGGCCAGCCAGAGAGCGCCTTTCACGGTGGAGGGCGGCGCGCCGCCTCCGATGTTTCCTTCGGTCATAAAGAACGGGATGTTCGACGGCAAGCCGTTGTCCTTCCAGACTTGGACGATGTGGCTGACGTACCCGGGCTCGGGATAGAGATCGGCCCACGAATAACTTGGGCGGTCCTGGTACGGATAATGTTCGAAGGAAAAGAAAGTGAAGTCACCGAGGCGGCTATGGGCCTTTAAATAGTCCACGAACCGACCCA
>Ga0307478_10002025_pt1 | contig 16632 bp, 14 predicted proteins | sample atmos_gasesECM4C_2_FD_203713 | JGI IMG/M metagenome (GOLD analysis project Ga0307478, IMG submission 203713) | Hardwood forest soil microbial communities from Morgan-Monroe State Forest, Indiana, United States - atmos_gasesECM4C_05 | ecosystem: Environmental > Terrestrial > Soil > Temperate...
CAAAAGCCGGCGCGCGACATCCGCGCCTTGGAAATCGGTACCGCTGATTTCCACTTTCGCACCGCTCCGGCGGCTGCGGTATTGCTCTCCTTCCCAGAAGGAACAACGTCTTGAAAGATCACAGGTGGCCCACTCAAACCCGGTGTTGGCTTGAGTGGGATAGCGCTACTCAAACGAGCACGACGTACAACAGAAATACTCATCTGCGGCATCTTCCACTCCGACCACTATCAAATCCGGAACGGCTGGAGCGCGTGGCCTCCAGTATCTAGCGACTTCGTGCCAGCCGCTAAAGTCCTGCGCTCGCGCTTCCGCACTTGGGAAGGAGTACCCCCGTTCGTTGGCGCGAGTAATATCATCCGAGGCAGCATCCTGACCGTGCCCATTTCATAAGGAGACATCATGAAGAAACGCAAACTGGGAAAAAGCAACCTGGAAGTATCCGCCATCGGGCTCGGCTGCATGGGTCTGAGCTTCGGCTATGGTCCTGCCGTCGACAAGAAGGACGGAATCGCCCTGATCCGCGCGGCATTCGAGCGCGGCGTCACATTCTTCGACACCGCGGAAGTGTACGGACCGTTTACCAACGAAGAACTCGTGGGTGAAGCTCTCGCTCCCTTCCGGGAGCAAGTCGCGATCGCTACCAAGTTCGGATTCAGAATTGATCCCAACACCGGCAAACAGGTCGGATTGGACAGCCGGCCAGAGCACATCAAGGAAGTCGCCGAGGCCTCACTGAAGCGACTGAGGACCAATTTCATCGATCTCTTCTATCAGCACCGGGTGGATCCAAGCGTGCCCATGGAAGAGGTGGCAGGGGCAGTGAAGGACCTTATTCAGCAAGGCAAGGTCAGGCATTTCGGACTTTCGGAAGCAGGCGTGAAGAGCATCCGTCGCGCCCATTCCGTGCAGCCGGTTGCTGCGCTTCAGAGCGAATATTCGCTTTGGTGGAGAGAGCCGGAAGCGGAAGTGATCCCCACCCTGGAGGAGCTCGGCATCGGATTCGTTCCATTCAGTCCGCTGGGGAAAGGCTTCCTCACGGGTAAGATCAGCGAAAACACGAAATTTGACAAAGGCGATTTTCGCAATATCGTACCTCGATTCAACCCGGAGAATCGAAAAGCGAATCAGGCAGTGGTGGATCTGATAGGCAAATTTGCGGAACAGAAGAAGGCCACACCTGCTCAGATCGCTCTTGCCTGGCTGCTTGCGCAGAAGCCGTGGATGGTTCCCATCCCCGGAACCACCAAGCTGCATCGTCTTGAAGAGAACATTGGAGCGGCCGCCATCGAACTTACGCCCGACGATCTCACCCAGCTCGCAAGCGCAGCATCCAAGATCCCCGTACAAGGTGCTCGATATCCCGAAGAGCTGCAAAAATTAGTGGGACGTTGAGCAGCAAAAAACTTTCGTTCGAGGTGGCACATGCCAGCACGGAACCATACTTTGCAAGAACAGCTTTCGAAATCCAGCGAGATCAACATAACGGTAACCGGCAGAAAGTCAGGACGCGCCATCTCGATCCCGGTGTGGTTAGTATCGGAGGACGAGAAGCTTTACCTTCTGCCGGTAAAGGGATCGGATACCCAGTGGTACCGGAATGTGCTCAAAAACCCGAAGATTCGGATCGATGTGCGGGGCGCAAAGGCTGAACTGGATGCCGTTCCCATTACGGATGCCAAAGCCGTCTCGACTGTGGTCGAGAAATTTCGAGAAAAATATGGCACCAAAGACGTGAAGAAGTACTACTCGAAGTTCGACGTTGCCGTTCTCGCTCCAATGCGCTGAAACTGCACCGGTCGGATAGCTCTACGGTTGTTGGAGCGGAACCGATGTCCCCGAAATCACGTCCAGCGTGCTTTCCTTGCTCAGATGAGCATCCACTTTCACTGAATCCAGCGGTCCGTTGTGGGCGAAGGTGGCTGAGGCCACGGAGTCGACCGGAATCGCAACATCTTTCCCCGGACCGACCAGCTTCACCACGCTGCCTCCCGCCGGGATGGTGAACGACACCGACACGGGATCGAGCTCCGCTCCCGAGACTGGAGTCACCGTAAGCACGCCCGTGATATCGCGATCCGTTTGGTTTGTGAATCCGTAGGATTCCTTTGCCAACTGGACACTCTGTGCGGTGTCCACGACAAACAATTGGAAGTCCTTGAACGTATGTCGACGGTAATAGCGCCGCCCCTGTCGCTCGACATAGAGATCGACGATTTTGGGCAACCACAATTCTTGCGCCCTGCTCGGGAATTCGACCGGCTGATAGGAAATCGCAACGTGATCCACAGTCAGGCCAACCTCCGGAAGCGGCTTCACCAGTTCCGTTTCGATCCGCAACACATGAAATGTTCCAGGATCGATCCAGGCCCGTCCCTTCAGTGGCAGCGAACTGTATTTTCCTCCTGCCGAATAGGAAAGAATTCGGCTGGGCCGATCTGGCCTCTGAACATAATGAACCTGCCAGGCAGATCTTCCTTCCCATCCGCCCAGTCCCTCGCAGGTAAAGGTGTAATCGGAGGCGAGAACCGGATGAAAGAGCAAAGCAATCGCCGGCATTCCTTGCGTCGCGATGTGCGCCGGGAACTGTTCCGGGTCGGAACTGCCGTTCCGATATTCATCCATCAGGAAAACATCCATGGAGGTTCGCTTCACCATCACGACGTAATTGAAGTCACGCACCTCAGATGAGCGCCACCCACCCGTCGGATCGATCGCCTGATGCTCAACTCGTTCCGTCGCCGTGAATTTTTCCAGGTTTGCGACGAACTCCTTCATGCGCTGCCCTGCACCGCGAAGTACGTGAGGCAGAGGACACTCCACGCGCGGATCCACCTCGGGCACCATCGTGTCGATTCCACTTGAAATCCAGGAACGTGGATCCGCGGCAGTGACCGGCTGTGTCGCCGATTTGTCCACCGCTAGCACATCGAAGGGCTTGGGCTTCATCACCACGAAACGCGTCAAAAGACCATGGTGCGGTTGAATCTGTATCTTCTGGCGAAGGGTCAAAAAGCCGGGTGCGCTGGTCTCCATGATGTAAGCGCCGGGCGGCACGTCCGTGAAGAACATCTCGCCATCCGACTCCACCCGGCCCGCCACTTCGTAACCCTCGTTTGGCATGAGACGGACGCTGGCCGAGCCCGCGAAAGGCGACTCGTCCGAAAGTCTAAGGCGGATGCGGAGCGAATTTGTTCCCGTACTACTTGCAGCGGCGAGCTTTTCAGGAGGAACCGACTGGGCACGCAGGCTTGGAAGGCACAAAAGCAGCGCTGCCAACACAATCGCGGAATGACCGAAGAACTTTGCCCCGAGCATAGCCACCCCACAGCAATGCGGGCCATTATAGGCCGTAGTCGCGGATTTTGGCAGTCTGCTGGAAAACGCGACTTCTTTTCTGTTGTGCCCGCCCGACCCTGCAAGCCTATGCTGAGTTAGTGATCGCGCGCCTCGTAACGTTTCACCGGGCTGAGGCCTCTCGCGCAGAGTTTCCGGTCGCTCCGCAATTGCCCGGTGTCGACCCCTCTGCTAGTCTAAGAAGTTTTCGCATCGCCTCCGATTCCATCCAGAGGACAATTTCATGCCTGCCATCAAATTCCGGGGCGTCGATTTCCTTCAGTTCGATAGCCTGCTTTCCGACGACGAGCACCTGGTCCGCGACACCGCTCGCAAGTTCATCGAAGACAATCTCATTCCCATCATCGAGGAATGCAACCGCGCCGGTCGCTTTCCGCGCGAACTCGTCAAGCCCATGGCGGAGCTGGGCTTTTTCGGCGCAAACCTGAAGGGCTATGGCTGCGCCGGCATGTCCAATGTGGAATACGGCCTGGTCACGCAGGAACTGGAGCGTGGGGACTCGGGCGTGCGCAGCTTCGTCAGCGTGCAGTCGGCGCTGGTGATGTATCCCATCTACACTTTCGGCTCCGATGAACAGAAAAACACCTGGCTTCCCGCCCTTCAGAAAGGCGAGAAGCTGGGCTGCTTTGGATTGACCGAGCCGGACTTCGGGTCCAACCCGGGCGGCATGCGCACCCGCGCCCGGAAAGTTGGCAAGGAGTACGTGCTTAACGGCGAGAAGATGTGGATCACCTCCGGCACCATCGCCGATGTCGCCGTGATCTGGGCGAAGGTCGACGATGAAGGCGATAACGTACGCGGCTTCCTGGTGGAAACGGACCGCCCCGGCTTCAAAGCCGACGACATTCACGGAAAATGGTCGCTGCGAGCTTCCGTCACCTCAGGACTTTCTCTGCAGGATGTGCGCATACCCGAGTGCAACCTGCTTCCCGGCTCGGGCGGCCTGAAATCTCCGCTGATGTGCCTCAACCAGGCGCGCTACGGAATCGCATGGGGAGCAGTCGGGGCTGCCATGTCGTGCTACGACTGCGCGCTGCAGTATTCCCTGCTCCGCAAACAGTTCCGCGACCAGCCCATCGCCTCGCACCAGCTCGTACAGGAAAAACTCACCTGGATGATCAACGAGATCACCAAGGCGCAGCTGCTCGTCCTGCAGGTCGGACGCTTGAAAGACGCGGGCAAGGTCGAGCACCAGCACATCTCGATGGCGAAGCGCAATAACGTCTGGATGGCGCTCGAGTGCGCGCGCCTGTCACGCGACATTCTGGGCGCCAACGGAGTGGCCGACGATTACCCCATCATGCGGCACCTGATGAATCTCGAATCAGTGAAGACCTACGAGGGCACGCACGATATCCACACGCTGATCATCGGACAGAGCGTGACCGGAATCGACGCGTTCTAACAAACCTCTACCACGAAGGGCACGAAGGACGCGCGAAGGATACGAAGGAAATCAAGAATGCCATCGTGCCCTTTGTGTCCTTCGTGGTTGATTTTGACTTTGCTTCAGGAATGCGGCTCAGTTTTTCGCCGCGACGATTGCTCCAGGCGAGACTTCCGCCGCCCCCTCTTTCCGCGTTCCCACTCCCACTTCCATCGCCGTATTTTTCGGGAACACGACCTCCGTTCCCCTCGCGATGAAGTGCGAGTACACCGACATGCCTGCACCGTAGGCGCCCATGGTGTAACCCAGAGCGCGCGAGCGCACGGCGAGTCCCAACGCCATGCCCACGAGTTTGAACCCATTGACGCCGCCGGCGACGCGAGCACCGGTGCCGCCTCCGTTGGTAGCCACGCCGTGGTCCACGTCAGTGTCGGAATGCATAGAAGCGGCCGCCAAAGCGAGGGACAATCCCGTCGCCAGATAGCGCGATTTCGACGTCGTCGCCTCGGCTCCGCCTTCGGAGTCCAGCTTCACGTTCGCGTTCTTCCCCGCCTGCACTCCCTCCAGCGTCGCCTCCACTTTTTGCTGGACGCCGTCCGGCGGAACCAGTTCCCGAAACTCAATGCGCAGCTGTCCATTCTTCTTCATGCGACGCGCGGGCTGCACTTGCCGCACCACGCCTTTGAGCTGGCTTCCCTGCGGGAGAATCAGATGCTTTTCGCTGTCCAGTAACGGCTGCGACAGGACCGCCTGCACGTTGTCGCCTTTCTGCGCGGTCGCCGATGTTAGCGGCGTGACCAGCCAGGCATGCACCATGGCGCCGGGCGGCAGCGGCCCCCCGATGGCCTCCGCCATCTGCGGCGTCATCACTTCACTGCCGAAATCGAGCGGCTTTTCCAGCTCCGCGAAGTACACCGTTCCCGCCGGAATGAATTGGCGATGGACTGGCAGTTGCGCTTCGAGGTAGCGCTTCGCGCGATGCACACGCCCCGGTGTTTTCAGCTGCTTCATGGCGTTGTCCCATTGCTGGCGAGCTTGTTCCTTCGCCTGCCGGGTTCGCTCGCTTGCCTGGTCCTTCACCTTATTGGCTTTTTTATTTTCCGCCGCAGCCACAAACTGGATCACCTGACCCGAGCCGGGAGTCACCGAGGTCGATAGCGGCAAATGCCGGCCATCCGCGAGCATCAGATCGTTGAAGGTGACTTCGATTTTGCGAATGGGCGAGAAATCGGCATCGAGCGCGGCCATCGTCCTCTTGCCCCGGGTGATCGGCTCAATCTTCGTGATCTGGCCGCTTACTTCCGACCCCACCGGAATCACTACATGATCAAAGGCATACACCTGATCCACCACACGCCCATGAATCGTTTGCCCCACCTTCTTCACGCGGACTTCCTGATCAAGCGCCACCTGCAGCGGCGTTCCCTTAGGCACTGCTAAAGCCACCGATTCCGGCTGCGCGGGCGCCGCATTGACTTGGGCAGGCGGCTTTCGCGCCGTTCCCGGGGACAACTGGGGCATAGGGGGTTCCTGAGCGGCGGCCGCACTTACGACTGCGCCAGCACACAGGACCACGCGGAGGATGGGTTGAACCGGCATTTCGGGACTCTCCTGGCTAAGGTGGATCGGCTCCCTGGTTCGCACATGGCGCAGTGAGGCGGGACTCAGGCATTCATTTGGCGAAAGCTGTGGTAGTTATCGATGCAGAACTCCTCACACACGTTGTCTCGCCCACGTTGTTGATGCTGTGAAGCTATTGTAGGCTGAGTGTCGAGGCCCTGTTCATCAAAAATTCTGAACAGTTTCGGCGCTTTTGAAATGCTATTCTCGAAGATGGTCTCTACCGGCTTACCCAATACTCAAAGCTATCCCTCTCGATGATTCAGAAACTTGTCGCCATCCTGCTCGTTTTGTCGGCCACGGCGCTCCCCGGCCATGCCCGGACTGAGTTCGGCAAATTACAGGGAGCCGAGTACCGCATCGATGTTCCGGCCAACTGGAACCATGGCCTGGTCGTCTACTGCCACGGGTACGATCAGCATCCCGGCGGCGTCGTGTATGACGAACGCAAACCTTTGCCGCCCGAACTGGCCCTCTTCGTGAAGGATGGATATGCCCTGATCCAGTCGGGATACTCCGCCGGGGGATGGGCCGTGGAACAAGCGGTTCCCGATGTCGAAGCACTGCGCAAATACTTCGTCGACAAGTACGGTTCGCCCAGGGAAACCTACATTACCGGTCACTCGCTCGGTGGATTGCTGACCGTGGTCATGATCGAGAAGTTTCCGGAGGCCTACGACGCGGGTCTGGAATTGTGCGGCGCGGTGGGCAGTGCGCCCGCCATGCTGAGTCGCGCCTTCGATGCCCGCGTTCTGTTCGATTACTACTTCCCCGGCCTGCTTCCCTCTCCGGTGAGAGTGCCCAAAGAATTCGAGATGACGCAGCAGTTATCGAAGGTCGTCTTCGACCGGCTGGTGGCAAAGCCGGCGGAAGCCACTGCAGCCCGGAAGCTGTTGGACATTCACAACGATCACGATCTCGCCGCAACCATTATTTTTCTCACTTACATTCTCAAAGACATCGAGCAGCGCGCAGGTGGAAATCCCTTTGATAATCGCAACATCATTTACACCGGCAGCGCCGACGACAATGCGCTCAACGACGCCGTGAAGCGTTACGCCTCCGATCCGGGCGCGCTCGCCTATTTGCAGCATTACGGTACGCTCAGCGGTCATCTCGCCCGTCCGGTGCTGGCGATCCACACAACCTACGACCCGCTCGTGCCTCCGAGCATTCCCAATACGTACTCATTGCTGACGCGTGAAGCGGGCGCAGGCGATCTCTTTGTGCAGCAGTACGTGAAGCACGAGGGACACTGCCATATCACTCCAGAAGAAACCGAAAAGGGATTTCAGGAGCTCAGGCGTTGGAAAAATGCGCACCAGGCTCCCAAGGCTGGTTGGTTGCGGTAATCGAGGCGGCGCGGATCTCTGTTTTGGAATCGAACGAACGGAACACGGAATGAACTCACCGACTCTCACCACCGCCCGTCTCATCCTCCGGCCTTATGCCCTTTCCGACGTGGCGCCTCTGGTGCGCTTGGCAGGCGCGCGCGAAGTCGCAGCCACAACCCTGCGCATTCCCCATCCCTACACGGAGCAGGATGCCAAGGACTTTATCGCCAAATGCCAGGCCAGCACGGAGCCCGAGACGCGCTTTGCCATCACCCGGCGCACGGACGGGCAGTTTTGCGGAGGCGTCGGACTTCGCCTCGATGCGGAGCACCATCATGCCGAGTTGGGGTATTGGTTGGGCGTGCCCTTCTGGGGCGTCGGCTACGCGACCGAGGCGGCGAGAGCAGTCTTGGACTACGGATTTGACGTGCTGAACCTGCACCGCATCTATGCCTCGCATGTCGCACACAACGTTGCGTCCGGCGGAGTGTTGCGCAAGATCAGCATGCGTTATGAAGGCTGCCTGCGTGGACACATCTGCAAATGGGATACTTTTCACGACCTGGAGTGTTACGGCCTGTTGAAGGCCGACCGGGTTGCCTAAGCTGGCTGCAGAGATGTTCTAAAGCTTCGACCGTATTTACCCTGGCCCTGGCCCTCTCTAACGTTCAATGGGGGCGGATTGCGAACACTTTCCTGAAGGCCCTGCGCTTGTTCGCATTCGGGTTGCGGTCCGCTCGGTCTTGTCCGACTCATGGCCACCCTTCAGCAACAAGTGACTGACCGCCCTACCACCGAGGAAGAAGTAGAACTTCTGCGCGGCTCGGTGCAGGCGACCGTGGTCGCCCAGTTCGTCATCGCGATCGCGGCGGCTGTCGGACTAATCTACTTATTGAAACTGGTCCTGGTGACCATTCTTATATCCGCACTACTGGCCTTCGCCCTTGATCCCGTCGTGGTAGCGCTCGCCAAGCTACGGGCGCCGCGCGTGCTGGGCTCGGCCATCGCCCTTCTTTTGTTGGTCGCCTTCTCGCTGGCCCTCACATTTTTTTTCTATAACCGCGCCCTCGAGTTCTTGAACGAGCTTCCCCGTTTTTCGGGAACTGTTCGCGAAAATATCGAGAAGCTGCAAGCCGAGGCGAATAAGATCGAGAGCAGCACGCGCGTGTTGATGCCGGAAAGCAAAGGTACGAAGCCGATTCCTGTCCAGGTGCAGCAGTCTCCCGGTCTCACCAACCTGCTCTCCTCCAGCGCGAGCCAACTTCTGGACGTCGCCCTGGCCATCAGTTTCGTGCCATTTCTGATTTACTTCATGCTCACCTGGAAGTCCCATATTCATTCGGCGACGCTCGCAGTCTTTCCGAAAGACAAACGCCTGGTCGCGTTTCGCACGATCGGGCGCATCTCCGAGATGGTGCGCAGCTTCATTGTCGGAAACCTGGTGGTCGGTCTGCTGAATGCCGCTGTCTCCACCGTGGTCTTCGGCTACGTGCACCTGCCCTACTTTTATTTTCTGGGAGCGATCAGCGCATTCGCCGGACTGGTGCCCTATCTCGGAGTCTTCTTTGCCCTGCTCGCGCCTCTTGCCGTCGGCATGGGGGTGCTGACGAAGACGCAGTTGGTCATTGTGTTTGTGACTGTCATCTTGCTGCACGTGCTCAGCATGAATCTGCTCTATCCCAAGGTAATTGGCAGACGCTTGCGCCTGAATCCGCTGGCGGTCGGATTGTCGCTGCTATTCTGGGCCTGGATCTGGGGCGCATTCGGATTAATCCTCGCCGTTCCCCTCATGGGGAGCACGAAAATTATCTGCGACTACATCGAGCCTCTCCAGGGGCTGGGCGATTGGTTGGGCGATTCCTCCAATGGCCGGTTCACCCGTAAAGCTCAGTAAGCAACTCGTACGCGCGCCGCAGGTGCGGGATTACGATGCTGCCTCCGACTACTAACGCCACGTTGAGGGCTTCTTCCTGTTCCGGGCGCGTCACCCCCAGCCTGTACGACTGGATGATGTGATAGTTGATGCAATCATCGCAGCGCAGTCCCGCCGAGACCACCAGTCCCATCAACTCCTTGTACTTCGCCGGCAGCGCGCCTTCGAGGTAAGTATTGTGATCGATGTTGTAGAAGCGCTTTACCAGGAAGTTGTCAGCCTTATCCACATTCACATTCAACCGGGCGCGGGTTTCGATGAATCGGCGCGCGATTTCGCTCTTTTCTGCGACCTGCTTCTCGGTGAAGAGATAGGTGGGCTCTTTGCGTTCGACGCTCATGGCGAAAGCGTAGCAGAAGCGCCAGCGCCGGGAGCAAAATTGGAGAGTTTGTGAGTTGCGGCTGTTCCAAACCGCAACTCACAATTCGATTGTCAGTTGGCAGCGATCCCGTTGAAGCCGGACGCGGCTGCGAAGTTACCTGCCGCGCCCAGATTCGTGAGGCTTCCGTCTGGCTGAATGGCGAAGATGCCGATCGTCCCAGTTCCAGAATTCAGCGTGTATAGGAATTTCCCATCCGCGCTCACCGCGATGTCGAGATTCGTGCTTCCGGCAGGATTGGTCCCCACCACGGTTGCGCCAATCGGTGTCAATGCTCCAGTCTTGCCGATAGCGAACCCTGCAATGGTGGAGGAGCCGGCGTTCGAAGCGTACACGAATCGTCCGTCCTGCGTGACCACGTCCCAGCAATTTGCGTTGCCCAGAGTTGGAACGCCGAGGCTGACAGGCGAAACCGTCCCGTCGGACGCGATCGCGTACGACGAGATAGTAGACGCATTGTTTCCGCCCGCCGGCCCGGTTTCCGAAACCAGGGCCGCGCCGTTGGGAGCGAACGTCACGGAAAAGGTGCCCGGGGCTGCATCTTGGTTGACTATGTTTGGCGCTAGGGTCCCGTCCGCCTCGACCCGAAAAACGTCCAGGTTGTCTGTCGCGCGTTCGGTGACGACCAGAAATTGGCCATCGGGACTGAACGCAAGCGATGCCGCCTCGGAATTATTGGTGGTCAGGAAACGAGTCGAGCGTGCAATCCGAGTGAGATGCCCGTTGTTGAACCGGAATCCCACCACGTTACTGCTGCCGCCCACGTTGAGCACGTAAACCAGGTTTCCGTGCTGAGCGACTGCATTTGGTTCGCTGCCGCCGGATTCTGTCGTATCAGTAAGCAGCAGCCGTGAGCCTTGAACGAAGAAGACGGAAACGTCTCCGCTTCCCCCATTGACGGCAAACAACCAGGAGTGGTCCTGGCTAAGCGTCAGCGACCCCTGGGACTCCAACGGATCGGTCAAACCTCCAGTTCCGCGGCCGCCGGTTGCGAGACGGCGACGTTCTTGTAATGACCCATCCGCGGCTCGTTGAAAGGAAATGATTTCGTTGCCGTCCACGTTATTTGTCATGACAAATACCGCGCCCGTTTCGTTCGAGTGATCGTCCTGTGCATTGGCTGGGAATGCTGACGTCAGCAACATCGCCAGCGCAAGAATCAACAGAGAGCGAACAGCGTTTCGCATTTCCTGACTCCAGTTTTGTGGATTGTGCGCCGCCAAACACACGGGGGCCTTGCACCGGGGCCGGTGCGCGCGCATTCAACGTCGCTTTGAATCAGAGCCGCGAGCGCGACGAAAGTTTCACTCCGCGGGAAAAGTTCCGCTGCGGCTCGTCAAACCTCACGCCAACATTTGCCGAATCGATTTTGCCGCCCGATCACCTTGACTTGCGCGCGCCATCAACACCCTACGTGATTCCTCTCCTTTTCCTCCCCACCCCCTTAGCGGTATAGTCTCAACCCGGTCTTCCTATCTGCGGAGGCACTTTATGGCAACCGACACCCGGGCCGAAGCGAAGGTCAAGAGCTTCGGCGTCAACATTGAAAGCGATCTGGCGTTGGAATTCCTGCGCGTGGTGGAGAAAGCCGCCATCGCGTCCGCTCGCACCATGGGCACCGGCGACCGCCAGCTCGCGGATCAGGTCGCGACCGAGGCCATGCGCCAGACCATGGACACTGTGCCCATGCGCGGGAATATCGTGATCGGCGAAGGCGAGCGCGACGAAGCGCCCATGCTCTACATCGGCGAGAAAGTCGGCGCGGAATTTCCCGATGGACGCCAGGTCCCGGAAATCGATATTGCCGTCGATCCCCTCGAAGGCACCAACCTCTGCGCCACCGGCGCACCCGGCGCGATTACCGTCCTGGCAGCCTCGGAAAAGGGCGGCCTGCTGAACGCGCCCGACTGCTACATGGAAAAGATCGTGGTCGGACCGTCGTGCAAGCATTCGGTCGACCTGGATGCCCCGGTGGCTGACAACCTGAAGAACATTGCCCGGCGTCTGCAGCGCGGGGTCGACGATCTGGTCGTCATCGTGCTCGACCGCCCGCGCCACGAGAAACTCATCGCCGACATTCGCAAGGCGGGAGCGCGCATCAAACTGATCGGCGATGGCGATCTCTCGGCGGGCATCGCCGCCGCCGTCATCGGAACGGGCGTGCACTGCGTCATGGGATCTGGCGGCGCGCCCGAGGGCGTTATCACCGCCGCTGCCATCCGTTGCCTGAACGGCTACATGCTCGGCCGCCTGGTGATCAACAAGCCGGAACTCGAGGAGCGCATCGCCCGCATGGGCATCCAGGATAAGAGCCGAATCTACGAAGCACAGGATCTCGCGCCCGGCAACCAGATAATTTTCGCCGCCAGCGGCGTGACCGACGGATCGCTGATGCGCGGAGTCCGCTTCTTCGGAGAAGGCATTCGTACCTCGTCGGTGATCATGACCCTGAAGACGGGCAAGGTGCGGTTCGTCGACAGCATCCACCTGGAGAAGGGCGCGGACGTGAAAGTAAGATTCGCCTGAACTTCGTTGTAAGCAAAGGTACTTCGTGCCGCCTGGTTTTTGTGAAACCGTATGGCAAGTTTGCTATAATCTGACTAGTCTGACTAGTGTGATAAAGCTATGGCAAAGATTACATCGCGGAAAAAGACTCGCTGGTCGCCCCGGTGGCAACTGCAAAACGCCAAGGCACGTTTTAGCGAGCTTTTTCGTCGCGCTCGTTTGGAAGGACCCCAATACGTGACTCGCCAAGGGAAGGATACCGTGGTAGTTCTTCCCGCCGAAGACTTCGAACGGTTGACCGCGCGCGCAAGCCAACCGGGCAGCCTGGTTGAGTTCTTCGCCCGCTCTCCGCTGGCCAAAGTTCAACTGAAGCTTGAACGCCAGCGAGACTACGGCCGGAAGATTGATTTGTGAGCGGGTTCCTGCTGGATACAAATGTGATCTCGGAACTCCTCAAGCCTCGCCCGGAAACTCTGGTTGTCTCATGGATCGCAGCGACGGACGAGAACTTGCTCTTTCTGAGCGTGCTGACCATCGGCGAAATTCGACGGGGAATCAGCTCCCTGCCCTCGACGGCTCGCCGCGCTACCCTCGAGGCATGGCTCGACAGCGGCCTACTCGTGCGCTTCAACGGCCGTATCCTCCCTATCGATCAAGGCGTTGCCGACCGCTGGGGACGACTGACGGGAGGTGCCGCCGCTCGCAAGTCTCCCATTCCCGTGATCGATGGCCTACTCGCCGCGACTGCCCTGCATCACAACCTCACGCTGGTCACTCGCAACATTTCCGATATCGCCGCAGCCGCCGTGCCTCTCTTTGACCCCTGGCACGGCTGACGTCCCGCTTTCGATTCACGTCTACTTCATGTACTCCGACTCCTTCCTCAGCTCCTCGGGAATTTTCGGAAATGGGGGAAACGTTTGCGAGAAGCCCTTCAGCAGGTTCACCGCCTTCTCGGAGCGCTTGGTGCCGTCGTGCACGGCAATCTTGTGCGGATGCTCCGGAGAGTAACCCTCCCACAGACAAACGCCCGCGTAGGCGCCGTCTTTGCGCAGGATGTAATAGATCATATCCATGAAGCGGAGCTTGTTCATGTCGTTGTTGTAATTGCGCACAATGCGCTTCAGTGCATCCAGGCCGGCGTCCTGCGGCGACATGCCGCGGCGCATATTCTCGACGATGGTGTGCGCGCCCGCGACCTTGATGTTCTCTTCCCCGCTGCCGGTGGCGCCGGCCGAACCCACGTCCTGGTCGGTGTAACAACCCGCGCCGATCACGGGAGAATCTCCGCACCGTCCGGGAAGTTTGAAAGCCAGGCCGCTCGTGGTGGTGATCCCCGACATCTCGCCTTTGTCATTCAGCGCGGAGCAATGAATGGTGCCGGTGGGCGGAAACAGCACGCGGCGCACGGCCGCCATGCGGAATTCGGCCTCGATGCCCAGCTCCGTGGCGCGCTCGGCCAGCCACTCGATGCGCTCGCGCCATAGTTCGGACCGCGGCCTTTTTCCGTCCTCTTCCGGCTCTGGCGCCTGCCACTTCGGGTCAGCGATGCCCGGCCCCCACCAATCTCGGCTCGAGTGATATTCCTTCCACAACAGCCAGATCTTGCGCGAATGTTCGGTGAGAAGATTTTCCCGTGGAAATCCCATGGCCACCGCGAAGCGTTCCGCTCCTTCTCCCACCAGCATCACGTGCCCGGTATGCTCCATCACCGCTTTCGAAACTTTGGAAACGTTCTTGATATTGCGCACGCCGCCCACCGAACCGGCGCGCCGCGTGGGACCATGCATGCAGCAGGCATCGAGTTCGACCACGCCTTCCTCGTTCGGCAAGCCGCCATACCCAACGCTATCGTCACCGGGATCGTCCTCGGGACCGGTCACGACCAGGATTGCCGAATCGAGCGTATCGCCGCCTTTGCTCAAATGCTCGTAACCCCGTTCGAGATAGGCGAAGCCGTTATTCGCACACACGATGATCGGCCGCTTCCCCGAACCGGCTTGCGGCGCAGCGGATTCGGGCAGCGCTTTTTGGTTTGTTTCAGAACCTTTGACCGGTAGCCCGAGTGCGAGCGAGCCCAAAGCAGTGGTTGCAAGAAAATCGCGGCGGGAAAACCTCATGCGCTTCCTCCCGGATGCGGATGGTGATGGAAAACGGTCGCCAGCATACCAGCTTGGCGCTTGAGGAGAAACCGAAGCTCACCGTGGTTTGCGCGACAAGGGGTTCCGGCTAATATTTTCATATTAGCTATAAAGTATGGGATTGGCTCCAGGATCGTTTATAGGCTCACCGCGGCGCTCGGATAATGTCTGGGGCGCCGCGCTGCCCGATCGTGCGCCTGAGGGCTTCTATACGCCAGGAATGGGCATTCTCGTGGATGTCCGCACCCTGGTTTTTAGGGTTTTAGTACTCGCAACCTGATGAAATCGTGTATAACTTATTGATACTATCCGTAAGTGATTGAAAGGTGCGCCACGCCGCAAGCGGCTTTCGCCGAGCGCTACTGCAGCGTCGCGTGCACTTGAGAATGGTTCCGGGATAGCAGAATTTAACCGGCGTGGGCGGCTATGCTCCCGCGGCCATCGTCTTGGCTTCGATCTGAGCTTTCAATTCCGGAGAGCACTTCAGCGTCAGCCCACAAAGATTGCAGCGGATCAGGTGATTGCTGCCGAGGGGAATCACCGGAATGAAGAACAAAGTGAACCAGCGCTTGGATTCCATGGCGGTGAACACCGTCGGGCGGCTGCACTTGGAGCAGGGATACTGAATTTGCTGGATGGGCTTGGTCTTGGTGCGCATTCCGAAGAGAAAAAACATCGACATGCTCCTGAATGGAAAACCTGCACTGCACGCGCTCCGCGGGCGAGGGCTCCCGCGCTACACCGGTGAAAGTCGGGTCGAACTTTAGCATGGAGTGAAAGGCTTGGCTTCGGTACGAAAGTCATGAGGCTGTCGGTTCACGGGCGGCCTAGAGATTTGCGCCGTCCAATAAAAAACCCCGCCCAAGCTGAGCCTGGACGGGACACCCATTCACTTTTAGCACTGGTTCTTCCACCTCGAACGCTTCGGACGCGGCTTCTGACGATCAGTTCGGGCGCGACTTCTGCGCTGGCCGCGGAGCCTTGTCAGTCCCGTGGTTCTCCGGTTGTCGGATCCAGGAACAGACGCCCGCTTGCGCGAGGTGCGCTGAAATCGAACATCGGATTGATGGGAGCGGCCAGCGTGTCGTACGACCCTTGTCCGATTCGTTGCCCGCGCAGCCAGTTATCTTCGATGAAACGCAGCACTGAAGTTTGGTCGGTCACCCCGTGGTCGACAAAGTTTTCCTTCGACCAGGGCGAGATGACCAGCAGCGGCTGGCGCGGACCGTACCCGCAGCGGCCCAGGGCATGAGTGTTTCCGGAATCAATGCCGGGCAGAGCGAGGGCTGGAGTGCCGCAGGCATTCGGTCCGGTCAACGCATCGGCGGGACCGGTGGACTGGTTCGTGATCGGGCCCATCTGGTGATCGTACCAGCCATCGGAATCGTCATAGAGCACCACGACAGCGGTGCTGTGCCAGGTTGGCTGCTTCTGCAGAAAGTTGATCAGATTGACGAGAAAGCTTTGTTCATCGAGCGGATCGGAGTAGCCGGCATGACCGTCCTGATACGCCTGCGCTTTGATAAAGCTCACGGCGGGAAAGTTCCCGGCTGACACCGCCGAGAAGAAATCGGACAGGTCATATTCGTGATTCGCGGGACCATCGTTGCCGATTTCCTTCACCGAAGCGGGTGGCGTGTGGCTTGGATTGGCGGTGGAAGCGTAGTACTGAAACCAGGCGTGATGGGGAATGTAATCGTTGGTGGTGCCCGCAAGTCCGGCCGAGCTGCGCGTACAACCGGTGGTGCCGTTGGGATTCACGGTGGCAACATTGAATCCTCCCATGAACGAGCCCCAGGTGATGCCGGCGGCGTGCAAGAGATCGCCGATGTTGGTCCCGCCCATTTGAACCTGATTGCGCGTGGGATTGGAACACATGTCGCCAATCGGATCGGGGTCGCCGATCACCGTGAGCGATCCGTTGCCGCCGTCGACTTCGTCGTCGGTTCCGTTGAGCGTCTTGACCGCTCCGTTGG
>Ga0307478_10002026_pt1 | contig 16629 bp, 15 predicted proteins | sample atmos_gasesECM4C_2_FD_203713 | JGI IMG/M metagenome (GOLD analysis project Ga0307478, IMG submission 203713) | Hardwood forest soil microbial communities from Morgan-Monroe State Forest, Indiana, United States - atmos_gasesECM4C_05 | ecosystem: Environmental > Terrestrial > Soil > Temperate...
ATTTGTCCAGGAAGCGCTCCGATGTAGGTGCGGCGATGGCCGCGGATTTCGGCCTCATCGTGCACACCTCCAAGCGAGAGCCGCACGAACTTGCGGCCCAGCGCTCGCGCGATGGACTTGCCCAGCGAAGTCTTGCCCACGCCCGGAGGTCCCACGAAACACAAAATCGGACCTTTCATGTTCGGCTTTAGCCGGCGGACGGAAAGGTAGTCGAGAATGCGATCCTTCACCTTCTCGAGGTCATAGTGATCAGTGTCCAAGATTTCTTTGGCCTTGGGAATCTCGATCTCCTGCCCGGAAGTCTTAGCCCAAGGCAGCACGGCCAGCCACTCGACGTAGTTGCGCGTGAGCGAATAGTCGGCAGCCATGGGAGACATGCGCGAGAGGCGACCCAATTCCTTGAGCGCTTCTTTCTTTACCTCATCGGGCATGCCGGCGTCGTCGATCTTCTTTTTCAAGTCATCGACATCGCGCTGGCCTTCATCCTGCTCGCCCAGTTCTTTCTGAATGGCCTTCATCTGCTCGCGCAGGTAGTACTCACGCTGGGTCTGCTGCACGCGGTCCTGCACTTCGCTCTGGATCTTGTTGCGCAGTTGCTGCACTTCAAGTTCCTTGGCGAGATGCTGGTTGATCTTCTCCAGGCGCACGCGGATGTCGAGGGTTTCGAGCGTGTCCTGCTTGTCAGGCGTCGAAAGCGATGGCAAAGATGAAGCAATAAAATCCACCAGGCGGCCCGGTTCGTCGATGTTCAAGGCCACGGTGGAAAGCTCGTCGGAAAGCGTGGGCGAACCGGAGACGATCTGCTGGAACAGAGTGAGGACGTTGCGCTGGAGCGCTTCAATTTCGGAGCTGTCCGGCTGTATAGCTTCCGGGATAGTAGAAACCTTCGCACGCATGAATGGAGTTAATTGCGTGAACTCGCCGAGGCGGACCCGTTCGAGACCCTCAGCAAACACGAAGAGGCTCTGGTTGGGCATCTTGACGACTTTGTGGACGACGGCAGAAGTGCCGACGGTATAGAGATCACTGGCCTGGGGGCTATCGACGCGAGCTTCGCGCTGCGCCACCACGACGATGGTCTTGTCTTCTCCCAGCGAATTGATCAACTGGACTGAACTCTCCCGGCCTACGGTTAAAGGCAGGACGGCGTGCGGAAAAAGGACCGTATCCCGCACAGGAAGCACGGGCAATGCCCGTACGTCGTTTGTTTCCGGATGCTTAGGAACCTGCTCGGAAAGCGGCTCTTGGCTCATTGGCTCTCCTTGAGTGTAACTCACTCAAGCTTAGATGATGTTCCGCCGGAAAGGTTTCACGCTCCCCGGCAGTTCCCCGCGAACTGGATTCTATGCTTGTGACCGACCGTTCGCACTGTATCAAAGGTACAGCGGCTAGTGCGGAGCTACCCAACCCATTTCCGGAAAAAGCTCCTCTCGAAGTAAGCGGCTTACTTTGGGGTGAACTGGGAGAGATCGTAGATGCCCAGTTTTTTCTCCAGCTCGGCGACCTGATCGACGACTTTGAAGAAGCCTTCGTCGCCGAAGAGTTCGTCTTCTTTCTTTTCGAAGTCGTCGCCGAGGGCATCGTATTCGTGGGGGGAGACGATGGAGCGGAAGGCGGGAAACAGAACCGTATCTTCGCGGGCCTCGTGTGGGCGGTACATGCGGAGGAAGGCGCGCAAAGCATCCGTTAGCTTCTCGGCGTCAGAGGCGCCTTTGTCGGTGACATACTTGAGAGTGGGAAGCGCCGCCAGTTCTCTGATCTGCGCGGTCAGTTCGCGGCCGGCTTTGTGCTGCGCCAGAAGAGTATCCACCAATTTGACTTGCTTGCCGGCTTTGCGAAAGCGCGGGAACAGGAAATCTTCTTCCAGCTTCTCGTGGTAGTCCTCGACGAAATGGCGAATGATGTCGGCGGCGGTGACCAGGATCGAGCCGTCGAAAGTCTGTTTGGCGGCGAGCATGCGCAGGTGGTCGTCGTAAATCAGCAAGATGCGGTTCAGCACTCCGTGCTCGCGCATGAGATCTTCGGCGGGGGAGATGTCTTCGCCCTTCGTCTTATCGTGCGCTGGCGGCTTCTGCGGAGTCGCGAAAGCGAGTGCGGGCGCCAGCAATCCGGCGCCGGCGATGGATGCATCCTGGAGGAAGTGGCGGCGGGTAGAGAATGAATCTGGCATCGTGCGCTCCTGAAATTGCCTCTAGGTTTAGTGTTCTTCGATGCGCGAGTGCGGCGCGGGTTGCTCATCAAAGGTTGTCTTCATGATGGAGTACCCCGGCGGCTAAAGTCAGCTTCACAAGAAGGCTTTATCGCAGCGCTGGAAGCGCTGCGCCACTGAAAGTCAGTCCGTCACCGCGCTTCAAGCAGCCCGGTAGACACCTAGAACCTTGACGAACTCTGCGACCTCACCCAGGTGGCGGAGGGCGTTGCGAGCGGGTTCGTCGTCGCCGCGGAGGAAGTCTACATAGAAAACATATTCCCAGGGGCGCCCGCGCATGGGGCGAGACTCAATTTTGCTGAGGCTGATGTCGCGCAGGGCGAAAACGCTGAGCGACTTGAAGAGCGCTCCGGGCAGGTTCTTTACCTTGAAGGCGATGGAAGTCTTGTTGGCGTCGGGTGGAATGAGGCGCTGGCGGCCTCGTGCGGAGCCATGGCCTCCCTTTCGCGGGGCGGCGGACGGTCCCGATTTCCCCGTCGACTTGCGAATCAGGAAGAAACGAGTGAAGTTGCGTTTGTCGTCCTCGACGCCGGCCTGGAGAATTTTGCCGGAGTATTGGCGGGCGGCGTGGCGTCCGGCGATGCCGGCGGCGTCGGGAAGGCGGTGAGCGACGACGTGCTTCACGCTGCCTGCAGTATCGTAGAACGGGACCGGCTCAATCTTAGGATGGTGGCGGAAGAAGTCGCGACATTGGTCGAGCGCCACCGGATGCGAGAACACCTTGCGCAGCGCGCTGAGTTTCACGCCTGGGGCAGCGATCACATTGTGCCCGATGCGCAGCCGGAATTCGCTTTGCACGAATACTTCGCGTGCGACGAGGAGGTCGGCATGTTCGGCGACGGTGCCGGCCAGCGAGTTCTCGATGGGGATTACGGCGGCGGCCACCGTTCCGCGCTCGACGCGGTCGAATACTTCGGCGGAGCGCGCGCAGGGCACAACTGTGCAGCCCCGCAGCATGGATTCCGCGGCTTCGTGGCTGAAGGAGCCGAGTTCGCCCTGGATCGCAACGTTGATGGCGGCGGGTTTCATTACATGGCAAGGTATCTGGAGAACGGGGCTAAGCGCAAATTGATTCCCCAGGGATGCATGCGACCACGGGGGCTGAAGCCCACATCGATCTGAACGCTTACGCGGCGCTGAAGCGCCGCTCTTCCACGTTACTGCTCCCTCGTGGAGTTTCGGTGCTTTGGAAGGTCGCCTGATACGGACCTCACAAGCACGGCCGGCTACTTCTGGGCGAGGTCTTTCTCCAGCACCAGCGCGTCGACGCCGATCGAATAATAGCGCGGGAAAGTACGGATCACGCTGTAGCCATGCTGTTTGTAGAACGACAAGGCAGAAACGTTGTCTACCGCGGTCTCCAACTCGATCGAGCGGCATCCGGCCGCGCGTAAACGACCTTCGGCGGCGCGTAGCAGCAGCGATCCCACACCGGAACGCCGGGCGGCGGCGATTACGTCGATCGTGATGATGTGGCCGGACCCACGGTCTGCTTCGGCTACGATGAAGCCGGCGAGATCGGCGGAGACAATCGGGAGAGGGTGCTTCCCTGCTTTTTCCGGCTCGGCAATTGTCGTTGCTGGGGCCGACGGCGCGGCATCGGCGGCAACCAGCGTGAACGATCCCCGGCGGCGCATGTAGACCTTAAGCTCGGTGCGCGAGTAAGAAATGCCGGGAGGAAAACAATCCTGGTCGATGCGCCAAAGCGTTTCGAAGTCGGAAGGCTGGAAGTCCCGAATCGTGTGGGGCACGTGGCCATTGTAGTGCGGAGGCTGTGGCCGGGGGATTGCTCCGAAGCGGATTAGTCCTGGGTTTTCCACAGCTCATCGCAACTGGATCGCCCGGAGGGACAAATTGGGACGATTGCCCACTTGCGTCGCTGCGACCGCGGACGTACCATGAACATCAAAGGAAGCGTTGTGGGACGCCTTCTGCTGATTGACGTGGCCAGTTCGGTCGCCGTCCTGGGGCTGTGGTACTTCGTGTTTTCCACCTACAATCGAAAGAAGGGAGCGGCAGCTCTGCGCTGGGTGCAGACGGCTTGCGCGGGTAAGGGACGCGTCCTGGAGTCGCGCTGGATGGGCAGCTCCCGCCTGCAGGCACGGCTGCATTTTGCTTCCCGCTGGTTCGAAAACGCGCATGTCACCGTGAAGTTCCGGCCACGAGCGCTCCCTATACATTGGCTTCTGAGCTGCTGGCAGCGGCAGAAAGAAACTTTGACCTTCGAGGCCGATCTGGGTGGTTCTCCGAGCTTCCACCTGGAAGTGGTGCGGCATCGCTGGACTGCCCACAATCGCGGGATATCGCGCAAGCGCGAAGGACGGGAATGGGATCTCTTCGAGCCCGGGCCCATTATCCTGACCACACGGACGCACTGGAAGCAGGATCCTACGGCGGAACTGAACGCGCTGATGTCGGCGCGGCGGCAGGGTATTTTACAGGTGCGCTTCCGTCCGGAGTCGCCGCAGTTCTCCGCTACTGTGCATCTGGAAGCGTTGGCTGATCCCGACGCCGCTGCGACGTTTGTGAGCGCTCTACGCGAGATCGCCGCGGGAGTCTCGGCGCACCGGCAATAGGTAGCTCATCCCTTCGCTGCTCAGCGAGCTGCCAGCCTGATTGGGAGTGGATTCCCTCTTCCAATTCCCTCTTCCTTGGCGCGGAACGCCGTGCTATCGTTCCGGACCATGTGCGACAGAGCACGCGTGACAGAGCATGTTGTGACCAAGCATGAGTGACAGTATCAACAATTCCACGCCGCAGTTCGCCACGGCCGAGTACGCGAGCCAGACGGCAAGCGATCGCTGCCGGGTCTGTCAGCAACCGATGGGCGGAACTTACTATCGGGTGAATACTTCGAGAGTGTGCGCGAGTTGTGCGCAAAAGATGGAGAGCGCAATCACTTTGGACAATCACTCGGCGTATGTTCGCGCTCTGGCTTACGGAGTCGGCGCGGCCGTCGTGGGACTGGTTGGGTATGCCGTGATCGCCATCCTGCTGCAGGGGTGGGTGATCAGCTATATGTCGATCGCGGTAGGATGGATGGTGGGCACGGCTATGATGAAGGGATCGAATGGAATGGGCGGCAGACGTTATCAAATCGCCGCGGTTGTCCTGACCTATGCGGCGGTGTCGATGGCCGCGATTCCAATCTGGATTCATTTTGCTCCCGACCGGCACGAGCGAAAGCAGACTCAGGATCAAAAGTTTGAGGAGGAGGAGCGAAAATTCGGGAACGATGCCGGACAGCAGCAACCAGACGCGCAACCGGCGCCGACAGCAGAGAAACCTCGCATCGGCTTTGGGAGATGGCTGGGAACGGTGGCACTCCTCGGGCTGGCGTCTCCCTTCATTCAGCTTTCGGGTAATTTCCTTTGGGAGGCGATTGGCCTTCTAATTCTCTTCTGGGGGATTAGGATCGCGTGGAGGATCACTGCCGGACGGCGATTTGAGATCTACGGACCGTTTTCCGATTCTCCGGCAGCTTCTACTTGAACCGTGCGTTGGTGCGAAGACGTTTTCCTATCCGTGTCTATAACCGCTCCAGAAGTGATTCGCAACTGCAAGCGCTGTTCTCGCGAACTCGCGCCCGGAGCGCTGGAGTGTGACCAGTGCCATGCGTTGGTGCACTCCGAAGAGCTGGAGCGACTGTCGGCGGAAGCGAAAGTGCTGGAGGCCAGGGGCGATCTGCAGCAGGCGCGCGAGAAGTGGCTCAGCGCAGTCCCGTTACTGCCGCCAACCTCCACGCAAGCTGATTGGATCAAGTACCACGCAGAAGTTCTCAACGCAGGCGGAGATCCGCCACGCGCAGGGGAGCCGAGCGACAACCCGTGGGTGCAACAGCGTGAAGTGGTAGGTCCGATCGCAGGACAGGCCCGAAGGAATAGATCTCCGATGAAAGCTGGGGTTAAGCTGACTTCCATCCTCAGCTTTCTAGCTTTCGTTGCGCTGTATTCAGCCGCGTCTGGAGCGAAGTTCGGGATCGGCTTCGCGGTGCTGATTCTGATTCACGAGCTGGGCCACTTTGTCGATATCAGACGCCGCGGCTTGCCAGCGGATATGCCGGTATTTCTGCCGGGTCTGGGAGCCTATGTGCGTTGGCAGGCGCTCGGCGTGTCGGTTGAGACGCGAGCGGCGGTCAGCCTGGCTGGGCCACTGGCCGGGTTTTTCGCATCGGTCGCGTGTGCCGTGATCTGGTGGCAGACGGGCATTCCTTTCTGGGCCACCCTGGCGCGCGTGGGCGCCGTGCTGAATGTGCTGAATCTGATTCCCGTCTGGGCGCTGGATGGGGGACAGGCCGCGCTGGCTTTGAGCAAGACTGAACGCATTGTTCTAATGACGGCTTGTCTCGCTCTGGGGCTGGCGCTGGGGCAAAACGTTTTTTTCCTGGTGGCAGCAGGCGCGGGCTATCGGGCGTTCTTTGCCACGGATTTTCCGGCGCGTCCCAGCCGTGCCACGACGGTCTACTTCGTCGTGGTCCTGACCGCGCTGGGTGTAATTATCCGGCTTATGCCGGGGCAGGGTCTGGGTTTGCAGTAGCGCTGACATAAATCTCTTTTATATCTTCTATCAGCTTTTTCGATTGTCCGGGCCCCCGCACTCGCGTTATTCTTCCCTCTTGAAACCCAGCCGTTCAACAGCCTGTATCTGTAGCATTGCTGCCGACATCATTCTTGCTGACGATCTTGCTAACGATGAATAGGAGACTGAAGGATATCCATGCCCAACGAACTGCGTAATTTCCTGGCACTCACCTACGACGAACTGGAAGACCTGAATCTGGAGGCGAAGGAGCAGCGCAGGAACCGCGTGCCGATCGGCAAGATCCAGGAAAAGCGGCTGAAGTATCTGACCGACGAAAAGCGGATCAAGGCCGTGACCGTGCTCTTCAGCGATCTCGAAGGCCGGCTGCACATGCTGGATTACGACAAGAAGTTCCTGATCAAGAGCTGGGACAATCTCACCTTCGACGGCTCCTCGATTCGCGGGTTCACGGCGCAGCGCGAGAGTGATCTGCGGCTGGGGATTGACTGGGCGGCCTTCTACTGGGCGCCGGCGGACGTGTTCGGCTCCGGCAAAGTGCTGGTGTTTGGCGAAGTCATCGACAAGGGCGGCACGTCGTATTCGGCGGACATTCGCGGCGTGCTGAAAAATTATGCTGACGATTTGCACAAGAAGAAAGACTACACGCTCAACGCGGCCAACGAAATTGAAGGCTTTCTCTTCAAAGGCTCGGACGCCGAGCGCCGCTATCACGAAACCGGCAAGTTCGAGTATGTCAATACTGGCGGATATTATCATTCGCTGCCGGGCGATCCGCTGCGCACCTTCATCGACACCACGGCCGAAGTGCAGCGCGCCATGGGCTTTCAGAATGAGAAGGACCATCCTGAAGTTGCGCCTTCACAGTTCGAAATCAACTACGGTTATGGCGAAGTGGTGGCGGCTGCCGACCAGATTCAACTCTACAAGCTGATCTGCCGGCAGGTGGCGACCAACATGGGATTCACCGCGTCGTTTCTGCCCAAGCCCGTGGTGGGCGTAAACGGCAGCGGCATGCACACCAACGTTTCCATCAGCGAGAACGGCAAGAACCTGTTCTGGGACGCCAAGGGCGAAGAAAAGCTCAGCAAGATGGGCTGGGCGTTTCTCGATCGCATCCTTACCCATGGCAACGACATTTGCCTGCTTTTGAATCCGAGCGTGAATGCCTACCGCCGTCTCGATCCGCACTTCGAGGCTCCGAACCAGATCAAAGCGTCTGCCGTGGACCGCGGATCGATGATCCGTATCCCCATCGGGAATGAAAAGAGCATGCGCGTGGAGGTGCGGTCGGTCGCTCCGGATGCTAATCCATATCTGGTGATGCTCGCGATCTTCAAGAGCGGCATCGATGGCGAGACTTCGAAGATCAAGAACCTGCGCCAGGCCGAACGCTACTTGCCGGACAACATCTACGACGCGCTCGCCAACTTCCGTAAAGCGGAGTGGACGACGAAACTTCTTGGAGAAGACGTGAAAGGCCGCTATGCGGATCTGAAGCAAGCCGGCGCGGACCGCTGTCCGCGTCTGCTGGGAACTTTTGTGAAGGCGCCCGAGGTACAGTATCACCACGACGTTTACAACCAGTTCCTCTGGAACTTGTTCTAGAAGGGTGCATTTCCGCTGCGAAAAACGCCCTGGCCTCGCGGCCGGGGCGTTTTGTTTTGCTGCCAGCGGCGTCATCTCATCAAGGGAAGCGGCACGCATTCCTCGGCTCGACGTTCGAACTCTGCGGTAAGTTCGATGGCTTGTACTCGGGATCGATCTTGAGTTTCTCTTTCACCGTCTCATGCAGCACGGAACCCTCTGGAATCAAGCGCCTCGCTCCCAGGGGAATGCGCCACTTCGCCTTCTTCGCAACGGGATCGTAGTAAGAGTGCGGGAGGAATTCGAGAATCCACCAAGCCCCGGTGAGCGAGTTGTGCGTTATCTGCGCCGGGTCCGGTGGCACTGGCGGCGGAGGGGGAATCGTTGTCAGAGGAACCCGGGCAAGAACCTGGTCGGCTTTCGCCGGGTCGACCAGCAGTCCGAGCGAAACTGCTTCACAAAGCATCCACTCGAGAGCGATTTGGGATAATCCGCTTTCGGCAAGAGCATACGATCCTCCGACATCGGAGTGTACGCCCGCGAACCAAACCTGCTTGATGCTTTGGCCGGGAAGCTGATCTCCCCACAAATTGTTTTGAAAATAACAGCGCCGTTCATCGATCGAAACCGCATGGCGCCCGTTGACCATGTCTGGATTCTGCCCCGTGTAAGGCAACTTCAGAGGATCCCATATCCAGCCCACCGAGCTGACCGTGTCCCAGACTCCGACAAAATGCAGCGGGCAATGCCGGCAGAACGTAAACTTGAATCCGTCCGCTACCTCGAACGTGTTCTTCATTCCCGCCGCGTTTCTGGTTCGTTTCGCGTAAAGCCGGATGATGTAAGGGATGAGTCCGTTATTTCCGGGACACAGCAATCCGAACATGTGAATCACGCCGGCAAGTGCTCGTGCCGTGTACGCGCCTCGACTGAAGCCAAACAGATAGACATTGTCTCCGTCTTCATAAACATTCATCAGATACCGGTAGGCGTCGCCGACGTTCGCCAGGAGCCCGGCTCCAAACGCCAGGCCCATCACCACGGACCAACCTTCGCTGATCTTGTTGTGTGCGGTCGGCGCACCCATGGTGCCCACCCCCGGATGGTAATATCCGACCTGCCGCTTACGATCGACAATCAGTACACTGTAGAGCTTGACTACGTTGGAGTTGTGGTCCCCGAATTCGTTTCCCGTTCCATCGCAGCAGATGACGATATTCTTGGCCATGTGGCTCCATGGGAAGCAGACGTTAAAATTGAAACCGAGGCCCGCAAGAGGAGCAGCAGTCTAGCACAGGCTGGCGAAGAACCTGCGCCGAAGTTCGTCTTGTTCGGGTATTGTAAGATCTCTCCATTTCAACCCATGCGATGGGACATGTTCACTTTTCTGCGTAATCAGTTCTCGACAAAGCCGCGCGCACGTTTAAACTAATTCGTCGCTAAAGGAGGCTTTTCATGAAGAGCAATTTCACAGCAATCTGTCTGCTGCTGGCCGCTGCTACGGCGTTTCGCTGCGCCGCTCAGGTGAATCCCTACAAAGACGGTACTCCCGGAGTTACAGGTTATCGCTCTGAAGTGCTCGCGGAAGTCATCATCCAGGAAGATAAGTTCACCCGTCTCGCGGAGGCCATTCCCGCCGAGAAGTACACCTGGCGGCCCTCCGCAGACGTGCGTTCCTTCGCCGAGGTTTTTCTGCACGTCGCGGCCGCCAACTTCAACTTGTACAAACTCGTCGGCACACCTCCGCCGGTCGGATTCGAGGTCAAAGGATTCGAGAAATCGACGACCGACAAAGCCAAGGTCATCGCCACACTGAAAGATTCGTTCGCCCACGCCCGCAAGGCGATCACGGCCATGTCCGACGCCGATCTCGACAAGAGTATGGACTGGTTCGGAGGCAAGAATACCGAGCGCGGCATTCTGCTTTTCAGCGTGCGCCACAGCGCCGAGCACCTGGGACAAGCGATCGCCTATGCGCGCTTCGTCGGCGTGGTCCCACCGTGGACCGAGGACACGCAGAAGAAGCAGGCGGAAAAGGCGGAGAAGAAGGATACGCCCGCAAAGGAAAAACAGTAGCCGCAGGGATCCGGCGGCTGTGCTAGATTCGGATGTTTTGATGGACTCCGCTCCCACTATCTCAACCAAGGGCCTGACCCGGCGCTTCGGAGAACTCCTGGCCGTGGACGGCATCGATCTGCGTGTAGCTCCAGGACAGTTCTTCGGCTTCCTCGGTCCCAACGGCGCCGGTAAATCCACCACCATCAAGATGCTCACCGGGCTGCTGGCACCCAGTTCGGGGCACATCGAAATCCTCGGACTGGATCTCATCGCGCATCCCGTCGATGTGAAGCGGCAAATCGGCGTTGTCCCCGAAGGTATGGCGCTGTTCGGACGGCTGACCGGGTCGGAGTTCCTGAACTTCGCCGGACGCATGTACGGCCTTGAGCGCGAAACCGCGGCGAAGCGCACCGCGGAACTGCTCGACTTCATGCAACTCGCCGATCAGCCGAAAAAGCTGGTCACCGACTACTCGCACGGCATGCAGAAGAAGCTTGCCATGGCGGCGGCCGTGATTCATGGGCCGAAAGTGCTCTTCCTCGACGAACCGTTCGAAGGCGTGGACGCCATCGCCGCCGGAACGCTGAAGGCGATGCTGCAAGGCATGATCGCGCGCGGAGCCACGATTTTTCTCACCTCTCACGTGCTGGAAATCGTGGAGCGCCTGTGCAGCCACGTCGCCATTATTCATCAGGGACGGCTCGTGGCCCAGGGATCGCTGGAGGAACTGCGCGCCGGGGTAGAGGCGCAGACGCCGGCGGCATCTGGAGATGGCTCGGGTAATGGCGCAACGCCGTCAGGCGAAAAAATGACTTTGGAACAGATTTTCTTGCGCACCATCGGCGGCTCGCGGCCCACGGAGCAGGAGCTTTCGTGGCTGGGGTGAAATGGCATGAGTGAGGCCAACTTTAGCGCACAAACACGCGCCCAACTAACGGCGATCGCATGGCTGCGATGGCGCCTCTTCGTGAATGCCCTGCGTTCCACCCGCGGCCAGCTGGAGTTAATTTCGCACATCTTCGTGTCGATGGCGTTCGCCATCGGCGGACTCGGCGGCGCTTTTGGCATGGGTGTTGGTGCGTTTTTCTTCATCACCTCCGGCAAGCCGGAGATGATCGCTCTCCTGCTCTGGTCAGTATTTATCTTCTGGCAAGTCTTCCCGGTCATGGCGACCGCCTTCACCAACAATCCCGACTCCTCCGACCTGCTGCGCTTTCCGCTCGGCTACCGCTCATACTTTCTGGTGCGAATGGGATACGGCGCGTTCGACCCCGCAACCGCCCTCGGCAGCCTGTGGTCATTCGGAATTCTGGTGGGGGTGGGGTTTGCAAAACCAGCGTTGTTGCCCTGGACGTTGGTGGTATTGCTCACGTTCGCCGCGTTCAATCTGCTGTTGATGCAGATGGTATTCGCCTGGGTAGAGCGCTGGCTGGCTCAGCGCCGCACCAGGGAGATCATGGGAATTCTGTTTGTCCTATTGATGCTGAGCTTTCAGTTGATCGGGCCACTGACGCACTACTTCGAGAAGCAGGCGCGGCCCGGTGCGCAGCAATACATGCAACGATACGTCGGACTTCTGGCTCCCGCGCAGGGCATCCTTCCACCCGGGCTAGCCGCCGATGCCATCGCACAAGCTGCGTTTTCGCAATTCATGGTGGGATTCAGTTCTCTGGTACTGTTGTGCGCTTTTGTGCTCGTCGTTGGCTATTGCCTGCACGTGCGCCTGTTGGCCCAGTATCGCGGTGAGAATCTGAGCGAAGTGGCGAAGGCCTCGGCGCTGCCGAGAGATCGCACGCTGCGGCTGGGCTGGAACCTGCCTGGATTCTCTACGCCGGTCTCAGCCGTTTTCGAAAAAGAAATCCGTTATCTCCTGCGCAGCGGCCCCATGCTGCTCACCCTGATCATGCCGATTTTCGTGCTCGTGATCTTCCGCTTTGGAGCTATGAACCCTGCCCGGCACTCCGGCGCATTCCTGGCGCGCACTCCAGATATGGCATTCCCCGCGGCTGCGGCCTACACGCTGCTGGTGTTGACCAATCTGGCGTACAACAATTTTGGCGGCGACGCCGGGGGCATCCAGTTCTTCTACGCATCTCCGGTAAATTTCCGTGAGATCGTGCTGGCCAAGAATCTCACGCACGCCGGCATCCTCGCTGTGGAGGTTCTTGCGGCATGGATCGCGGTCGGGTTTCTCTACGGACGCCCCGCACTCGATGTCACCATAGCTTCCCTGGCCGGCCTGTTGTTCGCCGCGCCAGTCAATTTCTGCGCGGGCAACCTGCTTTCGATCTATTCGCCCAAGAAGTTGGACTTTTCCTCGTTCGGACGTCAGCGCGCCTCCCAAACGACTGTGCTGATAAGCCTGGGTGTACAAATCTTCGTCGTCGGCGTGGGAGGCGCCGCGTTCTGGATTGCCCGGTCTTACGGCAACTTCTGGATCGCGACAATCATCTTGCTGGTACTGGCGGGGATTTCGCTCTCGGCTTACCGGATGATTCTCAACCGCATAGGTGGTTTGGCCCAGGACCGCAGAGAAACACTGGTGGCTGAGCTGTGCCGGGCCTAGTCGGTCTCTACTCTCAAAACATAGAGTGGCTCTGGGAGTTGCGCAAAGGGTCGCGCAGAACCTAGAATGCAGTGCTCGCTAGTGAGCCAACCGTTTCTCATCCTGGAGGCAACATGAAAACAAGGACAACACTATTGACGTTCGTAATGCTGTTTGTAGGCTTGACGATTTGCTCCGCTCAAAACCCAAGCCTGGGAACTTGGAAGCTGAACGAAGCCAAGTCGAAGATACCTGCTGGATCCGCCAAGAATCTTACCGTAACGTATGAGGCCGCTGGCGACAGCATCAAAGGCACGATCGACGGGGTCGACGGTCAGGGGAAGCCCACCCACACCGAGTGGACCGGCAAGTTCGACGGCAAAGACTATCCGGTCACCGGCGACTCGGCTTCGGACACCCGGGCGATCAAGCAAGTCGACGACCATCACTACAACTTGACAGTCAAGAAAGGCGGTAAAGTTACCATGACCGGTAAGGCCGTGATCGCGGCCGACGGCAAAAGCCGAACCGTTACTGTAAGCGCAACCAACGCCGCCGGCGCCAAGGTCGAGAGCGTTGGCGTCTACGATAAGCAGTAAATGATTTGCTGAGCGAACAGAAGTGGCCGGTGCCAGTGTGCAGTTGAATTTTACTGCCCCCCTGATCACTGGCCACTGATCGCTTCCTTAGCAACTGCTTAATTCTTTTCTGGATTCGCCAGGAACCGGTATCCCACTCCCCGAACCGTGAGTAGGTGGCGAGGCTGGGCGGGATCGTCTTCGATGTAGCGCCGCAGTCGGACGATGAAGTTGTCGATGGCGCGGGTGTCGGTATCCTCGTGCAGGCCCCAAACTTCCTCGAGAATCTGCTTGCGGGAAACGATGCGCCCATCGTTCCGCACCAGATGGCGCAATAACTCTGATTCCATCAGCGTCAGGTGAATGACATTGTCGGCCGTACGCAGTTCGAGCGTGCCGAAGTCGATGGTTCTGCCGTTGAAGGAGAATGTTCCGAAATCGCTGACGCTGCCCGATTCAGATACGGCCGGAGCGGCATCCGCATTTTCCTTGCCGGCCCGCATCCATTGACTGCGCCGCAGCAGTCCCTGCAAGCGCGCCAACAGGATTGACAGGTCGAAAGGCTTGGGCAAATAGTCGTCCGCTCCTGCGGCAAAGCCTTTCAGCACGTCTTCGGGTTGGCCGCGAGCGGTTAGCATGAGCACGGGCACATAATTCCGCGCCGCGCGGAGCTCTGAGACCACGCTGAAACCATCCTTGCCGGGTAGCATAATGTCGAGCACGATGGCATCGAAGTTTTCTTTCTCGTCGAGCAGGCGATCCGTGGCGGCTTCTCCATCCCCCATAACCTCGACGGAGTAGCCTTCAGCCTCCAGGTTGAAGCGCAATCCCTGCGCCAGATGCGCTTCATCTTCGACCACCAGAACGCGACTCATGCGACTTCCTTCATGATAACGACCTCGGCAGTTCCATGGTAATCGTGGCGCCTTGGCCTTCGCCCGCGCTTTCCGCGAACACTCGGCCGCCGTGTTTTTGCGCGATCGACTTCACAATGAACAGGCCCAGCCCGGTCCCTTTCACATGCGCCAGCGAGCGGTGGCTGACGCGATAGAAGCGCTTGAAAATACTCTTCACATCGTCTGGAGGAATGCCGACGCCATGGTCCTGCACGCTAAGCACGACGCGCTTTTCGTCGGGCACTGCCAGGCGTACGCGCACATTCACGTGCTCGCCGGAGTATTTGATGGCGTTGTCGAGCACGTTGAAAACGGCGGTGCGGAGGTCTTCATCGCTGCCCAGCACGCGGACCCCTGCTCCGTTGCTCGGCGCCTCCTCGAAGTGGAGAGCTTCCAGTGGCAAATGATGGCGGGTGCGAGCAGCGTCCATGCAGTCACGCACCAGTTGGCGAAAGTCGACGGCGAACTTTTCGCGCCCGGCTCTCTTGTCCCCGGCACGACCGGCACGCAGCACCTGCTCCACCGTCTCGGTGAGGCGGTCGGTATCGCTGAGCATCACCCGGTAAAACTCCTGCTTCTGCGGTTCCGGCAAGTCCCGGCGCTGCAAGGTTTCCAGATGCAGGCGGATGGAGGCAACCGGCGTCTTCAGTTCGTGAGTGACCGCATTTATGAAGCTGTCATGCTGCTCGCTGCGCCGAAGCTCGCGGACCAGGAAGCTGGTATTCACGATCATGCCGGCGATGATCAGCGCAAAAAAGATGATGCCGAAGAACAGCAGCACTCCCTCGCGCCAGTTGAGAATGATCCATCCAACATTGAGGGCAACCGCCAGCGCCACCAGGGTGATGCCCAGGAAGAGGAAGAAGACGATAGTTCCGCGGCGGCTCGTGATGCGCATGGCGTCAGGGGTGATTTTAACTCGTTCGCGGTCGAGGGTGGCTGAAACTATACGCGCCGCGTCGCAATCCGACAGGCGTAAAATTCGCACATGCAAGCGTTCCACAGCGGACGGGAGGCCAAGGAGTTCTTGATTTCTGAGCTTGTCGCGGAAGCACAGCACGAGAATGCCCCGCTCTCGGAGGTCGAGCGCAAAATGCTGTACTTCACGGAAAGTGGGTGGACGCTTCCTGACATGATGGAAGTCTCGGAGGACTTCGATCGTGAATACGACCGAGTCGAGTATGAACAGAAAATTGCGAGATTCGTTACGAAGACCGATAGGCGCATTCGCAAGAGTTCCGGTGATGATTACGACAGATGGTGGGTAGCGATTCGTTTTCTTCAACGAGAAGATCACTACATTTCGGTAAAGATCCGATTGGCAGGTCTGAGACCTCGCGGAGACCAATTAAGGGTATTCGTGACCGGACTTGGAATTGCAACCTGCCTCCTCGTGTGGATCTTTTTGGGTATCAAGTACAACATTCCTGTACCCTCCCGTGGCAATCTTGAAGTTTTCGCATGGGCTGTCCTTTGCTTGATATTCGTTGCCTACACGCTTCTACGATTCATCCTTGGCAGGAAGAGAAGTGATGAGCTGACCTCCAAGCTGGTAGAAAAACTTGTCCGAATTTGGCAACATGTGAGTGGAACTACCCAACTGCTGTAGACAGGCGCTTCACTCGGATGACCGTTTCTGCCCTCGAAAAGAAAAACCCGCTGTAAAGGCGGGTTTCTTATCCAATAAAATGTAGCCGCTAGGCCCTTAGTCCCCCGCCGCTGCGCCCTCCGCGAGACCGCCCGTAACCAACCGTCCGTTCGGAGCAGCGACCAATCCGTTCTCCAGATCGGCAAGCCGTACGCGCTTGACGTCCCAGGCCAGCCCAAGCGTTTTAAGCGCCCAGATGCCGTACCAGTTCACGTCAACCTCGTACCAGGTGAATCCGTGCTGCGCCGCTGTGGGATGCGCGTGGTGATTGTTGTGCCAGCCTTCCCCGAATGTCAGCAAAGCCACCCACCAGCTGTTGGTGGAAAGATCGCGCGTAGCAAAACGCCGTGTGCCCCAGGAGTGCGTGGCCGAATTTACCAGCCAGGTAGCGTGCAAGCCAACCACTGTGCGCATGAAGATGCCCCACATCAGAAATGGCAGCCCACCGATCGCGAGCAGAATCACACCCAGCACGATCATGGGCACGTAGTGATATTTCGTGATCCAGACGTGAAATTTATCTTTAGCGAGGTCGGGAACGTAGCGCGCCAGCGTGGTCGTGTCATGGT
>Ga0307478_10002027_pt1 | contig 16627 bp, 14 predicted proteins | sample atmos_gasesECM4C_2_FD_203713 | JGI IMG/M metagenome (GOLD analysis project Ga0307478, IMG submission 203713) | Hardwood forest soil microbial communities from Morgan-Monroe State Forest, Indiana, United States - atmos_gasesECM4C_05 | ecosystem: Environmental > Terrestrial > Soil > Temperate...
GCTGTTGCCTCAAGCCAGCAAAGTTTTTGTAGTAACAGTTCCGCCGGTCAGAAGGCGCTGGGGTTCTAAGCTGTTACGGTCCCTGGTTTCCGCTGGATTCAAGCCGCAGATTCTTCAGATGGCCAACGGCGAGCCTGCAAAAAAGCTAAAGACGATTGAAACGCTGGCGGAAAGACTGTCTCGCCTGGGCGCGGATCGCAAGGCGGTTCTGATCGCTCTCGGCGGTGGCGTCGTCGGCGACGTCACTGGCCTGCTCGCTTCTCTTTACATGCGCGGCGTCGAACTGGTGCAGGTTCCCACCACCGTCCTCGCCCAGGTGGATGCTTCAGTGGGCGGCAAGACCGGAGTCAATCTCGGAGCAGGGAAGAACTTGCTTGGAACGTTCCACCATCCTCGCGCTGTCCTTATTGATCCCGAGGTTCTGCGGACTCTTCCCGAACGCGACTTTCGCGCAGGTCTCTACGAAGCGCTGAAATGTGGAATCATCGGGGATCTCGATCTCTTTCTGCGCTTCGAACAGAAGCGGGCCCAGATCCTGAAGCGCGATCTGGTGGAGCTCGAAGGGGTCATCGCTCAGTCCGTTAAGTTGAAAGCTGAAGTGGTCTCGGCGGACGAACACGAAGGCGGCCTGCGCCGCGTTCTTAATCTGGGTCACACCATCGGACACGCGCTTGAGGCGGAAACCGGCTACCGCAGCCTGCTCCACGGCGAGGCCGTCGCCTGGGGGATGATCGCCGCCACCAACATTGCCCTCACGGTAGGCCGTACCGACAGCGTGACCGCGGGCCGCATCGCCGATGCCATATTGAGCCTTGGCCGCCTGCCGGAGCTCAAAGTGAGTGCTCGCAAGATTCTCGCCCGCCTGCAAGCCGACAAGAAAACGCAGCTCGGCGTGGTGCATTTTGTCTTGCCGCGCGAAATTGGAAAAGTGGAGATCGCCGCCGATGTTCCCGACAGCGTCGTGATCGGCGCCGTGGAAGAATTGCGCCGCCTGTCACGCGGCGGGTGGGGAAAAAGAAAATGACATTATTCATAGTGGATTGAAGAGAAGGAAGTTCTGACATTCCGGGAGTTTTCCAATCAACGCGGTAATGAGCGAAGCAATTCTGTCTCAATGTCTGAAGCCCGCAAACTCGTAGTCGGCGCAGCCCCCGAAGGCGCATGCGATCCCAAAGCAGCGGCGCACGCCGTACGCGAGATGTTCACTTCGATCGCTCCGCGCTACGATCTGCTCAACCACGTGTTGTCCTTTAATGTCGATCGTCTGTGGTGGCGTCGCACGGCGCGCACCTTCGCGCATATCCTTGCCCAGCCTGACGCTCGAATTCTGGATCTCTGCTGCGGTACCGGGGATATGACGTTTGCATTGCGCAAGCAGGCGGGGAAGAACACACTACAGGTTTTAGGCGCCGACTTCTCCCGTGCCATGCTGCAGCGCGCCCGGTCGAAGTCGCTCGAAAAACCTCTGCAAAACGGGGCCTCTGTAATCCCTCGCTGGATCGAAGCTGATGCTCTTTGTCTTCCGTTTCCCGATCAGCACTTCAACCTCGTGACCTCAGCCTTTGGTTTTCGTAATCTCGCAAACTACGATGGCGGCCTGCGCGAGATCGTGCGCTTGTTGCGGCCCGGAGGAGAATGCGGCATCCTCGACTTCAGCGAACCAAGCGGCGTCATGGGCCAACTATATCGCCTGTATTTCAAGCAGGTTTTGCCGCGCGTAGGCTCGGTGCTTTCCGGTGTTCGCGGTCCTTACGCTTATCTCCCGAACTCTGTCGAACGCTTTCCTCAGCCCAGCGAAATGCTAGATCGTATGCGCCGCACCGGCTTCCGCGAAGCGACTTGGACACCCTACACCTTCGGCATTGCGGGTTTATATCATGGGAGGAAGTAACAACCGAACTGCCAGCAGAGCCTGCTTCGCTGCAGCGCTTTCAGTTATCTGGATATATTCTTAAAGCTGTCGGCAAACGCATCTGCAATCGTGTAACGCATCACGTTCTCATACTCGCCGCCGAGGAAGGCCCGCAAGCGATCCGTGTTCATAATGTATTCACCGGTCATGTAGGGTAGAGCCTCGGGCGGAATCGCTGAAATCTGCCGCTTCCATAGAAATTTCAGCACCATCCCCATCGCCCATTTTCCTGGGACGCGCACGAGTTTCGCTTGTGCTATTTCGATGCAACGGCCGAACGTCAGCGGCTCGCCGCGTCCGGCTACATTCAAAATGGTCAGCCTCTGCGCTTCCGGATCGCGATGCAGAATGTGACCAATGAGCCGCGCCATATCGTCCACGTGGACGAACTGAACCTTGTTGTCGAGGTACTCCTGCCCGTATGGCAGCATGCAGGGCAGTCGTTTGCCCTGGCTGCGCATTTTCTCCGCCCGCGCGCTTTTGCCGTTGGGGGTGCCGCGAAACGCCCCCAGGAAATAATTCTCCACGCTGGCTCCGGCAAAAATATGCGGACGCAAAATATAAACGCTGCATCCTCGCAACGCTGGCGCGCGCTGCTGCACTACTTCGTCGGACTGCTTCTTATGAATCGCGTACGGCAACGTGTGCGCCGCCAGAACCGACTCTTCCCTGGCGGGTGCCGGCAGATTAGGACCGTAGGCAGAAACGCTACTGGGAAAAATGAATTGCCGGGTCGGCGCCTCAGCCGTGCGGTTCGCCTCGGTCACCGCCTCCATTACCCGGGCGGTGCCTGCCACATTAATTTGCCACATGCGTTCGGCATCAAGCACACCCGTGCGTACCGGGTCGATAACAAATGCAAGATGAATTACCGAGACCGGACAGGTGTCACGCAGCAGTTCGTAAAGCGTGCGCGTGCAAGACTCGTCGCCCAGATCGAGACGTTCAAACTGCAGCGGAAAATCAGTTTGGGGTGGACCAAGGTCCACCCCAATGACTGAAAAATCTCCAAGCAGCGGGAGCAACCTCGCTCCCAGGTTTCCCGCAACTCCTGTGACCACGACGACAGGTTTCGTGCTCGGCATCAGTTCGGCTTCGATGGAGGCGCCTGTGCGGCGGGCGGCTGCTGCGCCGGCGGATTTGCCGCCGGTGGTGCGCCTGGTGCTGGCGCCTGCGGCTGCCCCGGCGCCATTATTGGGCCCCCCCTGCGTGGCGGTACTTGACGCATTCCGGCCGGTCCCGCGGGCCCGGGAGGCCCAAAGTAGGCTTCGTTGGGCACCGCCTGGAACGAGTTCGTGTACTTGTCCATCGTTTCCTTCATGTGTTCGCTCTTCAGCTTGTTATGGATTTCAGTCTTCACCTTGTCGTCCAGCGGAAGAACTTCTTTGCTCACCACCTTGTAAATGTAGTGGCCGCCATTGTCGCTGATGACTTGGGAGATTTCTCCCGCTTTCAAATCAAATACGGCGGCATGCGCCGGAGGCAATCCCGTCCGCCTTACGGTGGGCAAGTTCACCGTCGGGTTCTCTACCTTTGTACCAGCCGCTTCGAAAGCCTCCTTCTGAAGTTTGGCGAAATCCTCACCGCCCGCAGCCCGTGCGCGAAGGGTATCCGCCAGCTTGTTCATATCCTGCTCTCCCTGCTCTTGTTTGGCTTTATCGGCGGCTTCCTTGGCCTTCTGCTGCTCCTCCGTCAACTTCTCCGGTTCCTTGCCCGCCTCCTTTTCCTCAGCCTCCGGCTGCTTGTAACGTGGAATGAACAGACGATCGAGAGAGTATTGTTCGTACGCTTCAGGATTTTTCTTGTAGTACTCCGCAATTTCTGTTTCCGGAACTTTGTCGGACTCTTCCTGCACCGTGCGTTGCAATTCCGTGGTCAGAATCTGCATCTTGGCGATCTTCATGGTCTCTACAAATCGAGGACTTTTATCGAGTCCCTTCGCCTTTGCTGCCTCCGACATCGCCATAAACCGTGGAAGCGCCTGTTCCAGTTGGCGCTTCAATTGTGGAGTGACCGTCGGCGAAAGCCCGCCGGCAATTTTTTCAAACTGTGCCCGGGTGATCTCGGTCTTGCAGTCCGCCGGTTTCTTCGCGGCAGCAGCAGCGGTTTTGCTGGCACCGGTCTTGGATGCCGCTGCCGTCTTCGGTGTCGCCGGGCACACGCCCTTGATCGTCAGTACAACTGCATTCTCCGGAACTTCCGCAGCTGGCTCTGGCGCTTTCGTGGCGCCGGGAGCTTGCGCTGGCGCCATTTCTGGCTGGGCTTGCCCCCAGGCCAGCGTTCCCAACAGCACACACAACAACCAACTCTTACGCATACAAGATTCCTCCAGGATTGGTAGATCAGGAAGTTGGACAACCGAACCTAGCATCCTAGCATGGGAATCAACTCTTCGTGTGATTTCGTGTGCGTTGTGAGGGATGAATTTTAATGCCGGCCGGCACCCTCTCAGTCGGAATCCAAACTGCCTCCCGCCGATTCCGGTTGGCGCAATCCTTTGCAACCAGCGATAATTCCATCATGTCCGGGACGCCCGCCCTTTACTCGCCCAACGCCATGCGCGCCGAGAAGCGTGCCGTCGCCGGAAATTCCGTGGTGGCCGCACTTCTTATCACCGCCGCGAAAATCGCAGTTGGCATCACCACGGGCAGCCTCGGCATCCTTTCGGAAGCTGCGCATTCTGCTTTAGACCTGATTGCCGCTACGCTCACGTATTTTTCCGTCGGAGTCTCCGACAAACCCGCTGACGCAGATCATCAATATGGCCACGGTAAGGTCGAGAACTTCTCTGCGTTCGTCGAGACCGGATTGCTGCTGCTCACTTGCGCCTGGGTGGTTTACGAAGCGATCTTGCGTTTATTCTTCCGCCGCGTCGAGGTAGAACCCTCGGTATGGGCCTTCGCCGTAATGCTAATCTCCATGGCCGTGGACTACTGGCGGTCTCGCGCTCTCGGCCGCATCGCTACCAAATATGACAGCCAGGCTCTTGAAGCCGATGCGCTGCATTTCTCCACCGATGTCTGGTCCGCCGGCGTAGTCGTGCTCGGGCTCGCCCTAATCCTGGTCGGGCGTATCTACAATCTCGACTGGCTACGTTTAGCCGATCCTGTCGCCGCCTTGTTCGTTGCCGGCGTCATTGTTTCTGTGAGCTGGCGCCTGGCGCGGCGCACGATCGACGCTCTACTCGATGCCGCTCCTGCAGGCGTCCGAGCCCAGATCACCGAGGCTGTCTCGCAGGTGGATGGCGTCCTCGAAATTGGACGGGTCAGAATCCGTCGCGCCGGCAATCGCTACTTCGCCGATCTCGCCGTCGGCCTGGCCCGCACCGTAACGTTCCAACGCTCCGAGCAGTTGGTGGCAGCGGTAACAGCCGCCGTACACAGCGTTCTTCCCGACGCCGACGTAACCGTTCAGCCGCTGCCTCGAGCCCAGCGCTCGGAAAATATCTTCGACCGCATTCGCGCCGTCGCCACCCGCCACAACCTTAACGTCCACGACATCAGCGTGCAAGACCTCGCCGGCCGGCTGCATGTAGAACAGCACGTCGAACTCGACGAGCGCATGACTCTTAAGAATGCCCACGATCAAGTCACCGAACTCGAAGCCGACATGCGCCACGAGGTGCCCGAAATCGCAGACATTCTTACTCACATCGAGAGCGAGCCCGCCACCATCGAAACCGGCGACGAACTGGTCCGCGATGCCGACCTTGAGCGCCATCTTAAAGCGGCCGCCAGACAGTTCCCGGAAATTATTGACACGCATGACATCCAAATCAAGAAAGTTCGCGGACGCCTTTACGTCGCCTGCCACTGCACTCTGTCGGACGATCTGCCGCTCGCCCGCGTCCACGATATTCAGACTGAACTTGAAATCCATTTCAAGCAGGCCGCTCCGGAACTTTTCCGCGTATTGATTCATCCGGAACCAAGCACCGATAACCGGCGGTAACAATGAGCTCATGCTTCGCAGCGCCCCGTGGATTTGCGATAGAACCAAGAGTCATCTGTTCGTATGCGGCGTTCAGAAGTTGTGACTCAAAGGAGAGTAAACATGCTGGACACGTTACCAGCCCCCATCCTGCTTGACATCGCGATTTTCTTCACCGCGCTGGCTTGGGGCCTGGGGGCCTTTCTGGTGGACAAGAAGGTCTACGTTTTCGCTTCGCTCGCAATCGGTTGCTTCGTCTGCTTATTCGGGTACAGCGTCGAGAGCCTGGGCGCACCGCCATGGGCCGTGGTCGCCGCGCCAATTCCTTTGGACTTCTTGCTTTTGTGGTACGTTCTAAGAAAACTCCAGAAGATGCTCGTGGCCTATGTTGCAATCTGGGCAATCTACATTGTGTTCCATGTTCTGTTAAGCGCATTGCTCCATTACGACTCGCTGATTCCCGCATGGAGATTGCACTCGTGAATGTGGCGGAGAGTCTGGTATGAAAAGTCAGAAATAAGGAAGAGAGGCCCTCGTGACTGAAGCTCGTACAATTTGGAAGGAGAAGCAGCGGTTCGACGGCATCGCCAGCAGCGGCCATTCGATCGTTGTCGACGGCGATAAGGCTGCCGGTAACAGCCCAATGGAGTTAGTTCTCATCGGCCTCTGCGGCTGCACCAGCTATGATATCGTCTCAATTTTGCAAAAAAAGCGCGAGCCCTTTACCAGCCTCGAAGTTCGAGCTAAAGCCGAGCGCGCCGCCGAGCCGCCAACCGTCTACACGGAAGTCAAGCTGATCTACCGCGTTGGCGGTAAAGTATCGCGCAAGGCAGTCGAGGATGCAGTCCGCCTCTCAAAAGAAAAATATTGTTCAGTCTCTGCCATGCTGGCCAAGACCGCGAAAATCACCGCAGAGATCGAATACGTGGACGGGTAGGTCGGGTGGGATTTTTGCGTAATAGGAATTCCTGCGGTTGGAAACACGCCTGACGGACACGCCGATCGGGAAGGGCATGACTTCATTCGTGCCATCAGAAGACGGAATTGCTTGTGGCTTTAGCCTCTGAGGGACACAGTCGCTTGACCACTTCCTCCCCGCTGACTGATCATCGAAACAATCTCCGAGGCCGACCATTCCGAACGCAAACCGTCAAATCTCCCACCCGCATCCTCTGCGCGGCTACTTCTTCATCGGTTCCGCCGCATTCCTCTGGGGAGTGTCCGCCGTCCTCGGCCGCGCCGTATTTACCGGCAAGCTGCCGTTGGGTGGGTCTGCCTTCCGTCCCATCGATCCGCTTATTCTCTCGCAAACCAGAACCACATTCTCTCTGCTCGTCCTGCTTGCGCTGCTGGTTGGGTCCAAGGGGTGGCAGCGCATCAAATTGCCGGCTCGCGATCTCGCGTATTGCTTCATGCTCGGCGCGTTTGGAGTGGCGATCTCGAATTATTTTTATTACGTCGCCATTCAAAGAACGAATGTCGCCACCGCCATCATCGTGCAATACACCGCCCCGGTGTGGGTTCTGCTCTATGTAGTAGCTCGCGGCCAGCAAAAACTCTCATTGCAGAAAGTTGGTGCCGTGGCCCTGGCGGTTACCGGAATCGCGCTCGTCATCAATGTTTTCAGCCAAGGGTCCGCTCTTCGCCTTGATGCCTATGGCCTCGGAGCCGCGCTCCTGGCCTCGTTCTCCTTCGCCTTCTATAACGTCGCCGGCCATCGCATCTTGGTTTGCTACGACCGCTGGCGCGTGCTCGTCTGGACGCTCGCTGCGGCATCCGCCTGCTGGCTCGTCGTCAATCCGCCATGGAAAATCGCCGCCGCCCACTACGCGCCCATGCAGTGGCTGTTCCTTTTCGTTTTCTCCATGATCTCCGTGCTCGGAGCGTTCTCTCTCTACTTTCTCGGCCTGCAACATCTGGAACCCACCCGCGCCATCATCGCCAGCTGCCTCGAGCCGGTGTTCTCCATTCTTCTGGCCGCTTTATTGCTTGGCGAAGTGCTGCGTCCGATCCAGACTGTGGGAATTGTCTTCGTGCTCGGCGCCATTGTGATCGTGCAGCACCCGGGTGGCAACTCCGTCGAGGACTCTCTCGTGGTCGAGCCCATGGAGTAGAATTTTGGATCGGCAGCATTCGCACATCGCCATTTAGATCAGGCATCCAAAGCATCGGTGGTCTGCATCTCAGGCTAACATTCGCTAACTTTGCTTCCAGTTCAATTCGATTACTAGATTTTTCACCAGGAGGTCTAGAATCGTTGTGAAAAGAATTCGCTTAAGAACGCTCGCAGTATCTGCCTCGTGCCTTTTCATCCTTCCACTTCTGACCTTCGGTCAAACCCCTGACACAGCGTCATCTACGTCTCAAGGGCAGAACACAACGGCGCAGGATCAGACCGCCCCTCCGCCGCAGAACCAGCCCCAGTCCGATCCACAAACTCAGCCAACTGCCCCCCAGACCCAACTGCCGAATGCGCCTTCCAGCAGCCAGATAGAACCTTCCCTCGAAGACCTTGGTTTCTCCGCCTCTCAGGCCCAGGGCGATGTTCAGCGGCAGGCCTTGCTCGACAAACGCACTCACATGCTGAAGGTCCATCAGCGTCTGGGCTTGATTACAACCATCCCATTGATTGCCACCGTTGCTACATCCCTCAACGCCGGAGGCAAGAACACGAGTACAGCCTCCCGCGATCTGCACACGGCTCTCGGCGGACTGACCGGAGATTTGTATTTCATTACCGCTTACTACGCCATTCGCGCCCCCAGAGTGCCTGGAACCGAGACTCGCGGTCCTATCCGTTTCCACAAGGCCATGGCTTGGATCCATGGCCCCGGAATGATCCTGACGCCCATCCTGGGGATTATGGCTTTCGATCAAAAGAACAACGGCGAAAAAGTTCACGGCATAGCTTCAGCGCATGGACCGGTCGCCATTGTTACGGCCGGGGCCTATGCTGCCGCTCTCTTGTCAGTTTCCGTTAAGTTCTAATCGTTAAGATCGAGCCGCTTATGATGAAAAACCTCGTTGTCTGCCTGCTTCTAGCGCTTCCGACGCTCGCCGCCGCGGACGGAAGCCAGTGGATCCTGCAACAAAGCACTCTCACCTACCATGTGTCTCACCCCCTGCACCAAAGTGAAGGCGTGAGCCATGAGGCCCGCGGCAAGGGGATTTGCCACGCCGGACAGTGCGATTTTCTCATCGCCGTCCCGGTCAAATCATTTGATTCCGGCGACAGCAACCGCGATCTCCACATGATCCAGGTCACCCGCGGGGCGCAATTTCCCATGGTAACGGTCCGTACCAAGTTGCCAGAATCCGCTTCTACGTCTACGACCATCCAGGCCGATCTGGAAATCCAATTCGCCGGCCAGACCACCCAATACAAGCAGGTGCCCTTCCAACTTACGGCCCAAGGCAAGCAAATCCGCATTACCGGAACGATCCCCGCAACCCTCACCGATTTCAAAATCGACCCGCCGTCTCTTCTGACGATGCCTGTTAAAAACGAGATTCCCATCCGCATCGATATGACGTGGACTCCGCAGTGAAAGCCCATAAGCCGGGCACTGCCGTTCAGTGAACCGGGAAGGGCAGGGTTTGAACCCGTCCTCTTCGGAACACAGTCTCGCGAAATCAGACGGATTAAGCCAGGCAAAATCTGCTCAGTCACGGGCGAGAACTCCGCGTCGGGTTTGGTTCTCCCATACAGGAGCCGCTGTAGTCGCGGCGCAGAGGGTTCCGTAGCTGGAAAAGCGATGACAATTTAGCGACGAGGCTAAAGCCGAGCAAATACAACAATCCCTGACGTCTCAAGAAAACGAGGGTGTCGAGAGAGGAGTCTTTGGCAAGCCGGTTGCTTCCAGTGATCTGACGAGAAACTGCGTCGCAAACTTTTTCGGAGGATTTCATGAAGAAACAAGTTCAGTTCCTGTGCTTCCTTAGCGCGCTGGTTCTTTTCCTGAGCGTGGGCATTTCACTTAGCGCTCAAGACAGCACACAGCCAACCCAAACTCCAGATGCGCAATCGCAACCCTCTCAGACCTCGGCTCCGGAAGCGCAGCCCAGCCAGACGCCGGACGCCCAGTCCCAACCCGCGCCAGCGCCGCAGCCAGGTCAGACGCCGGATACGAACGGACAGGCAACTTCCGGTTCGCAGGCCCCATCGGCACAAGCCGCTAACACTCAGAGCTTCAGCGGTACGGTAGTGAAGTCTGGCGACAAGTATGTGTTGAAGGACGAAGCCAGCGGCAACACATATGACATTGACCACCAGGACGAAGTACAGAAATTCGATGGCAAGCGAGTGAAAGTGCGCGGCACTCTGGACTCCAGCGGCAAGATGATTCATTTGCAGTAGGCTAAACTTGAGACCGTACGAAGACGGTGAGGTTAACCGAAGTTCTTCAACGGTAAATCACGCAGGCTGAAGTGAAGGGCTGCGGCGCAAGCCGCAGCCTTTTCTGTGTTTATTTTCCGAAACTTTCTGCAAAGTAAATTCACATTTTCGGCCCGGATCTGATTGTCCGGGATATATGCCGATCACATCGAGCAACGAGAGGAGGCACCGATTTTAGAGCCCGGGCATGTGTTGCGGCTCTTGTGGTTACCCGATGGCCTGCCCCAACTGGCAGGGCTGGGGCGGCTATGCAATACTGACAACGATCCAGTGCTGGAAACGATCAGTGCCATGCTTTGCTCGAAGCCGGGATGGCGAAATTGGCAGACGCAGCGGACTTAAAATCCGCAGGTCCGAAAGGACTGTGGGGGTTCGATTCCCCCTCCCGGCACCAGCCAACTCACTAGCTCGGCAAGATTTCACGAAAGATAGCCAAGGCTGGGGTCAACATCGAAGTACTCTACAGCAATCATCATCACCAGTGAATCCTCGTCGTCGACGAAATTCCCAAGGGGCGCGTGGTAGCTGAGTCGTGGGGCGCGCGAACAGCATCCTCATCTCCAGACCTGTCATGAATGAGCGGCCAACCATACGGAGCAAGCATGAAACAGCACACTTATGAGGTTCGAGTGGATTGGACGGGCAACGATGGTGAAGGTACGAAGACTTACAAGGGATACCGCCGCGATCACACAATCACAGCCGAAGGCAAGCCCCAGATTCACGGCTCAAGTGACCCAAGCTTTCGTGGCGACCGATCCCGTTACAACCCGGAAGAGCTCTTGGTCGCCAGTCTATCCTCCTGCCACATGCTCTGGTATCTGCATCTGTGCTCGGTGAACCATATCACCGTCCTCGACTACCGCGACGCGGCCACTGGTGTGCTGGAGGAACTTGAGAATGGTTCAGGAGAGTTCGTCCGAGTAGCGCTGAGACCGACAGTGACGGTATCCGCTGGTGACGATCTAGCCAGAGCGCTCGCTCTTCAAAGCGATGCCCATCGCCTCTGTTTCATTGCGAGGTCGGTAAAATTCCCTGTCGATATCGCTCCGGAGATCAAAGAAGCAACAGGGCCACCTCCCGGGTAATCGGCCATCCTGAAGCAGTCCGGTCCGGACATCTCGAGAGTGCTAGCAATCAAAGTAATGAAATAGCAGCTCACAGCCTGACGTGCGTGCTTTTGCGGCAAGCCACGGTAGCGGCTTTTGGACTTGGACTTCTTTCTTGATACTATTCATCCCTCCATGAGCCCAGCAGCAATCTCGGTAGAGGGTCTTAAGAAGTCTTACGGCGAAGTGCACGCGGTCAAGGGGATTGATTTTGAGATCCAACCGGGAGAAGTATTTGGTTTGCTCGGACCGAACGGCGCGGGCAAGACCACCACAGTTGAGATTCTGGAAGGTTTGAGGCCTCGCACGGGGGGACAGGTTACAGTTCTCGGGTTCGATCCTGACCGGCAGCGGCAGCAACTCAAGGATCGCATTGGGGTGTGCCTGCAGGCGACGAACCTACCGGAGAGAATTCGGGTGCGCGAAGCCATGCAGGTGTTTGCGTCTTTCTATTCCCGCAATGTTGACCTGAACAAGCTGCTGGCGCGCCTGCAGCTTGAAGAAAAGAGGGACGCGTTCTACGTCACGCTTTCCGGCGGGCAGAAGCAGCGGTTGGCGTTGGCGCTGGCTTTGATCAACGACCCGCAATTGATATTTCTGGACGAGCCCACCACCGGACTTGATCCGCAGGTTCGGGTAGAAATTCATTCCCTGCTGGAGGAGCTCAAACGGGAACACCGCACCATTCTGATGACCACGCACTATATCGAGGAAGCGGAGCGGCTGTGCGACCGGGTTGCGATTGTTGACGAAGGACGCATCATCGCGCTGGACACACCGGCCCGGCTGCAACAGCAGAGCAAGAATGCGTCCAGTATTGTAGTGACCTGCGCCACTGCGTTTCCGGAGAGCCGTCCAGCCTGGGTTGACGCTACGCAATCCCCACTCGACCCGGGCGGGCATACGTTGACGGTGAACTCGCGGCGTCCCGCGGCGACGCTTGTGGATTTGGTGAAATGGATCGACCAGAAGGGGATGGAGTTGACCGATGTGAGTCTTAAGCAGCCCAGCCTGGAAGACGTGTTTATCGAACTCACCGGCAAGAAACTGCGCGAATGAAACCTTACCGAGCATTGATCGCGATCGATCTGAAGCTGGCTCTGCGCAACCGGTCTGTAATTTTCTTCAACTACCTGTTTCCGCTGGCTTTCTTTTTTATCTTTGGGCAAGCGATGCACGGCGAGCGCGGCGCGGCCATGACGATTGTGATATCGATGGTCCTGATCATCGGTATTCTCGGCAATGGGCTGATGGGCGCGGGCATACGGGCCGTGCAGGAACGCGAAGCGAACATTCTGCGCCGTTACAAGGTAACCCCGATCTCGCCGGCGCCGCTGCTGGTTGCTTCGGTCGTGACCGGCCGGATTCTGTATATGCCGAATGTGCTGCTGATCTTCACCCTGGCACATGTTTTGTACGGCATGCCATGGCCGAAGTCGATGGCTTCGATTCTGATCTTCATCACTGTTGCGATCGTCGGATTTCGCGCGGTCGGTTTGATCATCGCTTCCGTCGTCAATTCGATGCAGGAAAGCCAGTTGGTCGTGCAGTTGATCTACCTTCCTATGCTGTTTTTGAGCGGAGCCACGTTTCCGCTCGCCATGTTTCCATTGTGGCTGCTGACCGTGACCGAGTTTTTGCCGGCGACCTATATGGTGACCGGCATACAAGGCATGCTGCTGCGGAATGAGGGCATCGCGGCGAATATTCAGCCGGCTCTGGCTCTTGTGCTCACTGGCTTCGTAGGACTGTTTATTTCTTACAAGCTGTTCCGCTGGGAGAAGGAGGAGAAGATTCGCGGGTCGGCGAAGTTGTGGCTGGGGGCGGTGCTGACTCCTTTCTTATTGCTCGGCTTTTGGCAAATACACGCTCGCACCGGCATCGCCAAGACTAAGATTCTCAACCGCCAACTCGCCCGTGGCGATACCTTCCTGATTCGAGGAGCGCGCATCATTGTGGGTGATGGCAAGGTGATTGAGAGCGGATCGGTGCTGGTGCGGGGCGGCAAGATTGCGGAAATCTACGAAGGCGAGGGCCCTGATCCGAAAACACTGAAGGCCGAAACCGTGGAGGCTGCAGGGAAAACAGTTCTTCCCGGCCTGATTGACGTGCATGTTCATCTTGGCGGTCCGGGTGGTTTCTATCGGGACACGAGCAAGTACGATCCGGAGAAGGGCATGCAGCGCGCCCTGGCGGCTTACCTTTACAGCGGCGTGACCACCGTGCGAAGCGTTGGAGATGTACTTGGCAGCATCCTTAAGGTGCGCTCGACGGTGAGCAGCGGCGAGATCCTGGGCTCGGACCTGTTGACCTGCGGTCCGTTGTTTACCGCTGCGGGTGGACACGGGACAGAATATTTCAAACACCTTCCCGCTGGCGCGCGCGCGAATCTGGAAAAGCAATTCACGCGCATCCCGGCTTCTGCTGACGAGGCGCGACAGCAAGTTGAAGAATTGAAAAAGCAGGGCCTGGATTGCATCAAAGTCATTCTTGAAGCAGGCGCTGGAAGCCGAATCTTCAACCGCCTCGACACCGGATTATTTGACGCGATTGCCCAGCAGGCGCACACAGAATCCTTGCCGCTGGCGGTTCATACCGGAGATGCTCGGGACGTTGCGGACGCCGTGCGCGCGCGAGCCGACTCCGTTGAGCACGGTTCCTTCCGCGAACGAATTCCTGACGCGCTATTTGAGCGGATGGCGAAGCAGGGAATTTTCTACGATCCGACTTTGAGTGTCGTGGAAGCTCTCAAAGATTTTGGGGCCGGGAAGACAGATTTGCTCAAGCGGTCTTCCGTGCAACAGGTGGGTCCGCCGGAACTGTTGCGCGGTACCGAGGAGGCTATGGGCTCGCCGGATACGGAAGCGATGCGAAAGTCGCTGGAGCAGTATCCCTTAGACATGGCGATTGCAATAGACAACTTAAAGCGCGCGCATGCGCACGGAGTATTGCTGGTAACCGGGAGCGACGCGGGAAATGTCCTTGTGATCCACGGACCCACCGTGCAACATGAAATGCAACTCTGGGTGCAGGCTGGCATTCCGCCCGCGGTCGCTTTGCAGGCGGCAACGCTGAATGCGGCTCAGCTGCTTCGGGCGGACAAGAGAATTGGCTCCATTCATTCCGGCAACGACGCCGATCTGTTGCTAGTTGACGGAAATCCGATTGAGGATATAAGTGCTACCGAGCGCATCTCGCTGGTTGTTTTTAAAGGCGAGCGGATCGATCGCAGCGAACTGCTCAATCAGCATTGAGGAAAAGGGGTGGGGGAACAAACAAAAGGCCGCCTTCGAGGGCGGCCTTTGCTTCAATGTTGTTCTCTTGCGCTGACGACCGAATCAGCTACTCGGGGGCAATCACGCCGAAGTAGCCATCGGCGTCGTTGGGCCCGGCGGTGAAGAAGAGCTCGTTCCTGGGGCCATTGAATGATGAGCCGCCGCCGAACTCGATGCCCCAGAGTCCGTTGATGGTGAGCGGCTTGCCAAGCGTGTTCATCATCGTGCCGACGAATTGACCGGTGAGGAGATTATAGGCGTTGACATTACCGGCGCTGGCATTGTTGGAGATCAGCAAAGTATCGCTGAGAGCTCCGAAACTTGCCGGCGCGACGGCGAAGCCCCAGGGTTGGTTCAGCGGTAGGCCCTTGGCAAAGTGTTTCAAGAAAGTACCGTCTTCGGCGAAGACGTCAATGTAACCACCCGCTCCGCCCGACGTACTGGCAAACGAGACCAGGACCTTTCCGCCTATATCCCGAATTCCGAAGGGTGCGAAGCCGGCCGGAATGCTGGGATCGGTGAAGGACTTCACCAGGCTAAAATTTGCGTCGTAAATATCCACTTTGTTGTTGGCGGAGTCGGCAGCGAACAGGAAATTTCCAGAGATTTTGTTGGTAATGGCCAATCCTGTGTACACCGAGCCGGGACTGCTTACCCCGATCAATGCCGCGCTTGGGTTAAACGCCGACCAACCGCTGATCGTTCCGTCCAGAGTGGCGAACAGGAATACCGACGTCCAGTTCCGGATCTTGAATTCCTGGGAACCGTTATAGACGATGCCGGTCGGTGTGCCTTGCCCGGCGCCGCTGGCCGAAGGAACGATTACCTGCAGGCTTTGCGGGTTTCCCATGCCGTCGTACAGAGTGGACCAGCCGTCGGCCTCGTCGCTGATCCAGAAAGGCCCGGTGGGGCTGTAGGCCAGACCCCAGGCATTCCTGAGCAGGCCATCTGTGTGCTTTGCTTTGCCGGACAGATCTGAATCAAGAGCGACAGCTCGGTACTGTGCCCGAGCCGGGCCGGAAGCCAACACCAGCGCCAGCCCGAGGAGTGAGGTGAGAACGCGAGTGCGACCGAGTAGACACGGCATGCGATTTCTCCTTAAATTATTTGCGAACGGGTTGGGGTTATGCTCAACAGCTTCGTAGAGATCATGAACATCGTGCCCGCAGAATCGTGGCAATACTAGGGCGCAGGGAACTGGGGTTTGTCAGGAATTTGTCATTGTTTTGTCATAGGTTTGTACAATTCCAGTCGGTCGACAGGCTTTGGAGTAGGACGCGGCCACAAATAGAGATGGCGTTCCGGTTGAGCCGGAACGCCATCTTAATCTACGGATTGGCTTAGAACTACGGTCGCGACCGGGGCACTGCCCGGTGTTGCGACTTGTTTGTATTTCTACGCTCCCACGCTGGCGGTTCTTGCCAGAGGCGCGGTGTGTAGAGCTTCTTCTGCCGTCCGGCCGAAGTACAAGCGGTATGAACGGTAGACGCCAAGCATCACGGGAAAGACCACCAAAGCTGCCTGCCAGCCAAAATGATGGCTGACCAGGTTCACCATAGAGGTCATTCCTGCGCTGAGAATGTAGTAGGGGAATGAGAGTTGCACGATGCCAAGCCAGATGCGACGCATGGCCGCGCCCTCTGCCAGCTTGATGATACCGGCCACCGGCGCCGTCTGCCCCAGGAAGAAAGCAGCGGTTGCGGAAGCTAGCATCAGCGGTTCCGATGCCCAGGCCGTCTTTCCCAACCAACCGGCGTTCCAGATTAAGCTTGCCATGCTGGTTGCGAACGCCATCATGCTGATGTTGAACAGCATCTGGGCCGGCTTGAACTTTGCTTCCAGTCTCGGCCAGCACTGCACTACCGTCGATATGCTTGCAATCACGATAGCTTCCAGAGCGCTCAGATTGACTACCGCCATCAGGAGGAAGGGCAGGTTAACTGACATGTTTCCGTCAATGCCCGGCAGCTTGATCTTCATCCGCGACGTTGCCGCCGCCAGTGCC
>Ga0307478_10002028_pt1 | contig 16625 bp, 12 predicted proteins | sample atmos_gasesECM4C_2_FD_203713 | JGI IMG/M metagenome (GOLD analysis project Ga0307478, IMG submission 203713) | Hardwood forest soil microbial communities from Morgan-Monroe State Forest, Indiana, United States - atmos_gasesECM4C_05 | ecosystem: Environmental > Terrestrial > Soil > Temperate...
TTAAACGGGCATGGAGACGCGGAGATTGCCTTACTCGCATCACATACTGCTTTTTCGTCTATTGCGGCTTAAGTATCTTGGCGATAATTGGCTTGGCAATATGGGCAAGCTGGATGGACTATGTTGCTCGTTAGGCGCGGGGAGGGTACCATGAGTCGTAAGGAATTGCAAAAGCTAAAAGAAGCGGCTGCGAAGATCGCCCGCGAGAACGACACCCCTGCAAAGGCAAGGGAAATCCTCATCAAGATAGGGTACTTGAACCGAGATGGAGAAGTTGCTGACGAATACTTTGAGGAATATCTCAGCCAATAGAGTCGAGCCGCACGAATCCAAAGCGTCCTGATGGCTCAGCGTCCGAATGACAGTGGGATCTGTGAATACAAACTTCGGGCCAGTCGCATGTACTTAATTGCTTTTCGGGAAGGATATTCGCTTCATAAATCTCATCTAGTCTCCTAGCTGCTAAGTCGATGAGTTTCTTTCTCACATCCCTTTCCGGTACGGGCACATCGACGGTGAAAGCTACATCACCAAGAACCCCATCCTTAAACATTCCAGCTAACCATTCGCTCGTGCTAATATCATTGAAATCCTCGCGCCAAACCTCTATCCAACTCGATTTAAATGGGGTGCTTGGATCAATCTTTTTGCGAAATCGTAACTGCTTCGAAACCGGGTGCCGTAGCCCATGGCTCCAGAATCCGTGTCTCTTGCCATTCTTCATCTGTCCTAAAATGATTGTTACTTGTTGCATCGGGAGGCCATAAATAGCAACCTCCCCAAGAGAAAACCAACTGCGGGCAAAGGAGTAATGCTTATTGTCTGACCAGTTCGAGGTAAGTGCGATCCTGCGCAGTTTGGTACCGTCAGGCGATAGATAAGCGCCGCTGTGCCACGTTTGACCGTTAGGTAGACCGACAGGCTCAGGAAGCAACCACGGAGCCTCTGAGGGCTTACGGACGGCGTGGGAAACGATGTCGGCGATGGCGCAATGATGAACGACTTGGCTGTAAATATCATGCTGGTTACTGACTATCTCTCTACCGGCAGAGATGTCCATAATCCTCTCGCCTGCCGCTTCACCTATGTCCTTGCGTGTGGTCGTGACCCCTTCTTTAAGTCCCGCTTGGAGAAGTTCTTCTAAGTCTATTTTTATACGTTCCCAGTCCCTTGACCAGATGCCAGCCCGGTTGCAGGGTTCGTAAACCGAGAGAAGCTGAGGCGAGTTCATCTTGTAATTCTATTCTTCTTCGCCTTCGCCATCTTCACTTTGTTCGCGGGCATCTAAAATAGCTTGTACCACTTCCGATGCTTCGTAAGGAATAACGTGACCGTCCATATATCCTTCGCCCGTGACGTAGAGGACACAGGATTTATCGTCTATTTTCTTGACGATCTTAACCTCCCATGGGTCTACCCAAAAACCTTCTACGAGTTCGATCATTGAGCCAGTCCTGCTTTCTGAAACTTTTTCTGTAGCTCATCGGCCCTCTGCTTTACTTCGTCGAGGGTTGAAACAGTTCCCTTTCCGCCAGATCGTAAGCGGTCAGGATCATCTTTCTCTCCTGTGGGTCGATCCATGTTGGCACGGCTCTCTTCGCCCCGGAAAATATCGGGCGTAGATTCTGGTCTCCCACGGCTTTCCCGATAGATTTGAAGCGCTCTATTAAAGTCTGGGCGTATTTGGGTGCTGTCTCTTGGATCGGCATATTTATCTCTCAATTCCGTGAGCGCCTTGATTTCCATGCTGCCCACTGCGCGTGATACGTTCTTTTCCCCGGTAGTAAATGACTCGCTATGTCCAGATACTTCGTCATGGACAAGCTCATGCTTAATTGTATGCCACATCAGGCTTGCATACTCAAATGGAGAGCTATCCTGATGACTGTCAAAAGGATTGATGAATACTGTAGCGTGATCGGGGTCCTCTGGGTTGGTGATGTGAACGCCATGGATGGCGTCTGAAAATACAATGCCGATACGCTTTGTCTTCTCCCCCATCTGGCCGAGAGCGTAATTGTTTTCAGCGGCCTTGACCAGCAGGTTTCTTGCCTCAGCAGCAAGATCCATAATGGAGTTTGAGATTTCCTTGAGCGCAGGGTTCTCCATAAGCTCTTTTAACTCTTCCGGCTTCAACCGCCCTCCAGAGTCAAATACGGGAATATACCCGTCAAGCATTGGGAATTTCCAGTACATTTCCGAAATCTGTTTCTTGTGTGCATCGATCAAGGCTTTAGTGACTTTCTCTTTAACTAACTCATCAATTGCCTTGTCAATGTCTCCACGTAATGCTTCTCTATTTGCCATGAACGGATAATCTGGGTGCCCCTCAGGAACCGTAGCTCTCACGTCTACGGCTAAACGTGTCGGGATGCCGCGAATTCCTTCCGGCATGTTCGCATGTCTAGTGAACTGGAAAATTCCGTTGTTATGTACTTCGGTAGATAGTCCTCCATATTTTCCTGATGGGGCTTCGTTTTTGTCATGGCTCGTATAGAGATCGAGTTTCGCTCCCGGAATATCCAGTGTGGCAATGGGAACGTTCTGCATCGGCTTTGGACCTATGCCCGACAAGTCTTTGCCGTTATAAAAAGCGTTGAGTTTCCCCGGTGGGCGAAGCGATAGCCTTGTAGAGCCGAGAAAGGACCGTGCGCCATATAGATTAGCCTCTTTGGGAAGGATAGATAGAACAGTCGTTCCAGTCTTCGCGCTTCCGGGAGGAAGGACTTCTGATTTAATATCTACGCCCTCACCTAACAAGTCCTGAGGTGTTGCGCTAAACGAGTGGCGCATCAACTTGCCATCTTCATTGACAACGGTGCTTACCTCTAACCTATCGCTCATCATCAGTGGTGCAGCCTTGGCTAGTCCAAATCCTCCCGAAGCTTCCGCTTGTTCCCTCTTTCCACTCGAACCAAGATCGGTGAATACCGTTTCGAGTTCGTTCTTTGTCATTCCCTTTCCGCTATCGGTAATGCGGATAGCCGTATCTCCGCTTGTATTTCTTGGGTAGAGTTTATCCAAGCGATTTTGCGCGTCATACTCATAACGCCATGTCTTGATCCGCCTCTGTCCCGGTGGGGCATTTTCATCCATCACATAACTTCCGTCTGGATTCTTGATCGCATAGAAGCCCAGATTTCCGGGAGATCCAACAACCTCCCCGCTAGGCTTCATGGGATAGGATTTATCAAACAATTCAACTTTTACGTTATTGTCTCCCGTTATACCGCGCACTACATCCATAGCATTCTGGACGAGTTCCTTTGTAATGACCTGTGCGGAGTTTTCCTTGTATAAACTCGAACCAAGAATCTTTCCTAGCGCCGCAGGATCGGCTCCCAGCTTCAATTTTCCTTCGGCGGTACGGGCCATCTCGATGCCAGACGGATTCTTCAGCGCTTCAGCTTTGGCCTTTACTTCGGCAATGGACGGAGCTACAGTTCCCGCTTTCAACCTGTCTAGCATCGCCTGTGCTGATCTCTGTTTGTCGCGGACGTTCATGACGTTCCGCACATCCTCTTCGTACTCCGGGGAGTTGCCAACAACCGCTTTGTTGCCGTGCTTGGCGAGCTTCGCTTCGGCGTCGGCAAGGTCTCTATCAAACTCCGCTTTCTTCGCTTGGATGTCGGCAATCTGACGCGCTTGGGAACGGCGCTCCGGGGTGTGACCGTAGGAGAATGGTTCTGGCGTAACTGGCACGCTCCCTTCCTCACTCCCTAGTTTTGTCCTCACGCCCTCAGGTAATCCTGTGTATGCGTGTGACCCTGCTAATCCAGCGATTCCAGCCCCTAGTAAAGCCTGTGTCACGTACTTCATGGCTTCTTCGTTGTTCCCCGCGTCAAAGGCAGTTTTTGCGGCCTTCGCGTCTCTAAAGCTGCCTCTCATGGCTTGTGTTGCAAAGATGCCAGAGAGTATCTTCGACTCCGGAGCGCCTAGCATCAGAGCCATGTTCGCTGGAGTCTGCATCCCCTTTGTAAATTCGTTGGCCCCTTGCAAAGTTCCTAAGACCGCAGGAGTATTCCCTTTTTCGAGTGCCGCTTCTACTTTAGGGTGTGCTGCGCTGAATTGCGCTTGGCTCTTGGCCGTTAGTGCTTGGCCCTGAGGCGTTTCTTCTAAATCCTTGTCCGATACCAGAGGCTTGTTCGCCCAATCAGGCAATGAGGGAATTGCTGATGAAAGAGGCTGCGCAGGCTTCAGTTGCCGTGCTTTTTCGCTCTCTTCCGTTGTCTTCGTTTTCTTTGCGCGGAAAGATTTGATGAGCCTCTTTACGTGCTCATCCTCAAGGTCGCCGGGGAAGGCGATTACTCCAACATCAGGAACATGAACTATCTTCTGGGAGTCGGCCATTATTGCACCGCATTGATGCTGTCCGTCGCGGGGTCATAGGTGTGCGTCACGCCGGGAGGCACGGAAGGATTTGCTTGTAGCTTCTGAGCCTCTGCCTTCACCCGATCCAGATTCTTCTTTGTTCCCCCTGTTTCGTTGATGGCTCCTGTGACGACGTAAGGCAACTTGCTGACGATGGCTCTGGCTACTTTCAACATCTGTACAGCGGTTGCAGGATGAGTCATGGCGGAAGCCAGTGTACTGAGAGTGGCCCACTCTCCAGCTAGGGATAGTCCGGCACTGCCGAAGTGACCGCTTGCTGCTTCTCCTCCGGGAATAGCCAAAAGCATCGCGTTCTTCAAAATGGCGAAGTTCTGCAATGCCGCTCCCGCTCCTCCCTGTAAGCCGACAGGACCATTGATTCTTTCCATGATCCCGGTAAGCTCTTTGATGTTCTTCCAGTTCGGCCCAAAGATAATCTGTCCGCGTTCGTCGCCGATTGACCCCATCGCCTCAGCGAATTTTCTCTCATTAAACGCTTTGCTGATGTTGTTCGTGGCCTGCCGCATCGTGTCCAAAATAATCTGTTTCTGGACAGGCTGATGGAGTGGCTTAGGCAGGATCTTGAATAAGTCTCTTGTCTCCTCGTTTCCTATGCTTTTGCCCTTGATGAGTGTCGCGATTGCCTCAGGCTTTTTGGTGTCCACAACTTTTTTAACCAACTGCTGTTCGAACATCTTGTGTTCGTTGGCGGTGAACGCATCAGCCGCTCTCACATCGGCTTCCAAGCCCGGAATCTTACTCTTCTTGACGGCATCCATGATCGAGTCGTCAAACAAACCCGCCATCTTCTTAGCGAGTCCCGCCTGTTTCCCTGCTAGCGCCTGATCCAACTCCCGAACCTTGGCTAAAGTATCGGAACGTGCTGCCCGCATTGCGCTGTATGTCATATTGTTGGGTGCGTCGATAAGAGTCTGGAGCATCTCTCGGCTCTGTCCAAGAATGTTTGGGTGGAGAACCTTTTCAAGTTGATCGAGTTTCTTTAGTTCCTCTTGTGCAAACTTCTTTAGGGGCACAGTTGACGGCATCACGTCATCGACGATTTGGTCTTGCAATGTTGTGACGTTCGTCATAATCGGCTTACCGTTGGCATCCAGAAGTCCAGACGCTACTTTCCTTGTCACAGGAACCTTGATTGTCCGCTCATTGACCTGTTTTCCAATATCGTCGTACATCTGGCTTTGGAGAACACGGAATTGTTTTACGTGTCCTTCGATCCCATCTTGAACTCTTTGTCCTAGTTGCTCAGGAGTTCCTTTGAAGTTGGAGATTTGGTCTGCAATCTTATCGACCGCAGCTTTTGTCTGAGCATTCTGCGCTTCGCGAAATCTGTCCATCTTCCCGCTTGTGAGAACAGAACCCTTAAGAAACTTTTCCGCATAACTCGGAGCCTTGCCCGCAGCTTCTGACGGAAGTAATTTGACGCCAGCCTTTGCGCTCTCCTCAGCCGTCTTACCAAAATAGTTAAGTGCGGGAGATAAAATCTTTCCTCCTGCACGGCCTGTCAATTCACTTGTTCCTTGAATTGCGGCTTGTTTGCCAATCTCTTTCGCTGATTCCTTGGGCGTCATTTTGGGCTGATTAGGGAAGATGGCCTCTGTTCCCGCTTCCCGCACCACTTCTCCCAGACCGCCACCCGCCGCCGCTCCCGCAGCTCCCGTCACAATCGCTCCGGGACCCGTCTCCAAGCCCGCTCCGCCGCCCGCTATGCCTCCCAGTACCCCTCCAGCCGTAGGAAGCAAGTCAAGGCCCTTCTGCATGAGTGTATTGGCCTTCTCCTTGACCCATGGGAGAGTACCCGGCTTCGGTTGGGCTGCGAGTGTTCCATGGGGCAATTGCGATGCATCAGGCGGTTCCGCGATATCCGCGAACGGATCATTGGCGGCGCTAGGATTGGCATTATTCGGCTCAGCAATATCCGCAAATGGATCGACGACTGGTGCTTTTTTCGGTGTCGGCATTAGGGCACCGCCACGTATTTTCCACTCGCCTCTATCGCCTGCTTGACTTGATCGTCAGTCAAGTTTTTATATTGCGGCTTGAGTTTCGCCTTGGCGATAGACACCTTTTGTTTTCCGTCGCCCTGCGTTCCACTAGGGGTCGCAGAAGTGGTCGGAAAGTTTGGTTGGCCCTGTTTTGCTTTTTGGAATTGGCCTTTCAGAGCATCCATTTTGCCTTGCATCAGACGCAGATCATAATCGATACCACCATATAACTGATCGGGAGACTGCGAACTATTAATCGTTCCCGAAATGTTCGCAATTTCCTCATCCGTCGCTCCTGTACCCTTGAAGGTCTTCGACAATTCGCCTGCCACAGCGTTCCGTACCGTGTCAAAGTTATTAGGCGCAGGATTTCCAGTCGCTGAAGCCCATGCATTGGCATACTTATTAAACAGTTGGACGTTGCCATTATTCAGCGCATCGGTTGCATCTTTGAGGAGGTTCAAGTGCTCGATAGCCGTATTGAAGTAGTTGATCGTCGTAGCAGCGGGGCCAGAAGTAAATGCTCTTGTAATCGCAGCGTCCGTCTTAAACGCGATATTGGCAGGAGATCCGATTGGAGCCTTAGCTGCGTCCTTATAGCGCATTGGATGGAGATTTTTATTAGGATCGTTTAGGTCATAAACCCACGTATACCGATCATCAGAGAATGCAGCAGCACGTGCTACGCCGGGTTCAACCTTGGTCTTTTGCACCCACATATCGTAAGCAGCTTTGTACGCCAATTCGTCTGGCGTAAGCGGCTGATGCTGCGATGCCTTTTGAAGGATAGCAATGTATCTATCGTCTCGATTCGGCGGCTTCGCGGCGACTGCTGCATTCCTTCCCAAGCCAGCTTGCTCCGCCTTGTATTGAATGAACGACCCCTTATAGCCATTTTTTACTGCTTCGTCGTATTCTCCACGCTCTTTATCAACCTCCGTTGTCTTAGTGTCAGGGATGAAGGTTGCAAGCATCTCCTGCGGAACAGCTTCTCCGTTTTGTAGTCTGTACTGGTGAGTATTTTTGTCGAAGAGCAAAGTTACCGGCTGACCGTTCATCTTTCCAGCGATATTCGTCCAGTTGCCACGAAGATTAGTACCATACGTCTTCTGTATTAAATCACTCAAAAATCCTTGTTTCTGCTCCTCGCTCGCATCAGGATTAAGCGTCTGGAAGTTCTTCGCTGCGGCTTGAATTGAAGCCAAATCGGCCTTAGCTTTTCCAGCCGCCTCTTCGGAAGGAGACAGCGGCGCTCCAGCTACTTGCTGCTCTGCTTGTGTGGTTGCAGTCTTGTCTTTCTGTGCGGCCTGCGCGTCGGCCTTGTCCTTGCGCCTCTGAGGTAACGTTTCGCCGTTGACTCGGATTCCTAAGTGGTCAGTGAGTAAATGGCCGAAACGTGAAATTGCCGATGGGTTGCGATTAGGATGGTAAATATCGACAAGCCCTGAATTAACTTGCTTGAGCGCATCAAAGGCTTGCTTATATTCGGGTGAGTCTTTGTCCAGATCCGATATTTTGGAGACAAGTGCCGACCTCTGGCCGATAAGGTCCTGAATCTTGCCTTGCAACTCTTCGTCAGACAGAGCTTGCTTGTGAGCAGACCTCTGCTGCGCATATCCAGCGCCAAGATTCCATCCCGCGTTCCATGCATCACCGCTCGCCATTACTTACTCCTAGCCCAACCCAAGTGCAGCCATTCCACCGGCACCAGCCCCAGTGCCAGCCGCCGCTCCTCCAGCCGCACCAAGGCCAAAGGACTCTGCGGCTGCTACGCCACCAGTGATGCCACGCCCCAGTATAGAATTTTGCCAGTTGGCCATCTGTTCTTGGCTTGCCTGCTGCTGCATTCCATAAGAACTAAGCCCAGTGCTCACCATGTTTGTTCCGAGGCTTGCAAGGCTGCTTGCGGAGCTATTGGTCAGATTCCCAATGAGGTTTGTGATATCCGAATGGACCTTATCAGCGCTTGAAGCGTTGGCTGCGGCTGTGCCCCCACTACGACCTCCGGTCATCGCTCTGGTCTTCTGGTCCTGTTGTGTAGCTACTTTGTCAGCAGAAATTTCGGGGGCCAAAGCTTGGTTGATTTTGGAACTATTGCCGGACAAAATGGAGGTCCAGAAGTTTCCAGCCGTATTTTCGTAAGACGACCCAGTGTTGGTCTGATTAGAACCTATCTGGCCAAAGGTGGGTATTAATTTATTAAGCGTCGGGTTGCTTCCACCAAAGATGCTTCCAAAGAACGAGATAGCACACCTCCAAGGAAAAGCAACACACCGCTTTTACCTCGATCATGGCCGCTCCCGGACGGTCGCAATCAACATCCATATTCTACCCCAAAGCCACTCAAAAGCAATAGGATTACGTTGCCGGTACCTGCGCCGTGAGCACGCCGTTCGTGAAAGTTTGGCTCCCCTGTGTTCCTGTAGGCGTCAGTTGTGCTGTCGTAATCGTTACGCTGAGTCCTGTCGGGCCATTGGAAGCCGCCGTAACCAATCCCTCTGCGTCCACAGTAAGGCTTGCCAGCGTGTAACTCCCCGCCGTCACTCCCGATGCGGGCATCTGGGTTGATGGGTTGATTTGTCCTGAGAGGTCACTGAAGGCCGGTTGCGCAGTGCTGAATGCACCAGTGACATTGTTGTATCCTGTCACGAACTGATGAGCAATAACGGCTAAATCTTCTGGCGATACAGGTAAAATGATGCCCGTAAAGTTTGCCCCGTCATAGATAATGAGCGCCGCTTCTCCCTGCGAGATGGGCATATTTGCCGCCGCGAGATTGTTTGGATAGGAGATCGTACCGTCTGCTGGCGTGGCCGTGACCAGTCCAACGCCCTCATTGATCAAATAGCAGAAGAACGGTAATACAATTCCGCCGCCAGATCCAAGCGTACTCAAGGTCACTGCCACGGGAGATGCGTCCGAAAACAGGATGAAGGACCCATAGTCAGAAGGCATAGTCGAATAGGAAGTGACGCCAACCTGATTATTGACTAGTCCTATCGTCGATCCAGAAACAATGACAGTTTCGCTACTTGTTGTCGTGTTGGTTGAGGCTGCGGTAGCAGAGTTGATCGCCGTCTTGTTTGTGTCGATTTGGCCTTTCAGGAGTGGGATGGCGGTCTGAAGGTCAGTAACCGCATTCCAAACAGTGCGAATAATTCTCTGATGTTCAGGCGGTAATCCCGCCATTTGGCTTTCAAAGGGCGTCCTGAAACTTGACGGATTTAGTGGAGGCGTGCTCATTTCTGTTTCGCCTGCCACTCAGTGCAACGGGCACAAAGGCCATTGGGTGGTGGCTGATGCTGAGGTACACCACACCTTTTACACCTACGCGCTGTGATATTAAGTTTTGGCATTTTTTATACCTCCGCCGCTGGCGAACTTGGCCCCGCAAAAGGCCGCATCTTCCGGTATTCGGCTGATGATCCCCAAGCGCGACACCAAACTTCCAACCCTTCGATGAAAAGCCTCATAGGGGCAGCACATGACGCTGAAAACCCTATGAGTTTCCATTTATTATAGGTTGGAGTCAACAACAATTTAGCCTGCGTTCCTGACGATGATGGAATCGTGATTGGTTGAGGCGCGATACTGTTGTTTCCACTTTCAACCGAAAATGTCAAAGTAATCGGAGCGCTTGAGATATATTCCAGATTCATCAAGCGAAGGTGTTGGAATCCCTGCCCTCCTAAAGCTGTCAATTCCGTCTGCCACAACTGTGTTGTCTCCGGGAATGGCTGGAATACTAACTCTGTTCTCCATACCTGCCAAGGAACTCCATCAGTGGTGGTCAAACGTACAGAATGAGCGATGAATGGAGCGACGCACGAAAACGCTTTGACGCTCTGCCCGTTAAAAGCGATGCCCGTTCCTACTTCATTCAAAGCATGAAATGCCAGAGTATCAGAGTCTTGTAGTTGGAAAACCTTTGTAGCGTTGAATGAGTTTGCTTCGATGACAATTCCCTGAACGAACCCCGTTCCACCTCCGCATTCAATCCAGTCTGTCCACCTATTGTTGGTTGTCTCCGGTTCTAAAATTAATGTTGGCTGCCATGTATAAAGAATCGTCCCTTGGGAGATAGGCCAGCTAAAGGATGTTTCGAAGTCTCGTGAATAAACGCCCGCTCCAGAATTGAAGTCGAGCACGCTTTCTGTCCGACCCTGAGTTGTGCTGCTACTGACGACAATATTGGCGTCCGCTACCTGACTTGTGTAGAGGGCGGTGTAAACTTTCGCGGTTAGGCTAGTCCCAATAAGTGCCACTAGGTCACATCCTATGGATTCGTACTTTCGATGTAAAGGTCACCCCACTGAGCAATAGCTCTCGTGTCTCCCTTATCCCACGCAGGCGTTAGAAGCACCGCTGTAGCCGCTTCTGTCCCCGCACTACTCAATAGCCTAACTGTACCATCTGAGCACCCTACAAGAGTTCCTTGTGTGCTCTGGCCCTCATCTGCGGCATGGATGGTTGCTGGAGGAGTATATAGATCAGGAACCCAACCTTTGGCCTGATAGTCGTAGACCATCGTGTGCATCACGCCGTCTGTTCCTTGGTATTCATAGTACATGTAGTCTTTGTCCCCAGAGAAACGTTGCAACTGTGGGTAATTGTCATCTGGCGGGTAGATGGTATAGCCGCCAATCGTTACTGGCTGAGGAGCAGATGATCCGACTCCCGGCGTCTCATGTGGAAACAAAGGGTAGAGGTCTTGGTCCGTCACAGATTCCGATGCTGCTCCATGATCTGAGACGTGAATTCCGTCATCTACTCGGAAGAAAATCAATCCCCCTCCCGACACCCACACACAGCGCGGCATGTAGAGTCCTCTGGTAATCGAGGATTCTTGCAGTGTCCAAGTCGATCCTGTGACGCCCTGTGCCGAGGCAGTTGCGTTGAAGAAGTTAGGAAGAATCAACCATGCTCTTTTGATGGAGAACAAAACGCCCAGACCGCCGCTGAGAGCCACGTTAACCAACGGCTCTGCCGAATCGGTAACTTCGCTTTGGTTTGTATCAGGGGCCGAGTCCAAGTTAGATCCTGCGCACCAATACAGCGTTCCGGGTCTTAGTGGGTCACCTACGGCATAGCAATAATTTATATTATCAGTTGGTCCATCCATGTACGGCAAAGGCTGCGCCGCAAGAATGGGTTGTGGAATCTCGTAGGCTATTGGATCGAGCGCCGTACCCCCGTCTGGAACACCGGGAATTGCCACTGTAGTTCCCGAAGTAGGACGCGCAATGAATGTATAAGCCAGAGACGTAGGCGAACCAATCAGGATTTCAGTTCCAGCCAGCCACCTGATATTGAAACCTGTCGATGATCCTCCTATCGCGCCTCCGGAAACCCAAGTAATCACGCCGCCACTCACATAGCAAGTGCCCTTCTGGGGAAGGTCGATAGAGGGAAATGGTTCAAAGTTATCGTACTCAAGCAACTGGCTTCCCAGTTCCGTGTCCGTCAAAGAATCGTTGATTGGAGTATTGGTTCCTGATCCCGCATTGTCGTTTGGTCCTGTCGCGACATAGGTGAATTCGGAAACAACCGAATCGAGCCGATAGTAATCAACCACATCCACTTGAGGATCAGGTGACCAGATAGATGTAATGGTATTTGCTGAAACCGGAACAGCCTCCGCCGTCGATTCAGGAGATGGATTGGATTGTGCTCCTGTCGCTGAAGACCTGTACACATAACGGTACTGCACTTCCTGCCTTACACTGGCAGGCAACGGTGGGATGATGGTCGGAGATGTTCCCGGAGTGGGCGAAGCGTCAATGAGTAAAATTCGTCCTGAGTGATACCAGTAATCGTAATCAACTTCGATTGGGTAAATTCCAGCCGCAGGAACATTGATAACTACCGTTGTCTGTGCGTAGTCGCCTCCACCTCCGCTTGTGTACTCCTGCCGTGGAAGCAGCGGGTATCCACCCACAACTGTAATCGTCTGGCCATATTGAGAAATCGTTGCAGAACCACCCTCACCGCTACCTGAAGTTGAGGCTGAGATTAAAGTAACTCCACCTCCGATTCCCCAGATCATATCGTCATGGTTGGTGAGTTTGAATGTGTAATGCCCAGAAGCAGGGAAGTAAATCGAACCTGTCACGCAAAAGTTGAAGTTCGTGTACTGCGTGTTGTTTGGATAAGTTGTCGTGATCGGTGCGGCAAAGACCGCATTGGCTCCTGACGCTACGCTTTCTGGAGTTAAAGTTGTCCACTCCATCGGCAATGCGGGTCCACCAACTCCCGGAAGACCCGGCAAACCTGATGCAAATGTCGCATCAAAGATAAATGAATTGCCTGTTGTGCTGCCGTTCGCATTCGACGTTGACCGTGTTGGTCCTGAGCCGCCTGAGTCTCCCGGATTCTTCCAGATATATGCAGAAACAGGACCACTATTGGGCGAATCCCCCCAATACCAAAGAGTCAGATTTCCAAGGATTGCCGTATAAGCTGGAAGTGCATTGGTTGTAACTTCAACAGAGACCGAGAATGACCCAGAGTTTGAATTGAACGTGTCGCCTTCCGAGTTGATGCCGATTTGAAAAGAGACTGCCCCGTAAGGAACGGTGATCGCATTAGCTACGCCGATCACCGCACCTACATCTACAACCGATGGGACGAAGAGCGGCGCAACGCCCGCAGGAATCACATTCCCTGCCCCATCCGTAAACGCCCCAAGAACGACAGATGCCGTAGATGGGGTCAATCCTGTCCCCGCGACTTGGATGAACTGTCCGGGAAATCCGGGATTCGCAGGAACAACCCATGCAGCGCTTGAGTCGGCAGGCCCATGCGTTGCGCCATTGATGTGAGCCGATCCCGTTAAAGCCGCGATTGTGATCGTGGTCGCATTGAGGCAATTGACAATGAATGGTGCCGTGCCGTCTACAGGATTAGGAGTTCCGGGATTGGGTAGCCCATTGGCCTCACCAAAATCATAATCCGTGTTCGCTCCGTCGTAGTTTGTCCACGGAATTGCTGTTGCTTCAAGGACTCCTGTTGTCGTGATGCTCGAATTTTGGGTAGACACGGTAGGAGCGGTCTGTGGCTCTTTGATCCCGCTTTTCCAGCACACTCCAGTGCTCGACACTTTCATCATTCCGTTCGAAAGAAAGCTGACTGAATCGCCATTGATCAAATATTGTGTGATCAGTGTGACGCTATTTTGTGCGGCGCTGTCGGCAACGTATCCAAATGGACGAACGGAAGTGTTGGGGCGAAAGGGAACAATGGATACAGGATTTCCGCTTAGACCTGTAGCTACATTGACAAGGCCAATGGTCGAGTTCCAGATCGAGAGTACGGTCCCCGCACCATTGATTATCGAGTATCCAGATGCTGGTCCTGCGGGGGTAGAGTCATTGATCCTGCGAAGGCTATGAACTGCTGCCGCTAGGGTGTAGAGAGCGCCCGTTAGGAGGTTGCGGCCCTTAATCGCTCCGGCCACATAGCGGCGGATATTCTGACAAAACGGATATCTACCTTTAGGAATTAAATCGACCGGATGCAAAAGATCCAAGCCTCTGAAGTCGAGTCTTTCGCCCGTTTTATCTCTTTGGAACTCTGCCACGATGGGCCTCCACGAATTGTTGAAACGGAGTTCCTCGCTTTAGCGCCTTATGTATTGCCGTAGACGCTATGCCCATTTCCCTTGCCCACTGTTCTTGTGTTTGCCGTCTTCCATCTGCTTCTAGCCACACGATATTTCGCTTATTATTGCATACTTCATCTATCGTAGCCCAATAACAATTATCTGGAGAAAAGTTAGCATTCCGATCTTTTCTACTAAGGTTCGTGCCTATCGGAGTTTCTCCCATATCTTCCAAAAAATTCGTGAAAGACTCTCTCCATCTGTCACACATTTTTATACCTACCGCACCGTAATATTGGTAATCTTGGTTCTTCTCTCTGTAGCATCTGTTTCTTATCGAGAGCCAAAGATTATATATAGGCGTATGGGCATATCCATGGCTGCGATGTAGCGATGCGGAATTTTCCTTGCGCAGACAACCGCAACTTCTGCAATTACCATTTCTGAGCGATGTAGACCGGCGTACCACCATCTTGCCATCGCACTCGCAAGTGCAGTTCCACATAATATCCTTTCCCTTTGTAGGTGCTTGATTAATAACAGTTAATCTTCCGAATTTTTGCCCCGTCAAATCGTATATAACATGGTGTTTTGGGTGGCTACCTTTTTTAACAATAGATATCTTCCTACGCGATTCTTCTGATAGTTTATATCCTCCCTCGCCACCATCTGTTAGGTTGTACCCTCTTGGCTGCATACAGTCGAAGTGTTTAATCCAATAACGTTCCCTCTCCCACAGAGACTGTATATCACTCGCGGTATCTATAGGTTCGATTGGGAATGATTCTCTTCCATACTTCTTTAACGCTCTACTGAATGGATAATCAGCATAACGATGATTGATGATTCTGCGATTGAGAGTCTTTGTGGTAATTCCGATATATCTCTTACCGTTTATTAGGTTTAATGCGCTGTAAACAATCATACTTACGATAATATCACGCTTGCATATATTTTGCGCAAAAGGAAGATTATTTATGGCGATCATTTAGTCTTCCCATTCTGGAATCTCAACCATCTGTCCTGCTAGTTTATGTGTGCAATCACTAAGAAAGTTTATCCGTCCGTCACTCACAAACGAATGGCAGCAGAAACTTTTATTCTCTTCTCCGCCCGTCCACTGAACCCGGATTGATGGGTGGAAAGTAGGAGCGTCCATTGAGCCATTCCATGACCATACAGGGCGATTGGGACCCGGTTTGTCCACATATACGCCATGAGAACACTGGCATCCGGGGCAATGAAAGGCAAGAGTCTCATCGCTATTCTTGCGCAACTTTGCCACTCGTCATCCCTTCCCTGCATTGGCTGAGTTGTAACGGTTCATATCACGCTCCTGCTGAAGTCCTCTCTGATCGAGGATGTCGGAGTAAGCTCCAAGCGATTTTAGCCTATTATTTTCGTTTGCGCAGGCAAGAATAGCTTCCTTTTCTAAATCAAGAGAGGCTTTCCATTCCCCACCTCCGAGCTTCCAGCAAGCCCGACTTTGTGCGAGCAAAATGACGGTCTCCCAATTACTCCTAGAGACTTGCACATAATCGGTTCCGACCGATGGCACGGGAGCATTTGCGAGCAAGGTACATCCTGTCGAAGAATTCACGGGACTAGCAATTAGGTCTATGCCCCCTGCCGCGATCACTGGCCCGAACCCGGTAGGGTCAGAATCCCAGTTGGGGGAGTAGCGATCCAAACTATATATAGAGTCAATGTTCACAGCTTGGCCGTTTATTTTCCCCAATTCAATCCATGGGGTTTTCGACATCAACTTAAGTCCGTCTAGGTATCTTTGAGCACAATATGCAGCACGCTCTCGGTCAGTGCTCTCTGGCTCCCGGCCTAATAGGTCGGCCAATGCGCCAAATTCACACACATATATGAAGTCCTGCGGGATACCCACTAGCGTCGGCGTAGGTGGATTAAACGGCGCTCCTGACTGCAAAACGACTGCCTCATATGTTCCGGGCAACGCTGGAGGAATATCAACTTGCCACGATAGAGGAGGCTCTGAGGATAGAGAAAACGTGTTTGGTATGCCTGCTGGCATCTGGTAAAGCGGAGATTCGTAAAATTCATTTGCGACTGTATCATCACGTGAGAGGGTTACGGCCACATTGGTGATTGTGCCGCCGCCTCCGAATCCGGGAGGTCCACCGAAAGGTCCTTGTCCATAACCGAACTGGACTCCACTGACCTTGAAGATGTACCGGACTCTCTCTACGTCGATCACTGTATCAGGAAGTAGAGTCCTGATCGTGTTCGGGGTCAGAGGAATTCCGGTCATCAGAGATTGATTACAATTTGAGATTTGAAGGATCTCATCCCTGCGCCTCTGGAGGGCTTGGCTCAAATCAGTAATTTGAAATTGAGTTGTTCCCGTCCACGTGCCGCCCGATGGCGGTTCCAATAACATCAACTCAAGTTCTGTGTAAACCTCGGTATCCGTCGTTGTCCTGAGACGCGGGGAACCTGCTAGTGATCCTAGTTGTGTCCAGACATTCGGCGGATTACTGGCATTGACGAATTGGAAGTCTTTCCTCCACGTCCATGTCAAACTATTGAACATTTTAAGCGCTGTTGAGATATAGATCGAAAGTTCCTGTTGGCTCCAAAACTGGTTTGCAGGGTCGTTCAGCCTTTGCGCCAGTTGCGCA
>Ga0307478_10002029_pt1 | contig 16620 bp, 11 predicted proteins | sample atmos_gasesECM4C_2_FD_203713 | JGI IMG/M metagenome (GOLD analysis project Ga0307478, IMG submission 203713) | Hardwood forest soil microbial communities from Morgan-Monroe State Forest, Indiana, United States - atmos_gasesECM4C_05 | ecosystem: Environmental > Terrestrial > Soil > Temperate...
GCACGAACGGCTACTTGAAGCGCTGGTACGTCGACATTGGCGGGCGCGTGAAAACCGGCCAATTGCTGGCCGAGATTGACACGCCCGAAGTCGAGCAGCAGTTGCACCAGGCTCGCGCAGATCTGGCAACCGCTGAGGCCAATGTTCGCCTGTCTGAGATCACCGCGAATCGCTATCAGGGATTGCTGAAAACGGATTCTGTTTCTCAACAGGATGCCGATAACGCAACCAGTGATTACGCCGCGAAGAAGGCGATCGTTCAGTCTTCGGAGGCGAATGTTCGCCGGTTACAGGATTTGCAGTCGTTCCAGAAAATCTATGCGCCTTTCGATGGCGTCATTACGCAACGCAATACGGATATCGGGCAACTGATCGATTCTGGATCCAGTGGGGGAACGAAAGCGGAACTATTTCACATGGCTGCTCCCGATCCGCTCCGTGTTTATGTGAGTGTGCCGCAAGTTTACTCGCAACTGACGAAGCCGGGCCTCAAAGCCGATCTTACGCTGTCGGAGTTCCCCGGCCGTCACTTCCAGGGAACGCTGGTGAGGACTGCTGACTCCATCGACCTGACGACGCGTACATTGCTGGTTGAAATCCAGGTGCACAATCCCACAGGCGAATTGCTCACCGGGGCGTACGCCGAACTCCATTTGAAATTGCCCGGGAATGTGTCGACGTTCACGATTCCAGTGAACGCCCTCCTCTTCCGTTCCGAAGGGCTTCGCGTGGTGTCGGTCAAGGACAACAAGGCTACGTTACTCCCCGTCACCTTGGGTCGCGATTTTGGAACGGAAGTGGAAGTCTTGACTGGCCTCAATGGAGACGAGCAACTGATCGTTAATCCTCCGGATTCGATTGTGTCCGGGCAGCCGGTGCGTCTGGCTCAGTCGGGAGCAAGTCAAGCAGGAGGAGGTCTGTGAGCGGTTCTTCTAATCCTGTTGAAGCCCTGGTCCGTGGGCACTGGCAGGGCGTAACGCTTCTGATCGGGGCCGCGCTGGTTTTGGCGGGATGTACGGTTGGCCCGAAGTATGCCCGGCCAGCGGCGCCCACGCCACCCGACTATCAGGAGGTTCCTCCGAATTGGAAAGCGGCGCAGCCCAGCGCGGAGATGGCAAAAGGGAAGTGGTGGGAGATTTTTCAGGATCCGCAACTGAATGGGCTGGAAGAAAAAATCAATGTTTCGAATCAGACGTTAAAGGCGGCGCAGTTGCAGTTTGAGCAGGCGCGCGCGGTGGTTCGCATTAATCGCGCCGACCTTTATCCCACTGTCACCGCCGGAGTGAGCGCTGCGCGCGAGCATCTGTCGCAGAATCGACCGAATGGAAGCCTCGTCGCGACCAACAGCTTCACCGACCTGCAGTTGCCCGTGGATGTTTCCTACGAGCCCGACGTGTGGGGCAGGGTCCGACGCACGGTAGAGGCTGCGCGCGAAAATGCGGAGGCCACCGCTGGGGACTTGGAATCAGTAAATCTAAGCCTGCACGCTGAGCTTGCCGCCGACTACTTCGTGCTAGGCACGCTCGACGCGGAGATCGATCTTTTGAACTCCACGGTGGCGGCCTATCAGAAGGCGCTGGAGTTGACCCAGAATCGTTTCAGCGGCGGGATTGCATCCCAGGTAGACGTAGCCCAAGCGCAGACGCAACTTGAGACCACGCGTGCGCAGATGGTGGATCTCGGTGTCCAGCGCGCCGCGAATGAACACGCGATTGCCGTTCTGATCGGAGAGCCAGCTCCCACGTTCCATCTGCAGCCATCGCCGTTAGCAAATACTCCCCCGGTGGTGCCCCCGGGCGTGCCGTCGGACTTGCTGGAACGGCGTCCTGACATTTCTGCGTCGGAACGACGCATGGCGGCTGCAAATGCACAGGTCGGCGTGGCCAGGGCCGCGTATTACCCCAATATCACTTTGAGCGCTTCTGGTGGCTTTGAGAGTACCTCGATCACGACCTGGTTCAACGGCCCCGCTGGTTTTGTCACTGCAGGAGCGGACGCTCTAGTGACCGTGTTCGACGTTGGACGCCGGCGTGCGATCAACGACCAGGCAAAGGCGGCGTACGCGCAATCGGTTGCCAACTATCAGCAGACGGTCCTCACGAGCTTTCAGGAGGTCGAAGACAGCCTGGCAGCATTGCGGATCCTTGAAGACGAAGCCAAAGTGGAGGGCGTGGCAGTATCCGCGGCTGAGCACTCGTTGGCACTATCCACCAACAGATATAAAGGCGGCGTGGCGAACTATCTGGAAGTCACCACGGCACAGAGCGCGGCGCTCACTGACGAGCGTACTGCTGTTGACATTGCCGGCCGCAGGATGGCGGCGAGCGTGTCTTTGATCAAAGCTTTGGGCGGGGGTTGGAGCACCGCGAATTTACCTACCGTTCAAAAAGGTACGCATCCGCAGACCGCCAACGGGCAATAGATCGGCCCTCGCTGTTTTCAGCGGTGGCGCTTCATCCGAACGCTCAGCCATTTCCTCGACGCCACGAACATCATTCAGCTACCCTAGCCAGTCATGAAGAGCCGTGCCGACGCGGTTCGCGAATTGGCCTCTCGCAACTTCGACGTGTGCGTGATTGGCGCTGGAGCGACCGGCGCCGGTTGCGCGCTCGATGCTCAGCTTCGTGGGCTACGAACCGCGCTGATCGATGGTGCCGACTTCGGTTCAGCTACTTCCAGCGCGTCCACCAAGCTCGTACACGGTGGCGTTCGGTATCTTCAGGAAGCGGTCACCCACGCTGACCTCGGACAACTCACCGTAGTGAAGCACGCGTTGCGCGAGCGCGTTTTCATGCTGCGAAATGCTCCTCATCTGGCACAGCGCCTCGAGTTCATTGTGCCTTGCTTCAGTTCCTTCGATCTCGCTTACTACGGCGTGGGGATGAAGATTTACGAATGGATCGCCTCGCGAGCAACCCTCGGCCCGAGTCGAATTCTCTCGAAAAGGGAGGCTCTTGCTGAACTGCCCGACTTGAATTCGGATCGGCTGCATGGGGCGGTCTCGTACTGGGATGGGCAATTCGACGATGCCCGCTACTGCGTCACTTTGGTGAAGACCTTCGCCCACGCCGGCGGGGAGGCTGCGAACTATCTGAGGGCGGCGGATTTTGAAAGAGAGTCGAATGGTCATCTGACTGGGGTAATGGTCGAAGACCAGAGATCCGGGCACAAATTTCTGATACGCGCACGAGGGTTCGTGAATGCGACGGGGCCTTTTTCCGACCGGCTGCGAACGCTCGTCAATCCCAATGCTCTCAAGAAACTCGCGCCCAGTAAGGGTGTGCATATTCTGCTCCCGCTCGAAAACGGAATCTCCCGGGCTTTGCTGATTCCCAAAACCGATGATGGGCGCGTAATCTTTGCGATCCCGTGGCGGGGCCGCCTGCTGGTCGGCACCACCGATGAGGAAGTTGAGTTGAGCGACGAATTGTCGGTGACACAGAAAGAGGTGGATTACCTGCTTCGCCATTTGAACCAATATGTTTCGAAGCAAAAGAGCCGCGAAGACGTCGTCGCTGTTTTCTCCGGCGTTCGTCCTCTCGTGAGAGCTGGTCACACCGAGACTAAAGAACTGGCGCGAGATCACGTAATCGAAGTGGATCGATCTTCCGGCTTGGTGAGCATTCTCGGTGGGAAGTGGACCACCTACCGCTACATGGCAGAGCAGACGATCGACGCTATTCAACGAGAGCTCGGCTACTCGCCGTCGAACGGCGCGTCATCTGCAAGTAAAACGCGGCAGCATCCCCTTGCCGGCGCCGCTGGCTATAGAGACGACTATTGGCAGTCGCTTGCATGCGGCCATGCACTGGAAGAAGCGGCGGCGCGCCATCTCTCCGAAAAATTTGGCACGGACGCCAACGCGATCATCGCTCTGATCAAAGCGAATCCGAAAGTGCGGACTGCAATCGTTGAGGGCGCGGCTCCCATCCAGGCTGAGATCCTTTACAGCATACGAAATGAGATGGCTTGCACCATCGAAGACGTCCTGGCTCGCCGTATCGGCGTGCAGTTTTATAGCTTGGCTATGGCAATCACGGCGGCACCTGTTGTAGCCTCTCATCTCGCGAAGGAGCAGGGATGGTCCAGGCAGGAGGAGCTCGCCGCTATCGACGAGTATGTGCGACAGATCAAGCACATGCAGGAAGCGGCCGGAATTCGCACGAACTGATTCACTGACGGGCGACCTTCCAACTTCAACGCTCAAAGGATGCAATCTTGGCGGACTACTTAGGCGCTCTCGACCAAGGGACTACGAGTACCCGATTTATCGTGTTTGACCGTGGCGGCCGCATCGTTGCCTGCGACCAGCGCGAGCACGAACAGATCTATCCGAAGCCGGGCTGGGTCGAACATGACCCGCAGGAAATTTGGAACCGCACGCAGGAGGTAATCGCTGGCGCGCTGCAACAGAAGTCGCTCAAGCCGTCAGATTTGGCGGCGGTTGGCATTACGAATCAGCGCGAGACAACTGTCCTCTGGAACCGGCACACCGGGGAGCCGGTGCACAATGCGATTGTCTGGCAGGATACGAGGACGGCTGAGTCGGTCGCCGAGCTCTCCAAAGTCGGTGGTCAGAACCGCTTTCGCGCAAAAACAGGCCTTCCGCTGACCACTTACTTCAGTAGCCTGAAAATACGCTGGTTGCTCGAGAACGTACGCGGAGTACGCGAGCAGGCGGAAGCCGGCGATGTGTTGTTCGGCAACGTCGACACCTTTCTTGCCTGGCATCTTACCGGCGGAATCCGTGGAGGGATTCACGTCACCGACGTGACCAACGCCAGCCGAACCCAGTTAATGAACCTCGGCACGCTGGATTGGGATCAGGAAGTACTGGAAGCATTCGGAATTCCGAATGCCATGCTTCCGCGCATCTGTTCAAGTAGCGAGATATACGGAACCATCCGCGCGAGCACCGTTCAGGGTGCGCAACTCGCCGGAATCCTCGGCGACCAGCAGGCTGCGCTTGTCGGTCAAACCTGCTTCAATCCCGGTGAGGCGAAAAATACGTACGGAACCGGCTGCTTCCTTCTGATGAACGTTGGCAAGAAGCCCGTGCCCTCGAATTTCGGGCTGCTGACCACCGTAGGCTACAGGATCGGGACGCACGCTCCGATCTATGCGCTTGAAGGCAGCATCGCCATTACGGGGGCGCTTGTGCAGTGGCTGCGCGACAATCTGAATCTGATTTCGAAGAGCACCGAGGTCGAAAGTCTTGCCGCCTCCGTCACAGACAATGGCGGAGTTTATTTCGTCCCTGCTTTTTCGGGACTCTATGCTCCCTACTGGAAAGACAGTGCTCGCGGCGTGATCACTGGACTAACCCGCTACGCGAACAAAGGCCATCTTGCGCGCGCCGTGCTCGAGGCGACCGCTTTCCAGACGCGCGAAGTGCTCGACGCCATGGAAAAAGATTCCGGTATTGCACTCGGCTCCTTGCGCACCGATGGCGGCATGATCGGCAACAATCTCCTGATGCAATTTCAGGCCGACATTCTCAACAAGCCTGTCGTTCGTCCCGTGATGCGCGAGACGACGGCGTTGGGCGCCGCCTATGCGGCTGGCCTCGCGACTGGCTTCTACAAGAGCATGGATGATCTGCGCGCGAACTGGTCGGTAGATCGGACCTGGCAGCCCCAGTTGGATAGCTCCAGGCGCGAAGAAATGTACCGGCTGTGGAAGAAAGCCGTGACGCGATCCTTCGATTGGATCGATTGATTAAGCTTGGCTCAGGACATCACCAAACTTAACGCTAAGGTTGTGAAGCATGACATCCCCGTTTTTCGGCGAATTTATGGGCACGGCTGTCCTGATTCTGCTGGGCAATGGCGTAGTCGCGAACGTCCTGCTCAAGAAATCGAAGGGGGAAGGCGGAGGATGGATGGTCATCGCCAGTGGCTGGGCGTTTGCGGTTCTTATGGGCGTGCTCACTGCCGTCGCGTGCGGAAGCCGTGAAGCTCATCTCAATCCCGCCGTAACGCTCGGCTTCGCGGTGGCATCGGGGGACTACTCAAGACTGCTTCCTTTTGTAAGCGCGCAAATTATGGGCGCGATCACGGGCGCAACTTTGGTTTGGCTGCATTACCTTCCGCATTGGAAGGAGACGCCGGATGCATCTCTGAAACTGGCGTGCTACTCGACTGGGCCTGCAATTCGCAATCCGCCAGCGAACGCCATCAGCGAGATCATCGGAACATTCGTACTGGTTTTCGTGGTGGGTGCGATCTTCTCGAAAGCCGTTTCGGGTACGGGCTTTACGCCCGGGCTTGGAATGTATCTCGTTGCCTGCCTGGTTTGGGCCATCGGGCTCTCGCTGGGCGGCACAACCGGATATGCCATTAACCCGGCGCGCGACCTCGGGCCACGCATCGCGCATGCAATCTTGCCCATTGCGGGCAAGGGACCCTCCGATTGGGCGTATGCGCCGATTCCCATCATCGGGCCTCTCATCGGCGGCGCAGTTGCGGGCCTTGCGATCAAGCTGATCGGTTTTTAGAAGCGCTTGCGCGGCGAAACGAAACAAGGCCGTGACGAATCACGGCCCTTCTTATTCCTCTTAATTCTTCTTAGTGCGTGAACGAAACGTTGAGGCCGGTGGTGAACACCAGGTCATTTCGCTTCTTATCGGTCGGAGGGTTGGTGACATAAACGTCTCCGAACGCGTTCTGCCAGCCCAGCCATTTGTTCATCTTCGTCACGGTGCCCAGATCGAAAGTTGCGCGATAGTCACCGCCGCTCTTGAAGTCCGGGAAGAAGTATGCGTCTTGGGTGATTACGGTCTGTTTGAGTTTGTGCGTCAACGTCTCGCCAAGTGTTCCTGCGGCGAAGTTGTGCACCAGGTGTCCAGCCAAGGGCGGCTCCTGCGTGTAGTTTTCGTGTGTGTAGTTGACGCCGCCGAGGAGGTCGAGCGTGGTCGAATCGCTCTTGATGACGTGTACGCCAAGTCCACCTCCGCCGACGGCTCGGATGTTCAAGTCCTGGAGTGCATCAGAGAAAAAGTCGGCATTCACGAACGCGAAGAGCCGGTTCGTGATGTCGCGATCATAGCGGGCGCCGCCCTTGTTGTTATTGGCGGTCACGTTCGGTGTCGACGTGGCGCTGCGGGCATAAACGGACGTCGTGTACAGCGTCAGCTTGTCGTGTAAGCCCGTGCGGATCCCATTGAAGGCGAGGGCGAGATTCTTAGTCTCGCTGTTGCCTGCCGTCAAGGCGAATCCCACATTCACACCGCCGGTCCAGCCTTGGAGCAACCCAGGATGCTGCAACCTTTCCCACGCAACCTGCTCCGCGTCGCTGCGCATGACCACGACGTTTTCCTTGGGTGCTTCCACGTTGCCCGTAGTCTTGGTTGAGACTTGAATCTTCCCGTCCGTTGTGTTCACCGGTCCCACCACGGTCTGGCCATTTTTCAGGCCGACGTGCAACGGCTGATCCGATTTGATGTCCTGCACGGCCGACCACTGTACGGTGATCTCGCCGGCGAACTCTGTCTTGATGACGAGTTGTTTCCCATCGGACTTCTCGATCGTGCCGGTCAAGCGGTCACCGTTCTTCAGCGTGATCTGGTCTGCGAACGTGACCGATGAAGAGAGCGCAAGAAGAGCGAGCAAGGCCACTTTTCCACTAAACAAGATTCCCTCCAAATAGATATAAGAGTGACAGTTGAATCGATAGCTTTGGTTTTTCGGCGGCCGACAGTCAGCAGCGACTGCGAACCTGGCAAATCAGGAGCGCCGTCGTCGATGACTGGAAAACTCGACTCTCGTGCCTCAGAGAATCGCACATGCAGTGAGCGAAGGAGAAAACGGTGGGGTCACAACTCAATTGTTATGAAAAGTAAGTCGCGGCCTATAAGGGCCGCGAGGAAAACTACAGGTGTATCCGGGAGGCTAGCTCTTCGTTTCGGGATTCGATGGCGTCTTGGCGACCTCGGTCGGCTGATCCTTCATACCATCCTTCAGCGCACGAATGCCCTCGCCGATACCCTTGCCGAGCTCGGGTAGCTTTTTCGGACCAAACACCAACAAGGCAATGAAAAAGATCACCAACAGGTGCATCGGTTGAAAAAGGCCTTCCAACATAAAATCCTCCCCAACAGCCAATATCCCTAACTCCTTACGTTACTGGAAGGCGGGAAGCACGTCAATTCCGAGAGCACCCGGTCCATGGCCGCCTTTATGTCACTGAATCCCAGCTATTTACATTGATAGCGCCCGGGGCAGATTCGTCCAAAGGGAAAACCTCACGTTTCGCATTACCTCCGTGACCTACCCGGTATTACCTCAGCCGATCTACTGTGGGTGGAACGTCTCGCCGCATTTCGGTGTTCATTCCGGAGGGAGTATTGTGAAGCGCCTGCTGGTTTTTTCAATTGCGTTCTTGCTGGCGGCGATTGGCTCCGGGGCAGCCCGGACCTCCACTCCACAACCCGTAAGCTGCACGGAATTAACTGCATGGGTCATCGGCGGAATCTCGACGAATCGTTTAACTCAGTTGCTCACGGAACGGGGAGTTGCCTTTTCTCTTTCCACGGCTAACGAGAAACAACTGCGCGCCGCAGGTACCGACACCGAATTGCTAAGAACCCTCCATGCCATGCGCGCGGTGAACCCTGCGGATGGAAAGACATGCTCGGCGGCAATGACAAAAGCCGCCGAAACGGCCAGGCAAAAACATTACGAGGACGCCGAAAAGCAGCTGCGTGAACTTCTTCGTTCTCAACCGGAGGACGGCAACCTGCACTTCGCGATGGGGGAGATCCTCCGCGATCAGGAGCAATGGGACGACGCGCTCGATGAATTTACCGAGGCCGCACGCCTGATGCCGGGTTTTCCGGAGATTCACAATCGCCTCGCCTACGTTTTCTATCGGACGGAGGATCCCGACAGCACCATCGCCGAGGCCCGCACTTCGCTGAGCATCGATCCGAGAAACGCAGAGGCATATCGATATCTCGGGCTCGGGCTCTACTCGACCGGCAAGTATGAAGCCGCGTTGCACGCTTACGAGGAATCCCTCACCCGCGAACCTGAAAATGCCGCCGTCTACTACGACATGGGCATAGCGCTGCACGATCGCGGAGACCAGCACAGTGCGATGGTCGCTTACCGGCACGCGCTTCGCCTGAAGCCGGATTTCTGGGAGGCCCACAGCAATCTCGGAATCGTTCTGCACGATCTAGGCAGGCTCGATGAAGCGATCGCTGAATACAAAGAAGCCAAGCGGCTGGCGCCAGAAGAGTCCTCGGTCCGCAACAATCTGGGCAACACCTATTGCGATAAGGGCGACTACGATGCTGCCATTGCTGAGTTCCGCGAGCTCTACAAGCTCGATGCCTCATGGGAGAACGGTCACGCCTGCATCGCAAAGGCCCTGATGGCCAAGAAAAGTTACGAGGAAGCCATCACACACTTGCGGCTGGCTGTGCGGATCAATCCAACCGGCGCGTCGGAACACAGGGTTCTTGGGCAAGCCCTGCTTCTCACTGGTCAACCGGAAGCGGCGCTGCAGGAATTGCAGGCAGCGGTTTACCTCGCGCCCGATTCAGCGCTGGGACATCATTACCTCGGGACCGCCTACTTCGAATTGCAGTCCTTCGCAGATGCCGAGAAGGAATTCGGCGAAGCCCTGCGGCTGGAGCCCACGGCTCAGAATCACTATTCCTTGGCTGCCTGCCTCATGGCGATGAATCGCAATGACGAAGCACTGGCGCAACTCGAGATCGCATCGCACTTGGATCCCGCTCAGAACCTCTACCGTGCCCGCAAAGAAGAACTCTTGAAGGCGATGGCGCCAAAAAACATCCCCTGACGCGGTTCTCGTTCGGAACAATGTTCCGCAGATCTCACAAATGCAGGTGTGTGCTCCAAGTGCGCAACGCAGACGTGTCCTTGCCCTGTACCAAAGGACGCAATGGAACTGCACTCCCGTGCGTCGGCAAACCCACCAAACGCTCCTAGAATGACATCAAGAATTCACTCCAAAGCGGCGGGCTCACTTCCGCCGAAAAGGTGCCCCCAGATGGATTCCACGCGGATGGTTCATACCACAGGCAGCAGCGGTGCAGCGGTGCGCACGGCGCTGGAACCGACTACCGAAGTTCGACAGCCCTCCCAAACCGTGCGCGTGAATATTCCCGGCAGTCGCAACGCCCCGAAACCAGCCCCCATTGACCAGAAGCCGGCCGGGTACGGTCTGCCCTGCGCCAAATGTAAAACGTACTACCTGGCGAATTTGAGCGCCTGTCCCATCTGTAAATCGACAGATCGGGTCTCGCCCGTTGCAATGATCCCGCAACGCAAGCCAGCCGAGGCTGCACAGGGCCAGGCGGCTGACAATAAGCAGGAGACCATCCTTCGTGACCTCAAGACGCGGTTGTCCGCGGACGCGCAAGCTGCAACGACGCAGGCCCGTTGTCGCTTTGCCGGAGATGAGCCAAACCATAAATCTGCCTCAATCTGCAAAACCTGCTACGAGGATCTCGAAGAGCGCCTCGACCTGTACGAGGCTGCGCTGCACATGGATCTCAATGAGGCCGCGCAGGTCATCTATGACGCCGTGTGGGCAGATACCTCCGACTCGAACAAGACCTATCTCAATGCAGCCCGGGCCCTGCTGGCGGAGGTTCGCAAGCGCGCCGGACTCAACGTCGTGCTCAGTTCTCTGCAGACACTACCGCACTGACGGTGCAAACCCGATCGCTTCCCTAACGTTTCGTGGGAGCGAAGCCCATGCGCCCAAAAGCACCTGGTACATGGAAATTGGGCTGGAGTGTGCCCGTCGGCTGCCAGGCATAATATCCACGTGGCTCGACTTTCCCTTCCACGCGAAAGAAGTTCACTCTCCAGAGCGCTGCCGGATCGAAATTTGACGTAAGTGCCTTCATCGGAATGGCGAGTTCCGCGGTCCAGGTGTGCGTCGTCTCATCGAGCACGACGGATCGTTGCATCCCACTTTTCAGATCTGGCTTCAGCCCCGGCGAAATATCGAGATCGATCCAGAAGCCATTAGGACTCACTTCGAATTCTTTGTACTCCGTTGGCCGCGACGAATCCGGCTGTAAAAAAGCCTCGGCGACGTCGCGGTCCCACAGCTGGTCGCGTCGGCCATTCGGATCGGAGTCACGAAACACATACAGTTCGCGGTAGCGGCACTCGAAACGGAGGAAGAGCGTTTGGGGCGACCAGAGCACCCGAACTTCGGTCTGACGGTCCGGGGCCGAGTTCTTGCCCTGCCAGTCCTGGCAGAATGTTACCGGCCTCGCCTCTTGCCATTCCGGCGCGGGCACCCCGGCGTTCAGGACGATGTCATGGTTCAGGCCCGTCGCCACTACCTCGTTGGTTGTCTCAGTGCATGGATGCATCGCATTCGTCTGACTCATCATCGATATGGGGCTGAAAGCGGCTAGGTTGAAACTCAGTACCAGCGAGAGCTTTAGGACGGTCCTCACGGGAACGATTGTCGTATCAGCATCTTGCAGGAAACTTGGTTTGAGCGCAAGGTTCGGATAGCTCTCGCAACTGCGGCAACGTAAGGTTCAGGACATGACAACGAATGCGATACTGACACCGGTAAGCGAGATCAACATGTCCACAACCCTGGAAAGCAAGTGGTGGGATGCGGTCTTGGCGCGCGACGTCGCCCAGGACGGCCAGTTCTTTTTCGCGGTTTCGAGCACTGGCGTGTACTGCCGGCCGTCCTGCCCGGCAAAGCGTCCCCGCCGCCAGAACGTCGTATTTTTCCGGCGTCCCGACGATGCCGAGAAAGCGGGCTACCGCGCCTGCTTGCGGTGCCGTCCGAAGTCGGCGAGCCGGAATCCGCAGGCCGATTGCGTCAAGAACATCTGTCGCTACATTGAACAGCATTTGGACGAGCCGATTACCTTGGATCGACTTGGCGAGGAATTCGGCCTCAGTCCGTTTCACCTGCAAAAGACATTCAAGAAGGCGCTCGGAATTACCCCGAAAGCTTATGCCGATTCGTGCCGGATGAAACTCCTGAAGCAGAATCTGCAGACAGGGAAGAGCGTCACCCACGCGCTCTACGATGCTGGCTACAGCTCCAGCAGCCGCCTCTACGAGCGCACTGCGTCGCAACTCGGTATGACGCCCGACAAGTATCGTCGGGGCGCGATTGCAGCGACGATCCGCTACACCTTCAGCGACTCGCCGCTGGGTCGCATGCTCGTAGCGGCGACCGATAAGGGAATCTGCGCGATTCAGTTCGCCGATACTGACGACGAGTTAACTGAAGGGCTGAAGCGGGAATTTCCGTTCGCGGTGCGTAAACGCGACGACGAGTCCATGCAAGCCTGGACGAAGACGCTGCTTAGCCAGATGGAAGGTCATAAGCTGAGTCGGTCCCTACCACTGGACATTCAGGCGACCGCCTTCCAGCGTCGGGTGTGGACGCATCTGCAATCGATGCAGTTCGGGACAACGCAATCCTACGGAGAAGTCGCCAAGGCGATCGGTCAGCCCACCGCAGCGCGAGCCGTGGCCCGAGCGTGCGCAACCAATCCGGTGGCTGTCGCGATCCCATGCCATCGTGTGGTCCGGGAAGACGGCGGGATGGGCGGATATCGCTGGGGAGTCGAGCGGAAGGAAACGCTCCTCGATTTGGAACGCGAGAAATCGGGGGCGCGGGCCCACGCCGAGGCCCGCTGATCTCGGCGAAAATCCGTTCGTCTACTTAGCCATTCCTTCGTAGACTTTCCGGGCCCGCGTCAGTTGATCGAGCACGGCAACTTTTTCTGCTTCGTTATTCCAGTCCTGATTCTTCTGGGCACCGGCAATGAGCTGATCGATCCACGCGATGAAGTAGGCTGCATCGTCTTTTGCGTTCAACCTGCTTCCTTCGATCGTGACGTAAATCGGGCTGGTCGTCGCATACGGATAGAGATCCAGCACCGGATACTCCGCTGTGTCGCTGTATGCGCGCAGCAGGCACCAGGCGGATGCATGAAGAGTCAGCGTGCCTTCTTCGCTGGCGCTTTGACGATTGCCGGACAACTCAACCTGCCGGACAGGCTGGCCGTTACAAATGATTTCGAGGTGGTCAACCGGCACGATCGATCGCAGGGAGGCCTTGAACCTGATTTCAAGCTCACCACCCGCGGGAAACGTCAGTTCTTCCCCAGGCCCCAAATTCGCCAGCGAGAAGCCAAGCAGCGGGCCGTTCGTCGCAAAGGTGTGGCCTTGTTTCAGGTTGGCCAGCCACGGCTCGACATCGAGAGGACCGTTCGGCACTTTCACGTATACGCGATTCAACCCAACAGGACCGCGAAGCGACGCGAAGTTCGCCATCGCATCGGTGCCCCCCGCCGCCGGCAGATGAAAACCACAATTCAGCAATCGATACCAGACTCGCGCGGTGGACTTGTGATCGCTGAATCCGAGCACTTCGATGTAATCCACCTTGCCAAGCGCAACATCTGCCGGTAATTCATCGGTGAGCATTTCCTTCGCCGGATCGGGATATGCGTCGAATGGATGAACGTAGCCCACAACGCCGCGCTGTTCATGGGCCATGTCGGCCACACTGGCGTTCGATGGGAAAAGGCTCGCGTCAGCCGTATTCGGGTACGCCGAATAACCGGGAATCAGGAAATTTTTTGTCAGGTGCAGCAGTCCGAGATGGCCCCAGTAGCTGGTGTGAAACTCTTGCCCATGCAACAGGAGATTCTCTGCCGTCGAGGCGGGATCCGGGGTCATCCGAAAATATGGCATGTCCGGAATACGCTGCTCCTTGTTCACCACCAGATCTTGGACGATTGACAGATTTTCTGCCGCTGCTTGCGCGACCAGATGCTCCGGCGTGTTGCGATATGCGCCAGCATAGTTCATGTGCACGTGAACATCGCCGCTTACCCAGTGAGAGCCGGCATCCTGTGGCACAGCAATCTTCTTCAACTGAACTCGTACTTCATCAATCTTGCCATCTTTGACATCAACCTGTTTCTGCGCGAATTCATATTCGAAGCCCTTCATCACACCGATCGTCACCGCGCCCGTGGGAAGCTCAATCGTCGCTGTTCCATCGCTCTCGAAGTAGTGCGCTTCGAACGGCCGCTCACTGCGATCAAAGCTGTCGTCCGCCTGCATCCATGCATCTCGCGGTGCATAGGCACGACCGTCCGCTCCCGTGACAAAAATACGTGCTGGTGTGTTATGTCCGTCTTCATTCATCACACTGAGATGAATCGTGCCGAAGGCCGAAAGGAAGTGTCGCTCTTTCGCAACCAACTCTCTTTGCTCTCCGCCTGGTACTGCTTGAATCCATAAAGACGTATTGCCGCCGCGATTGGAAATAAAGGCGATTTGCTTGCCGTCTGGCGACCACCGCGGATTGATGTTATCGAAGTCTCCATAGGTCAGGGGAAAAGCATCTCCGCCCTGCGCGGGCATGACCCACAACTGGTGCCATGCACGGCCGAGATACGATCCGTACACGATTCTTTTCCCATCGGGTGAAAACTCAGGCCGTGCCTTCCAGGTGGTTTCTTCATAGTGAATCTCGTGAGCCTCAGCGCCCGCTTCTGACTTCATCCGCCAGAAACCCCCCGTCCCGTACAAATGTCCGCTATTTGAGACGAACATCAACTCCGAGCCGTCTCGCGACCAGGCTGGGCTGATCTCATGGTCGAAAACGCTGTAGTAGTACCGGGGCAGGGAGCTTCGATTCTCACCCGTCAACCGTTCAATCTGAGTCAGTGAGCCACTCTCAAACCGTCCGGCAAAAATGTGAAAGCGCCCGTGGTATGCCGTCGAAACGAAAGCGATGCGATGGCCGTCGGGCGAGAACCGTGGCTCGACGTTGACAGCGTTGTCCTGCGTCAGCGGATGGGCTTTCTCATTTTCCACGTCATATGCCCAGAGCGAAACCGCGTCGCGATCATACTTGCAGTAGACAATCCATTTGCCGTCGGAAGACCAGTCCGGCTGGTAGTCATATCCGGATCCTCCAGTCAATTGTTCGGCCGCAAAAGAATCAATCTTCTGCAGCCAAACGGACCCCGCCATCGAATACACCAGCGATCCGGAATCCGGAGACCACGCTAGCGCACTCGGCCCGGTGGTGAGCTGTGGCAAGTACATTTCGCGGAAGTAGTAAGGATGGGGAACGTCGATCTGCTTCAAAACGGGATCGCGTTGCGCAACCGCAAAAGTTGAAATCATGAGCCCAACAAACGCCGCAAATACCCGAAGCCTTAGGGGCAAGGATTCCTCCAAGGACGATTATCCGTGTTGACGAAGTCGGCGCGCATTATAGCCGAAGGGAGATGAACGCACGCTTCCCATTCAACGTTCAACTTCAATTCACCGTCTCACTATCGGCACGATTACGTGCGACGGATGATCAGGATCGTGGTAGACGCGAATCGTGGCCTTCTGCATTTTGTCCGACGAATTCTCGAGTTCACCGGTCTGCAGATTGCGCGAGAAGTTCGGAAAGAAAGATCCTGAGATTTGCACTCGAATCGTGTGGCCCTTGAGAAAAACGTTGCTGGTGATGAGATGTTCAAGAGTGATTTCGTAAACTTGCCCTGGCGTCAGCAACTGCCGCCCACGGGGCAAATCGCGGTAGCTGGCCCGCTGAACGTCCAGCCCAGGACTCATGAGGTTGAACGCCGTTCCATCCGGCGCGACGTCGAGTAATCGGACCCACAGATCCAGATCGCGGCAGTTGCAGGAGACGTACAGCTTCGCCTCAATGGGTCCGGTGGCCTCCGTGTCTCTATCCAGTAATGCCGAGTCAAACGTTAGAACGTCCGTGCGCTTGGCCAATTCTCTGTAGTCGTGCGCGCCCGAATTCGAATAAATGTTGCGAACGGGATTGTCGGGATCCGAATCGAAAGACGACAGTGCCTCCTGCCTTGACGGTTTTTCCTCCTGAATTCGCCGGGCACCTGTTCCTTTTGCTACGGTCAAGTAGTAAGGAATCCTCTCCGCAACCGGCGGCCACACGTCGGAATCGCGCCATTGGTTCGTGCCCATTACAAAATAGCGAGCCGGCTTGGCTCGATTCACGCCGTTGTCGAGCCCACGCAGGTAGTGATCCATCCAATTCAAAACGACGTCGTCATAGTCGATGGCGGCTGCTTGGCCGAACTCGCGCTCGCCAGCTTTAGTGTTGGCCGTTTCATCCACGCCGTGCAGCCACGGGCCGAGGAGTAGGGCAGTGTTGGTTGCACCCGATCCGGCGCGCGCCCTCAGTAATCCCGCGTAGTTCGTGGTGGCGCCTTCTGGGCCGTAGTTGTCGTCGTACCAGGCGGAAAGATTCAGCACAGCCGCGTGCACCCGGTCGTAGCGATTGCGCAGTTCACACCAATTCCACCAAGGATCATCCGCGGGATGGCTCAACCAGTCGTAATAATACGGAGCGACGTCCTTCAGTTCCGCGAGATCGCGAAGCGGCAGTGTGTCCTGCATCTTCGAGCCGATCTTCTCCCACGCTGCGATTGCCTCGTCATAGGTTTTTGGCCCGGGCAGGCCCCGTTTGGTCCGCGCGTCAAACGCAATGTTGTCCCAGATCCACACCATCCACGACATGTCCCATGTACCACCGGCATAGAAAAAATTTTGCGGAGTGGAGAACGTCATCGCGGGCACCATCGCGACC
>Ga0307478_10002032_pt1 | contig 16615 bp, 14 predicted proteins | sample atmos_gasesECM4C_2_FD_203713 | JGI IMG/M metagenome (GOLD analysis project Ga0307478, IMG submission 203713) | Hardwood forest soil microbial communities from Morgan-Monroe State Forest, Indiana, United States - atmos_gasesECM4C_05 | ecosystem: Environmental > Terrestrial > Soil > Temperate...
CGCCAGACGGAACCCACCAGGCATCGCACTGTTGCGAACAGTACCGCACTCAAAACCTCCGACACGCCCCTGACACAAGCGGAGTTCTGGGGAGCGCTTCAGAATTTTGTCCGTCCCGGAGACGTGATTATCGCAGAGGATGGCACCTCAAGCTCTGGCGGAACCAAACTAGTCCTTCCAGAAGGGTGCACGTTCATAACTCAGGCGATTTGGGGTTCCATCGGGTACACCCTGGGAGCTCTTCTCGGTACATTGAAGGCCGCACCGGAGCGACGGCATATTCTGCTGATAGGTGATGGTTCGTTTCAACTGACAGCACAAGAACTTTCCACGATTTTGCGTCATGATCTGAAGCCACTAATCTTCCTGATTAACAATGGCGGCTATACGATCGAACGCACCATCCTGGGTTTGCATGCCAAGTACAACGACGTCGCAAACTGGCAGTATGCGGACCTTCCGCGAGTCTTTAGCCGCCGCGAAGTGGCGTCACATGTCGTTCCCACGTCTAAGAAGTTGTCCGAAGTTCTCAGGACAGTCGATGATTCCTTCACCTTCATGGAGTTGCTGATGAAACCGGACGATGCACCTCTTGGCTTAATCCGAGGTGGGCACGCATCTGCGAATCTCGATTACGGACCTCGGGGCCCGCAATCCGCTCCTGGAGCACAAATCCTGATTCCACAGTCGTGAAATCAGTGTACGTCGAGGTCAAGTCGATCTGAATCCGTCATGCACCCCTGAAAAACAGGAGCGAACTCACCGGACGCAACTCCAGAACCGGACAATCACACTTCAGTTTTGATCCCCGGGGCGTAGGGCTGCGATATACGAGGATGGCATTTGCCCGTCGCATAGTCGCTGAATCGGAGGGATTGAATCATCGTTTGTCGTCCAGGATTTATGGTTTAAACTCGGGGTACAAGAACGGTACAAGTTGAGCTTGTTCCTTCACCTTCTTAGCCGTTCCTTACGAGGCATTGCAGTGCGACCGCTGCCTTGTAATTACTGCGTGATCCAATAGATCCGCGCCCTCTCACGGCGGTAGCCTGCGTGTTCGGGATCAGTGGGTCGAACGGGTCCGTTGAAAACTAGCCCAGCATAGTGCTAACTCGAGCGCGTTTCGCCAGCTCAGATAGAAAGCTCCAATCCTCGTCATAATCGGGAAGCGGATACAATGGGCGAGGAAGCGAAGCTGGTTTTTCTTGTCCTACTATTCGATTCGCCATTCCGATGACCACAAGCAATACCAGCGCCTGCGAGATCCTGAACACTGTTTCCACTCGCCTCTTACCCGTCTCTCAGAAATGGTCGCATTTTTCGCGGCTACGCGGTTAGCGCTTCACGAGCCGAGCGACAGGCCCGCCGGAGTATTGCTGCTGCCCGGTAATCAGGTTGAATCTTCAGCAACGGCACGGTGGTTGGGAACGCAATTGCCGGTCCAATGGAAAGCGACTGAATCTGAAGGATGTCAGTTCATGCCAGACGGACGAGATCTCGACAATGGTGAAAAACTGGACAGCGGCAGCGTTACGAAATGCTCGCTAGGGTGCGAAAACGCTTCTTGTCAATCTTTAGCGCGCGAATCCTCGATTCAAGCGTCGAACGCGGAATCCCGAGTCGTGCCGCCGCCCCTAAGAGCCCGAATACGCGACCGCCGCTTGCGCGCAGCGCATCCTCCACGATCGCCTTCTCGTGCGCCGCGAGCGAACTGGACAACCCGCCCCCGGCTCCTGATCGCCGACCCCGCTGGGATAACCAGCTCTCGTCGACCGTGAATTCGTCGCTCTCCGAGACGATCACGGACCGCTCGATGACGTTTTGCAGCTCGCGAACGTTTCCGGGCCAGGGATAGGACTGCAGACAGTCGAGTGTCCGCTTGCTCACTCGTCGGAATATCTTCCCGGCCCTCCGCGCGTAGCGACCGATGAAGTACTCCACCAGCATGGGGATGTCTTCTCGCCGCTCTCGCAACGAAGGCATTTCGAGGGGAAAGACGTTAAGCCGATAAAACAGGTCCTGACGGAAGGTTCCGTTCGCCACCGCGGCTGTCAAGTCACGATTCGTTGCGGCGATTATGCGAACATCGACCTGGATCTGCTCTCGCCCTCCGACGCGTTCGAACTCCCTCTCTTGCAGGACGCGCAGTAACGCCACCTGTATCTCGGACGACAGTTCGCCCACCTCGTCGAGGAAGATCGTGCCGCCGTTCGCCAGCTCGAACCGACCGAGTCGCCGTTGCACGGCCCCGGTGAACGCGCCTCTCTCATGACCGAAGAGCTCCGGGGAAATCAAGTCGCGCGGAATGGCCGCGCAGTTGACGGCCACGAACGCCCGTGAGGCACGCCGAGACCGCCGGTGAATCGCTCGCGCGACGAGTTCCTTCCCCGTGCCGGTCTCACCGGTGATGAGCACCGTCGAGTCGCTGACAGCGACCTTGCACACGCGAGAGAGAGCCGCCATCAACGTTGGCGAGGCGCCAACGATCTCCTCCAACATCGAGGCTTTGTCGGCTTCCTCACGTAGGGCGACGTTTTCCTGCTGGAGTCTCTCCTCGGCGGTCTTGCGATCGTCGATATCGGTACAGGCGACATACCAGCGGATGATCTGTCCCTTGTCATCGCGAACTGGGTTGGAACGAGCCAAAAACCAGCGGTAACTTCCATCTCCCTTGCGCAGCCGCAACTCCAACTCGTAGGCCGTGCCAGTAGATACAGCACGATCAAAATATTCTTGCTCCTGGCCTCGGTCATCCGGATGAACGAATGCACCGCGCTTCGGCGTCTCCCGCCACTCTTCAAGACTGAGACCCAGGTAATCAAGTGCGATGCGGTTGATATGGAGCCGTTCACGGTTGGGTCCGTATACACTTACAAGTTGAGGCGCGAAGTCCAGCATCTGCCGGAGCTCTGCCTCGCTCTTGCGCAGCGCTGTTATGAGTTCCTCATGCTCGCTCACATCTTGAGCATCCACTAGAGCGCCCGTTGCCTTCTTGTCACTTTTCCGCAATCTTGTTCTAATCTTGCCGTTGGCGCTCGCGCCGACGAGAGGGGGCGCGCCCCGATGGGGGGTATGGCGGGATCATTAGTCTAAAAATCTGGGTCGAAGCTTTTGCCGCTTTTGTGGCATCATTTGTTAGTGATATGAACAGGCCGGAACCATTTGATTTTCGTTCGCCACATGGCATCAACAGGGTCGAGCATCAATCGCGGTGCTGGAACAAAATTACGGTTCGTCACGTTGTCCAGCATCTAAATCCCGGTCGAGTGTGGCACGACATATCCTCTAAGCAGACGACCCTCGCTATCTTGCTCGAACAGACCGGTGGGTACTGCGAGCCCAGGCTAAATGTGAATCGGCCAACGCCACGGTGCCGCTACGACGCCGGGCATACTGTGTTTATCCCAGCGGATATGTCAATTTGGGGTTACTCGGACAGCATTAAATCGACTCGTGACCTTCGCCTTCACTTTGACTTGGATGCGTTGCCCAAAGTCCTCGGAGAGGATCTGAACTACTCTCAGGCGACGGCTCCTGTACTGATGCTGTACGACGACAGAGTGACGAACTGCGCTGCGTTGCTCGCCGAAGAATGTATCAGCAGTCTCCCCGAGAATCGGATGTATGGAGAGAGTCTTACTATGGCGCTCATGGCGGCGCTATTTGCTTCTCATGAAGCCTCAAATCGGGCTGTCAACAGTGGGCTTGCGCGATGGCAACTAAGACGTGTTTTGGAATTCCTCGAAGCACATCTTACTGAGGATATTGGCCTGGACGAACTCGCCCAACTGGTAGGTCTCTCCCAATCCCAATTTGCGCGCGCTTTCAAGGTTTCGACGGGGCTTCCGCCATACCAATGGTGCCTCCACAATCGAGTGAAGAGAGCACAAGAAATGCTATTGAACGGCAGTGACCCTCTCGCCGACATCGCTCTACAGAACGGTTTTGCCGATCAAAGCCACTTCACCAAAACGTTTCGTCGTGTGACAGGTACAACCCCGGCGAATTGGAAACGAGTTCATCGGAGCTAACGCCGATAATCCGCCAGCCGAACGGATTTTCCAGCGGTTCGAGCACACGCGTCTCCAGATCGATGTATCGCAGATCATGATCTTCACAAGTTACCCGACGAGTTACCGACGTACCCCAAGCAACGAATCCAATCACATCTTTTCACTACTGATTTCCTGAATACTGTCGCTTTACATGAGAGAGGCCCGATTCTGGCTTGAGCACTGCGCCGGAGGGGAGGGTGGATTCTGTATGGGGAACGGGAATGGCGCTGCAGACTCGCCGTGCGGGAGCAACTCAGGGCACGCAGGAGTTGATTCTGAACCCCTCTGCGAACGTACCAACGGCAAGGCCGAGGACGCGAGTTTCCAGAGCAGGCGGCGCTGGCCAAGGTTTGCAGTGGATATGCCTGTGCAGGTTCGAGTCACCACGCAGGGGCCGACGCGCGTAATTGCCTGCCAGGGCCAAGGCACCGACCTGAGTGGCGGTGGGCTGGCTGTCACTGCGGATATCGACTTACCTGTTGGTGCACAGATCGGTGTCGAGTTCATCCCACCGTATTCCGACCAGCCCATCAAGTTTCGGTGCTTTATCCGCAACCGTAACGGAAGCTGCTACGGGGTCGAGTTCATTACCGAGAATGACGACGACTACCGCAAGACAGGAGAACTGCAAGAGGGGCTGGCGGCGATGGGGGCTACACCACGCTCATCGGCGCAGCAACGAGGCATGCAACAGCTTCAGTTCGTAGGATGGCAGTAATGCTTCCTCTAAAAAGCGCCGCTAAGTCCGCAAAGAAAGTTCGGCAGTTGCAGATTTTACTGCCATCGAGCCCAACCGAAATTCCGTCCTCGAATCCTTTAGCAATCGCGCATAATGGAGGACCAGGTTCAGATCTCTCTCATCCACTGGTGGAGCGTGTATGAAACGTGCTGGCGCGTTCTGGGTTGCAGGTTCTGCTTTCCTGCTCATGTCGTGGTTGTTGGCGCAATCTTCTAAGACATCTCAAAGGAAACCGGCGCCGCCGCAGGATTATGTGTTCACCGTCGTGGCCAGCCAGGTCTGGACGGATACAGGGCTTGATCTCGACGCCGGGGACCGCGTTCACATCTACGGAACAGTAATGGCGTGCGAGGGTGTGACGCCCAATGAAAAGGCGCACCTGCCGATGCCCTCGGCTTCGGGTGGAGCTCTGCTCGCCAAGGTGCATCTGGACATGGCCCCCATACTCGCCTCCCCTGACGCCGATTTGCCCATCCTGGACCCGAGCCATCTGTATCTCGGTGTGAATGGGTGGCATTGTCACGGAACGCTTCCGGCCAAGGTGCACGTGGACTGGCATAAGCGGCCCGAAGAAAAGCACTGATCCGCAGGTAAGCGCAGAAGATCGCCGCGTATGTCCACGAACCGAATACTGCGATCCCGGCGGATATTTACTCAGCGCGAAAAAACTGCGCCGTGTGGCGATCCGGAGCCCTTCCAACCGTGCGGCCATTCTCGATCGGCGAAACTGAAGCCTACTTTCCCATCTGTATCGCGAAACGCATCGTCCACTGAAAGGGCGCCGGTATTGGGGTCGAGTTTCAGAAGATAGAGCCGGTCGTCGGGAGATTTCCCGGAGGTCACGACCAGCCTTTGCATTTTGGGGTCCCACCCTGTCCAGTGAGACGCGTACGTGTCGCTGAGCGCTAAACGGGAGACTTCCACGGGCTTCGCGGGATTCGCGATATCGAGCACGATGAAGCCGTGCACCGCAAGCACACTCTGAATCAGGTAATGGCCCACGATAGTGGGAACGCCGCACCAGCTTCCTGGAAAGGTGTAGACCATTTGAGCGCGGGGCTGGTCCTTGTCGACTCCGGTGATGCGCTGCAGCCCGCAGCTCAGCGACTGCACATAGACCGAGCCATCGGGCCCAAGTCGCGGTTCTTGGGGGCTTACATGGGAATAATGGTTCTCACCAATATCCATATACGAAGTCTTGAGCAGCTTGAGATCGGAAAGCCGCCAAACCTGGTAGGTCGCGCCATGAAGAATGGACTCGAGGTGCATCGACGAGTTGGTCGAGACAATGCGGTCGAGTTCGGGAAGAACCACCAGGCTGTAGGGCGTGAGCAGGGCACCGGGGAATGCCGGATCGGCGCTCCCGGCCGAGCGAATCACCTTGCCGTTGTCATCGATTTCAACCAGACCGCCGGTGATTGCCATATCCGGACCAGCGGCGTGCTGGTGCGTGTGCTGAAAGGTTGCAAGGACGTGCCCATTGGGTAAGCGCACATAGGAGTGCGGGTGCATGTAGCCGCCCATGTCGGTGAACGACGTAGCAACCTTGGGATGGAGAGGGTCACGCACATCGAAGATGAAAGTGCGACCGGCAAAATGATCATTGGCGAAGAGCATTCCGCTTGCCGGCATGGTGTATTCGGTGTGGTGAACCATCATGGTCTGCTGGTCGGTGGCAACAGTGGTGACAAGATGTCCGTAGGAAGACGAGGCCGGATCGGCATCAATCACGGCCAGAAAATCCTTGCCTTTGCCATCCGCATCCCCGGTCCACGCGAACAGGTAATGACCGGAGCCGGTTGGTTGCTGATCGGGAGGCTGAGCGTTGGCGAGGCCAGCGCAAACAACCAGGGCAAGGCCGAAGCGAAAACGGAACATCGGATCTCCGATCATCGAAACAGAAATGAATTTGCTGGCGCGAAAGGATATCAGTTTTGCGCGACGCAATAAAAAAGGCCGGCTGGGACGCCGGCCCGCTTGCGAATCAGAATCCTCAGTGACCGCCAAAGGTGTAGCCGATGGAGGCCCCGTAGCGCACGATAATATTTGACGTGTATTCGAAATTGTTTTTGACGGCGTACACGTGCACCTCGGGACGAACAAACAAGCCGCCACGCGCGTAAAGCTTCAATCCTCCGCCAAATTGTCCCATGAAGTGGGTGCTGGTAGCGTAGTTTGTACAACTGATCGAACTGCAGGTAATGTAGTTCGTATAGAAGTGGGTGCTTTCCGCTCCGATGCCGGCCGAGAGCTCAGCCGCCACGTGAGGCCCGAGTTTCGGCGCGTAGACGCCGTCGAAATCCCAGAAAATCGGTCGATAGGGCTGCGAAAAATCATAGTTCGCCTGCCCACCCCGCCACGCAATTTCTCCGCCAATTCCGAAATTCTTGTGGAAGAGGAAATCACCACTGAAGGAAGGGTAGATGCCACCTGTGAGCGATGCAGGTGGGAAAGGCGACGTAGTCGATGACACCGATGCTGAATGTGTGGTACCGAGACCGAAAGCAAAGTCCATCTGTTGTCCGTAGGCGGCTGTAGCCAGCAAAAAGGTCGTCCCTACGGCGAGCAAGAAAGTGAGTTTTTTCAAGTGCGTCCTCTCTCCGGAATGGTAGGTTTAACGGCCGCGCAAGAAGCCTCTCGGCGATCCATCGCTTGCACGATCACGTTTCGATTCACCCCAAGCCGCGAGTCATGAGCACACTTCGGATGTACAGGTCCCACGCCGATTTCGCCTCTGGTGAGAACCCGGCACCCCGTCATTTGACTCGGCCTCAATCAACTTTTAGGTTCAAAGATGCCGTTCACTGTAAGTTACGTTGCCTGAGTAGTTTCCCGAGACCGGCCAACAGAGACCAGATGCACGGCGCGACTGAGTGGATGTCTCGATTTGCGATCTGGCACTGCCGAGGCTTGTCCAGAGTCGAGAGATGGGCCTTACTGGCGCGCCAGGGGGGTAACCATAGTTACCTGTCACTGCACAGTTTTTGTTGCACATTCACACTTCTGAAATAATTTCCACGTATTCTAGATCAGGGGAAACGACGATGGGCGCTCCGCGCATCGCGAAATCGTTGCCATTGCAGGTCGCGGCGGTGTGCTATCGCAGACGCGGACCTGCGGTCGAATTCCTGCTGGTCAACACGAACGGCGGCAGTAAGTGGACATTCCCCAAGGGCAGCACGGATACGCGTTTGTCGCACAGTCAGGCGGCGGCGCGCGAGGCTCTGGAAGAAGCTGGCGCGGTCGGCGTGATCGAGCCTCATCACTTTCATCTTTATCTGCACTCGAAAGGCGTGTTCTGGCAACCTTCCGGCGTGCAGGAGTTTGTGGTGAAGGCCTTCCTGATGGAGGTCACCAGACTGCAAGCTCCCGGCGAAGCGATGCGAAATCCCACCTGGTTCGACGCGGGTGAAGCCCGACGAATCCTTGCCAAAGGCCGTGAAGTGAAGTACGCGGCAGAATTGCAAACCGTGATCGATCGCGCCCTGGAGCGCATTCAAACGACGCTCCCCAGTTATCCTGAATCCCGCCCACGGGCTGTCCTGCCCTCCTGAAAACCTCTAAACAGCCCGTTTTACGCGGCTTATTGCTTCATCCACAGGCCATGACTCCCGTAACTATGGGATCTGCGAGTTTGTTGAAACAATAGAGTCCAGCCAAAGTGAGTTCCTGGCCAGCGGAGAATGCCATGACGAAGATGAAGATTCTGGTGATGCTCCTGATTGCCGGATTCGCTCTGCGTTCCGAAGCGCAAGCTCCTTCGCCGCAGGGTGCTCCCGCCAACACCAACCCGGTGAATGTCGTGCTCGCGGATGGCACATCGGTGAAATTGCGATTGGGAAGCGCAACCGCATCGACCGGGGTACGAGTCGGGGAGAGCCTCGAACTCGAGGTGGCCGATGAGGTGCGGGTCGCTGACGTGGTCGTCATCCCCAAAGGCAGTGTGGCGAATTCTGAGGTCACGAATCTCCGCTCCGGCGGCAACACGCGGGGCGGCTGGATCGACATCAACCTGGAGTCGGTGACTTTAGCGGACGGGCAGAAGGTGCCAATTCGTGCTTCCAAGAGCAAACTGATCCGGGATCAAACTACCATCATTTCCAGCAGCGGGCAGGATGCCAGCATCACTCAGGGAACGGATCTCACAGCGTACATCAATGGGAACCAGCCCTTGGATCTGACTCGCATGCGCGCGGCCAGCGGACCAACCACGGAAATCAAAGTCACTTCGACGCCTCCGAATGCGGAGATCTCCGTAGACGGTCGTCTGGCCGGAAGCACGCCTTATACATTGCACGTCATGTCGGGCGAGCACGTCGTGGTGCTGCGCATGGTCGGATTCCAGCCGTGGCAAAACAAGATTCACGTATCCGGGCAACCGCTGTCCTTGGACGTGCCGCTGGCGAAACAGGACGGCACCGAGACCATGCCGGCCAGCAAACCAGCAGAGCCGTCCCTGGGAGATCTGGCTCGCGCGGCGCGGGCGCGTAAACCGCCTTCCACAACTACGCCCATTACGGACGTGAATGCGCAAGGTCAGAATGGGCAGCATGATCCGACGGAGCCTCCGGCGCCGAAGCAGTAAGCGGAGTCTCGTGTAGGACAGCAAAATCCCCGTCCAGGCGGAGCTTGGGCGGGCCCCCACCTCAGCTTACCTCTACTTCCCTTCTGCAATCTGCTTTCCCGTGAGACGATGAATATGTCGTCATGATTCAGCTCTCAGGCGCCGGCAAACGGTTCGGTCACAAATTCCTGTTCGAGAACGCGGACTGGCTTATCACTCCGCAGGACCGCATTGGTCTGGTCGGCGCGAACGGAACCGGCAAATCGACGCTAACAAAGATCCTGGCCGGGCTTGAGACCCTGGACTACGGTTCGATCACCATCGCAAAAGGGATTTCTGCGGGCTATCTGCCGCAGGATGGACTAAGCCTTTCCGGCAGGAGTGTTTTTGCCGAGTGCCTGACCGTGTTCGATGACCTCCGCCAGATGGAACAGGAGATGGAACAGCTGACGCAGAGGATGTCGGAATTGCCGCACGAATCCACCGAATACGCGCAAGTCGCGGACCGTTATCACCGCATGGAGCACGAATTCCAGACGCGCGACGGCTATGCCATCGAGGCCAAGGTCGGAGCGGTGCTCACGGGCCTCGGATTTCGTAAGGAAGACTGGACACGCCAAACCGAAGAGTTCTCGGGTGGCTGGCAGATGCGCCTCGCGCTGGCAAAGCTGCTGCTCCAGAGACCCAATCTGCTGCTGCTCGATGAGCCAACCAATCATCTCGATCTCGAAGCCCGCAACTGGCTTGAGGAATATCTGAACGAATATCCGCACGCATTCCTGTTGATTTCGCACGATCGCTACTTTCTCGATGTCACGGTGAAGAAGACGGTCGAAATCTGGAACCGGCAGCTTTTTTTCTATAGCGGCAACTACGACAAATATCTTGCCGAAAAGACGCAAAGACGTGAGCAACTGGAAGCGGCCTATCGAAATCAGCGCGAGCGCATCGACCAGTTGGAAGTCTTCATCAACCGCTTCCGTTACCAGGCGACCAAGGCCAAGCAGGTGCAGAGCCGCATCAAGGAACTGGAGAAGATGGAGCGGATCGAGATTCCGCCGGAAGAGAAAGCTATCCACTTCTCGTTTCCGCAGCCGAAGCCCAGCGGCCGGATTGTAGCCGAGTTCAAAAACGTCGCCAAGAGTTACGGATCGAAGGAAGTTTTCCGAAACGTGAATTTCATGATCGAACGCGGCGATCGTATCGCGCTGGTGGGCGTAAATGGTGCGGGCAAATCGACGTTGATCAAGTTGCTGGCCGGCATCGAGCCAGTGAGCGCCGGCGAGTACAAGATCGGGCACAATGTGGAAGCGGACTATTTCGCGCAGGACCAATATAAAGAACTGAATCCGGATGCTCGTATCCTCGATGATCTGGGAGAGCTTTCGGCACGTTCGACGCAGACTGAGTTGCGGAACCTGCTGGGGTGTTTTCTGTTTCAGGCCGACGACGTTTTTAAAAGAATCGGCGTGCTCTCAGGCGGGGAGCGCGGGCGATATGCGTTGCTCAGGTTGTTGCTTCATCCCGCCAATTTCCTGCTGCTCGACGAGCCAACCAACCACCTCGACATGCGAGCCAAGGACATCCTGCTGGATGCCCTGGCGGCATACACGGGAACGGTGGTCCTGGTTTCGCACGACCGGTATTTCCTCGATAAGCTGGCCACGCGCGTGTTTGAGATCGGGGATGGCCGCGTGGAGATTTATCCCGGAAACTACGAGGATTATCGTTGGCGAAAAGAGGGCCGCGTGGCGGCCGTGCCTACCCTCGATGACGTGCCCACACGCGCCGCATCGGGAAACGGTTCGCAGGGAGGAAGAATCAACACGAATGGGGAGAAGTGGGCTGAGCCTTCGTCTACCAGCGAAGAATCGAAGGGCAAGCGCCTGAATCCGATCAAGCGCAAGCAGATCGAGGAACGCGTCCATGAAATCGAAGAGGAAATCGCGCGCGTGGAAACAGCCATTGGCCATTGCGAAACCTCGTTGCTGACATTCGTCAGCGCGGAGGAGACGCAACGGCAAACTCAGGAACTCGAAGCACGCCGGAAAGAACTGGCATCACTCATGGCAGAATGGGAAGCGCTATCGCAAAGTCTGGAAACGGCCAATGGATCAGGGCGATAACCCGCTCTCGCCGATGGAAGTTTGCCTGGATTCGCACTAGTTCATAGAACTTTCGTCATCTGTTCTGGCACCATAGGATCATTGACAATTAACCGTTCGTAAATCCCACTCAGGTTGGTGAAAAACATGTCCCTCCCCCTTCTCTCCACGCTTTGGTCGGATGACCAAGGGCAAGACATTGCAGAATACGCAGTCATGCTAGCGGTCATCCTCGTCATCGTCGTCGGTACCATCCGCATGATTGGTAGCAACGCGAACAGCGTGTTCTCGGAAGCCGCCAGCTCAATTCAGTAATCGTCGGACGGGAAATTATCCCGGTACGCCTGATCCCAAGCCTTCGTCCCCATTTTGTGCCACGCTGCGGCACTCCCGTGCCATTTTGTGAGAGCGCCGCAGCGACTAGCTTCTTTAATGGCTGGCGGTACCGATGGGAGTTCGAGGAGGTTCCTGAACCCTTCCTCGAATGGGCCAACTCGGTGCTGCGAGCCTCAGAGCGAGCAGTACTCGGGGGAGGGCTGCTCGGACAGGCGTCCCGTGACTTGATGAGTCCGGGGCGCTTTGTCATCCGTAGGAATGCGAAGAAGGCGAAGCCCAGCGCGCACACGGGAAAGAATGAAGCGAGTCCGCGTTCTCAAGAGCGCGCAGCGTGTAAGAGCACCAGGACGATAATCGTCAGCATTCCAACAGTGAGAAGAAGTGGAGTGGTTAGCATTGCGATCCCCGTCGGCTTCGATACTACCTTCACAATCGAACCTTGAGGAGTGGGAGATTCCAATCTTTTGTAAAACCTATCAGGCAGATTCCTGGCTCACAGTAGAGGGCGCGCAGGCACAGAATCCGGCGGCCATGCCGACAGCGACGCGGGTGAGGCATCGAAGGAGACTCTGCGGTCTTCCCTCTACGGACTGACCGTGAAATCCATAGTGGTAGAACTCTGTCCTGGCTGGTTCCCGTAGCTTCCCGTTCCACCGGGGTTTGTTACGTGCACGAGCACTGTACCGGTGTTCGCGACGTTGGCCGCCGGAATCGCAGCTGTGAGCTTGGACGAGGAAACAAAGGTCGTCATCACGGTACCACCATTCCAATACACGACGGCGCCGCTGGCGAAGTTCATTCCAGATACAGTCAAAGTGAAGACACCACTCCCGGCCGTCATGCTGCTGGGTGAGAGTTGCGTGATGGCAGGAGCAGTGGCAGCCATCGTGCCACTCTTGGAGCTGTAACCACACCCGAGTGTGAGAACAGTGAGAAGCAGCAGGAAACAAACCTTGCCCATGACACACCTCCGAGACGAGATGGTCGCGAATGGCGGACAGTCTAGCCAGCTTCGTAGCAGGGTTTGTCAGGCGCATGTCATTTTCTGGCAAAGGGTTCGTAAGCTGCTGAAACTGCATGAGAAAGCGCGATTCTAGGGTAGCGAGTCGTACAGCGCGGAGACAGCCTCGGCTTTCCAGACCGCTCCCAATTCAAGCGCCTGATTCTCTTCGGAGTAGACACCCAGAAATTTCGTGATACCAACGGGATTCGTGGACTTTTCCTGTCCGAACCGGCGAGCATAGACCGGCGAGCCCGACATTCCCAGCCGAGCGGTGGCATCGACCAGAAACTTGGCCTTGCCTCCATAGTTAATGTCGAGATCGCTCGCGATGGTGCCCGTCTTCCAAATGGGGAGGCCGCCACCTTGCGTCTCTCCGAACGGGAAGCCAACGATGTTGACGGGGTCGCCGGGCGCGAGCTGCATGTCAGAATTGCGGAGTGCAAGGTCGAGGGGATAGAACTCCACGCCAGAAGTGTTCTTCAACGGGAGCGCAACCAGGTCCGCCGACGCGCCCAGCGTCGGGTGTTCCAGCCAGCGTTTGTGCTTACTGTCATCGTAGAGATCTTCTTCCACCCAGAACCAATCGCCGAGACGGCCCGCCGTGTTGTGCAGAATTTTGAGCTTATCCGCGCAAATCCAGGCACCGACATTGTTTGGATTCGTGTCCTCGGCGCAAGTCAGCACCACGTGGCGGCTGGTGACGAGGTAATAGTTGCGATTCTTCTGCAGCACAAAACCGGTGGCGCTGCCGATCGAGACCTCGCCATGGTAGACCGCAACCGCGAGCGAAGTCACCGAAAGCCGGTCGATGCTCTGGCTGTTCTGAGCAGCCGTGAATACCGAGATGCAGGCGCACAACAGCATTGGCGCGGCGAACTTGATCACCAGGGAACTCCCGCCTGCCATCAGCTTCTGCGCTGATATTGCAGGAAAACCGCGGTCTCCACCAGCATGAAAATGATCCATGGTCACGTTAATACGGTCCGTCGGAATCCTTGCCCAGAAGGCACTCCCGACGTTTCTCAATTCGATATTCACAAGAACTTAACCTTCCATTCATGGAACGGTAACAAAGCCTGACTAGCTTGCCAATGGCCGAGCGGGCGCCCCTTGAGGAGCGCTCTGCACTAGGCGACTGTTTCCTGGAGGGAAATGTGACGGACATGAAATACAAATCCGCGATTCTGACCCTGCTGGTGATCGCGATGACGGGGACGATGTTCGGTGCCGAAGGCACGGTACCCAAGGGCGTTCCGCACCTGGATCACGTGTTCGTGATCATGATGGAAAATCATGGGTATACGCAGATCGTAAACAACCCCAACGCGCCCTTCGCCAACCAGTTGGCAAAAACTGCAAATTCTGCTCTCAATTACTTCGCCATCGGTCACCCTAGTTCGACGAATTACTTGGAGGTGGTCGGCGGATCAAACTTCGGCGTACGCAGTGACAACCCACCCGACTTTCATAACATGGGTTGTACACCCAATATCGGTGCTCCCCCCACAACGAACTTGGATGGCCCGACCAGCGGTGGACCAGTGTGCCCAATCACCGGCACTGGGACCGATGCCGAGACGCCAGCGACAGATACGACCAACGAATGCCCGAACTCTCCTGCGCCGTGCGATCCGGGAACATGGGAAGTCAACATCGACGGGAGTTCGATTCCGGCAGCAACCAACACGGCTGGCAAGTCTATTGCAGATCAGTTAGCGGCTCAGGGGCGTAGCTGGAAAAGCTATCAGGAAAGCTTGCCGCCTACCGGTGCAGATAACATCGGTTACAGCGACGGCTTCTTCACCGACAATGCCAACATCAATCCCGTGCCGTCCACTCTGCCCGCTCTGCTGAAACTGTACGCCGCCAAGCACAACCCTTTTGTCTACTTTCGAAGTGTACAAGAGGGTGGTAAAGGTTCCGGGCTGAGCCTGGGCAATGTTGTAGGATTCGAGGGCGCGCATGGCCTGTTCGAAGACCTCGCTTCTGGCCATGTGCCGCAGTTCTCGTTTATTGCGCCTAACCAATGTAACGACCAGCACGGGCGCGGCAACGGCGGGGCGGCTTGCGGCTTTGACCCCAACGATAATGGAACACAGCAGGGACTGAATCCCGGCTTGATTTACGTGGGTGACCTCACGTTGCGAAACCTCGTGAAGGCAATCCATAGCTCGCCAGCGTGGCAGGATGGCCGGAACGCCATCGTCGTTTTATGGGATGAAAATGACTACAGCTTGTCGTCCAGTACAACAACGAATATCAATCAGGTGTTGCTGACAGTGGATACCAATTACGGGGTCCGTGGTGTGAAGAGCGGGAAACGTTATACCCATTTCTCGCTGCTTAAATCGCTGGAAGCGGCCTTTGGACTGCCCTGCCTGAACCATGCATGCGACGCGAACGTCGGCGTCATGTCGGATCTGTTCGGCGGCCGGGGAGAAGACTAGGGACGTCGGATTGACTCACGAAATAAGAGCCCGCTTCTTTTGCGAGAAGCGGGCTTTGTTATTTCGATTGTGCTTCAGTCTCTGCGGGAACAAGCCGGTTGATTGCCAGGATTCTCGCTAGCTCTCAATGTCGATATCCGCGAGGTTGCAGTCATCCAGGATTTGGGCAGCTGCATCTGCCTCCTCTGCCCGCACCTGAAGCCTCACACCGCCTGTGAACGTTGACACGAAGATGCGCACCATATTGTCGTCAGCCAGGTAGCTCTCGATTCCGGCCGATTCCAAACCTCCCTTGGCCAGCAGCGCTTCCGGCAGATCGCGGAATTTCCTGATGGTTACCAAATTGCGAAATTCCGCATGATCATAGCCCTCCGGCATCTGGGACGTCCCTTGTGTCAAGTTCCTGCGGCGCAACTCTGTCGTGAGGGCGCTTTGGGCGGCAGGGGTCAGCGAGCTGGGATCCCTCGCAATGTTCTCCAGCTCTCCATCGTTCATCGCGGAATAAAGCTCAGCCAATCTTCTGGATTCGTCAGCGTCAGCCACCATAGGGCCTGATCATACAGGAGGGTAACCTGGAGAGGAGCGGGCGGGTGGAGGAAGGAAACAGTACGCAGGAGGAAATTCTGCCAGAAAAACAAAGCGCCCCTGACTCAAAGAGTCACGGGACGCCCGTTAAACAGCCCTCCCCCAAGTGCTGCTCGAGGACCACTCTACGGTTTCGGTGCGACCCTGGGAATGGCACCAACGGGCTATAGCCATGGCACGAAAGAGGGTAACCAGCGAGAGCGGTGACGAGCGGAGAACCGCGCCAGCAGCGGGTTTCCGGCGTCCGTACAGGTTCTTCCGTAACCTGCAACATCGTTACCGACATGCGATAGTCACCTTGGCCAATGGCCATAGATCCGCCACACACAGCGAGCTTCGGGGAGCACGGGCGGAAATCAAGGAAGGTCGGAATCCATGTTGCAGCCACCAGAAAATAAGAACGCGACGCCTATGGCGTCGAACCCGAATACGTATGCGCCCGTGAAGGCTTCGAGCGCACCCATGGAACAAGCCACAATCGGCCGCTCGCTCGTAATCAAGGGCGAGATCAGCGGCGCAGAATCGCTCTTCGTCGATGGACGCATCGAAGGCACCATCAACATTCCCGAAAACCGGGTCACCATCGGCCGCAACGGAGCGGTTACGGCAGACATCAACGCCCGTGAGGTGGTCATCATGGGCAAGGTGCAGGGAAACATCATCTGCAGCGATCGTCTGGACATCCGCAGCGAGGGCTCGGTAACCGGCGACGTCGTGGTACAGCGCATCAGTGTGGAAGATGGCGCCATCCTAAAGGGAAGTGTGCAAGTGCAGGCGGCCG
>Ga0307478_10002033_pt1 | contig 16611 bp, 17 predicted proteins | sample atmos_gasesECM4C_2_FD_203713 | JGI IMG/M metagenome (GOLD analysis project Ga0307478, IMG submission 203713) | Hardwood forest soil microbial communities from Morgan-Monroe State Forest, Indiana, United States - atmos_gasesECM4C_05 | ecosystem: Environmental > Terrestrial > Soil > Temperate...
AAACTCCTCTGGTTCGTTATTCCGTTCATTTCCTTGCAACAGCTTCCCGCTTCAGTTCGGGATTCTTCCCGGCAAAATCCGCGACCGGGCGCCACTCTTGGACGCTGTAATAGGTCACGCCCAATTTGAGCGCCTCCACTCTTGCTTCGCCTTCGGTCGGGAATTCACGCCCGAGTTCAGGGGCGTGGCCTCCGGTGCCTGACTTGGGCAAAAAGAAGCGGGCTCCTAAGACCGCCTCCTCGTCACCTGAATGGCGCGCCCGCCGGACCCCCTTGCCGGCCGGGCGATTGCTCGCTTGGATTGTTCTATCCTCGGGTGGTGATGCAGTCATGGTCGCCATCTTGGTCCTTCCCACATTCGTGATTTCACCTGTCCAGTTCACTTCTCTGCAGAAGACTGTTGTCGCGATCTCCCACCATCTGCTGCTCGGAGTAATCGGCAACCAGCAGCCCACTGGGGTTCAACTCCGTGCGCCTTTCTTCCGCTAGCCGCAGGTTGTATTGACCCACGATCCGATCGGTTACCTCGGTCCCATTCTTGATGCGGTGAATTTCTTTCACGCCAAAAACCACGTAGCTCCACGGGGCATCCTTGGATCGTTCGATCGACCGAATTCGGAAGTCCGAGATGATCTGGTCCTGCTGGATCTTCCCGACGGTGTCGTCGTCCCGCAATTTGTCCATGGTGAGTTTGCGGAGATTGGCAGTCATCATGTTGAGCGACTCGGCGAGATTGCGGGTGGCCGAATCAGGCGTATAGGAAAGGTAGTGTTGGAGAAACCGGCGAAGCACGGCTCTTCCTTCGAGATCGGTGGGGGCGGCCGAATTCGATTCCGCTGATGCGACTGCCTCCGCCGAGAGCATGCCAGCGAGCCTGGCGGCGGGATCTCGTCCACTGCTTGCCCCAACCACCGTTGCGTCGCCGTCTTTATCAACGCGAATGACCGTAGGCGGCTGTATGCGAACGTAGATTGCGAATCCCAGTGATCCAAGTGAAATCACTCCAAACAAAATGGCAAGAAACATAGCCCGGTTGGCGTAGGCCCGAAGCATGCCGTCATGTTCGTAGTACTTGGTGAACCAAGTAATTTCGGGACCAGTCCTTAATATCGGTTCGGTCTTCACCCGGATCATTCCGTCCCTCTCCTCACCTTGTTTGCTGTGCACCTCAAACGGCCATGACAGCTCCGGCCGCTCCCATTTCTCCTGCTGAACCTGCTGTCGCAACTCCGGGTTCAGCAGTCATCGGTGTCGGGGGGTTTGATTCCGCGACCACTCCGCTCCCATGCATGCTGGCCCCTGCCGCACTGGGCCCGAGTGAACCCGGCCCACTGCCGGTGGATGGGCCGGGTTCCGACATGGTTGGGGGAGGGCCGGCAGGCAAGGCTTGTGAGGACCCGCTTGAGCTCAAGACTGTTCTAGCCGTACGGGTCGCGACTGCGGCTATCGCAAACACGGTATTGCCAACATCTCCGCGGACAAGCCGACTTGCGATGAACGGAATCAACATGATCGCGATTGAGAACAGCACGCTCACCGCTCCGAGAAGTACCATTTGGCTGGAGCCAACGAAGGCGTTGAGAACGCCATTTCCACTTAATACGGCGTTGACGCTGTTCATCTGCAGGGCGGTGATTAGGACCTGGAGAATCGCGTAAAGCAGACCCCAGCTTTGAAAGATCATCAGATTCACAAAGTAGGTTCGCGATAGCTGACCCATGGACCGGCTCGGCCACAAGGCCAGCACAAAAGGCCCAACGAGATAAAGGATTGATCCGTACATGACGTAGGCGAGCGTGAACAATGTGTAGCTGACGGGAAGAATGATCAGCCCAACCAGGATCAAAAGCACGTCCAGAAGGCCGGAAATCGCTCCGGTCACGAGCGTCCAGAAGCTCGACAGTCCCTGCTGGCCCACGTAGGCGCTCACAGAATTCAGCCAGTTTTGAATCACGTCGCCGATGCCATTGGTGTTGTAGATGTAGTCGGCGACGCCGTTGAACATCCCATTCACGGAACGAAACGCCTGCTGGTAGTTAAGGAAAACCAGACCGAGAACCAGGTACTTGATGCCTGCTACTCCGAGAGCTCGCACGTCTCCACCATTGCTGTAGGCTTCGTAGACGGCATACAGCAAACTGAGGATCAGGATCGCACCTGCGACCTGCAGCACCGGCCCTGTGACATTTTGGTCGATGCCATTGAGCGCCGTCTGGAGCACTTGCTCGAAATAGAAGCTTGGCATAAAACTCTCTCGCTGCGTTTCAGTTGTGTTGCAGCAGGTTCATCAATTGCTGCCGAAGGTTGGTGGTGTTGGTCGCGCCCATCTTTATGTCCGCGCTTGAATTCGCGAGATCGATGGCCCGCAGTCGCATCAAGTCTGCAGTCGCGGCTTGGGTGTAGGCATTGGCCCGGACCAGCCATGCATCCGCCTGCGCTTCGATAATCGGCGCGCTGCCTGGCGCTGCGGTCTGGATGCTTTGGTTGATTTGGGTGGCTGCCTGAATCTCCAGGTCGGACAACGCGTCGATCTGAATTGCCCTTTTCATCGCATCCTGAGCAGCCGCGTCTGTCATGTCGACGAGGTCTCTGACCTGCGGTGACGCATCTGTTGTCGTTGGGACTGGCCCGTACAGAGCTGTGTAATTCGTCGATGTTTGACCGATTTGACTTGGATTGCGGGAAAGAAGGATCGCCTCCAGTTGTTGAGGATTCGGTTGGGTTGCGCTGTTCACCGGGATGTGGAGGAGAGTCTGAATTCGCGTGAAGAGGCCTTGTTGGCTTCCTACCAAAGCTTGCGCCTGAGTAATGGCGCCGGTTGGCCAGACCACCGTCTGCTCGAATTGCAACATTCCCTTATCCACGCCGAGAATCGCGTTCAGGGAACTAGCGATGGTCTTCAGCGAATTTGCAATGCTTGATAGACCCGCGGCAAGAATCGCACAGCAGGGACTGAGCACTTGCCCTCGGGCTGGCCACGGGGGAGTTAGAACCAGAACGACGCAGAGGAAGATGATGCGGAGTCTGTGACCCCACACCCAAGACCTACTCCCCTTAAGAACTGCCGAGACGCTTGTCATAAGACTCTTCCTTTCTAGAAATCAGTTGTGTTGCGAGAGGTTCATGATGAAGCCTCGCAATTGGGTCGTGAACATCGCCCCCCGCTTCCTTAGCCCGTTCTGGTGCGCGATGCGTGCGGCCTCTTGGCGTAGTTCCGCGGCCAACATCTTCTGCGTCAGCGCCTGGCTGCGGATGCATGATGACGTTGCGGTCGCTGTCAAGAATGGCGTAGATCCCGGGACTGCCTGGCCGGCAGCACTTTCAATGGAGTCGGCTGCTTGCAGTTCTAGATCGGTTGCGCTATCCGCAGCTTTGAGCGTCTTCAAACTGTCGAGTGTCAGCGCATCGTCGAAATCCGACATGTCCCGATCGACTTGATTCGCATCGGTTGGGCTGGGAATCGTTCGATAGGTGCCATTGAAAGATTGGGTCAGGCCGGCAAAATTGCCCACCTGGTGATCTCGTATCAGGGTTTCCATCGACTGCGGTGCCGGTAGTGTGGCGCTCCGCAGATTGATGTTTAGAATGCCGGACATCAGATTGCGATACTGGCCGATCATTTGGAGCACCAGCGACGTGGATTGGTTGATCGATGGCACAGGCCACACCGTGTTTTGGAAGAAGGCGCTATTCGCACTGCGAGTACCGTGGATGCTGTTCACGACAGGCAGTATCAACGAGTTGAGCACTTTCAGCACCGCTTGAATCGCCTGAACGATTCCCCCAGGCCCCTGCGCCTCCGCTTGTGGTGGGATCACCGTCACCGTCACTAACATGACGCTAGCGAGACTCAGAGTTAACAAACGTCGACGACCATTCACGGTCAAGACCATCCACGCGAATGCCGAAAACAAAACAGCGTATAGCAAATAGTGCATTTCATTACCTCCTGCTGCTGGCGAACTGAGCGTACTCGTTGTGGCTCTCTGAAAACTCCTCTCCACCTGTCACGCTCTTGCCTCGGCTACCTGTCCTCGTTTTCGTTCGCTGGCCAATGCTGCCACCGCTCCTGACAGCTCCTCGGGTAATGGAGCCATGTCCGCAAGTCCTTGCGGAAATCGCTTTGCGAGTTCCTGATAACGTTCGAGCAATGGCCCGCTGACCGATTTGTTTAAAAACCAGTTGCGGTATTTCCTTTCGCGCGGAAACGTGGTGCAGATCCAATAAGAGAGGGGCGTGGGCACGATGCGTATTGTCTGCGTCGTCTCTGCTTTCTCCCCTATCACCAGCAGCACGTCCGCACTCCGGCCTTTACGGGGTGCGCCGAACTCTTTGACCTGGCCGACTGCGACTGGATTTAGCGAAAGGTGATTCACGAGCGCGCTAACATCGCCCGGCTGTTGACCCACGATTTTCGTACTCGCGTTCTTGAGAATGCCTGGTCCGTGTGGGCGGGGCTGGGATTCAGTCCCAACAAAATCTTCCACGGTCTGACTGATACCCCAGACGCTAGAGTTCCGCTTGCGGGCAGTCCGGAACAACTGCACCACTTCGGGCGCCAGAGCCGCGGAGTCCAACAATGACCAGCACTCATCCAAGACTGTGATGCTCGGTCGCCCTGTTTTTCCGGTCGCTCGCGAGGCCATCGCAGCTGCGATCAACATGCTCATTGCGGTTTCGAGCCTCGGATCGGAGGCGAGACCTTCAACATCAAAGAAGAGCCAATCGCTATCCAGTCGCATCGTCGTGGATCGGTCGAAGAGGTTCGCGTAGATGCCACTCTCGCCTGTCCACGAGCGCAACTTGATTGCGGCGAGACGGGCTTCGTCCATGGTGCGTTGCATCTTCTCGGCGTCCCGCCAATTGGCCAATTCTTCACGCAGGTCATTGAACGTCGGGGTTGGATTCGAATAGCGGATCGCGCAGCGCTTGTAGACCTGGGGAATCGCGTCGGTCAACACGTTGTCGAGCAGGGCAGTGTCGGCCCCAGGGCTCTCGCCGATCATGTGCCGCGTGAGGTTCTTCAGAAACGCGGTCTTCTCGTTGCTTGGTGCGGTTTCTCCCGTCGGCAGGTCCCAGGGATTTAGTGTCTCCCTGCCATCGAGGTCCACGTTGATGACGCGCCCGCCCATCAACTCGACAAGCGGTTCGTACGAATCGCCTCTCTCCAGGATGGAAATCAGGGGCTTGGCGCGGGCCATCATCAGGAGAAACCCTTGAGTCATGAAGGTCTTCCCACCTCCGCTCTTGGCCATAATCAGCAGGTTGGCGTCACCCAAGGTTGAGTCGAATGGTGAAAACGGTATGAGTTGACGGTAGGGTGTTTCGAACAACATCAAGGGTGAGTTCGGTGTGCCGCTCCACGGCATCTCCACCGGCAATAGATCCGCGGCGTGCAAGGTGAGGACGTCCAATTCCCGTTTGTTGGTTTCTCCCTGTCCCGGCAGACTCGAAAAGAAGAATCGCTTCTGCGCAAGCGTTTCCGGAATACCGCGAGCGCCGTTCATCCTGCCGATGGCATGCAGAACTCGTTGGCGGCGGTCCGCAAGAATGCGTTCCGCATGCTCGGTTTCCATACGGTTGCACGCCGGACGCGAAGTGCGGATCGCGATCGTTAGGCTCATCTGACACGACTTGAGCGAGCTTGCGATCAGATCCTGCAGGACGTTGATCAGTTGATGTTCTGCCACTTGTGCATCGACATTCAGCCGGAATCCGCCGTGGATATCTTTCTGCGCCGCCGTCATTTTTCGCAGCCGGCTTTTGTATTGCTTCACAGCCTTTGCCTGGTCAGGGAGAACAATCTCTGCGGTGATCACAATCGGGAAGTCCAGGACGACAAGTTCCCGCAGCACCCCTGGAAATGTCGCATCCGGCAGGTCCTTCAAACTGATGAACGAATACAGCAGACCCCCGATTTTCAGATACTCATCAAGCTCGTCCTCGATGTTGACGTTTGCTATTTGGCTTCGCGCGCTTTCGTAGAGAACCGAGGTTTCCGGACGTCGATAGGGCACCCGGTCGTTTCCGAGGGGATGGAGCGCTCTCTTGATTTCGAGGAAGAGATCATTGCCCGACATTCGCGACAGCGTCATGCCGGTCGATTGAAGTGTTGCTTCTACTCCGGACATTAAGCTGCCGAACTCGGACACGAGGTCTTCGTGATCACGACGACCTCGTTCGATACATTTCGTCGCAGACATGCTGAGACTGCCGCCGCGCATCTTCTTCTTCCACTCGAAATCGGGAGACTGATGATGGATCCGCGGGTCCCAATTGAAGTAGAAGTGCAGGAAATGGCGCAGGTAGAAACCCTCGGCGTCCTTTTTCGACCACGCGTCCGCCTGTTGTCGGTCGAACTCCTGCAAAACTGGGCTCGGGTTCCGCTGCTCTCGGTTGTAGCGGCCAATCAGGTCCCCGGTGCCCTCTGAGATCTCAAAGCGGGCATGCATCCGCATCGAACGCTCAGGCAGGGATCGAACCGCGGCTTCGAGTGCTGACTTCGTGCGGTTGAGTTCTTCATCGCTCGCGTAATACGAGTTGATCCCGCTCACTTTGTAGCCGGCCACGAAGGAACCGTTCACTTGGATGAACAGGTCGTCGATGATGTCGCGCACCTTGAGCTGTTCGCACAATGGAGGCTGGCCCAGCGACCGGTGGTACTCTTGGCTCGTAAGCGGCATTTTGATTTTCCTCAGTCCTTGATGTACCCCTGCGTCAGTTCCCGGTCCCGCTCAAGTGCCGAATAGACATGCGGTTTTGTGTGAAACATCACCCAATCCAAGAGATATCCACGTTGTTTGCCGTACTTGAACAGCATCAGAGCAGGCACGCTCACGATCGGGACAACGTACTGCAACACCATATTCATGGGCAGCCCGAACATCTCCCGATTCACGAATCTCCCGAAGATGTTCATCACCACGGCCACTGCCAAGATCGCAAACAGGTCCTCCGCTTCGAGGCCGGCGAAGGTCACCCGAGTCCGGAGATTTCGATAGACTGGCGTCACGTCCAATGCCATGACCTTGTTCTCCTTCTAAGTCACCCCAGCAGTGCCGTGGCTCACAAAGAACTCAGCCAAGCGAAGCAAGCCCGACACCATCAAGCAGAGACCGGCTGCAAGGAAATGCCGCATCCAACTGCTCGTGGGGTGGATGTACGAGAACATTCCGATTCGCAAGGCTCCTATTCCAACTTGGGCGGCTGCGTAAACCGGCAGGATCACGTTTCCGACCCAATTGATCAGAGTTACGAGCGCCATCCAATAGACGTCTGGGTTATTCCATGCCCGCTGAGAAGCGAAGGTTTCAAACGCCCGCGTTAGGCCGGAGACCATTAAGCAAGCCAGGGCTCCATACATGGCGTGCGAGAATTCCTGCCCCTTTGAAAACTGGATGATCGCCATGACGATGAACACGGCGGCGATCGTCGGCATGATGACGTTTCCAACCCAGTTCGCGAGATGCAAGATCCCGTTGTCGAACGACATTTGAGAGAAGTTCATCTTCCTCTCCTACGACACCATCGCTACAACCAGCTTCCAGATTCCCGAAACACACAGCAGAGCGAGCGCAATCGCAACCAAACGCATGAACGGCTTGCGGGTCGCGAAGTTCACGATCGCGCCTACCAGAGCCAGGACGGCTGCGATCGGCATGATCGTTCCTGCCAAGTGATTCCAGAGACTGTCGAGTACGTCGGCTGTCGCGAACTTGGTTTGCGTGTTGTAGCTCTGGATGAGGTTGAAAGTTGTCTGTGTGCCCAGCAAGAACATCGCCGCAATAATCGATGGCAACGGGTGCTCACCAGACGCCGTATCGAGGATTGCGCGTAGCACGAAGAATGCGGCCAGCGTCGGCACGATCCGCCCAACGACAAAATTGCTGATAAACGACGCCACGTCGGACTGAATGCTGGCTATCCAGGGCGTGCTAATTCCGCCGCCTGGCAGAGGCATATTGATTCCGAACGAAGAAAACCAGGTCAGCAACGGCTGCAACGTAAGAAACACCACTGCCCAGAACATCCATTTCGTGAACCCGCCACCGATAGCGAATACCGTCCCTCCCTCGCGTCGCAGGGTCACTCCGGCCAGCACCAGTGAAACCAGTGCCGCGGACGGTGCTAGCAAAAGCAAGAGCGAGATGAAGTCGTTGAGCAGTTGCGGTGTGGGCATATACCTAAGCCTTGAAGCGCGCAGTTTCGGTAGGGGTTGAATTCTGCAGGCAGCCGTCGCCCGCCCTGATTCGGTGCGTCGGGCTGCCTGCGCGTTACGACTTGCGAGTTGGTCCTGTCTGGTTATGTCACGCCACCTGTTCCGTTCGTGATCCAGAACTCGATGAGTCGCGTGACACCGGAGATTGCCAGCAGAGCTGCGGCCGCGAATAGCCACCGGCCAAAGCCACGCCCGGTGAGCCAGGAAACGACGGCTCCCAAGACTGCGCCTCCGGCTCCGACTGGAGCGATTACGTTACCCACCCAATTGATGAAGTTCAGGAACGCTCCTTCCGGTTGCGCGCCCGTTTGTCCTTGAACCGCTACGTTTGAGGCCGGAGCCGAACCGAGGTTCTGCGCCCACATGAACTGCCCAATTGTGATGAGCGCAAGCGCGAGCAACGCAAAAAACGTCCTTCCCCGCGCATTGGCTTGGAGTTTCATCGACAATGCCCTCCTTTCTGCTCGCCGTTCCTGATCGTTCGAAAACTGACTTGAGGAACGATCGATGCGCGGGAAAGTAGGGCCAAAAGAAATTTCTGTCAAACGACGGGCGCCGAACCAGCGAGAGAAAACAATTGCCGGAAGAGTGGGGAATGCCGGGAGGGATCGGCGAGCAAACTGTTATCGAAGAGGTGCATTCCGAAAGCTGGGTTTATGTACCGGGAAAAGTGCAGCGACTTAGCTCGCCCTTGCGTCTCTGGAACCGGCTTCGGCAGAAGAGTCACCAAGAGGCGCGACGTCGCTTCGTCGATTCTTTGAGTAACAAATCTATGTCAACGGGACCACCCAGAATGTACTTAAGAGCAACCCAAGCCGACCGATCAAAAAAGGTGGTTAGCCCCTCGCAACCCGTGCAAGTAAACGGACTATTCGTCGCGGAAGCGACAAGCAGAACTTCAGCCACAGACCTGTTAGCCTGCCTAGACCGTCTGCGCCAAAGTAATCGAGCCAGTCGAGCCGGGGCTCCATAAACGTAGCCATCCTTATAATGGCTTACTCTAGCCCATTCTCGTGCTGGATGCCAGATCCGTGTTGCAACCCCCGATCAGGCAGAGCGGGTAGGGAGGTCAATGGATCGTCATTTCATCTGGTTCGACTTGAATAGTCAGCAAGGAAATCCCGTGTTGGCGCAGCGCTCTTCGCTTCTGAGCGATGAAATTCTCGTCGTAAGAGGTCTCGAGGGTCGCTCCCAAGCCTTTCAATAGCTCCTCCAATTTCGAGAGTTCCTGTTCGAAGTCCGTCGGGAGGTGGCATCCCGGCTTGCCCACAGCGTAGCAGTTCCCATCATCATCCAAGTAGAGATAAGTGCGACTGATCCCGTGTTTGTACAGATTGATGCCATTCGTGCGGCCCATAAACATGAATCCGGCGCACCGCGCAGCGCCCAACCGACTCTCTAATGGTTTCCAATTCGGTGCCATGACTGTTTGCCGGCTCATTGCGGCGCCATCGTCTGCTGCGAACTCGTCTGCAAGTACATCTGGTTAAGCTCATTCTTGAGTTGTAACAGTTCGCGTAGTTCTTCGAGGCTGGGGACTTTGCCTCCGGTGAGGCTTGCGCTGTCGGTGTCGGTTGGTCGCACTCCAGGTTTCCCACCTTGTTGGTCCGAACTCCCTTTTTCCACCACGATGTAGAATCGAGTATTTCCTGGCACGGTGACCACAATGTTCTGGTTCGCCGTCAGGGTGTTGATCTGATCTTGCCCAGCCATGCCTATGTTGTCGGCCAGGCGCTCTCGCAGCAGGGAATTCTCTGAAATCGGACCATTGAATCCGGTTGTGCCTTGCCCTCCCACAACATATGCCGCCACGGTTCCAATACCGGTAACTGAACGAACCAGGAAATTCTTCCCCCGGTTTCTTCCGGAAACGTCACCTTTCAGTGGCCCGAACTTGAGATCCATCGCCGTAGCATCGATCTTCTCCACCATGCCATCAGGCGTTTCGACTCGATCGAACTGAAAACCCACAATTCCAGACGGGGTGACGTGGGAGAGTTTGCCAAACACCCGTGCCCCTGCCGGCAGCACGATCTCACCATTGTGTTCGTAGTTGTATTCGACCACGGCGATCACGGGAGCGGGGACGGCTGAGCTAACTGGGGCCTCGAGGCGCGCCACGAGTCTCGTACCAGCGGGGAGAAGTTCTGCCAGTGTGTTGTCTTCATCGCGAGGACTTTGAAGCGCCGGTGTCGCGCTTTGTGCAGCGCGCACAAAAACAAGCGAAGGCTTCTTCAGGCCGGACTCCGACTCGGCGGAATGCATGGCAGGTGGATTAGGGATCGCGGCTACCTGCGCAACTTCGGCATCGGAGAAGTCCACGTTCTTGAGCGCATATTCTCCTGAGTCTCGTGGCTTGGCGGGCGAGGGCTTAGCCAGCGCAGCGCCGTTTCCAGCGGGCAATCTCGGTGATTCGTTATAACGCGGCGAGGTTCCACCCACCTCCTCCGCTGTGACTTGCGATCCGGAGCCGATATCTCCCCGATTCACGTCTGCACTGAGCAGCGGTGTCACGGTCTTCGCTGGATCACTCTGCTCCTGACCGGGAGCGACCTTGCGTCCGAGGCTAGGGCCGCGGCGCGCGGTCTCGCCCGGCAGTGGGCCACGATTCTTGGGGCTCGAGAACAGGCCGAAAAAAAGCAGGAGCAACGCAACACTTGCTCCCACAAGCACGATCAGCGATTTGCTCTTATCGCGGCTAAGCTCGCGGCGACTGGCGATCGGGTTCTGACTGCGTTGGGCACTTTCGAGGAGAGCACGGAACCGCTGGAAAGGAGTCGGCGACACGGGCTCCTCATGGTCTACTCCTGCAGTTGTAGTTTGCGATTGGTTTTCGCCAGTGGCTGCGGGCTCTTGCATCTGTTTAGTTTGCGGTTCTTGGTGTTCCATGATCTCCCTCCTCGCGAAGTGAACTGACTCCAAAGCCGATTGGAGCGAGGGCCGGGCGATCGACTGCACCTGACTCGGCCATCTGAAGGAACAATGTCTCGTTCGACTGTTTGTATGGGGGGCGTTCGAACACGACGACTCCGTCCGCCCGCTCTCCGACTCCCACGCGGCGACGGCTCAACCGGAAGTCGGCCACCAGTAACTGTTCTGCCGCGGACCAGCGATCATGCTTCACGATCTTCCCCGTCTTGTTTTTGCCGCCCAGCTGAACCTGTGGCGGCATTAGTAATATCGCGCGTTTGCCCGTGTTCACGACCGAGAACAGCACAACTACTTCCTGGCCGCCGTCGATCACTTCGCTGATGCCTGTCCGCAGGCGATCCCCTTTAACGTTTTCTCCTTCGATTCGTTCCCCGTACAGAGTGGGGAGAGGTGCTTCTTGCTGGCGCAGTAGCAGACTATCGAGCGATTTCGGCGCTGGTTGGTTTGTTGCCGTGTCTGAGGATGCTTTCGATCCGTTCGAGGGGTTCAGCGCGAACGCAGTTGGCATCAATGACGCTTGTCCGTCGATGCTGTTCGCCGCGCCGACACTCGCTATGGCCTGGGCCTTCCCGAGGGGAGCAGTCTGCGCTACCGTTGGGAACGGCACGACCTCTGGTTCAACCAGAAAACTGCCGGGAGACTTGTACTGCAGAAGGAAATCCACCTTCGCGGGACCGGTTTCAACGCCCCGGCAGACCAGAAGCAAACTGAATTGCCGTCCGCGAACACTGGAGATAAGCAAGTTGCTTTCGGCGCTGCGTTCCGTGAGAGCCTTCACCAGCACCAAGTCGGGTTCGCGCTCGGAATGCTCGACTTGAAACAGCGCAGGATCACCGACAGCCACCGCATTCACCGCTTCAGGTAGTCGGACTGCTGTTACGAAATGCGCCGCGACTTCCACGACTGTAACCTTGCCGTCAGCGGTGGCTCTTGTGCGCGTCTGCGGATTCACGTTTGTCACCTGGGCGTTAGGAACCACCGCCGCCGACAGCAACCAGCAAAATGCCAATGCCCGTTTAGGGATGTTCATCTTCCACCTCTTGCGCACTTCGATCCGCCAACTCGAACTCTGCCTTCCGCCTTCGCCGAGCCCGGAACCTCCTGGCCACTCGGTTCACATATCCCTGCACATCGGCGGAAGAATATTCCAGCCTTCTCCGAAAGATCGGATTTTCGCCTACGTAGTAAGCGGCTGTAACCAACCTGAGATCGCCCTGGAACTGCTGGTTCAGCCAGGCGAGGTAAGCCACGCCGCCGCGGATGTTTTCGTCGAGTCGAAAACGATTTCGAACCCCAAAGCGCGCGGCTGTCTGTGGCATAAGCTGCATCAATCCCACGGCGCCCTTCTTGGAGACCGCGTAAGGATTCCAGCCTGATTCTTCGTCGATAATTGCAGCCACGAGATCCACGGGAACTCGGTACACCTCTGCGTAATATTCGGCCCACCGCGCAGAAAGATCGCGCACGTTGCTGGTCCCAGTCGCCGTCTGTGCGGTTGCCGCCTGCAAGACAATCAGGAAAAGAAAACTCACTCGCACGCACCTCAAGCCACAGCCTCCTTTGATGGAACTGCCGCTCTGCCCGGCCCCACTTTGACTGGCAGGATATGCGGCATTAGCTCATCGCGATATCGTTTGGAGTCTGCGACCAACCCCTCGAAACCAGAACGCAACAACAGCCGTTTACGATCCGCCTCTGTCTTTGCCAACAGCGGCAGCAGCAAGTCACGCTGCTCGTGGGAGATTTCTTCCGTGCCCAGGATTTCGAGGGCTCGCGCCAAATCCAACATTTCCGCGATCGACGGCGGCTTTTCCATGTTCCAACCTCGCAGCGCATGTGCCAGCCCGGCGAGTTGGCCCCGCAGTCGGGGATTATCGCTTCCACTGCGGACACTCAGGATTTCAGTTTCGCGCTCCAACGTGGGGTATTCGAAGCGCAGGTAGAAACACCGTCGTCGCAGAGGATCACCTAGGCGTCGTTCCTCGTTCGAACTAAGCACGACGAACGGTACCGTCGTTGCGGAGATCGTGCCGAGTTTCGGCACTGTAACCTGCCACGCGCTGAGGACCTCAAGCAGAAGTGCCTCAAATTCCTGGTCCACTTTGTCGAGTTCATCGATGAGAAGCACGCAAGGGCGTTCTTCGTAACGCAGGGCACGAAGCAACGGTCCTTCCGCAAAGAAATCGAGCGTATGTAATCGCCGCCGGATTTCTCCCCAGTCTTTTTCGAGGTCTTCGCCCTGAGTCTCGAGAAACAACTTCTGCAGTGCTTCGTCGAACTTGCCGATGGCTTTGTCTTCTGTCATTCCCACATAGCATTGCAGGCGCTCAACGGCTGCATTTCCAGCTTCGGCGACCGCATACGCAAGTTCGGTCTTCCCACATCCGGGTGGCCCCTCGATCAGAAGTGGTTTTTGCATTCGCGCAGCGAGATACACCACCGAAAGTGTCACGGGATCGATGATGTATCGTGCGGCGCGTAGCTTGATCGCGAGTTCGCCTGCGGACGAGAACACGTCGGTTGTCCTCTTGGTGTGAACACTACACCGGAACGAATTTGTTCGCATTCGTGATTCTTGCCTCGGTGCTCGAGGCCGCAGTTGGTCTGAGGCGAGGGAAAGGCTCACACTGCTGTGGTGGAATGCCTGTAGAGCGTAGGGCGAAAAGACTTCGATTCCACTCCTGTCCAGATCTAGTTCAGAGTGCGTGCGCCGTTCACACAGATCCCAGTATTGTTTTCACCAATTTCATTCTCGCTGCCCGTGCGGACACAACGTTTTCTAACTACCGATCACAACTTCACTGACTCTCGACCTGCGTTGAGTGCACGCGACCACGCCCGAGTCGTCGTGGAAATCTTGCGCCCCACAAAGCGGGATTCCTGCGCTATCGCCACATTTTTTCTTTCACCGATCGAATCGTGACTGCCGCAGAGCGTTTGCGGCGACGAGGCAACGCACCTCGAAAAATGCGAGCCGTTTTCTATGCCAAATCAGCCGACAATAATTTACTGATCACACTTTGACTGATTTAAGATTTCGGCGCATCGGTGCACCGCGAATTACTTGCCTTTCGACCAACGTCGCCCTCCTCAGCGATATCACTTTTGACAGTCAAACGGTTTCGCATTAAAAGTGCTGCGGTGAAATGCGACCGCGTCGTTCTGATCGGCGTATTGGCCGAGCTAAGTCGAAGGCAGCTCCCCGCTGGCGGGTGGGCGGCGCTGCGGTCGTCTGCGCAGGCGTCTCTCGAATCTACGTGCCTCACCACTCTCGCGATCGGGTCAGACGATTCCGACGAGGTGCGACTCGCTCAAGAATTTCTTGTCCGGGCGCAAAATCCGAATGGAAGCTGGCCCGCTTTTTTCGGGGACGATCGGGATGGTGTCTGGGTGACGTCCCTAGCTGTGATCGCTCTTCGCGATGTTGCAACGGCGATACCAGCCAGGCTAGCGGGCATTCATTGGCTGATGAAATACCAGGGTAAGGAAGCCAATTGGTTCTGGAGATGGAAATTTCTCACGGCGGACCGTCATGTCCGCTTTGACCCTGAGAAGTTCGGCTGGCCGTGGGTTCCGGACACATGTAGCTGGGTTGTCCCTACCGCGTTTGCGATTCTGGCCCTAAGCCAAGTGCCTTGCTCGTGCGGCGGCCTGGAAGATATCCCTATTCGAGTTGATCTCGGCATTGAGATGCTGATGGATCGCGCCTGCCCAGGTGGAGGATGGAATGCCGGCAACGGCGTTGTGTACGGATCTACACTCGCTCCTCACCCTGATGACACAGCCATCGCACTTCTAGCGTTGAACAATCGAACTCAACATCCGGTTGTTCAAGCCAGCCTGAAGTGGTTGGAACACACAGCTCAAACGCTAACTGCTCCATGGAGTCTGGCCTGGGCAATTCTGGCGCTAGCCTCTCATGGTCGCGCGGTGGGGCCGTTGATCACGACGCTGATGGCCCTTCCCGATCTGTCTTGCAATGACGACACCTGCACTCTGGCGCTTGTCTGTCTTGCTGCTGATAGCAGCCGCGCTTTGGCTGCTTTTGGAGTGAACCTATGATCCTCAATCGCCGGAATTTTCTTATTGGGACTTCAGCGCTTGCCGCCGGCGTTTCTGTGTCCGTCCCGTTCTTCTGGCCTAAATATCACTCGGTCCGGCGAGCGAAAGGATCACGCGTTGCGATTCTCCACGTCGAGCGATATTCCCAGCGCATTGATCAGGTACTCGACTCGGGTCTTCGGCTCTTTCCGATCGACGTTCAGGGCAAGACAGTCGTCCTCAAGCCCAATTTGGTCGACTGCATTCCTGGCGATGCAATCAACACTCACCCAACATTGGTGCTCGCTGCAGCCGAATCCTTTAGACGCATGGGCGCTAAATGTGTGATTGTCGCGGAGGGCCCAGGGCACCAGCGGGACACGGAGTTGGTGCTATCACAGAGCGGTTATCGAGAGTCTCTTCGCGCTGAGGATATCCGGTTTGTCGATCTCAATCGCGACGAACTGGTTCGCACTCAGTTGTGCGCGAGCTTCATGGGAATGAAGAGCCTTTGGCTTCCTCGCGCAGTGTTGGAGGCGGACTTTCTGGTCTCCATGCCAAAAATCAAAGCTCATCACTGGGCCGGCGTTACGCTGAGTATGAAAAACATGCTCGGCGTCGTACCTGGCTCGAGATACGGCTGGCCAAAGAACATTCTCCACTGGAAGGGCATTCAGGAAAGCATTCTTGATGTGTGCGCGACCATCCCAGTCCACTTCGTTATCGCCGACGGCATTGTGGCAATGGAGGGGAACGGCCCACTCAATGGCACTGCTCGTCCATTGGGAAAGATCGTGCTCGCGGACGATCCGGTCGCTGCCGACGCGACGTGCGCGCGGCTCATGGGTTTCGAACCCGACCGAGTTGTCCACATCCGCGAGGGCGCGAAATTCTTGGGCAACCTTTCTCCTGCCCTCATTGATCACGTGGGAGAAATTCCCCAGCCTCCCACAACTCCATTCCAAGTAGTCCCGGAGTTCCGGCATCTTTATGCGCTTTGACGAGTGTGCGCTCGTCTTCAAGGTGATGAGAAGCGGTTTGGAGGAGGAGACGCCCTACTGGAGCTACGAAGACATTGGTGTATTTTCCCTTGTCCTTGCAGTATTGGGTCCGATCCTTCATCTTTGCACACGCTTTCATCTTCTCTCGCGATCGGAGCTTGAAAATCCCAGGCTCGGCCTGCAGTTCGCCCTGGTCGTGTCTTTGATCCTGGCGTTGTACTTGGTTCTCAAACTACGACACAGGCGACCCGTACTCCGGCCGTTAGGTTGGGTCTGGCCGCGCACGGCCTACGTGATCGTCGCTCCGCTGTTAGGGGTATTGTTGGCAGCAGGTGTGGCATTCTACCTCCGGGTGCACGGTCAGAGCGCGCCGACCATACCGCTTGTCGAGATAGTGGTACTGGGATTGGTGCTCGGCCCG
>Ga0307478_10002034_pt1 | contig 16605 bp, 16 predicted proteins | sample atmos_gasesECM4C_2_FD_203713 | JGI IMG/M metagenome (GOLD analysis project Ga0307478, IMG submission 203713) | Hardwood forest soil microbial communities from Morgan-Monroe State Forest, Indiana, United States - atmos_gasesECM4C_05 | ecosystem: Environmental > Terrestrial > Soil > Temperate...
TCGAGACGGGTACAGTCGCGAGCGCTACCGCACCGGAGTCTTGCGCAGCCGGGACAGAGCCCGAACTGGCGGCAATGGCGCGGCCGGTATCGGTGTCGCGCTTCAGGCGCTGCAGGTCGGTGCGGATATCGGCAGCATGCTGGTAGCGCAGGTTGCGGTCTTTCTCCAAAGCCTTGTTGATGATGTCTTCGAGCTTGGGCGGAAGATCGGGGTTCAGGCGGATGGGCGGCGTGGGTGCGCGATCGAGGATCGCCTGGAAAATCAAGGCCGAGGTGTCGCCGCGAAAAGGAAGCGACCCGGTCGCCATCTCGTAGAGAACGGCCCCGAAGGAGAACAGGTCCGTGCGGCCATCGAGTTCCTTGCCCTTGGCCTGTTCGGGCGACATGTAGGCAACGGTTCCCAGCGTCGAACCGGGGCTGGTCAGGTGCTGGTCGGCAACGGCAGTTTCCTGCGCGGTGGGACCGGCGGGCTCGAAGCTGTTGTTGAGCGGCGAGAGCTTGGCGAGGCCGAAGTCGAGAATCTTCGCGTGGCCGCGGCTGGTGACGAAGATGTTGGCGGGTTTGATGTCGCGATGAACGATGCCCTTGGCGTGAGCGGCGTCGAGCGCGTCGGCGATCTCGATGCCGAGCGAGAGCAGGACATCAAGTTCCATGGGACGGCCGGCGATCATGTGCTTCAAGGTCGCGCCATCGAGGAACTCCATGACGATGTAGGCGCGGCCCTCTTCCTCGCCGATGTCGTAGATGGTGCAAATGTTGGGATGATTCAGCGCGGAAGCGGCCTGGGCTTCGCGCTGAAACCGGCCCAAGGCCTGAGGATTGCGGGCGACATCGTCGGGAAGGAACTTGAGCGCGACGAAACGATGAAGGCGGGTGTCCTCCGCCTTGTAGACGACACCCATACCGCCGCCACCCAACTTTTCGACAACCCGGTAGTGGGAGACGGTTTGGCCAATCATGGCGCAGGGATTGGACTGTCATCTTATGAGGGGGTGGGGGGTAAGTCAATTCGGGTTTTCGGCGAATAGCATCCGGGCAATCAGCACGGCCCGCGGCCGCTACAGCACCACGATGGTGATGCCGGCGTTGCGTTTCCCGAGGTCGCGGTCCACTTTCAGAGCAGGGTGAAGCTTGAGGAAGGACCAGGTGGCAGCGTCAGAGGGCGACCAGTCTTCGCCGAAGATGCAGGCACGGATGGAGCCTTGCTCCCGCAATTCCCACAGGCGCTTTTGCACCGCGATGCGGATGTCGCCGCCGGCTCCGCTCGATCCATAGCCATGGATCAGCTTGATGACCGTGTCGCCATCTCGCCGGGCAAGCGCGAGTTCGCGCTCAAGGCGGGCGAGGGCCTCATGCACGAGCGGCATTCCCGCTTCGAGATTGATCGTGGGAATTGGGGACTGCGGCTTGGGAGGTTTGCCCATCCTGTTTCTCGCCGACTGATTGAGAAGTCAAATTAACACGCGGACCTGGGTGTAATTCAATGTGTCGTGGGTCGTCAGGAGGCGCGTGTGGTGGAAGAGTGTTTCAGAGGCGATGGCGTTATCGGGTGATATGGGGTCTCCTTCGGCTTCGCTCAGGGCAGGCTTTCGACTGCGTTCGGCTGGCGCCTCACTTCGCTCAGGATGACAACTCGGAAAGTATCAGTCAGGGTTGCGGAATCATGTGGCGCTGTCGCAGGTGCTCGCGCCAGCTTTCCGGCAAAACTTCGAGGGCGACGGCACGCTGCAACAACTCGGGGCTGTGGGACCGGCCATAATAAAGATGATTGATGTCGTTCACGGAAACGGCGGCAGGGTCGCGATGAAGGACTTCGACGGGCGATCCGGCGGAGATTTCGCCTTCTTCAATTACAGAGAAGTAGAAACCGCTGGTGTTACTGTCGATGAAGCGCTTGATCATGTCGTCGCGGTCGAAGCGGATGGTGATCTTGTAGCAGGGCACGCGGGGCTGCGTCACCATCAGGAGCGCGGAGCCGATGCGCAAGCGGTCTCCGATATGTAGCTCTTCTTCCAGCAAACCCTCCGTCGTCAGGTTCTCTCCGAAGGCGCCCCAGGGCAGTTCGGCCTGCGGGAATTCTTTGCGCCAATACTCGTAATGCTCCGAGGGATAACCGTAGACGGCCTTGTATGGTCCGCCGTGCACCGAGAGGTCGGCCTGCCGGTCGCCACACAGATTCAGGGACTTTACTTCGATCAATCCTTCCACCGGGCTCTTGAAGATTGCGGTGGAGACGGGAGTGCCTTTCCATAGCACCAGGCGGGGACGGCCGACGTTGACGGACACGATTTTCATGGAGATGAGATTCACGAAGGGTGCCCGGGGATTCGTTTAGAGCATCGTTGGTACGGGCAGCATGCCCACATCCGAAGACTGCACGACGGGCGAGGACGCCCATCGCTCCACTGGCATACGTCTTTACATTCCTTTCTTTTCGGGGTTCGCGTAACGGCGGAAGAAGCTGTTGGTCTTCCACTCGGGGCGATGCTCGTCGTTGGCGACATCGACCATGAGGCCGCGAATGATTTCTTCATACTGGGCGGCAGCGGAGAGGTCGATGGGCTGGGCCAGATCGTCGGATGGGGCATGATAGCGGTTCGTCAGCCAATCCTTGAAGATTTTCTTTTGCTCGGCCGAATTCGGATCGGGAGCCACGCCCATGGCGAGAGCAGGAACCCCGTGACGAATGAAGTTGTATTGATCGCTGCGGATGAAAAGGTTCCGCTGCGGCTCGGGGTCGGGTTCGACTTGCACGCCATGCGCCTGTGCAACCTGCGTAACCAGATCGCCGAGATCCGACTCCGCCAGTCCGAAGACCACCAGGGTCTTCAGCGGGATGATGGGGAGGAACATGTCGATGTTGATGTCGGCGACCATCGACTTCGCATTGACGGTTGGGTATTGGGTGAAGTACTTCGAACCCAGCAGGCCTTTTTCCTCGCCGGTCACGAAGACAAAAAGGAGAGACCGGTTCAGCTTTTCAGGAGATTTTTTGAGCGAAGCCGCGACGTCGAGCAGAACGGCGCTGCCGGAAGCATTGTCCATGGCGCCGTTGTAAATGCGGTCTCCGTTGATGGGTTCGCCGATGCCGATGTGGTCGATGTGTGCGGACAGCACTACGTACTCATTCTTCAGCGCGGGGTCTGAGCCGGGAAGCTTAGCGACGATATTGGCCGACTCGATCTCTTTCTTTTCGAGCTTGGCCTTGACCCGGATGGAGACGGGCAGCGCGAAATGTGGAAGCGGTTTGCGATCCTTGCCCAAGGCGGCGAGTTCGTCGAAACTATGTCCGGTGCCCGCGAAGAGTTGCTCCGCCTTCGCTGGATTGAAAATCATGGAAACCTGCTGGCCGGCAGTATCGTGAAACACGGGATCAGCCAGCTCCATGCTCACATGGTTGCGGTTTAGCGCGATTCGCGACCACGGAACATCCATGGAAGCCGGATTCGGAATACTGATCATGCCGATCGCGCCGGCGTTACGCAGAGCCTTCCAGCGCTCGCCGGCAGTCTGGTAATTCGAGGCGAGTGGACCAGGGATTTCTGCCGGGGAGCCGCTGAGGATCACGGCCACTTTGCCTTTCATGTCGAGACCGGAAAAGTCGTCGTAGTTGTTTTCAGGAACGGTAAGTCCATAACCCACAAAAACCAGCGGGGCTTCGACTTCCGGGGCGACGTCGATGCGAGAACTAATGATGACGTCGGCGCCAAGGGTGAGCGGTTCGACTTTGCCGTCGCGCACCAGAGCGGCACTGGAATCGGCTTCAACGATCTGTCGCGAGGAAAATTTTACCGGCTGGTAGTAGCCGTCCGTGCCGGCGGGCTGCACGCCCGACCGCTTGAGCTGGTCGACGACGTAGGCCTCCGCCTTGCGCAAACCGGCACTCCCGGTATCGCGGCCTTCCATATTGTCGTCGGCCAGGACCTTGACGTGGTCCCACCAGGTTTTGCCGTCGAATGCAGATTTCGGAGCGGACTGGCCGACAAATGGAACCGCAATGACGATCAGTAATACGAATGCACCGGTTTTCCTTAACATGATCGAGACCCCTCAGAAGCTGGCTCGCTGCCCCAGGGCAGCGCTGGTGAAAACGCGCATCATTTTACATGCCCTGGAACTTTTTAGTTGTCATCGAATCAGACGAACCATCCTGCGGAGGCTTCAGTGAAGACAGCGGAACAATACGACGCGATCGTAATCGGGTCGGGACAGGCGGGAACGCCGTTAAGCCGGGCACTTGCCGAAGCAGGCATGCACACCGTCCTGGTGGAAGCGGAGCATGTGGGCGGAACGTGCGTGAACGAGGGCTGCACGCCGACAAAAACCATGGTCGCAAGCGCGCGGGTGGCCTACCTGGCGCGGCGGGCAGCCGATTATGGTGTCCACACCGGCGCGGTCAGCGTCGATCTGCGACGAGTGCGGGAGCGCAAACGCGATATCGTGAATCGTTTTCGCAACGGAAACCAGACACGCATCGAGAAGACGCCTAAGCTCGACCTCATCTTCGGAAAAGCAAGTTTTACCGGTCCGAAGACTTTGATCGTTCGCGGCAAGGATGGGAGCGAGCGCGTTCTTGGCGCAGAGCGCATCTTCATCAATGCCGGCACGCGTACGACCCGGCCAAAGCTGGAGGGACTCGATTCCATCCCGTTCTACGACAACGCGTCGATGATGGAGCTCGACGTGGTGCCCGAGCATCTCGTGATTCTGGGTGGCGGGTATATCGGGCTGGAGTTCGGTCAGATGTTCCGTCGCTTCGGCAGTCAGGTCACGATCGTGCAATCAGCGAAGCAACTGCTGGCGCGCGAAGACTCCGACGTGGCGGAGGAGGTGGCGAAGATCCTGCGCGAGGACGGCGTCGAAGTCTTGCTGGATGCGAAGGCAGCACGCGTGCGAGCGGCGAATGGCGGTATCCAGCTGGACGTGCTGATTGGCCCGCAGCCGCGTGCGATTCAGGGCTCGCACCTGATGGCGGCGATCGGGCGAACCCCGAATTCCGATACGCTCAATCTTCCTGCGACCGGGGTCGAGACCGACGCCAAGGGATTCATTCGAACCGATAACCGGCTCGAGACGAACATCCCGGGTGTGTACGCGCTGGGCGACATCAAGGGAGGCCCGGCGTTCACTCACATTTCTTACGACGATTTCCGAATTATTCGCGCAAACGTAATCGAGAAGAAGAACCTGACCATCGACGGACGCCTGGTGCCGTACACCTGCTTCATTGACCCGCAGCTCGGGCACGTGGGGCTTGGAGAAGAAGAGGCGCGGCGGCGAGGCCGAAACATTCGCATCGCGAAAACGCCGATGAGCCATGTCGCACGCGCCCTCGAGATGGACGAGAGTCGCGGATTCATGAAGGCCGTTGTCGATGCCGGGACCGATCAGATCCTGGGCGCCACGGTACTGGGAATCGAAGGTGGCGAGGTCATGGCCGTATTTGAAGTCGCCATCATGGGCAACCTTCCCTACACGGTTCTGCGGGACGGCATTTTTGCCCATCCCACTCTCGCCGAGGGACTGAACAACCTGTTCACATCGTGGGTGTAACTGGACGGTCGCACGGACAAGCGCCGTGCAACGGCACAGTTTCAGGGCTCATTCCAAATATAGAGGAAGTCGCTGTCGGCGGCAGTGGCCACATTGCGCCCGAGTTTGCGGGTCGCGCGATTCAACGCGGACCTCACCTTCTCCTTGCTTTCCGCCAAGTCCCCGAGTGGCACTTTGAGAGCTATGCCCGGCCGAATCTGGTCGAGGTCGGAAAGAACTCTGGTCACGATCTGTTTATGCTTGCCGTTCCGGCCCTGGGGAACATCGAGCTGCGCCATCGTCTTGAAGTTCATGGGACTTTTGAGTTTCTGCGGGCTCATGAAAGTTTCCTCCAAAACTTTCGAGTCGTTAAATAAACGTATCGTTATCGTACCAATTCGTTGCTATCGTTGCAAGCGCTATTTTTACCGTTAAGAGCTCAGAAAAATCTGCGACGACAGCGCTGTCATCTCTTGCTGTCATCTCTTAAGGAGTACAGAGTTGGCGCAAGCTCTTGCGAGAGTCGCGCAAAAAGGGCGCCAAATGCGGCCGGGCGAGTCGCAAAGGATTTGCCCCGTATGGCTGCAAGCCTGCTAGGTTGTTCTGGAGGCAAATGACTTATGCCCGAGCAGAAAACTCATTTCGAACAAGTTCCCGTCGAACTGGTCAAGAAGATTGCCCGCGAGGACGCTCCCGTCGATCAGGGCACGAAGCCCGCACGGCGAAGTCGCGCCTCGCACGCGCACGAGCAAGAAGACCCAGGTTCAAGCAATTAGCAGCGGAGGTTTGCCATGATAAGCCCATTGCGCGAGCACAGAGAGTTACGCTATCCGGAGTGGCAGGAACCGCTACAAGCGGCGCTGCTCGAGCTGGACCGCGAAAAGCTGCAGCAGCGCATCGCCGAAGCGGAGGAGATCTTGCTCCGGCGCCAACAAGCCCTCCTCGAGGATCCAGTCAATCACAGCGCCGAAAGCGCCGCGATTACGGATGGTCTGTCAAGCCTCTGGAGCCTCAAAAAACATACCGGTGTAGAGTCGGCAAAGTAGTCTCAATACAAGCGGAAGGCCACTTCGATGCTGACCTGCACTGCGACCGCGTGCCCGTCTTTCATCGCGGGAGCGAAGCGCCACTTCCATACTGCGTCGAGGGCCTTCTGATCGAGGCCCATGCCGAGCGAGCGGGTGACGCGTAAGTCTCGCGGGCGACCGTCAGGACCGATCACCGCCAACAGCTCCACATTCCCTTGAAACTTTGCCTTGCGGGCTTCGTCGGAGTACTCGGGGTCAGGATCGAAGATAGGGCGCGGGGCCGAAACGCCGCCGCCCACAGTGTAGACACCCCCGCCCAAGCCACCACCCTCACCGGCACCGAGCCCGGCACCTGTACCACTGCCCACGCCCCCGGCGGACCCGCTGCCGATGCCCCCACGGCTGCCGGTTCCGTTCGAAGGTGGGGCCAGAACCGCGGCCATGGGATCGCCATACTTGTCCGAAGGCGACAGGATCACATCCGGCGGGCCGATCAAGGTCGGTTCGGCGACCAGTTTCGGATTTTCATTGCGGACGACAACAGCGGGTGGCGTCAACTGTTCCGCGGCAAAGCGCGGAGCGGCCCCACGGGAAGCCGCCATTTTGTCCTGATCGCCGCCCCCACCCCCGCCACCGATTTTTCCCGGAGCGATGGGCAAGGGGTAGTCACTGCTGCCCGGTATGAGTTGCGCGACTCGGGTGCGAACCACGGTACGGTTTTCGACCATCCACCAGCCCGAGGCTGCGACCAAGGCTAGCGCGACGACGTGCAGAGCGAAAGAAACGGCGAGATGGGATCCGCGAATGGGAAGTGAACCCGACCCGCTGGCGAACAGGGGCGGGATAATCGATTCGTAGTCAGTACCCCGCGGCTTGGCCACGCTCACCGGCGAAGCCGGCTCCGAGCGAAGTGGCAGCGACGTCCTGCGGTCCGCCGTGCGCAGGATATCTGCGCGAAGCGCGGCATGGAACGCCGGACGCGGCAGATGGCGCAGTTCATCGACAACCCAGAGCAGTTCGTGGAATTCCGCGAAGGCGGCGGACGCGCGCCCGGCAAGGCGGGCGTCAATGGATTCATCAAGCCGGTCAATCAAGCTGTTATTCATGGCGGTCCCTCACATGATTCCTCAAATTTTCCAGAGCGCGAAACTGCAATTGCTTTACCGCGCCTTCACTGCGCCGTAGCTCTTGAGCAAGCTCGCGGATACTGCGCTGCTCGAAGAATCGGCCCTCGAGCACGCGCCGCTGGTCCGGAGGCAAGCGATCGAGCAGTTGCGCGAACAAGGCCTGGCGCTCGGCCTGTTCGTTCACCGCTGCCAACTCGAGATCGTCGGACAGAACCTCGGGCTGAGTCGTGGCGCGCTGCCAGCGGTGCGCTAGTAAATGTGACGCGATGCCCAGCAACCACGCCACAAACGGCGTCCCTTGCCATTCGAAGCGGCCGAGTCCAGCCAGCGCCTGGTGAAAAACCTCGGCCGTCAGGTCTTCAGCTTCTTCCCGGCTTCCGACGCGGCGCGCCACATACGCATAAACGCGGCGGAAGTTTGCTTCATAGAGTCCGGCGAAGCGGTGAGGGTCGCGCTGCGCCGCTTCGACCAGGCGCCGCTCGTCGGCGTCGTGCTCGGTTGCTTTCAAGTGAGATCTCCGCTCGGCCGTTCTTACTTTTCTAATGATGCGGGCAAGGGTAAAGGTTACGGTCTGGCCCAGGAAAATTTTCGTTTTTTTGCATCCCGGGTTCGACTTGCTATGCTGTGCGGACCGAATGACCGCCCTGTCTCCCGCCGCGTTGTCGGACGCCCGCATCCTTGCGGCCTACGTCGTGTTCCTGGCCAGCTACGTGGTATTCGCTCTGGGGAAGTTTCCCGGGCTCAAGATCGACCGCACGGCGGCGGCGATTATCGGCGCCGTGGGACTGGTCGGGTTTCGAGTCGTGCGCCCCGCCGACGCGCTGCGCCACATCGACTTTCCGACCATCGTGCTGCTGTTTTCGATGATGCTGATTGTCGGGAACCTGCACCTGGTGGGTTTTTTCGAATGGAACGCGGAGACAGTTCTGCGGCGGCTGAAGCCTCACCAACTGCTGCCCGCAGTCATTTTTACCTGTGGATGTCTGTCTGCCTTTTTCGTGAACGATATCGTTTGCCTGGTGATGGTTCCGTTCGTGTTGAGTATCACGCGCAAGATGCAGTTGCAACCGCTTCCCTACCTGCTGGCAGTCGCGACGGCCTCGAACATTGGCAGTGTGTCAACCATCACCGGCAACCCGCAGAATATGCTGATCGGCTCCTTTTCAGGAATTCACTATCGCGACTTCCTGAAGCATCTCGGTCCAGTCGCTGTCGTCGGGTTGTTTCTCGACTGGGGCGTGTTGCACTGGATCCACATGCGAAATGTTCCCTTGATGGCTGCGGATCGAAGCGAGATTCCGTTGCCGCCGCTTGATCTTTCGAAGCTGACCAAACCGGTAATCGTGGTAACGATCGTGGTGATCGGATTCTTTCTCGGGGTTGATCCTGCCATGATGGCGGCCCTCGGCGCTGCCATGCTCCTGATCACGCGCACGCTCGAACCGCAGGACGTCTATAAAGAGGTGGATTGGGGTCTGCTGGTCTTCTTCGTCGGATTGTTTCTGATTGTGGGCGGCGCCGAGAATGCGGGTATTACCACCAAGCTTCTGAGTGTCGCTGAGCACTGGAATCTGCAGCGGACCTGGGTCTTCACTCTGGCGGTCGCCGCGTTGTGCAACCTGGTGAACAACGTTCCCGCGGTCATGCTCTTGAAGACGCTCGTCCCGCAGTTTGCCGATCCGCACAAAACCTGGCTGCTGCTGGCGATGGCGTCGACACTGGCGGGAAATCTGACCATCACGGGCAGTGTGGCGAACATCATCGTGGTCGAGTCGGCGAAACCCGAGGTCGAGATCGGCTACCGCGACTATCTGCGCGCAGGCGTGCCCATTACCTTGCTGACCCTGGCTGTGGGTTGGGCCTGGTTGACCTGGGTCAGCTAGTCTGCGACCTTCCTGACGAAAGCAATCCTACACGCATCTCCCGCCAGCCGCGGCCAGGGCGAATCTGGAAAGCGCGCTCCCTGTTGACATCGAATGTTATAGGTATAGCATATATGCAATGACTGTAACGAAGATCGTTGCCTCGGCGAGCTGGCTACTACTGGTATACCGGCTGCCATCCAGTCGCGCTAGCCAGCGAGTTGAGATCTGGCGCAAGCTGCAGCGCTATGGCGCACTGGCCTTGCGCTCTTCGGGCCACGTGCTGCCCGATTCGCCTGCCAACCAGGAAAAGCTGCAGTGGCTGGCAACCTCCATCCGGAACTACCGCGGAGAGGCGTCGGTCATGCGGGTGCAAGGATTCGACGATCTCTCGGACGGGCAGTTGCAAAAACTGTTTATTGAAGCGCGCGCACGCGACTACGAGGCCATTGGCCGGGAGCTCAAATCTTTTCTGGCGCGGGCATCGCGCCCTCCTGGCGGTTTGGTTCGCCTGCGGCGGCGATTTCAGGAGATTGAAGGTATGGACTACTTTGAGAATCCACAGCGCAGAAAAGTCGAGGCGCTGCTCACCCAGGCAGATGAGGACGAAAAGCCTCGTCGAGCGGGGGGAAGAAGCGAAAAGCAATACCGCAACCGGATCTGGATGACGCGCGCCAGGCCAGGAATCGACCGAGTATCGTCCGCATGGCTGATTCGGAAGTTCATCGATCCCAAGGCGAGGTTTGTGTTCGGGGAAAACCCGCCTGGCAAAAAAGATGTGATCCCCTTCGACATGTTCGTTGCCGAAGGCTTCGGGCACCGGGGAGACGATTGCACCTTCGAGACGCTCTGCAAGGAATTCGCCATTCGTGATCGGAAAGTAAAACGCATCGCGCAGATCATCCACGACGCTGATCTCGAAGACGAAAAGTTTGGCCGCGGAGAAGGGCTCGGCCTCGATGTCACGCTGAAAGGCTGGGCCGCGCAGGACGTCGCGGATCACGAACTGCTTCGCCGCGGGATGGAACTGATCGAAGGGCTTTTCTCGGGTTTGACTTAAACGCGGTTACAAGGCTGAAAATGAGACGAGTTCTGTTGATCAGCAATTCGACCCTATATGGCAGCGGCTACCTGGATCACGCCGAAGGGGAGATTCGTGATTTTCTTGGCAAGGCCAGGCGCGTCGTGTTCGTTCCCTTTGCCGCGTTCGAACGAGGACGGTACACAGTGCAGGCGCGAGCGCGCTTGCATGCCATGGGATTCGAACTGACCTCCGTCCACGACGTGTCGAATCCGCAGCGGATTCTTGCGGAGGGAGACGCTGTGTTTGTGGGCGGCGGAAACACATTCCGGCTGTTAAAGGGTCTCTACGATTCCGAACTGCTGGAGCCGATCCGTATCGCCTTAGAGGAAGGTCTCCCCTACATCGGCATGAGCGCGGGTGCGATCGTCGCGGGTCCGAGTCTGCGGACCACGAAGGACATGCCCGTCGTGCAACCTCCCAGTTTTGTATCGCTGGGCATCGTCGAGTTCCAGATCAGCCCACACTATCTCGACCCGGATCCGAATTCCACTCACATGGGAGAAACGCAGGAGGAACGCATTCTGCAATTTCTGGAGGAAAACGAAGCTCCCGTAGTTGGGCTCCGCGAAGGAGGCATGGTGAGAATCGAAAACAACAAGATCACCTTGAAAGGATCGGCCGGGGCGCGGATTTTCCGCCGGGGGCAACCACCGGTAGAAATGTCGCCCGTCTCGGAACTCGCCGAAGTCCTGCACACACCGGCAGGAGTTGCGTGATGAATCAGAACACCACCTTGTTCCTGAGCCGGTGCGACGTCACAGCACTGCTTACGGTGAAAGATTGCATTGCGGCCGTTGAACATGCCTTTCGACTGTACGGCGAGAAACGCGCAGCCCCGCCGGGGATGTTAGGCCTCCATGGGGAAAGCGGAGCGTTCCATATCAAGGCGGGCTTCCTGCAACTGGGGCGCAGCTACTTCGCTGCGAAGGTGAACGCGAACTATGCGGAAAACGGTCCGCGTTTTGGGCTGCCGACGATTCAAGGGGTGATCGTCTTGTGTGACGCGGAGAACGGACGCCCGCTGGCGATCATGGACTCGATGGAAGTCACAGCGCGCCGCACCGCGGCAGCGACCGCAGTCGCGGCAAAGTACCTGGCTCGTCGGGAGTCGGCGAGCCTCACCCTCTGCGGTTGCGGGGTGCAAGGTCAGGCACAGGTGCGGGCTCTGGCGGCGGTTCTTCCCCTGCAAAGAGTCTTCGCATTCGATGCCGACCCGCAGCGCTCCGAGCAACTTGCTGGGGCACTGAGTCGCGAACTGGGGATTGAGATCCGGGCCGTACGAGACCTTCGCAACTCTGTGCGGGAAAGTGACGCCTGCGTAACCTGCACGACGTCGCGGAAACCCTTGCTCACCGATGCCGATGTGCCACCTGGTATGTTTCTGGCCGCGGTCGGTGCGGATCATCCGGAGAAGCAGGAGCTTGATCCTGTTCTGATGGCAAATTGCACAATCGTTGCCGACCTCGCCGAACAGTGCGCGAGCATAGGCGACCTGCATCACGCACTGATATCGGGCATGATGAAAATTTCAGATCTGCATGCGGAGTTGGGAGAGGTAGTTGCAGGTGCCAAGCCCGGAAGGCGGTCGCCGGAAGAAAGAATCATCTTCGACAGCACCGGCATGGCCTTACAAGACGTGGCCGCGGCTGCCACAGTCTACGAAAGAGCAATTGCAATTGGGCGAGGGTCGGCGGTTGAACTTGCGGCATGATGGCAAGCGCCGGTCCAGAACAGATCAACCACCGGGAGGCCAAGGGAATGAAATCCTTTGCGAAGTCGCGGGATTTTCGGCGGAGGCCGCTTGTAATGGCCACGACCGCAATGTTCGTACTGCTGGTCACTACCGCGAGCATGTGGGCACAACAAGGCACAACCGAGAACTGGAAGCCCGTAGAAGACGCCATGGGGCGTTCCGGGACCCCCATGGGCGAGGTTCTCCGATTCGCGATGCCGCGTAAAGACCTGCACGTGATGGTGCGTGGCACCGCGATCAAACCGGGGCTGGCTCTGGGATCGTGGGCGGCCTTCAAGAAAATGGACAAGGACGCGATGGTGATGGGCGACCTGGTTCTGACGGAAGAAGAAGTCCAGCCTGTCATGCGCAAGCTTCAGGAGGGCGGCATTGAGATCGCCGCTATTCACAATCACCTGATCGGCGAGCAACCGCGCATTCTTTACATGCACATCGCCAGCCGTGGTGACGCGGTGAAGATGGCCACCGCAATTCATGAGGCTTTAGCGCTGACTAAGACACCCGGACCAGACGCAGCGATCGCGCCCGCATCCAGTGAACTTACGGGAATCGAGCAGAAAAAAATCGAGGAAATCCTGGGACGCAGCGGCAAGGTGAATGGCGGAGTCCTGCAGTTTGGGGTGCCGCGCGCGGAAACGATTACCGACGACGCCATGGTTGTCCCTCCATCGATGGGGGTGGGCACCGCCATCAATTTCCAGCCGACCGGAGATGGCAAAGCCGCGATCAGCGGAGACTTTGTGCTGCTGGCGCCCGAAGTGAATCCGGTCATGAAGCGTTGCGCGAGCATGGAATCGACGTGACGGCGGTGCACAGTCACATGCTCGCCGAAGAGCCTCGCCTGATCTTCATGCACTTCTGGGCGAACGACGACGCGGATAAGCTGGCAAAGGGACTAAGGGCTGCGCTCGATTTGACCAACTCCGCAAAGAAGTGATCCCAAGGACTTTCGACCCTCGGGAGCGTGACGTGGCCTCTTCAGATTCAGAATCGGCAAAAGTCGGTACCACCCGGTCGTCGCTGGCGGAGTTCGTCGGCTATTTCCTGTGGTTGGGGGCGATCGGGTTCGGCGGGCCGATTGCGCTCGCGGGTCACATGCATCAAGACCTGGTTGACACGCGACGCTGGATCGGCAGCGAGGACTACGTGGAAGGCCTTGCCTTGGCTCAACTCGCGCCGGGACCACTGGCCGCGCAACTCGCGATTTATCTCGGATACGTGCGGGCAGGCGTACTCGGAGCCACGCTAGCCGGAATCGCGTTCGTATTGCCGTCGTTCCTGATGGTGCTCGCTCTCTCCTGGGCATACTTGCGCTTTGGCGGGCTGCCGTGGATGCAGGGAATGTTTTACGGTATCGGCGCGGCGGTGATCGCCATCATTGCACGTTCCACCGTCAAGCTGACTCGGCTGACCTTAAAGAAAGATCCGCTGTTGTGGGCGATTTTCACGGTACTTGCCGTCTCGACCGCAGTGACTTCACGGGAGATTCTCTGGCTCGTGGTGCTGGGCGGAGTTGTGGCGCTGGCATCCAAAGGGATGCCACGAAAGCTCGCGGTGGGAAACGCGGCCGCCATCGCAGGGACGGTCGCTGTTTCGAGCAGCAGTTCCCTTGTCGGAATTTTTCTGTACTTTGCCAAAGCCGGGATGTTTGTGTTCGGCAGCGGCCTGGCCATCCTGCCATTTCTCTACGGAGGCGTGGTTGAGGGACATCATTGGCTAAGCGATCGACAGTTTCTGGACGCGGTGGCGGTCGCGATGATCACACCGGGCCCGGTCGTCATTACGGTGGCGTTCATCGGCTATCTGGTGGCGGGCACCTTGGGCGCGACCGCGGCAGCCCTGGGCGTTTTTCTGCCCGTCTACGTGGTGGTGGTCGCGTTGGCTCCTTCGTACAAGAAGTGGGCTAAAAATCCGCAACTCAACGCTTTCGTCCGTGGGGTAACGGCCGCCGCCACGGGAGCCATCGCCGGGGCAGTCCTGGTGCTGGCCCGGCGCTCCATCTATGATCTTCCGACGGCGGCCATTGCAATCACGAGCTTGCTCGTGTTGTTTCGCTGGAAGGTTCCCGAACCTGCGCTCATTGGGGTTGCAGCAGCTATCGGACTTCTCCTGCACCACTCCTGAAGCTGCACCCGACACCAGGCAGAGTCGGCGGCTAGTGGCCCGTCCGTCGGGGACCCCGTCACCTCAGGCAACGCCGCTGGTACAAATTGGATCCAGGCCCCCCATCGGCCTGCGGGACAGCGCTACAATAGCGAAATCGGCCCTATTTCCTCTTGTACGCGGTCGTGGCCCAGGCAGGAACGACCGGTCGGCAAGAGCTGATTCCATGGATCCACGCTCGACTCTCGATAAGGCAAACGGCGGTGCGTCCGCGCCCTCGCCTGCGCTCGCCCGCCACGAAGCCGCCGAGTCCACGTCGCCGGATGATGTCCGCTTCCCTGGGGAAGATGGAGGCAGGTCCCTGGCCGAGATGGCCCAACGCGACTTGAGCGCAACGTTGCGGCTTCTGGCCGAGCGTGCTCAGTACATCACCGGCGCCAGCGGAGCCGCGATCGCCTTGCGCGATCACGAAGAGATGGTATGCCGCGCGAGCGCCGGGGCCAAGGCGCCGGAGGTCGGCGCTCAGTTGCAGATCAATTCGGGGCTTTCGGGCGAAAGCGTCCGCACCCAGCAAACGCTGCGCTGTGACGACGCTTTCACCGACGAGCGCGTGAACCGCGAAAGCTGCGAGGCGCTAGGCATCCGGTCCGTAGTAGTGATGCCCCTGATCCGCGGCGGTGAAGTGATCGGCGTTTTCGAATTATTTTCCGACAAGGCCCGCGTCTTCGAAGCGCGGGACATCACGGCTTTGGAGCGCATGGGGGCGATGGTGCATACCGCGCTCGACCAGTCGGCGGAGGCGCTGGGTATTGCCCCCATCGTCGGCGAAGCCGGCCGTCCGGCGCGAGCCTTCGACCACCCGAACGACACCGAGGAGGCCGGCGAGTTCGCCGCCCCATCGCACATCGGCGATGGAACCAGGAATCACCCTCAGCTCGAGAATGACGCGATTGCGGCCTTCAGAGAAGACGAACCCACGCAAGTGGAACCGGCATCGTCGGCCGAAGCCGAGGTGCCTCCAGCCGGAGGACGACGGCAGGGGATCGCGTTTCACATGAAGATGCCGACCGCGACTGCCGCGCCGCATGCGGCTCCAGCCGTGATTCCCTTTGACAGTGTGCCCCAGGGCGTCGAGCCTGCAATTCACCAACCGGAAAATCTTCCTGACATCGCACCCATCGCCGATGATGGAGACATTCTCGAAATATCAGAGGATCCGCCAAAGCCCGCTGTCGTCAGCACGAACTTTTCCCCAAACGAAGAGATTCTGGTCGAGACCAGCGAGCCCACCCTAAGGGGATTCCAGCCAGCCACCAATCCCTGGACCGCAAACAAACCTCCTGTCGACGACGTGGCGGATGTTATCGAGACCAAGAATGCGCTCGAAATCTCCCCGGAAACTCCCGTAGTCGCGTCGCGCGGAGCGGTGGCCAGCCTGCGCAAATGCGAAACCTGCGGCTTCCCAGTCTCCGAGGGCCGCCGGCTTTGTCTTGACTGCGAGAAGAAAGCCAAGGGACAAGAGGCCAGCGCCAGCACGCCGGTGGTTGCGGATGTGTCCGCCGGGGAACCTCCAGCGCCAGCCGAAGTTCTTCTCACGCCCACTTTAACTAGCGACGCGCCGCTGTTCATGAGCAGCGATCAGACCGAGAGTTCATGGCTCGCCGATCACAAGTACATGGTCATTGCGATCGTGCTCGCAGCGGTCGGGATCACCGCAGTTTTTTTGCTGCGGTAAGCAGGGTGTGGGTTCCGGAGCGGGAATCGTTCCCTTTCTCCGCAGGGCTTTGCACTTTTTCACAAGAGACGCACATTTGTCACTCTCTAGGCGCTTGACAATAAAGACGAGCCTGCTAAAGTGCGAATCAGGCTCGCTTTGTAAGAGCCATAAGAGCCAAAGGTGCCCTGGATATGAAGAATGTTTACGAAGTACTGAGACAGAAGGAGCTTGAACTCGCGCGACTGGAAAAGGAAGTAGAAGCGCTGCGAGTCGTGGCTCCATTGCTCTCCCCCGAGGACGGCAAAGAACTGGGGACAGAAACACCGAAACCGACCCTGGCAACCAGCCAGCCTACGCAGACCATCCGGATTCCGCAGCAAGCCGCGGTGAATCAGAACCC
>Ga0307478_10002035_pt1 | contig 16605 bp, 14 predicted proteins | sample atmos_gasesECM4C_2_FD_203713 | JGI IMG/M metagenome (GOLD analysis project Ga0307478, IMG submission 203713) | Hardwood forest soil microbial communities from Morgan-Monroe State Forest, Indiana, United States - atmos_gasesECM4C_05 | ecosystem: Environmental > Terrestrial > Soil > Temperate...
CAGTTTCTTCTGAATATCTTTTACGGTAATCAGTCCCTTAAGGTTGTACTTGTCGTCGACGACGAGTAGTTTTTCGACGCGGTGCTCGTGGAGAATCTCCTCGGCATCCTCGAGCGTGGTGCCCACGGGAACCGTGATGAGATTTTTCTTGGTCATCACGCGATCGATGGGAATATCGAAGCGGCTCTCGAAGCGCAGGTCACGGTTGGTGAGAATGCCGACTAACTTGCCATGCTCGGTGATGGGCACGCCAGAAATCTTGTAGCGGCGCATGATCTCCAGCGCGTCGCTGACTTTGTCGGTGGGCGACATCGTGACCGGATCGACGATCATTCCGCTTTCCGAGCGCTTCACCTTGTCGACTTCGTCGGCCTGCTGCTCGATGCTCAGGTTGCGATGGACGATGCCTAGACCGCCCTGCTGGGCGAGGGCAATGGCCATGTGGGATTCGGTGACGGTGTCCATGGCGGCGCTGACAATGGGAATATTTAGGGTGATGGTGCGCGTGATCTGGGTCTGGGTGGTGGCGGTCGCGGGAATTACGTCGGAGCGCGCGGGTAAGAGGAGGACGTCGTCGAAGGTTAGAGCTTCGGGTACGGGAAAATGAATCATAGGGTTCTCGGAAGTTCTCCCTGGCGTGGCGGTGAGTCTTTATTCTAGAGAGGGGACGGGGTTGAGGCAAATCGGAGGTTGGGCTCGTGGGCATCGGCGCCCAGTACGACAGATGGGCAGGATTGCCCTACACCCATGATGCCGTGCCGACCGAGATTCCTCCGCGCGTGAAGCAAAACACGCGCTGTCGGAATGACAAGGGCTTGCTTCTTCGACCGTCTCAGTGTTGATATCATCGCTAGTCTTGACTGAAACAAGGGAGCAATCATGCGCAGACTGATTTTCTTTGTCTGTCTTCTGGGATTCCAAACCGCGCCGGTGGCGGCACAGCAATACGACCTTGTGATCGAAGGTGGGCGCGTCCTTGACCCTGAGACTGGGCTGGACGGGGTGCGGAACGTTGGTATTCGCGATGGGAAGATTGTGCGCGTCTCGACTGAAGCTTTGAGCGGGCGGCGCATGATTCATGCTGGCGGCCTGGTGGTTGCTCCAGGATTCATTGACCTGCACCAGCATGGCCAGGATATGGCGAGCCAGCGGGTCAAGGCACTTGATGGCGTAACTAGCGCTTTGGAATTGGAGATTGGCGCGCCTGATGTCGCACAGTTCCTGAGATCTAAAGAAGGTCAGTCGCTGATTCATTATGGGACGTCGGCCAGCCATGTGGCGGCTCGGGCCGCGGTGTTTGGGGCGCCACTGCCTGCCGGGACAATCCTGCCTAAGAGCGGACCCGCGACTGATTTGCCTGCCACTCCGGAGCAGATCGAAGCCATACGGCAGCGGCTGCGTGCGGAGCTTGACGCCGGCGGCTTAGCGGTTGGTATGGGCATACAGTACGTGCCGGGAGCGACGCGGCTGGAGGTGATTGACATGTTCCGTCTAGCGGCCGAGCGGGGGCTGCCGGTTTACACCCACATGCGCAGTGCCGGGCGAGTCGAGCCGGGGTCCGCGATTGAAGCGGTCAGCGAGGTAATTGGCGCGGCTGCCGTCACCGGCGCGTCGGTGCATATCGTTCACATCAACAGCACATGCCTGCGCGACTCGCTGGAGTGTCTTTCGATGGTGGAGGGAGCGCGCGCCCGCGGGCTGGATGTTACGACCGAGGCGTATCCCTACATCGCGGGCATGACTGCGGTGAACTCGGCGTTGTTTAATCCAGGCTGGCGGGAGAAACTCGGAATCGATTACGGCGATCTCGTGCTGCCGGATTCTGGCGAGCACCTCACCAAACAGCGCTTCGACGAACTTCATAATTCCAGCACGACCCAGTGGGTGCTGGTCTTCGCCAACACGCAGGAAATCGTGGACAAAGTGATTCCTCATCCTTTGGTGATGATTGCTAGCGATGGGGCGGAAGGACATCCGCGCAACGCCGGAACTTATTCGCGGGTGCTGGCGCAGTATGTCCGTGAGAAGGGAACGATTACGCTGATGGATGCGATCCGGAAGATGAGCTTTATGCCGGCGGAAATGCTGGAGCGGTCGACGCCGGCGGCGCGGCAGAAAGGCAGATTGCAGGAGGGCTGCGACGCTGACATTGTGGTGTTCGATGCGGCTACCATCAGCGATCGGTCTACCTTTGAGAAGCCGATGGAGCCGAGTGTGGGCGTGCGGTATTTGGTGGTGGGAGGAACTGTCGTAGTCGACGAAGGTAAGATTGTGCCGGATGTGTTTCCGGGGCGGGCATTACTTGGGCCGGGAAAGTTGGCTCGGCAGTAATACGCGGAACAGGGGGGCCTCTGACCGTGCCGGCTTATGAGCCAAATCGAATCGTGCCGAATCACTTACTGAAGCGTACTGAAGCGACTACTGACTCTGCGGTTCCTTGTGCTGTGCATCTCTTGCCGTCGCTGACTTCTGTCCTGAATTGACAGAGAACAGCATGTAATGGTCAAAACTATGCCGGCGATAATAGCGGTGCCTATTAATCTCGAGGAAGAGGTCGACACTCTGCGGCAACCAAAGCTGAACGTTCTTCTTTTGGAATTGGACCGGACCGTACTCGGTAATTTGATGCTGGACGGTAAGTCGCTGAACGGAATTCACGAGTTCCGCTTCGACGCGCACGATCTGAAAATTGTCTGAATTGATCCAGGCCCGTCCCTTTTGGCTCACACCATAAGTTTGGTCCCGCTCGCCGTAATCTTCCAGCCGTTTGGGCTTGTCGTCCCGCTGGCGGAAGTGTACCAACCAGGTCGCGTTTCCATGCCACTGGCCTAGGCCCTCGCAAGTCAGGTCGAAATTTTCCTGCATATCAGGATGGAAGATAAGCGCCGCAGCCATAAATCCCTGAGTGGAGATGTGATCGGGAAGGCTAGGGAGAGCGTCCGGATTGTTGCGATATTCGTCAACGGCTAAAAGCCCAGGAAGCTCTTCGGTGATTGAAGCCACGTAGTTGAACTTGCGAGTCTCCTTGGTGAGGGGATTGCCAGCCCGATCGAGCTGCTCGTGAAGCAGGTCTTCGATGGCGCTGAATTGTGACATGGAATCGACCAGTTCCTTCACCCTCTCACCCGCCATCTGTAAGACCTGCTGGGTGGGGCAGCTTACGCCTGGCGCAACCAATGGCTTTACCTCATCGACTCCTGGAGGGCCCCAGGCGCTTGGTGGCAGGCTGGGGCTGGAGGACGCCAGCACCAGGTCACTTCCCGGCTCTTGACCGCCAGGTGCCCCGTCGCCGGCATCACGGGCTTCGATTTGAGCAATCAGTTTCTTTACCTGCGGAACGGTGGGATTATTGGCGTTAGTTTGCAGGAATGCGTTCAAAGCAGCAATGCTTTCCGGAGTGCGCCCAAGGTTAGCCAGGGCTAGCCCTAAAGCCAACTGGGCGTCGCTTGCGGAACCCTTTCCCGCTTCGATTGCGACCTGAGCTTGTTGACGGGCTTTTTCGAACTCTTTCTGCTGCAAGTAGGCATCGGCAAGAAGGTTGTGCGCCATCCAGTCCGCGGAATTTGCGATCACGGCCTGCTCCAACGTCTTCCGCGCCTCTTCCGCCTGTCCCTGGTGCAACTGCTCACGCCCCAGCAGAATGAGAGCCTGGACATTCCGCGGATTCAAAGTTACGGCGCGCTTCAGGTAGGCCCCCGACTTCTCCATGTCTTTCAACTGCAGGAACAGATATCCATATAAAAAGTTCAGCTGGGCGCTGGATGGAACAGCTGCGTAGACTCTATCGAGGTCTTTCCGCGCCTTTGTGAAGTTTCCAGACTTGAGTTCGTCAACCGCCCGCTTCGCATCCTTGCGCAACTTGGGCGGGATTGCGTCGTCGCTGGCACTCAATTCAGCCGCGGATGGGTCACTGTGCAGGATTATCTCTTCTTTAAGAGTCCGTGTGCCGGCGACCTGTATTTTTACTTCGTCGTGCCCAGTCAGGTATCCGACTGCGCTGACTTCAAGGTCGTAATCTCCAAAGTCGACGCAAAACGTTGCCTCGGATTCCTTCGACGTACTCTGCCAAAGCGTGACATCCTTTTTTGGTTCATACAGTTTGGCAACCGCCTGGCGATCGAGAAGAGCGTTCTTCTCAGTTCGAACCGTCAGCTGAAGCGTTTTCTTGTCGCAGTAAGCTTTTTCTAGCTCACGCATGCGGAGTTGATCGATTGCGGGCTGTCCCGATGTCAGGGAGCCTGGCGATGTCACGGGGCCTGCCGATGGCGGGGAGCTGGGCGCGTGCTGGGCGCGTGCTGAAGCAGGACACAGGAAAATTTGGAAAAGCAGCAGTCCTGCCCATAGCGGAGAGGAAGAATGGTGATTTCCCTTTCTAAGGGAACATGCCGATATCATTAGGACCCGGTGCGGAGGCGGAACCACTTCGCGTCGCCATTATAGGCGCAGTTGCTTCTTTTCGAGGCTTTTGCGTTGCGAATATGAACTATTCCGCCTCGGATAGTGACGCCCCAATTTACGGTGATCGGCGGGGTAAAGCTACCGATTTTTCCCGTGAAATTCGAGGGGAGCCATTGTCGTGGGGGCACTCAGGAAACTTGGGTACTGGTGCCGTTTCGTTTGCACAGGCATTCGGCGCTAGACTAGAGCCATGCCAAAGCGAAAATTGCGAATCGTAAAACCCACTCCCATGATGATCGGTATTTGTGAACGCTGCAATTCCCAGTTCAAGGCCGACTCGCGAGAGGCAATCGAGACTGCTTTCAGAGATCATATCTGCGAAGCAATGGACAGCAGCCAGAACGCGCTGCGGATCGTGCGCGAATCCACGGAAGGCAAGTGAAATTTTTTCTGGGGATGTACTTCTGAGACCTTCCAACAATGTTAGAAGAGCGGGAGTATGCAGGTGGGCCTGTAGCTCAGATGGAAAGAGCGCCCGACTCGTAGCGGAGAGGTCGCCAGTTCGACTCTGGTCAGGCCCACCAACGCCTAAATGATGAGCGTCTAGCATCATTTTTGTCAATGTTAGAAGTTGTTCTCTAGTCACTAGAGAACAACTACTCTCGTCATCTCGGGAAAAATAGATGACCACCACTCCCAAGGAGATAACCATGCAGCAACGCGTCCCCTCCGCGGCAGAAGTACAGGAGATGCTACTCAATCTCGAAAATATTGTGCCCCAGATCAGGAGCTACCTCGCTCACGTACAAAATCAAGGAGAAAACCTACCGCGCAGCCATGAATCATATGTCCAAGTTGCGATCTCCGTATTAGCAGACATCGGGCACCCGACCCCGATCACCGTTTTGCTTGAACGGATACGCGAACGCCGCAACGATCCAACGATCACAAGAGGGTCTGTAGAAACCAGCTTGTTGCGGCACCTCAACTCGAAGGGGGACAAGGCGACCGTCGTCAAACCATGCCCCGGAACCTATGCCCTTCGTCAGCATATAGCGGCCTAAATCCCCACCCCAAAAAACTTGAACCAAGCCCCCGGCAACGGGGGCTTGTCACTCCTCATCCGGCATCCGCTCTTGCATCGCCAGAAAATGCTCGTACTTCAATAGCACCGCGAGCGGTTTATCGTTGTCTTGAATCACCAGCGTCTTGTCGAGTTCCCGCAACTGAGTGACGTTTAACGCACGCAAGCGGCTAATCCCCACATGCTGCACGCTCGGATCAAGATACGGAATAGAAATCTGATTTGTTTTTGCCATAGAATCATCCTTTTAGCGCCCTCAAGACCATCGCCTTGTCCACTCGCGCGTTAACTTTCTTCTCAGGTAGTAAAGCGCAGAGTTCTGCCAACGTCCAGACGTGATCGGTTAGACCCGCTTCCATCGCCGGAGTTACGCGCAATGTCGAATGCACGCGGCAGTAGTTGTAGTGCATGAAATAGAGCGCAACCTGGTGCGCGTGATTTTCAAATTTCTTACTGAATCCGTTCGTAAGCCGCGTAAAACGGCGCATTCCCATTCTCATGGAAAGATTCTGCCGCTCCACATAGCTGGTGGAAATGTGCTTCGGATCAGGCGCACCGCTCAAGACTCCAGTGCGGCACCCGATGCAGGTTGCCGGAGAATAACGCGATTCGGCTTCGTTCGATGCGCCATAGATTTTAACCAGCATCGCATAATCAATCTCGGAGCCAAAGGCATTCTCCACGGCCTCAGCGTAAACGCGATGTCCGTCCGTAGTTAGCTGAATCCGATTGCTGATCCGCGAAGCAACGTCCTGCATGAAGGCTTGAGCCGTAGATGCGCCACGATCGCCAAGCATGTAGGAGATGATCAGCTTGGAATCCGCATCAATCGCGGTCCACGTCCAGCAGTCCCCTAAGCCTGCCTCCGCTTGCTCCATAGTCACGTTCTTTTGCTTCGCGTACACGAAAGACCACACCTCATCGCACTGGGCGCGGCTTACACGAAGGTTCCGCACGTTAGCATCGTGATAGGCAGCACAAGCACATCCGGCATCCTCCAACAGACGCAGTACGGTATGTTTACCCACTCCGAGCATTCGGCACGTCGCGTTAATGGAGTTCCCTTCGATCAAGGCCGCTATGATCTGGCACCGTTTGGCTGTGTTTAGCTGATTCATTGCCGCTCCCTACATGCCTAATGTACGGCAATATAACGGCAATTGTCAAGCTGTATTATGCCTGTATACGGCTTTTTTATGATATATATTTATCCCATAAACCTATGCCTATTAGCGTTAGAATTCCAACCGAGAAGATGATGGTAACCGCGATCAATTGGAGCTTGGCTAAGTGCTCCTGCCCCTCATGGAATGCAAGCATGGACGAATCGGCGCTCAGGAGTGCGCTTGCGAGGGCCAATGATTGCGGCTCCTTGTTGCATCGGGAATTACTGGCTTGGACGTGGCTCGTCGCATTTGGAGTCTTGTTAGAAATTGTGTTTGTTATCTGGGAATATGTCGAAGATTTGCACGATTTTAGGCGTGGCATCGTACATCCGCCAGACAAGCCGAACTTGGCATTGTTTGTTTTGGGACTCGTCGGCGCTGCGCTCGTCGCCGTTGGAGTGACAGGGGAACTATACGCAGAATCTAAGATTGCGACATTCGAAACGTGTATTCGCCAAGGGAACGATACCCTGTCTCTGTTGCTCTCAAAAGAAGCTGGCGATGCAGCCAAATCAGCCAAGACGGCACAGGATATAGCAACTGATCTTTCATCGAAGTACGAAGCAGCCAGCCGCGAACTCGCGGAACTACGGGCTAAGGCCATGCCGCGCAGATTGTCTTCTGCCCAAAAGGCCATTCTCCGTAAGGACGTAGCAAGGTTTAAGACTAAAAACATTTCGCTGTCTTGCGAAGTTGCGAACGGAAACGGGGCCACGGAAGCACTAGATTTTGAATTAGATTTTTTGGAGACCTTTTCGACTAAATCACCGATAGAAGTGCCCGAACACAAGGCATGGTGTACCTCATTTGAAGGAGTGGGGTTTTTCCTTCCCTCATTCCGAATCGAATACGGATTACAACGGGAAGGCGACGAGCTTATATTGCTCAGGGCCCTTGAAGACGCGGGTATCAAAAATAAGGATGTTGTGATCAAGAAAATCCTTGCTGTAGCGGATGCGAAACGTTTGACTATCGTCATTGGTCCTAGACCTCGCTGAAACCCCTGTGGAAATCAACCGGCACCATTACCGAAACTTGGGGGGATTTGTCTTTTTCCTTGGTCGGGGCGTATATTAGAAAACTGAGAACTGTTGTGTAGTACCGGAGTTTGGCGAAGCACACCAGTGGGCGCAAGCCCACTTTTTCGTTGCAGAGGAATCGGCCGGGTGAGCTTGGCTGCAAGTTATTGGATGCATGGCACTTGAGCTTGATCGGGTACGAGAGATTGCGGAGCGGGTAGCGGCCTCCAGCGGGCTGGAAGTGGTCGACTTGGAGTTTCGCGGGAGCGGCAAAGCCCGCATGCTGCGCGTGTTTCTGGACAAGCCCGGAGCGGCGAGCGGCGACGTGCTGGCAGGAATTACGCACGGAGACTGCGCGAACTTCAGCCGCGAGTTTGGAACGATCCTCGATGTCGAGGATGCGATTTCGACGAGCTACACGCTGGAGGTTTCATCGCCTGGGTTGGATCGGAAGCTGACGAAGGCGGCTGAGTTTGAGCGCTTTGTCGGCAGCCGGGTGAAGCTGACGACGAGGAATCCGGTTGGCAACAACCGGTACTTCGAGGGGCGACTGGAAAGTTTTCGCGATGGCCGGCTGACGCTGGATTTGAGCGTAGCGAGCCACAAGTCGCGCCGCAAGATGAAGATGGGCGCGGAGCAGGGGCAGAAGATCGGGATTGAATTCGCCAATGTGGAGAAGGCGAATCTGGTGCCAGAGATCTAGGGAGATTGGGTAATCGGGTAATTTTGTAATTGGGTAATTTGAAACCCGGAGTGAGCGGTTCAATTGCCAAATTACGAAATTCCCCAATTGCTAAATGGTTTTCTATGGCTAGTGAGCTCTACAACACGATCGACGCGTTGAGCCGCGAAAAAGGGATTGATCCGCAGATTGTGGTTAGCGCGGTGGAAGACGCCATTGTTATGGCTACGCGCAAGTACTACAAGACCCAGGAAAATCTGCGCGCCGAACTGGATAAGGAAACCGGCAAGATCAACGCCTTCGCGGTGAAGACGGTGGTGGAGACGCCGGAGCAGGTGGAAGATCCTTTGCTGCAGATCACGCTGGAAGATGCGCGCAAGGTCGATCCGAACCTGGAAGTTGGCGGAGAGTTGCGTACGCCGAAGGTTACTGAAGGGATCCTCGGCCGTATCGCGGCGCAACTGGCGAAGCAGGTGATCTTTCAGAAAGTGCGCGAGGCGGAGCGCGACACCGTCTACAACGAGTACATTGGACGCGTTAACGAAGTGGTGAATGCGACCGTGAAGCGGGTGGAAGGTCCGGATGTGATCTTCGACATCGGCAAGGCGGAAGCGCGCATGCCGCGCAAGGAGCAGTCGCGGCTGGAATCGTTTGCGATCGGCGAGCGGGTGCGGGTGGTGATTGCGCGGGTGGAGAAAGCTTCGAAGGGACCGGGCGTGGTAGTTTCTCGCGCCGTGCCGGATCTTGTGCAGCATCTGTTCCAGACGGAAGTGCCGGAGATTTATGACGGCACGGTGGTGATCCGCGCGATCGCGCGCGAAGCCGGTGAACGCACGAAGATTGCGGTCATGTCCAAAGACAAAGACGTGGATGCGGTAGGCGCCTGCGTCGGCATGAAGGGGATGCGAGTGCAGTCGATCATCCGCGAACTGCATGGGGAGAAGATTGACATCATCGAGTATCACGAAGATGCAGTGACGTTTGCCGAGAAAGCTTTGCAGCCGGCGAAAGTCAGCAAGGTCACCGTTGTCGATTCCGGCGGAAAGCATCTCGAAGTAGTGGTCGACGACAGCCAGCTATCTCTTGCAATCGGCAAGAAGGGGCAGAACGTGCGCCTCGCGGCGAAGCTGCTGGGCTGGAAGATCGACATCAAGAGCGAGGAAGAGAAGCGCCAGGAAGTGGAGCAGCAGATGTCGGCGATGGTCACGCAGACGGCTACGCCGCTGGAGAGCGTGCCGGGCCTGGGTGAGGGGCTGGTAGAGAAGCTGAATGCTGCGGGTGTGAGCACGGTGGAAGCTTTGGCTGACATGACGCCGGAACAATTAGAGGCGATCGAGGGTATTGGGCCGAAGACCGTGGAAAAAATCAGTCTTGCAGTGAATAATTACTTTGCTAGCCTGGAGCAGGGCGTGGCGGTGGAAGGCGCAGTCGAAGGTGAAGTGGCGGCGGATGGCGAGGCCGCTCAGGCGGAAACTTCTGAGCCGGTTTCGAAAGACGACATCACTGAGGAAGTTCCTGCGGCGAGCGAAGAAGGCACAGTCGAAGCAGATACGCTTGCGGGGAACGAGAACGAAGGGCGGGCGGAGGCTTCCGGGGAGCAGCCGGAACCGGAACCGGAAGCGGAATCCACCTCCGAAACCAGAGAATAATCATGGCGCGCTGGCATAAGTTCGACGGCGTGGGACCGAAGAAACTGACTCCGTGAGGTCGATGATGACCTAACTACAGCACGGAGAAACGAAAGGCCGGATGAGTAAGGTTCGAATCAACGATCTTGCCCGAGAGCTGGAAGTCAAGAGCAAAGCCATTCTCGACACGCTTCCGCTGGTCGGAGTGACAGAAAAGAAGACGCACTCCAGTTCTCTGGAAGAGCACGAAGCGGAGAAAGTACGCGTGTATCTCCGTTCCTCGGCGGAAGGTTCGTCCACGGCGAGCAAGTCGAGTTCGCGCGCGCTTCGCGGCGAAGAAGAAATCAAGACCAAAATTGATCTGTCAAACATTTCCCGACCCGGGGATGTGCTGAAGGCGATTACGCAGCGCAAGGAAGCTGTGCCGCCGCCGGCGCCGCGTCCGGCAGCGCCGCCTGTTGCGCATGCTCCGGCGGAGAGGCCAGCGACGGTTGCGCCTCCGGCGACGAAGCCAGTTGTTACGGTTCCGCCAGCTTCGGTGGCTCCGCCACCGGCTGCTCCTGTACGGCCCGTTGTGGCGGCACCTGCGGTTTCGTCACCGGCTTCGGCTTCATCCTCATCGTTGCCCGTGAGCACGCCGGTGCGCCCGGCGACGCCACCTCCGGCCGCACCAGTTCCAGTAGCGGGAGTGCTTTCAGGAATTTCAGCGAGCGCTCCGCCATCGGCTCCCACAGTGGCGCGTCCTGCTGCTCCGCCATCTGCGCCTCCACCGCCGCGAATGATCGTTCCGCAAACCGGGCCTCGGCCGGTATACAAAGCTCCGCTGCGGGCGGCTCCTCCGCCCGTGCAGCCAGGAGTGCCGATCGGCGGCGCTTCGCGTCCGGTACCGGGACGCCCCGTACCCGGGCAGCCAATTTTTCAGCGCCGTCCACCGATGGCTGGTGGAGCTCCCGGTGCACCGCGTCCGCCGCTGCGTCCAGGTGAGCGGAGACCCATGCATCCCACCCGGCAGTCGCCTGCAGGGGCGCGTCCGTTGGGCGTGGGTCCAGCGCTTCCCCCTCCGGGAACCACGCGACCGGGTAGCCGCCCGGGTGGTCCGGCGCGACGTCCGGGACAGCGTTATGTTCCGCGCGGTGTGAAGGAAGGCCCGATGAAGGGCTATACTCCGCCGCCGCGCATGGTGGTGTCGAATGAGCCGATGCCGATCACGCGCAGCATCACGATCACGGAAGGAATCAGCGTAAAGGATCTGGCAGAGAAGCTGGAGATTCGCGCGAAGGATCTTATTTCACGGCTGCTGTCGAAGGGCGTATTCGCCACGATCAACCAGACGCTTGATGCGGAGCTGGCGAGCGAGATGGCGCGCTTCTTCGGCGCCGACACCAACGTAATCACATTCGAAGAGCAGACGGCGAAAGAGATTGATGCGGCTGCCGCGAGCGAAGAGTTGGTTCCAGAAACCGGGATACGTCCGCCGGTGGTTACGATCATGGGTCACGTGGACCATGGCAAGACCACGCTGCTCGATGCCATCCGACTGACGAATGTGGCGGAAGGCGAAGCAGGCGGCATTACGCAGCACATTGGCGCTTACAAGGTGCGGATTACCGACAAGGAATCGCCGGCGTTCGGGCGGGAGATTGTATTCCTCGACACGCCCGGTCACGAAGCGTTTACGCGCATGCGTTCACGCGGGGCAAAGGCCACCGACATTGTGGTACTGGTGGTGGCGGCTGATGACGGCGTGATGCCGCAGACGGTTGAGGCGATCGACCATGCGCACGCCGCTGAAGTTCCCATCATTGTGGCGGTGAACAAGATCGATAAGCCCGATGCTTTGCCTGACCGGGTGAAGAAACAGCTTGGCGACCGTGGATTGGTGCCGGAAGAGTGGGGCGGCAAGACCGTGTTCGTGGACGTTTCGGCGAAGAAGAAAACGAATCTGAATCTGCTGATGGAAATGATTTGCCTGGTCGCCGACCTCGGCGAATTAAAGGCGACGCCGGAACGCGCGGCGACCGGCGTGGTGCTGGAAGCGAAGCTTGATCGAGGGCGCGGTCCGGTGGCCACGGTGCTGGTACAGAACGGAACGCTGAACGCAGGCGACAATTTTGTAGTGGGAAATGTGTACGGCAAGGTGCGGGCTATGTTTGACGACCGCGGAGCGCAGCTGCTGACCGCCCCGCCTTCGACTCCCGTCGAAATCATTGGTATGGAGGCGCTGCCCCAGGCCGGCGATCAGTTTGTGGTGGTGGCGGATCGCGACAAAGCGCGCGGCATTTCCGAATACCGCGAGCAAAAATCGCGCGAGGCCGCGCTGGCCAAGAGTTCCCGCGTATCGCTTGAGGGATTGGCGGAGCAGATCAAGGCTGCGGGCACCAAGGAACTGAATGTGATTCTGAAGGGCGATGTGCAGGGATCGGTGGAAGTAATTACCGACCTGCTCACGAAGCTCTCGAATGAAAAAGTGCGGTTGAAGCTGCTGCGGTCGGGAGTGGGCGCCATTACGGAGACTGACGTTCTGCTCGCTTCGGCTTCGAATGCGATCATCATCGGCTTCAACGTGCGGCCGGAGCGCAAGGCGCAAGAAATTGCCGAGCAGGAGAAAGTGGACATACGGCTGCACTCGATCATTTACGAGCTGCAGGATGAAATCAAGCGCGCCATGAGTGGCTTGCTTGAGCCCACGATTAAGGAAACCTACCAAGGCCGCGCCGAGGTGCTGAATGTTTTCCGCATCCCGAAAGTCGGGACCGTGGCCGGTTGCCGCGTCAGCGATGGTCTGATCAAGCGCGATTCCGAAGTCCGACTGCTGCGCGATAACGTGCAGGTATTCAAGGGCAAGGTGGGATCGCTTCGGCGCTTCAAGGACGATGCCAGCCAGGTTACGAACGGCATGGAGTGCGGTATCTCGATCTCCAACTACGGCGACATCAAAGTTGGAGATGTGATCGAGGCGTTTGCTACGGAGCGGATTGCTGCGGAAGTAATTGCTTAAGAACAGTGGCCAGTGGTCGGTGACCAGTGGCCAGTTAACCCCTTCAATTTGCTAGTTGTCTCTTTACTGGCCACTGATCCCTGGCCACTGACCACTGACTTTGATCGCCTTCCTCACGGTCGAACTCCACATCGAAGCGGCGCAATCGCTCAAGGATAAACGTCAGGTTTTGCGCAGTTTGAAGGACCGGCTGCGCGGTAGCTTCAACGTTTCTGTCGCGGAACTCGATCCGAGCCCAGTTTGGAATCGCGCTACGATTGGCGTGGTCAGCATCTCCGACTCGCGCGACTATCTCGATGGATTGATGAAGAACGTGGAGCGTGCGGCTACGCGCATCGCGAACAATCACGGGGCTGACGTGGCCGATTCGTTTGTGGAATATCTGTAGCTTCTCCTGCGACTCGTGCGGCCGCTTTCAGTCGATGCGCTTAAGAGGTATGTCCTCGCCACCGGTGTGAAGGGTCATCATGGTGACATGGCCTTGGCTATCGACTTCGAAGGTGTAAACATCGTCCGCCGCTTTGGAGAAAACTTGCCGCTCGCTCTCTGGAAATAGTTCTTGTTTCGGTTCGTCGTTCTCCTGCACGGACAAATGATCTCCCTCTCGACGGATGGTCAGGATGAGGTTCGGGGGGTTTCCATAGCGGCCGACGTATCGGTCGAGCAGCTTGGAATCAACGGCCACGATTTTGTGTTCTTTCAATGGCTTGCGAGACAGCAATTTGTCGTAGGGAGTGAAGCGTTCCCATTCGATGGGAGTGAAAGTGTTCTTTAGCACGGTCTCCAACAGTTCTTTGTAGATGCCCTCGCCGTTCGAGCTGTTGGTCATGATGAGAATGCCTTTCTTGCTATCGTCGAAGCAGACGGTGTAGTTTCGCCAGCCCTCGGCGTGGCCTTCTTTGAAAAAGGCTTTGCCATACGGAGTCCAGTAAAGTCCCCACGCCAGGCCGTAGCTCAGGCGGATTAATTTATTTTCATCAGTGGTTTCGCTCGCCAGGCTGGGAAATTCGTGCTTGGAAAGAATCTCAATCTGCGGGCTGAGCATCAACTCGCGCGTCTGCTTGCTCAGTCGTTCGCCTTGAAGCACCGCCTGCATGAACCGGGCGAAGTCCGCGACCGTTGTCTGCATCGAGCCGGCGGCATTGGCTTTGGGCCTTCTTTCATGACCGAGCGAACGTCCCCACTCGTCGTATCCGTTGGCATAATCACTTTCGAATCGGCTCTCCCAAATCATGCTGGAGCGCGTCATGCCAAAGGGCTCATAAATGCGGGTTCTCATCAACTCTTCTAATGGTTTATTCGTGATCGTCTCAACCACCAACTGGAGCAGATTGATGCCTTCACCGGAATAAGCGAACCTCGATCCTGGCTCAAAGTTGATGCTCAATCTGTTGTCTTCAGTGAACTGGCGTAGATTGGGAAACCCGCTGGTGTGATCCAGCAGCATTCTTGCCGTGATTTTCTTGTAGCGCGGGTCACCGGCCAGATCCTTGTACGCGGGATATTCCGGCAGCGGTTTGGGTAAATACTGGTAGACAGGCTTGTCGAGGTCGATGAGTTTTTCGTCAACGAGTTGAAGCACCATGTAGGCGAACGCCACTTTGCTGAAGGACGCCGCGGTCATGACAGAATCTTCGGTTAACGGCAGGTTTTTTTCTTTGTCGCGGACGCCATAGGTTTTGAGGTAGACGACCTGCCCCTTATCGAAAATCGCGAGACCTACTCCCGTAACTTCCGCAGCGTGCATCACGCGGGCCACAGTAGCATCGATTTCCGAGGTCGCAAGCTTGCTGCCGTCGAGGCGCGTGATATTCGACTGCTGCGCAGCCGCAGCTATCGTCAGCGCCAACAGCAAAAACACGTTCTGCGTCCTCATGTGCTTCCCCTAAGGCCGAATGATACACAGCGGGAGTCGCGTCCGGAAAGACGGTCTGGCCGAGCGAACGTCAGCCATGCGCGAAGTAGTCGCTATCGCCTTGTTACCTCTGTACTTACCCGGACCCCTCCTTTGTGCGCGACAATAGCACTTCGGAGCCAACACGCGCATCCAATTTTCTGATATTCTCATGCGTTTTACTTCGAGGTGAAGGGTGGAGAAGCGCGGGGTGAAGTACCATCGCGGCCGGTTGGGCGAAGCCCTGCGCGAGGAGATCGAAACGCTGGTGGAAGGGGAACTGGCTGATCCGCGCATTGGACTGGTGGGTGTGACAGCCGTGCATGTGGCTGACGATGGCCGTTCGGCGCAGGTTCTGGTGGATGTGGATGGCGACGACCAGGAGGCCGACCGAAGTCTCGAGGGCTTAATCGCCGCAAAGGAATACATCAGGCATGAATTGATGGAGCGTCTGCGGCTGAGACGCGCGCCAGAATTGTTTTTCCGGCTGGACCGTTCGGAGCGGGAAAAGGCGAGAGTGGAAGAACTGCTGGCACGGGCGAAAAAGAGGATGAAATCTCGAACCAAACCGGGATTGAAAAAGGCATAGCGATGCTGCGGGATGTTCTCCAGCAAATCGAACAGCGTGACCGGTTCGTACTTACGTCGCACGCGCGGCCGGATGGCGATGCCGTGGGGTCGGCGCTGGCCTGCTGCCAGGTTTTGCGCGCGATGGGCAAACAGGCTGACGTGGTGCTGCACGATGGCGTCCCAAGGATTTATCGCACGTTGCCGTTCGCCGATCAGGTGTTTCAGGCCAATCGCGTCACGGGTAGCTATGAGGCGGCGATCATTCTCGAGTGCGACAGCATTCACCGCACCCGGCTTGAGGGTCTGGAGAACCGCTTCCTGATCAGCATCGATCATCACGTCAGCGGGCGTCCGTTTGCCAACGTGAACTGGATCGATCCGCATGCAGTGGCAACGGCGGAAATGGTGTTTCGCCTGGCGCGCGAAGCCGGAGCGCATTTTTCCCCGGAGATTGCTACCTGCCTCTATACGGCGCTGATGACCGATACCGGCTCGTTCATGTTCCAGGGAACGAACCAGAATACGTTCGCTCTCGCGCGCGAACTGGTGCTGGCGGGTGCCGATCCTTCACATTGCGCGCGCAGCATTTATTTCGCCCACTCGGTAGCGAAGATGAGGCTGCTGGGCGAAGCGTTGCGCAACCTCAGCACCGAAGGCCACGTCGGCTGGACCTGGGTCACGCAAGAGCAAATGGACCGCTGCGAAGCGAAGGAAGAGGATTGCGAAGGCCTGGTCAATTACGTGCTCTCGATCGGTGAAGTGGAAGTGGCGGCATTCTTCCGAGAACTTCCCGGCGGACGGTTTCGGGTAAGCTTACGGAGCAAAGGCAAGCTTGATGTGGCGCGAGTGGCTGAGCGCTTTGGCGGGGGCGGGCATGAGTGCGCCAGTGGCTGCTCGCTGGAAGGTCCGCTCATCCAGGCGGTGCGCCAGGTTCTGGATTTGTTGCACCGCAGTCCTTCCGTACAATAGTTGTAACTGTTGAATGATGATTTTTTTGATTCTCGATTGAAGAACTCGCCCTCATTGCCTTTCAATCGACACTCATCAATCAACGATCATTAATCAACAGTACCCATGACGCCCGCCGTTCTCGGAACTCCCTGATGAGGAATCGAACCCGTACCGATTCGCTGTTGCTGGCGGGCTTCTGCGCGTTTCTTTTTTTG
>Ga0307478_10002036_pt1 | contig 16599 bp, 15 predicted proteins | sample atmos_gasesECM4C_2_FD_203713 | JGI IMG/M metagenome (GOLD analysis project Ga0307478, IMG submission 203713) | Hardwood forest soil microbial communities from Morgan-Monroe State Forest, Indiana, United States - atmos_gasesECM4C_05 | ecosystem: Environmental > Terrestrial > Soil > Temperate...
TGGGTCAGCCCCATGAATTCGCCATCCACATGGGGGCCGGGCTCAATAACGGCCTCACATTGAAAGAAATCGAGGAAGTTCTCATCCAGGCGCTGCCTTACGTTGGCTATCCTGCCATCGCAACAGCACTGGCTGCTGCTGCCGAGGTTATCAAGGAGCGTGGTCTGGACGTCGACGAAAACTACGCTGGCCACCGCGGCCTGCTTTGACACTAAACGGCATCCGCACTGCCGATGTTGAACGACGCTGGACTGTGCAACCCGAAGCTATCGTCTCGTAAACTACGATGGGTACCGATAAGTCGCCTTCTCGTCACCAATCGCACAACGTAGACACCTGCAAGGATGAGGGTCACTCCGACGCCTCTTCAATCAAAAGAGTTACCTCTTCATCAGAGGGCGACGGTTTCGTCTTCTCTATGAAAAAAGGCAGCCTTAGTGCTGCTACCAAAAGCAGGATATGAATGAGGCTCAGCAGCATGAAGGTCGTGGTAAAGGCTCTGGAGATGCCGGTCGCCTGGTGCGCCATGCCCAGTCTCCATCCGAGAAAAGTAGCGCACAGTGTCGTCAGGGTGGGCCCTCCGAGACGCTGAACTATATTGAGTGAGGTCGTCGCCATCGGCAGGTGTTCTTTCTCGACCGAAGCGTAGGCAGAGCTAATGGACGGAATGCCGACCGCGCTCAAACCCATCCCGCGGACGAAGAGCGTACATACGAGTAGCGGGAGGGACATGCCGTGGCTGGCAAGAAAAACGAACGGCAGTGTCCCGGCTAAGGCCAAAAAGGCGCCGCTGCCCGCTAGCCTGCGGATGCCGAAGCGCTGCGTCAGCACGCCGATCGTCGGATACGTGCAGATCATGCCCAGTCCGAGAGGAGCCATCAACCAGCCGGCCGCGCTGGGTGATTCGCCGCACATGCGGATGAGATAGATCGGGATGAGCATCTGTCCTGCGAATGAGATTCCGTTCAGGGTGAATTGCGTCAGCACCGATGCTGAAAAATCCTTTCCCCTAAAGAGCTGAAGATCAATGAGCGCATCGTCGCCCTTCCTGGTTGCCGTCCGGATGAAGGCAGTGAGCAGCACCAGGGCAACGAAAAATGCCGTTAGGCCGATCCGTTCGCTAACATGGTCCATAGCGTAAAGAAAGAGCACGAGCCCAGGGGAAAGTAAGCAGAAGCCGACAAAGTCGAGATCTCTCGAACGGGCTTCGGCACGGTCTTCGGGAAGAAAGCGAATCGCCAGAACGATTCCCAAAAGACCGACCGGAACGTTTATCAGGAACAGCCAACGCCAGGACGCATGTTGAAGAATCGCCCCAGCCAGCACCGGCCCGAGGAGTGGTCCCAGCAGAATCGGTATTGCGGCGTAACTGAAGACACGCGCCACGTGCCTCCCGGCGGCGCGCACTATCATCATCTGCGACAGCGGCGCCATCAAACCTCCGCTCATTCCCTGGAGGACTCGAAAGCCAATCAGCGAGTTCGCGGACCACGCGAGTCCGCAGAGCGCCGATGAGAGCGTGAAGATCGGAAAACACCACAGATAAAGCGATTTTGCCCCGAGCTGCCCAACGAGCCAGCCATTCAACGGGAGCATGAGAGCCAGCGCCAGAAGGTAGCCGCTCGTGACCCATTGAATGGTGGTAAGACTGCTGTGCAGATCAACGGCCAGGCTGGAGAGGGAGACGTTCACCACCGTTGCATCGACCTGTCCCATGAGGGACCCAAGCACAGCGACAGCAGTGATCTTCCAGACCAGTGGATCGAGCGGATCGAGCCGATCGAGTCGATCGAGTTGATTCTCGGTGTCAGGCAAGTGCGGCGAGGACCTCCTTGGTCGAGCGCACGCGACAGAGCCGAGGGAATATCTTCTCGAATGCGAAACGATGCTGCTCACCATCCTGACCAGAGCAGGCGTCTTCAACGACGACAAAGCCAAAGCCGAGGCCGGTACCCTGTCGCGCCGTGGACTCTACCCCCGCATTGGTAGAGATTCCGGTGAGGACGACCGTGTCGACACCACGCGACTTAAGCTGCTGCTCAAGGTTGGTTCCGGCAAAGGCGCCCCAGTGACGTTTTGTAAGCAAGATGTCGCCGGGCTGAAATCCGGCCGAAGGGGCAATCTCCGAAACAATGGCGGGCAGCGGTGCGTTCCCCAAGTTGACCGGCTGGTCGACAGGAAGCTCGAGGAAATCGTTGAGGTCGACGCGGACATAAACAACCGGGGCGCCGTGGCCGCGAAACGCTTCCGCCAGCTTTGCCGAATTGGCAACGACCTGTGCGGCTGGATGAGGCGCAGTACTCATGCCGACGATGGCATTCTGGAGGTCGATGAGAACAAGTGCGGTTTTGTGGGAATCAAGCTGAAGTTCTGCCATGAGACTCCTTAGGAAAAGATTTGTCACAGAAATCGAGGGCACCCTCGATTTCTAAGGTATAGAATATGAGGATGCCCTCGAATTTGTCAACTTCGACAAGAGTCGCCCCGCAACAGGAGCGCTCTTCACGCAGGCTCGCCAGTTTCCTGAATGCGGCGGCGGAACTGTTTGTCGAGGTTGGATATGAAGCAACCACGATGACCGCGATCGCGGAGCGAAGCGGCTCTTCGATCGGCGCGCTTTACAACTACTTCCCGGACAAACAGGCCGTCGCCCTTACCTTGTTGGGCCAGTACGCGCAGGAGATGGAAGAGCAATGGAGGCCGTTGATAGCGCAGGCAGAGAACCTTACTCATCGAGAGTTCGCGAGTCTCTTTATCGAACGGATCACCGAAATTTTTCAGGTACGTCCGGCTTATCTGAAACTGCTCGCGGCGCCGATTCGGCTGCGCCGCGACCCCGCTGCGAAGCGAGTCTTGCGAGTCAACATCGCGAATGCCTTTCGAGCAAAGAACCCATCCCTTTCAGACGAACGAGCACTGCTGGCTGCGAACGTGACTCTCGAGATGGTCAGAGGCTTGAAGACCCTCTATGCAGAAGCGGGCGGTAAAGGGAAAGACTTGATTGTGGCTGAATTCAAGAAGGCGCTGACCCTATATTTGGGAAGCGTTTTGGGCTCATGAAGTCGCCCATAACAGACACCTCCCGGATGACGGCGATTCGGAAACTATCTCCCTTTTTGATCGTCTGCCGGATTGGAAATCTAAACTGTCAATTCGGATGGTTGCCGGGTTCGCTGAAAAGAAAGAATTTGTTGGCCGGTGGCCCCCCACTCAAGCCCGTTTTGGCTTGAGTGGGAATATTTCCTCACCTCCATCGTGACATCCAACCTTGTGTCGCGCCCCTTGCGCCGCGCCCCTTGTGCCGCGCCCCACAATGATTTTTCTGGATTCAGCGCCATTTTCAGGACATACTAGTCCGCCAGTCTGGACCCAGCCAGAAGGAGACTTGTGTGATGTTCATCGCGAAGAAACGGGACCAACCACAGATCGCCGTGACCGCCCACAAATCCTTCAAATCAATCCAGCGCCTTTCAATGCTGGTCACACTGGCTCTGCTGCTCACCACCCTCCTCATTCTGGTGGTGGGCAAGGACCAGCAATTCTGGCGCTCCTCAATTCAATCAGCCTGGTCGGAGATAGTGGGTCAGAATGCGCCCGAGACGGCTTCACAATCCACTCCTACTGCTCCCCCGCAGGCGCAACCCAAGCGCCATAAGCAAGTCGCTGCACCACCGGTATCGCAAACACAGACAACAACGTTGCCGCCCAGCCGCCGCGTTGTCCTCGCACCGCTGGAAGTAGAGGTGATCGCTCATGGGAGCCGGGGCCAGACCGTTCGCACCCACAACGACACCATCAACCTCGATTTGCAGGACAACCATCTTGTGCCAGGGGCGGAGGCGAGTACAAGCGCGCATGCTGAAGGAGGCGTCACCGACGCTTCTGAACAGTTTCGCATTTCGCCCGAGACTGCGAAGTCGGTATCGAACCCGGTTGGACCCACTTATCCTCTGCTAGCGAAACAGATGAAGGTGCAAGGCTCGGTGGTGTTACAGGCGCGCATCGGCAAAGATGGAGACATTCAGGACCTGCAGGTACTGAAAGGCCCAGATATTCTTTCCAACGCTGCGGTGGAAGCCGTGAAACAGTGGCGCTTCAGGCCGCATCTAGAGGCAGGGCAGCGGGTCGAAACCGACGCCCGCATAACCGTGTACTTTATGATCTCCACTCACTGAACCATATGCATCTTGGCCGGCGTCGCCCCGGCTGGGTGCCGCCCGAGAGTTCTAGCCGTTAGCCTCGTTCGCCGATTTGCTAAGAACAATTCAAGAATAATTCGGGAATAGTTCGGGGACAATAATTCGGGCAGACGCGACGTTCCCCATTTTTGCTAGGTGCGTGAACGGGCCGATTCCCCTCAAGGTTTTGCAGAGCTCGTGTTTCGCGATTCGAACTCTCTTCCGCTATCTCACCTGCTTGTTGTTCACGGAAGAGGGCGTTGACTGCCCGGCCATTGTGGACTACAGTTCTGAGCCTAAGGCGAGGAGTTGCAGGATGAACAGACGGATGCTCCTGGTAACGACTTTGGCCCTTATTTTCCCCCGGGTTTCGGCCTTTGCCCAGGCCGCTGCGGAATCCGCCTTGCTGAATGCGAACTCCGCCACGGTTACCGTCAAGGCCGGGTCGGCGTTGGGTTCGGCATTAGACCAAAGCACCAAGCAGCTTGCCGCGCGTGTTCCTCAATCAACTTCGCAGCCGGCGCCGTCGCAAGTGCTAGTCCGGCGGACAATTGCGGTAAAAGGCGGCGCGGTTCGTGACGGCGCGGCGCCAGCGCAGGGACCTATGATTGCCTCCATTGAGGGCTCTTCTAACGGTTGTGCCGCCGCTAGTCAGCCGGCATCAACATCTGGAAGCAAGAGAGCAGCCGAATCGGCGCAGAGCAATTGCGGCGGCGGGGATTCTGCCGCCCACGCGGCCTCTCAGAAATCCAAATCGGTGATTACCCTCTCGTTCCCGAAGTGAGTATCGGAGTTCGTCTTTTTCGCCACCCCAACTGATGTCACAACCCAGCGATGTAGGCTTACAGTTTCTCTGCGACCGTCATCGGGTAGTGGCTGAAATGTGCGTTGAAGACGCCGCCAGCGCCTTGGCTGTAACGCGATCAGTAGGAGCGAGACGCGGTGTAGAATCCTCTCGTTCAAGGGGAAGTGGTTCACATCAAGGGAATGTGGGGGCACACGGGACGTTTCCCAAGTTCCAGTTCGGGGGCTGGCCCATCCTTTCCGATTAAGATGTCAAATCGAGCGGCTTCCCGTCCTTGTCCAGAACATCACTCGCTCCCAAAGACTTTCCACATCCCATCGTGACATCCAACCTTGTGACGCCCATCCAATTTGCGCGATCATGGTCGAGCTCGCCACGGTCGGGTGAACCCAAAGCGTCATGCTTCTAAGTCCTTTGTTTCACGGATTTTAGGAACTAAGTGCTTCGACGCCCGGATTTTGCGGACATTTTCGCGCCAAGTTAGAGATTTTCATAGATCGAGGGGGGAGGCGGAGGGGTACCCCAGATCCTTCCGGGGCGCAAGCCCAGACCCATCGAGCTTACCCTTGCGCGAACTCTATTTTCACGAGAGATACATAGTCCGATGGCGGCGGTGGACTTACACAAAATTCTGCGCCGCCCGGCCCAAACTGTGTCAGAATGGGCTTCAGAACTGGTCGTCTGGGGGTGTGTATGTCCTGCCGGAAAGCCTGCCTGATCGTTCTTTTCGTTTGTTCCACCGCAGTCTTCGCGCAAATTTCACATTCAGAACAAGTGCAGATTACGCCGCCATTGATGCGGGGCGTTGACCCTCCCGCGCCGGATGCGACGGCGGATGCTTTGGAGCAGCAAGCTGATCTGCTGCGCGCGCAAAAACTTTTTCTGGACGCGCTCGATTATTATCACGCGGCTCTGGCCAAGAAGGCGAACGATGCGCGCCTGCTGAATAAGATTGGCATCACCGAGCTTCTCATCCAGCGCTATAAAGAGGCCCGCAAGTCGTTCGAGCGCGCCATCCACTACAACCACGGCTACGCCGACGCCTACAACAATCTGGGCGTAGTCTACTACGAAGCCAAAAAATACGGGGCGGCGGTAAAGCAATACGAGAAGGCAATTGGCAAGGACAATACTTCGGCTTCGTTCTTCAGCAACCTGGGGGCTGCGTATTTCTCCAAGCGGGACTTTGAGCGCGCGGTGATGGCGTATCAACACGCGATGGAATTGGATCCCTCGGTCTTTGAGCGAACTTCGCGGGCGGGCGTGCAGGCGCAACTGCCTAGTCCTGAAGACCGTGCGCGCTACGACTACACGGTCGCAAAGTTGTACGCGAAAATGGGGTTTTCGGAGCAGTCGCTCGAGTATCTGCGAAGGGCGATGGAAGCCGGCTATAAAGACCTGAAAAATGTGTACAAGGACCAGGAGTTCGCGGAACTCAGAAAAAGTCCGCGCTTCACCGAACTGATGGCGTCGAAAGCTCCGGCAATCCCGGATTGATCGTCTGGGCAGTTACTGGTCGAACGGTTACTGCTGAGTAACATTGCTGTAATAACAATTACAAAGCTTTACAAAATTAGACGGTACTTAAGACGGTTCTGCGGTTTAATGATTTCAACATACTCCTGAAAACAACAGGGTGAGTAAGGAGAAACGGTAACCCATCGGATGCTGACCCGAGCACGCCCCAAGCAAGCATTCGATGGGTTTTTGTCTGCGGGTATTTAGCGTTTTTGCCCTTAGCTTTAGCTCACAGCAACTGCGCGGAAACGCTCCGCTTTCTCGTCCAAGCTACGCAATCACACCCAAATACCCAGCGCTGCCCTGCTTTCGGTACACTGATACTTCATGAATTACATCTACGGCATCAACGCCGTCACCGAGGCGCTCAAGGCCCGCGGACGCGCTTTCCAATGGGTCGGAATGGCGAAGGAGCGCAACGATATCCGCCTGCAGCGCATGATTGAAGAATGCCGCCGCCTGGGCGTGCCGGTGCGCTTTCTCACCCGCACTGAACTTGACCAGATGGCCGGCAGAGCTGCCCATCAGGGAGTAGTCGCGGTTACTTCTGCAAAACAATACAGCGATCTCGATGATGTGGTCGGCGCGAAGCGCGGCGAATATTCTTTCGTCATCGTGCTCGACGGCGTGGAAGATCCGCACAATCTGGGCGCGTTGATGCGCACCGCCGATGCAGCCGGAGCCGATGGCGTGGTCATTCCGGAGCGCCGCGCCGCCCCCGTCACCGGCACAGTCACCAAAACTTCCGCCGGTGCCAGCGAATATCTTCCGATTGCGAAGGTTACCAACATCGCCCGCACCGTAGAAGAATTGAAAGATCGCAACATCTGGACCGTTGGACTTGACGAGCGCGGCCCGCAGACCTACGACGCGCTCGATTACAACATGGACTGCGCTCTTGTGCTCGGAGCGGAGGGCAAGGGACTGCACGACCTGGTGAAGAAGAAGTGCGATTTTCTGGTTTCAATTCCGATGCTGGGAAAAGTTCCGTCTCTGAATGTCTCGGTGGCGGGCGCGGTGGTGATGTACGAAATTGTGCGGCAGAGGCGGAATCGAAGCAATCAAAGCAAAGAAGCATCTTCAGGCACAAAATGAAGTTGCTTTCGCGTTTTTCTTTTCTCTGTGTCCTCTGTGTCTCTGTGGTGAATGCTTTTTCTCTCGATCGTGAAGCATTCACGCTCAGCCATTACGACCTGAATGTTCGTGTCGAACCCGGACAACAGCGCTTTGGTGTTCGCGGCAAAATCGTCTTGCGCAACGATTCGCCAACTCCGCAGAAAATCGCGGTGCTGCAGATTTCTTCGTCTCTGGAATGGCGTTCGATCAGCACCGGCGGCAAGATGCTGCAGTTCGTCGCACAGCCCTACACTTCTGACATCGACCATACTGGCACGCTCTCCGAGGCTATCGTTACTCTGCCGGCGCCGGTTGCACCCAAAGAAACGGTCGAGCTCGAGATCGCTTACGAAGGCGTTATCGTGCTCGATGCTACGCGCCTCACCCGCATCAACGCCCCCGAGTCCGCCGCCCAGGCTACGGACTGGGACCAGATCAGCACGAAGTTCACTGCAGTGCGTGGGGCCGGGTACGTAACTTGGTACCCCATTGCGACCGAGGCGGCGAGCCTCGCCGAGGGCAACAGCCTGGCCGAGCGACTGGGCCGTTGGAAAGAACGAGAATTCGGTTCGACCATGCATCTGCAAATTGCGGTCTCTGCTGGCGAAGGCGACGCTCCCGAGCTTCTGGTTAACGCTACGAGCTGCCCTTCGTCCAATGAAGCGCAGCATCAGTTCGTTGCCGATTGCACTTATCGCTCAGTAGGGTCGGTGGTGCCAACATTTCTGATTGCCAACTACGAAGTTCTGGACCGTGCGGCGATCGCTGTTCATTTTCTGCGAGGCCACGACGCGTCGGCAACAAACTATATCGATGCGGCGGGGAAATCAGTTCCACTGATCAACGACTGGTTCGGTGCGCCGCGTACCAAGGCGCAAACCGCGGACCTTCCCAATGAAGCTTCTCCTCCGTTTGAAAGCGGCCCGCTGTTGATGACACCGCTGGCCGGCATCGATCCAAAGGTTGCCGGGCTTGCGGCCGCCCACCAGCTAACCCACGCGGCTTTTTCGTCGCTGCGGCCCTGGATCAATGAAGGTCTCGCCCACTTCGCGCAGGCGCTCTACCTGGAACATCAAAGCGGGCGTCAAGCCGCGCTCGACTACCTTGCAGTGCACCGTTCCGCACTCAATGGCAAAAACAAAACCAAAGAGAAACTGGTGACCCCACCCACGCCAGACGATGCAACCAGCAATTCTCTAATCAACACCTATGACGAGGAACTCTATCGCAGCAAAGCGATGTTCGTCTGGTGGATGTTGCGCGATATGTTGGGGGACCAGGCGCTGAAGAGAGCGTTGGCGTCATATCATGCAGAGGATGATAAAGAGCCCTCTTGCATGCCGCGCTTGATTCAGGCACAAACGCAAAAAGATCTGGAATGGTTTTTCGATGACTGGGTTTACCGTTATCATGGCCTACCCGATTTTAAAGTGGCCTCCGCTTTTACGCGAAAGCTGTTGCCTGAGGGATTCATGGTGACTGTCACGGTGGAGAATCTTGGCGCGGCCGGAGCAGAAGTTCCGGTCACGGTGAAATATGCAGGCGGCGAGGTGACGAAGCGGTTGGTTGTGCGCAGCAAGAGCACTGGCGTGATTCGCATCGAGGTTACGAAACAGCCGGAGGAAATCGTAGTCAACGACGGCAGCGTCCCGGAGAGCGACACGACAAACAACGCGTTCAAGATTGAGGCAAGTGACGCAGCGAAGTAGGCGCCGATCAGTGGCCAGTGCTCAGTGATCAGTGGGTAGCAAGCCGGTGCAATTACTGACCACCGATCACTGACAAACGGATCACTAACCACTGAGCACTTGTTTGGAGGTGAACCCTACCAGTGCCGCCAACTTTCCCGCGGCCGCGCCGGAATCGATCGACTTCGCCGCCAACGGAATTGCATCCGCCAAATGATCGGCGCGTCCAGCAGCCACCAGCGCGGCAGCGGAGTTCAGCACCACCACGTCGCGCCGCGCAGATTTCCTTCCGCTTAGGACTTCGCGAACAATGGCTGCATTCTCCGCCGCGTCGCCACCGGAAATATCAGCGAGCGTAGCTCGCTTCATGCCGAATTCCTCGGGATCGACTTCATAACTTCGCACGCTTCCATCGCGTGCCTCGGCGACTCGAGTTGGCCCGGTAATAGTTATTTCATCCAATCCTTCCAGCCCATGCACCACCAGCGCGCGATGCAGCCCCAGCATGCTGAGCGCCTCGGCCAGCTTTTCGACCATCTCCAGCGCATACACTCCCACGACTTGTCCCGAGGCCCGCGCCGGATTGGTTAGCGGTCCGAGCAGGTTGAACATGGTACGCAAGCGAAGCTCGCGCCGCACTTTTTGCACCTGCTTCATCGAAGCATGCAAATCCGGCGCGTATAAAAAACAGATTCCGACTTCGCGCAGGCATTGCGCAGCACGCTCCGGAGAGAGTTGAATGTTTACGCCCAGCGCTTCCATTACGTCCGCCGAGCCGCACTTCGAGCTGATGCTGCGGTTGCCGTGCTTGGCCACGCGGACTCCCGCGCCCGCAGTGACAAATGCGGTTGCGGTAGAAATGTTGAAAGTGCCACACGCATCGCCGCCGGTGCCGCTGGTGTCGACGAGAGAGGACTCGGCCAGCGCATCGCGGCCCGTGCCGGTTAAGGCCAGCGGACTGGCGTTGTTCGCACTCTCTTCCCTAGAGATCGGCAGAGGAGTGGCTGCGGCCCGAATCGCCTCAGCAAAGCCCACAATTTCTTCGACGGTTTCGCCCTTCATGCGAAGTGCAAGCAGCAGCGCTGCGATTTGCGCGTCGGTACAAGTTCCGGCGAGCACCTGCGCCATTACTTCGCGCGCTTCCGCACGCGACAGTGATTCCTTGCGATTCGCAATGCGATGCAGTGCTTCCAGGATCATCCCAGTCGGAATTGTAAGGGATAACATCGGATTGCTATAAGCTGAACAAATTTAGGACGCCATCAACCGGCTACGTGTTCACGGCTGGCTCCTTCAGCCGAGGCAAGAAATATTCACGCCAGCTCTCAGGCAACGCCAGTGTGGCGATGGCCTTCTGCAGAAGATCGCGATTATATCGATCTCGCACGAAAAGGCGGTTCATTTCGGCGATGGTAATGCCGTCTTCGTCGGTCGAGATCCGTTCGATCGAATCCCCCACACCCACATCACCTTCCTGCTCCACCGAAAAATAAAATCCACTGCGCCCGCTCACCAGGAAGCGTTCGATAATGTCATCCCGCTGAAATCGAATCGGCAACTTGTAACAAGGCATACGGGGCTGGCGAACCATAACCGTTGCCGACCCGATGCGAAAGCGGTCGCCAACATGAATATTCTCCTCCGCTAGACCTTGCGTCGTAAAATTCTCGCCGAACATTCCCCAGGGCAATTCCATCTCAGGCAACTCGTTTCGCCAAAATTCATAGTGTTCGGAAGGATAGGCGTAAGCCGCCTTATAAGGTCCGCCATGCACGGTGAGGTCGGCTTGCCGATCGCCATCCAGATTGAGCGTGCGCAGCGCGAGGCGGCCAGTCACTGGCTGCTTGAAAATTCCAGTGTTAACGGTTGCCCCTTTATAGACGGCAAGGCGCGGCCGCCCGACATTCAGCGAAATCACTTTCACGGTTTGTGCCTTAAACTTCGCGGATCGATTTGTTCAGATTGCTTAGATGTGACGCTCATTAAAAAGATACTAAGCGCCGGTTTGCTCAAATCGTCAGCCCTTCGATAAAATCAAGAGTTTGCTGCCCTCAGCCGATAGCCGCAAGCAGGTTCCTTCCAATTTTTAGCTGACGAACGAATTATGAAAATCCACGAATACCAGGGAAAAGGAATTCTCAAGAAGTATGGTGTGACCGTGCCACGGGGAACGATGGCCACCTCGCGCGAAGAAGCGGACGCGGCGGCCAAAGAACTGTTCAGCGCCGGGGCAACCGGAGTAGTGGTCAAAGCACAGATCCATGCCGGAGGACGAGGCAAGGGCGGCGGAGTAAAGATCGCCAAATCGGCCAACGAGGCCGGCGACATTGCCGAAAAGATGCTGGGCATGCGGCTGATTACACACCAGACAGGTCCCGAAGGACGCATCGTACGGCGGTTGCTGATTGAAGAAACGCTGCCGATCGAGAAGGAATTGTATCTGGGAATTCTGGTCGACCGCGCCGCGGGCAAGCCCGTGTTCATGGCATCTGCCGCCGGTGGAATGGATATCGAACAGGTGGCGGCTGAAACTCCCGATGCCATTCTGAAGCAGCACATCGATCCGGGCATGGGTCTGGAAGCGTTTCAGGCGCGCAAGATGGCTTTTGCACTTGGGCTCAGTGCGAAGCAGATCAATCCTGCCGTGCAATTTCTTTCCAATCTTTATAAGGCGTTTCTCGACACGGACGCCTCGCTCGTCGAGATCAATCCTTTTATTACCACCACCGATGGCCGCCTGTTCGCGCTCGATGCCAAACTGACGTTCGACGACAATGCGCTGTTCCGCCATCCCGATATTCGCGAATTGCGCGACATCACAGAAGAAGATCCGCTGGAAGTCGAGGCTTCGAAGTACAGCTTGAACTACATCAAACTGGACGGCAGCGTTGGCTGCATGGTGAATGGCGCCGGCCTGGCCATGGCTACCATGGACATCATCAAATATGCCGGAGGAATGCCTGCGAACTTTCTCGATGTGGGCGGCGGAGCCAATGCCGAGCAGGTCGCGCATGCCTTCGAGATCCTGCTCAGCGACAAGAGCGTGAAAGCCGTGCTGATCAATATTTTTGGCGGCATTCTGCGCGTAGACACACTGGCCACCGGCGTGGTCGAAGCGGCGAAAAAGACGAACATCAAGTTGCCGATTGTGTTGCGGCTCGAAGGCACGAACGTGAATGAAGGTAAGAAGATTCTGATGGAATCCGGTTTCAATTTTGTGGTGGCCGATACGATGAAGGAAGCGGCGGATAAAGTGGTGGCTGCGGCGCGAGGATAAAACGGAAGCGAGCCAATCGCGATTACGTCGACGGCAATTATTGGGGATCACCTTATGTCAATTCTGGTTAACGAACAAACTCGGCTGATCGTGCAAGGGCTCACCGGACGCGAGGGTACCTTTCACGCCAAGGCCTGCGCCGCCTACGGAACGCAGGTGATGGGCGGAGTCACGCCTGGCAAGGGCGGCACCACGCACGAGGGCTGGCCCATTTTCAATACGGTGCAAGAAGCCGTAGAGAAAACTGGCGCCGACGCGACGGTGATTTTTGTCCCCCCGCCGTTTGCCGCCGATGCCATCATGGAAGCGGCCGACGCCGAAGTCGATCTTATTGTCTGCATCACCGAAGGCATTCCGACGCTCGATATGGTGAAGGCCTGGGAGTTCCTGCAGGACCGGCGTTCGCGGCTGATTGGCCCAAACTGCCCGGGAATTATTTCACCGGGAAAGTGCAAGATCGGAATCATGCCGGGATCGATTCATAAGCAAGGATCCATCGGGATTGTTTCCCGGTCGGGCACGCTCACCTATGAAGCGGTACATCAACTCACGCAGCGGGGTATTGGACAGTCTACGGCGATCGGCATCGGAGGCGATCCGATTATCGGAACTAATTTTGTGGACGCCCTCGACTTATTCAACCGCGACGCTGAAACTGAAGCCGTCATCATGATCGGCGAAATCGGGGGCGACGCGGAAGAAACTGCCGCGGAATTCGTGAAGACGAAAATGAAAAAGCCAGTAGTCGGCTTTATCGCCGGCCAAACTGCGCCTCCGGGACGTCGCATGGGTCATGCCGGAGCGATCATCTCTGGAGGCAAGGGAACGGCAGAGGAAAAAATCAAAGCCATGGAAGCGGCCGGCATACGCGTGGCGAAATCCCCGGCGGCGATCGGCGAGACGCTGGTGGCCGCGCTGGGAGTGAAAGTTTAGTGCCGAGTACCGATGAAAATCATTCAGCTAACCACTGAGGACCAACGAACGACTTCCTATGAAAACTTTGCAACGCACTCTTACTATCGTCAAACCTGATGCGGTCGCCAAAAACGGCGTCGGCGACATCATCGAACAATTCGAGAAGAATGGCTTTCGCATTCTTGCCATGAAGATGCTGGAGATCTCCAAGCATCAGGCGCAACAGTTTTATGCGGTGCACGCCAGCCGTCCGTTCTATAACTCGCTCACCGACTTCATGTCGAGCGGGCCGATCGTGGCGCTGGCTCTGGAAAAAGAAAACGCTATCGCTGACCTGCGCAAGCTGATGGGCGCGACCAATCCGGCGAACGCCGAGGAGGGAACCATCCGCAAAAAGTGGGCGTCGAGCATTGAGCACAATGCGATCCACGGCTCCGATGCCGAGGACACGGCGCGCTTTGAGTTGAGTTTCTTTTTCGCTGGATATGAACTGGCGCAGTAGTAATAGTCGGATCGGCGAGCCCCGAGGCTGTCTCCACGGGAAGCAGGTGCGCACTGGATGCACCAATCCCGCGGAGAGACGCGGGCAAGGGCGCCCGCGCCACACAACCTACCCTAACGCTTCGTAGAGGTGGCCTTCCACACGATCCGCGACCTTGGGCAAGTCTTTGCGGGCGTACTGCAAAAAATGTGGCGCGGTGCGATGACCCTCGAGCGAGGCATCGTCTTTGTACTGCTCATAGATGAAGAATCTCCGCTGCTCGGTTTTGTGCCGGTGCACCTGATACATCAGGCAGCCCGGTTCCTTGCGCGATTCTTCGGTAAGCTTCGCAAAAATTGCGACGACATCGGCGTCGTGCCCAGCTTTCGCCATCCACGTCACTGCTAAAACCACCATTCGTGCACTCCTTACTTAGTCTTCACTCAGCGTTTGGTCTTGGGGCCCGGGATACAGAGACTTGATTCTAGACTTTCCGCGCTAATGCGGCATTCATTTCAGCCGCAAACTCATCTACAAAAATAATTTGGTTCCGGTCGGGACCGGTCGAAACCATTCCAACTTTCGCACCAGTTCCCTGCTCCACAAACGCCAAATACTCGCGGGCTGCTTTGGGCAATTGTTCAAACGTCGTGATGCCCTGCGTGGAGGCCCGCCAGCCCGGCATCTTCCGGTAGACGCACTCGATCTTGTCGTAGCCGCTGGCTTGAGCCGGGATCTCCGAAGTCTTTTTTCCGTTCACCAAGTAGCCAACGCAAATCGGAATCTCCGCCAGTTCGTCGAGCACATCTAGTTTGGTCACCACCAGCCATGAGATGCCGTTAATCATGCCAGCGTAGCGCAGCAGAGGCAAGTCCAGCCATCCGGTGCGTCGCGGTCGGCCTGTAACCGCGCCAAATTCATTGCCGCGTTTGCGCAGTTGCTCTCCCAGTTCTCCCTTGTCTTCGCTGGGGAACGGACCTTCACCCACGCGGGTGCAGTACGCCTTCGTGAGTCCGATGACAGAATCAATTGCATTCGGGGCCACGCCAGTACCAATGGCAGCGCCTCCTGAGGTCGCGCTCGAAGACGTCACAAACGGATAAGTACCGTGATCAATGTCGAGCATTGTGCCCTGCGCGCCTTCGAACAAAATCGCTTCGCCAGCAGCCAGAGCCTCATTCAGTAAGACCGCGGTGTCGCAAACGAAGGGCGCAATCTTTTCGGCCGCAGCGGCGTATTCCGTGTACATCTTGTCGGCGTCGAGAGGTTCGGTATTAAACAGAGCGTGCGCAATCATGTTCTTCTCGCGCACGGCGTTCTCGATGTGTGTTTTCAGGAGCTGAAGATCGAGCAGATCGGCCACCCGCAGGCCGCGGCGTCCCATTTTGTCTTCGTAGGCCGGACCAATTCCCCGGGAGGTCGTGCCAATTTTCACTCGTCCCGGGGCGTTTTCCGCCGCCAGTTCGATCATGCGATGGTAGGGAAGAATCACTTGCGCGCGATTAGAAACAAATAGATTTCCGTCGACGCGCACGCCTGCCTCGCGCAAAGCGCCCACTTCCTTCAGAAAAGCCATGGGATCGAGCACTACGCCGTTGCCGATCACGCTGCGGCAGTCGGCACGCAACACGCCGCAAGGCACAAGTTGCAGCACAAACTTCTTGCCGTTGATAATGACAGTGTGCCCGGCGTTATGGCCGCCGGCATAGCGCGCCACAACACTGAAGCTCTCCGAGAGCACGTCGACAATCTTGCCCTTGCCCTCGTCGCCCCACTGGGCGCCGACAATTACCGCGGTCTTGCCTCGTTTCAATGCCAACTCCGCTACAGGGATTTGCGGACGCAAAGTTGTCCGCACCAGGGGTCGCACACGCCTTGCCGCGAATACTCGAAAGGCTAACTTGGGATGAAAAGGCGAGAAGATGTGTACTCCGTATTTTATCGTGCCTGTGCGAAGGATGGCAATGTAGAGGCGATGAGATTGAATTAGGACCGAGCAGTCTTGGACTCGATCTTGGGCCTGATCATTTCGAATCTTTGCGTGGTTCTGGTGTACTGAGCTCCTCCCATGCGGCCGATCAGATCCAGGGAATTGCGGTCCAGGCGGCCCTCTTTGAGGTTGGCATCGTTGATGTGAATCGCCACAATCTCTCCGATCACCAGGCTTCCGCTGGTAGGTTGCGGAGAAAAATCGAGAATCTGATAAAGCTTGCACTCAAAGCTGACGGGAGATTCAGCAACTCTTGGCGGACGCACAGCGTGAGATGGCCCAGCGGCAACTTTGGCCACTTCGAACTCGTTTACCGAGGGGTTGTATTCGCCACTGGTTAGATTCATGGCTTCCGCCAGTTCATGGGTGACGACGTTGATGACAAACTCTTTGGTCTCACGAACATTGTGCAGCGTGTCTTTAGGCTCGCCATGGTTGTTACGCGGAACCTTCGACAGACGAAGCCCGGGCGCAAATGCCAGCAACGGAGGATCGGCGCACACTGCGTTGAAAAAAGAAAAAGGCGCGAGATTTGGTTGTCCCGAGGAATTGATGGTCGATACCCATGCAATCGGACGGGGCACCACAGAATTAATCAGAATGCTGTAAAGCTCGCTGTGAGAAATATCGG
>Ga0307478_10002037_pt1 | contig 16595 bp, 13 predicted proteins | sample atmos_gasesECM4C_2_FD_203713 | JGI IMG/M metagenome (GOLD analysis project Ga0307478, IMG submission 203713) | Hardwood forest soil microbial communities from Morgan-Monroe State Forest, Indiana, United States - atmos_gasesECM4C_05 | ecosystem: Environmental > Terrestrial > Soil > Temperate...
GTGTCCAATATACTAGGTGTAGCACCCCCGGAATATAGGACGGAAGACATGTCCGAGCTGGCGCAAACCTGGCCGTGGGGAAGCGACGAAACCAGCCTAGTAACAGAACTTCAGGCGGGTTCCGATGCGGCGTTCGACTGGCTGGTTACGCACTATCATGCCTGCGTCTATAACCTGGCCTTTGGAATCCTAGGAGATACCGCCGATGCCGCAGACGTGACTCAGGAGGTCTTCCTGCGGGCCTTCCGCGGGATACACGGGTTCCGGCGCGGGAGTTCACTGAAGACGTGGCTCTACCGAATTTCCGTGCGCCAGGCGCTGAACCACCGCCGCTGGAACTGGCGGCATCACCGGGAGAAAATTTCGATTGATACCGAAAAGGAAGACCGTGGCCCGCTTCTGCAACTAAAGGATATGGAGGCCACGCCCTTCGAGCAGCTCGCTCTGCGCGAAGTGCAGAAGGCGGTTCGCCAGGCGCTCCGGGACGTGCCGACGCTATTTCGCAGCGCGGTAATCCTGCGGGACCTCGAAGGGCTTTCCTATGAGGAAGTGGCCGAAGTGCTCGAGATATCGGTAGGAACCGTGAAATCTCGAATCTTGCGCGGACGCCGCCTTCTGAAGGAGCTTCTAGACCCTCTTTTCGGTGCGCCACGACCGGAGCTGGCCGCATTGGCGACAGGGCAGGTCACAGAGAATGCGCCGCATCGCCCTTGCGCTGTTCCGTCTGTTGAGCTGCCCACGATGGCGCGTGTCGCACCCGGTTCGCTCAAGGGAGCGCATGGAGCAATCCGATGAACTGCCACACGACAGCATGCCTGCTTCCCGGCTATCTCGATGGCGCCATTGGCTCGAGAGAACACGCCCGTGTGCGCAAGCATCTCGATTCCTGCGAAAAGTGCCGCGAACAACTCGAGGGCTATGGCCGCATGGCAATGTGCCTGGCAAACGTCGAACGGGCGCCAGTCCCTTCCAATCTTGCGGCGCGCATTCGCATCCAGACTGCGCAGGTGCGCTCCATGGGAGGCGCTCTTGCCCGGATGAAGTCGCGTGCGATGCTGGTCTTCGATCATGTTGTGCGGCCGCACGCAGTGCCTGCCACGGGAGGCATTCTGGCGGCACTTGCGATTTTCGTCCTGCTGGTGCAGAACATTTTGGCGGGCGTTCCAATGGGCGGTGTTGTTCCGAACGATCTGCCGCTGAACCTGATTCAGCCTGCCACGCTGGAAAGCCTGGCTCCCTTTCCGGCTCCGGGCATCGTTCCTGCGGAAGGCCAACCGAATTTGGGCGCTTTGGTGCTGGAGACCACAGTCAACGCGCGGGGCCAGGCCGTCTTCTACAAAATTCTTTCCGGCCCGAATAACGCCGCAGTGCAGCGGCAGATAGATGAGGTTATGATGTTCTCGCGCTTCCGGCCGCAGTTGAGTTTTGGGCGTCCGTCGGACGGCGGCCACGTCCTGCTGGCGTTCAGCGAAGTCCGCGTGCGCGGGTAACTCCTTTCTGTGAAAATCGTCCCTGCGTGGTCATGCCGGCCTTCCTTGACTCCGTATGGTCTGGCCGTTAGAGATTGGGAATCCTCGGGGGTTTTCAGAAATTGAGGGGTTGGCTGATCGCCAAGCGCATCCGCGGGCTTGCCCAGAAGTTCGCGTGGGCTGTAACAGCGCTGATACTCTTTTGCGTTCTCGTCCCTCACGCGGCTGCCCTCGAAGAGCAAGGCCAGCAGGCTTCCTCCAACAGCTACACGGGCGTCAGCGTGGAGGCGAGCCCGCAGGTTTTCTCGACCATGTGCGCGCTCGATGCCGCGGGATTCGGCGCGGACGAGAGCACGCTCGCGGAGATGCCCGAACGCCTGGCACTGCGCGCGGACTTGCTCAAAATGCAGGGGCCGGCGACGGAAGCCCTGCGCAAGTTCTATCGCGAACATACGCTCGCTGATCCCGGCGAGACGCTCTCGCGCTATTTGGCTTTCGCTCTGGTCGTAGGTCCGCCTCCCGATTTTCAATTCCAAGTGGACCCCGATGTGTTGCCGCCGGACGTCCTGGCGCTCGAGGGATTTCAGGGAATCCTGGTCAACTTTTATAAGGAAGCGCATCTGGATCTCCGCTGGGCCCGCATCGAGCCGGAGTACGAGCACGCCGCCATGCGCTATCAGGGGCCGCTAAGCCGCATCGTGACGCTCACACACGCCTATCTGCGTGAAGTACTTCAGCACTCGCATGGGGCGTCCTTCACCATCTACGTCGAACCGCTCGCCGGCGCACGCACCACTTTGCGGAGTTTCGGCGATAGCTATGGAGTGGTGGTGGGAACGGGCCCTCAATTGCCCATAGATGACATCCAGCAGGCTTACCTGCACTTCCTGCTCGATCCTTTGCCGGTGCGCTATCGCGAGCAAGTGCGGAGCAAGAGCGCTCTGCTCGATATCGCCGCGCACGCCCCCCGCCTCCCCGTGGAATACCAGGACGATTTTATGGCGTTCACGGGCGAGTGCCTGGTCAAGGCCGTGGAATTACGGCTGCAGCATCCCGCACCCAGTGAACTTGAGTCGGCTCTCCGCGAAGATGACGAATCCGGATTCATCCTCGTGCGTCCGCTTGTTCAGCAGTTGCAGAAATTCGAGAAAAGCGAACTCTCCATGCCGGAATATTTCCCCGACCTGATTGGGAAAATTGACGTCGTGGCGGAGCGGAAGCGCCTGCAGAGCATCACCTTCGCTCCTGCCGCACCACCTAGCGCTTCCACGTTCGATGAATCGTCCTCGAGGAATCAGGAATCGGAGCTCCGGCATTGGCTGGCGGATGGCGACAATCAGATCGCTCTTCAAAATGGGCCGGCCGCCGCTGCTACGTTCGAAAAGGTTTTGCAGAAATATCCCAACCAGCCGCAGGCGATGTACGGACTTGCAATCGCTTCCGTACTTTCCGGTCAAGCGGGACGCGCCAAGGAATTATTCGAAGAACTGGTTGCGCCTCCCAGTCCGGGGGCAGCGGCTCCGGTGGGATCGGGAGGCGCCGCGAATCCCGAAATTCTGGCGTGGTCGCACGTCTACCTGGGGCGCATCCATGATCTCGAGGGCGACCGAGAGCTGGCCGTTGGTCACTATCAGGCAGCGCTGGATGTCGAGGGCGCTCCCGAATCCGTCCGCGTGGCCGCGCGGCAGGGGATCGATGCGCCATACAAACCACCGGCGCGGCCGAACGATAACGGAACACAACAACCGTGAGACGCCGGGGGATGTCCTCGCGGTACGCGTATTATGGTGAATCAGCCTTAAGGGGAAGAAAAATGAAGCTTCATTCCATTCGCAACAGAATTGGATTTCCCGCGCTGCTGCTGGCATTCGGATTTGCTTCGATCACAGGCGCGCGCGCACAGCAAGGTTCGTCAGGGTCGAGTAGCCCGCCCTCGCTACGACGGCCGGCGGACCAACAGCAACAACAGACGAATCCCAGCGCGCTGGGGCAAACGCCGCAAACGGTCCCTGCCGCTCCCGGCGGACAACCGGAAGTCCCCAAGGTGAATCCTCAGGAAGAAGCGGACTACAAGGCTCTGTTTGAAACCAAGGAACCCGGCCTGAAAATACAGCTCGGCCAGGATTTCCTCCAGAAATACCCTACGAGCCGCTATACACAGGACGTCTATGAACAGCTCGTGAAGGCCTACTCCGCGAAAGCGGACTGGAATGATTTTTTCGCCGTCGCCAGAAAAGCCCTGGCGAATGATCCCAACGATGCGGATGTTCTGGTTTATGTCGGCTGGGTCATCCCGCATATTTATGATCCGAAAGACCCGAACGCGAATGAGAAGCTGAACGCGGCTGAAATCTACGAAAAGAGCGCTCTGGAAATCATTCCGAAAGTAACCAATAACGGCGCAATGCCGGATGACCAGTTTGCCGCCGGGAAGGCCGCTTTGTTGGCCGAAGCGCACAGCGGGCTCGGGATGGTAGCTTTCCGGCGGGGAAACAACGAGGATTGCGTCAAGGAACTCCAGCAAGCAATTCAAGATGCCGCATCTCCGGACCCAACCGACTATTACGTGATGGGGCTCGCGCTCGAACAACTTAAGAATTTTCCCGAGGCGGCTGACTCGCTCGGAAAATGCAGCTCGATTCCCGGGGCAGTCGCGGACCGCTGCAAGCAGGCTGCAGACCGCGTGCACAACGAAACGCCGCAGCCCAAGTGATCCGCGAGGTACAATCCACATCATGACTCCGGAGGAACGCGCGGAACTCGAATCCGTCCTCGGCCATCATTTCGAGCGCCCTGAACGCCTGGAACGCGCTCTCACGCACCGGTCGCATCGGCAGGATTCAGGCGACGGGGACAATGAGCGGCTCGAATTTTTGGGCGATCGTGTTCTGGGGTTGGTTGCGAGCGAGCGCCTCTGCCACGCGTTTCCCGCCTGGGACGCGGGAAAGCTCTCAAAGGGTTTGGCGCGGCTGGTGAGGGCTTCGTCCATCCATTCAGCGGCCGAGCGCCTGAATCTCGGCAGATACTTGCGTCTGGGTTCGGGCGAGGAGAAGACCGGGGGGCGCCAGAAAAAACGACTGCTTGCCGATGCATTCGAGGCGGTTTTGGGCGCAATTTATCTCGACGCCGGCCTCGCGGCAGCGGCCGCCTTCTTGAGGCGTACTCTCCTCGATCCGGCTCTAGAAGGCGAGGCGGAGGGACTCGAACGCCCGGACCACAAATCCGCTCTGCAGGAATGGCTGCAGCAGCGCGGGCTTGCCGCGGTCGAGTATCGCATCCATAGAGAATCAGGACCGGAGCATCAGAAGACATTTGAGGTCGAAGTGTGGCATGCCGGCCGGACGCTCGCCGCGTCCGAAGGCCGCAGCAAGAAAGAAGCGGAGCAGGCTGCGGCACGGCTCGCGCTGGAACATCTGGAAGGCGGCTCTACAGCCGGCTGAATGGAACCGATGGAAGCACCGACTTCAGTTCCAGAGCCGGGCGCTACCCGGGTGCGTGCTCGGCGGCGCGCGGCGCCCAAGGGCGCGCTTGCTGATTTCGCCGAGTCGCTGCTGGTGACGCTGCTTCTCGCGGTTTTCGGCACCACGTTCATTGTTCAGGCTTTCAAGATCCCGTCACAATCCATGGAGCCCACTCTTCTAGTGGGCGATCACCTGCTCGTCAATAAATTTGTGTTTGGAGGGAACGGGTCGTGGTACGAAAAGCTACTGCCCTACCGACCGGTCCGGCGCGGGGACATCATCGTTTTCAAGTTTCCCTATGACGACCATCCGTATTACGTGAAGCGTGTGATCGGACTTCCAGGCGACCGTATCCGCATCGCCGATCAGCAGGTCTATATCAACGGAGACCCACTGGCGGAACCGTACGTGATCCACGACGCTTCGGCCGATGATCCCTTCGGCGACAATTTTCCGCCCGCGGGAATCCATTTCGCGGAATACAGTGTGCGCCCGGAATGGGCCGCGCAGATCGCGGATTACGTCCAGCGCGGCGAACTCGTTGTTCCGGCGGGAGACTATTTCGTGATGGGGGACAACCGGGACCGTAGTTGGGACAGCCGTTATTGGGGTTTTGTCGGCCGCGACGCGATCATGGGCCGGCCCATGCTGATTTATTGGTCTGTCGCAGCCACGCCCGAGGATTATACCGATCGAAGCATTTCCGGGACGATTCGGGGCATCGCCCAAACATTGATTCATCCGGGGAGCCGCATGCGCTGGAATCGCATGTGGCGCGAGGTTCACTAGAGGATGGTCTGAATTTCGGCATCAATGGAAACGTGCGTTTGCGGGAATCCATTGATCGCAAAGCTCACGCCGGAATCGTTGCGGAAGTGAAAGAAGCGGCTGATATGGTAATCCTCATCGAACGCGCTGAACACGCGCTCGACCTCCTGGCGTGAAAGTCCCAGCGATGCGAGCGCGGCCGAGTTTCCATAACCGCCCGCTGCGGCCAGATATTTTTCAACCACATCGCGTAGGTTCATCGTCAGCCCTGTTTCGCCGGTATGGTAACAGATGCCGCTTTGAATTGCCCTTGCGCGGATTGCGCGCCTCGTCGAACCCTGGGCTCCAGGCGATTTGGAGTCGCTGGAAGCGGGGCTTGTGCGCGCCTGAGTTTGATGCTAAAAATGTATTCAACACCGTGCGACAGGGCTGTGCAGACGCGCTAAAAGAAGCCACTGTTCCAGGAGGGTGTTGATGGCGTATGTGATTGCCGAACCGTGCATCGGAACGAAAGACACCGCCTGCGTGGATGTGTGCCCCGTGGACTGCATCCATCCGCGAAAAGACGAGGCGACCTTCGAGGCCGAAAAGCAGCTCTACATCAACCCCGACGAGTGCATTGATTGCGGCGCCTGCGTTCCCGTCTGCCCGGTAACGGCCATTTTTGCTCTGGAAGACCTTCCCGAAAAGTGGAGCAGCTTCACGCAAATCAATTCCGAGTGGTACAAAAACAAAAAGTAGCGGCAAGCTGGCAAACTCATAACAGCTGTTGCTTATATTCCATAGGGCCTCATTCAGGGAGGGAGCCATGAGCACTTCACGGCGCTTGCGGAGTCCATTATGTGCACTGCTGTTTTCATTTGCCTTCCTCGCGTGTGCACCGCCGCGCGCCGCCGGGCAAGACACAGGAACAACACGGGCAATCGTGGTGCCCGCGCCGCCGTTTATCGGCAATCATTATGCAATGCAGAATACGAACGATCCCGAGACAGCCCACGACAAATGGACGGGACAAGACCTCAAATGGGATCGCGACAAAAAGTCGTGGGTGGATATCAAGACCGGCCAAGCCCTGGGCTTCGACGGACAGCTCGCGAGCGACGGCAGTGTGATCCCAGCGCCACCCTTTATTGACACGCCTGGTATGGGTTTGCATGAAGCTGAGCAGCAAAAGCTGACGGCGTACAACGGCCACGGGAACCCAGGGCTGGCCTTTGACGACTCAACTCACCAAATCCTCCATTGGGATGCCGAAAAGCAATCATGGTTTGACACCAGATGGGACCCCAACACGCGATCACGAGTGAACATCGGACCACCCCTTGGGTTCAATGGGGCTCCGGTGAACGCCAACGCCCCGACGCCGCCAACAGCTGTTGCTCCCACGCCGCCCACTGCGGCCGTCGCCACAACAGAAACGGGCGGGCCCGGGCCATGCCCTGACACGGAAGAGTGCGTTGTGCTGAAACAGATTTACGATGAGGGGGATGCCCGGACGATCGCGGCCGCGCAGACGCTGAACCAGGCCACTGCTGATCGCGATAGCGACCTCGCACAGGCCGCGCAGCTCGATAAATCAGCATCCCGCCGCGGCGACTCGGACGTTTCCAAAGCGGAGCATCAGCAGGCGCAAGGGCTTCGCGACAAGCTCCCCAACGCCCAGGCCAATTACGACGCAGCAGCCAAGGCCTTGCTCACCGCTTGGGAGAACTATCAGAATTGCCTGAAGGGATTGTTGAAGGACTGTCCGCCAAAGAGCACTGCACAGACGGGCAACGGAGCGGGCCCAGACGCAATGGGCGCAGGCGCACTCGCGGGGTTTGCGTTCGTGGGCGTGGACAACACAGTGTCATTGGGCCGCTCGTCAGCGCCGCCGTCCGGCGCACGCGCGGCCACAGACGCGACAGTAGGCGTCGGTTCCGCATCGTCGAAGACCGATGCAGCGGGCGCGTTCACCATAACGAACATTCCCGCCGGCCTCGGTACGCTTCACGTGGTGGCGGCGACCGGACCGGCGAGCGACTTTCCAGTAACAGTCTTCGGCGGCGAGACGGCCCGGCTCGGCGCGCCAGCCGTGACGCGAGCGGACGCGCGGGCCGCCGTCATGAAAGCCCTTGCGACGATTACTCAGGATCCGAAAGCGACCATAATGATTGGGCCGCAGGAGCCGCTTCCCGCCGGAACCACGGTTGCTCCCGCCTACGGCGACGACAACGGCGAACCAAGCGAGGCGCTGAACTATACGGCGCGCACGGAACAGTGGTTCATCTATGTGGATCCGGACGCAACCGCGCGATTCCAGCACCCCGTGGAATTCTTTTTCGTGGACGCGGCGACCGGCGCGCTGACAAGACTCGACGAGACGTCTTGGCCGCTCATCAATGGGTTTGGCTATTACGGCAGCCGCGACGCGGATACGAAGTCGCCTGACTTGATGGCCGGCCCACCCGTCCTATCGGGCCCGAAGTCGACTGCGATCCGCGATGCGGGCGACTCGGCATCCGCGCATACACTCGAGGCGGCCGACCGAAACATTCGTGCGCATATGATGCTCGCCAGCATGCCTGCCGCACCAGCGCGTACCTCCACCTTGAACTTTGTTGCCCGCGCGGATCTCTCACAGGTGCAGAATGCCGCGACTCCTAACGGGGGCGGGACAACATACGCTTTGATCATCGAGGGCGCCGACGAAAGCGACGAGAACGCGGACATCCAGAACATCCCCGGGCTCTTTGGGCACGGCGGAATTCCGGTTGCGAGCGTTCAATTCAGCAAACCCAGCGATTCGGTGGGGCTAAACGGGCCCGGCCGATCGCCGCGCATGGACGAAGTGGAGGCCGACTTCAAGAAGGATTGCGGAGCGGCGCAGCCCAACGATACGCTGTTTATTTACATCACGGGCCACGGCTTGAAGAACGGCGGCGTTCAACTGGATTCGAACGGCGTGGACAAGTTCGGCGATCCGGTCACCTTCGAGACACTGACGGCCAGCCGATTCGACTTCAGCGGCTGCAAGGCGTGCCACATTATCATCATCATTGATGCGTGCTACTCGGGCAAGATGGCCTCCCAGTTCAACGACATCCTCAAAAAGAAGGGTTGCGTCAACTATACGATCATCTCGGCGACCGACTCGACGCACGAATCCCGCGGAATCCCTTCGTGGTATCCCGGCGTGGCCACGGGCGGATATTTCACCAACAAACTGATCTCCGCGTTCAGCGATCAGGCGGCCGCCAACCCAGCGGGAACCGTGGATTTGACGCAGGCGTTCAAGACCGCGAAGGCCGCGACGAACAGCTCATGGCTCTCGCACGTACCGGAACAGAACCCACAGGTTTACGTCCAAAGCGCTCCACCGGGATGCTGCGGGTCGTCCTACGCGATGACAACCGGAACCGGAAACAGCACTCAGACGACGAATCAAACGAGCACGGTGCCTTCCACAAACACGGAGGGCGGAACACAAACTCAGCCGACAGGGTCCTCGCAATCAACCGGTATGAATACAACGCCCGGCTCGCCGGCCCTGCCAGAGCCACAAAACAAGTCCAGCCTAGCGGGCGATTTATGTGAGCGAGCGAAAGCTCTGCGGGACATTGCGGCACACGACCGCCAAATGGCCGAGAGCGCGCAGGACCAGAGGACCAAGGACTACCTCCTGGGCGACGCCAAAATGATGGAGTCCATGGCCAAGGAGCGCGAAGACCTTGCGCGCCACTATGATCCCAACGCGTGTCCAGAGCACGCGACGGCAATTCCGGGAGGCGGTGGAACGGCTAGCCAAAATGGAGTCGGCTCACAGAGCGCCGGAGGAACTTCCACGACGCCAGGGCTCATTGGCAATGGCCCGTGGATCGTGGTAATTCCCGGTGCTCCTCCTTGGAACTTAGATGAGCACAGATGGCTCGGGCTAAATCCAGATGGTACTCGGCGGCCGGAAGAGAACCCGTATGGAGAGCCGGGCCCTCCCCCGCCGCCCACGAGCGATGATGAGTGGATCTTGATCTTTCCCGGTTTGATTTACAACACAAGGACGCATCTGTATTACGGAGTCAATGGGAACGGTACGCTGACGGACGGAGTTCGTGGCGGGTTCTACGCCCCTTATTCTGAGCCTCCGGCGCCCGCGGGCCCACAGACCGGCCCTGGGACCTCACAGACTGGTGGGGGGAGTTCGCAGACGGGCAACGGGGGCACACAGACGGGCGCAACGCCGACTGGCCCCGTGGGCGGAACGCCAACCACGCCAGCCCTTCAATGTATTGCCGGCACTCCCACTGTCCGCCACGAGGGGCTTGATGAAATCATTGCGGACATTCCCTTGAGTTGCACTGGCGCGCCTCCTCCCAACTCCAGCATAGGCCTGCGTTCCAACGTCCCCGCATTGAGTCTGGATGTACGATATAGCTTTGGCGGGCAGGCACTTACAAATTCGGTGACGCCGGAAAGAAATGGGCACGCCTTGCGGTTCAATCTGCCCGACGATTTGGGCAAGACGTCTAACTTCAAAATGGATTTGGATTTGAAGTACAACCTTACGGCGGGCTATGACCATTTCAATTTGCGCTTTCGAGAGTCGCCGGGTATCAGCATCACTCCACCGAGCTACACTTCGCCTATAACGAACAATCAGCTCGGCACTTTCACACCCTCCGCTTTTGTGGATCCGGCCAGATATGCTTGGGAACATAATCGCATGCCGGCGCTGTGCACGGACACCACCACGACGACCTTTGTGCCTCGCAACGATTATGGGCTAACGGTGGCCCCTCTGGATTGGGGGGATGGATACACTCCGCCTCGGTGCAACTTCAACCCCATGATGGGATCGGTGACGCTGGGGGGATCAAATGATTTTGGTTTCGGCGGGTTGAGAGGATCGACCTATGCGCCTCACAACGATTTTGGGCTCCCGCCAAACCTAAGCGGCGGTGGTTGGAATGGGGGATGGGGCGAGACACCGCGGAATCCCTGGACCACGCCGGGTTTCACCGGCAACGGCTACGGGGGGGTCTACAATCCTTCTCCTTTCTCTTACATCCGGCCGCAAGCCTATTACGACGATAATGGCCCGCAATCGCGCTTCCTAATTGCTGATCCGTGGAATATGAGGCCGTCCTACTGCGACTACGATTTCCCGGACAAGCTGCTGCGGGCCGCTCCCGAGCTAGCCCAAGCATTGGCCGCAGAGGCCCGGTCGCGGCAGCCGCGCGCAAACCGCGCTCCTCGCGAACCCATGGGCGCGCATTTGCAGCTTGTTTCTTTGAAGCGGGGGTCACCCACCTCCAATCCGTCCAACCGCGCGGGGCGAGCGCAACTCGGCGACCGGAGAACGCCGCAGGTGCAAATCGAAGCGCGTTTCGTGGAAGTGGCGCCAACTTTTACATATTCAATTGTGTCCAACGGAAAATCCCAGGGCCAGGCGTTCGAGCTTCAGGTGGCCGATCCTACCGGTAAAGTGAAGACTGTCGCCATGCGCGACGGCACTATCATCGAGGCCATCAAGCCCGGCGTCACCGAGCCGGTGACGGCGCCCGCTGGAGGCAGCGTGGTAAAGCAGCCGCTCAACGCGTACTGCCTCGAGTTCCACAAGCCGCCGCCGGCGGAAGGAACGCTCTATCGCATCGCGGACCAGGCCACGCAGGAGAAGTTCAGTTCACTGCGCTTCCTGGATAGGGCCGCCGCGCAAATGTCGCAGAACAATCAGTTTCATCCCGACAACAATCCGGAGGCCTACAAGAATACAATTTTCCAATATGCCGCATGGAGCACGCTCGAAGGCTGGGGGCAGGAGGAGTTCACACAGCACTGGGTCGAACGGACCAAGGAAAACGCCGAAGATCTCCATGTGCCTTGGACGAAACAAATGGAAGACACACTGCGGAACGCTGCGCCAGGTCGCTGGGGCGACATTTCGGCAATGATGAGTCAGGCACAAGCGCTTGAGAAGGCCTCGCAAGACCGCGCGAACTCAAGGCAGACTAGAGAGCAGCAATAATCACGCGATCACTTGGGCCACGTTGTTCATCTCACAAATTCTGATGGGGGAGGATTCGATGAGAAAGTTCGTTTTCGCTGTGCTGGTTGCAGGATGGATGGCATGCGGAATCGGTTCCGCCAAGGCTGCGGCGATGCCGCGGGGAGGGGGCGGCGCGAAGGTCGTCGTCACCAACAATGGCCAGCCTGCCTCTGGCGTTACCTTTGTGCTGGATATCTCCGATATGGGCAAGACCGCGCACTCGACGGGCACAACCGATAGCAGTGGCACACCGAGCAACGTGCTCGATCTCTCCGATATCGGCAAAACGAGAGTCGATGTGTATGTAGAGGTATGCCAGAATGGGCAGCACGTCTTGATTGTTAATTCGGGCGTAGTGCCACCAGATGATGGAACCTGTCACGACAGGGAAAAAATCGGCGGAGGCCTGTGGTTGAACGGTGGAGACACTGTCAAGGTAGATGTTGGGACGGGGACCGTGGACGTGGAGCATGGAACGAGCACGAGTTTGACGGGATCGCAGTACAACAGCGACACATATAGACCCGTTGAGTTCTACTGGGGCTTTGACTATTTGAGATTCCGCGAGGAGGGGGAGGGTTTCAACTTCTCGGGTTTCGATGCGACAGCTCTGTACAACGTCAACTCGCACCTGGGCGTTGGCTTCGGCTATAGTTACAAGACGCTTTTCGGGGAAGATACGACCCTTACCCGCCAGACTTATGCGGGCGTCATTCAGGAAAGCTGCCGGCATGAAAGGTACACTCCATTCGCCCAAGTGCAAATCGGAGGTGCGCGTTTCTCCTCGTTTGGGGAATCGGAAAATGGTTTTTACATGAAGGCCGGTGGAGGCGTCAAAATCAATCTCAACTCTAACGTCTCTGTGGTTCCGGCGCAGGCGTTCTGGGATTATAACCACTTGCAAGGAATGTCTTTCAACAACTTTGATTTAGGGGCGGGAATTTCTTTCTCGCTCGGATCGCCCAGATAATTCACTCCCACAGCGGCTGATGCCGCGCTGATTTTGTAGCCGCCAGGGCACGGCGCCAGCCGTACCCTGGCGGAAACACACTTCTTTCATACATATATCCCCGGAAATTCCTGCGCTGGAAGACCTTCCCGAATAGTGGAGCAGCCTCACGCGAATCAGCGCCGATAGGGTACTCACTTCCGTTCCTGGGCCGGGCGGATTCTGGGAAGCCGCCGCGGACCGGGATCGCTGCCTGCGCCGAGCATTTGCGCCCATTTCCGGGCCTCGCTGCGCAATTCGTCGAGTGCGAAACCGTGGTGATCCACGGGGAAGCGCCCGAGTTTGACAATCCCGGCGGCCAGCAGCGATTCCGCGCCGCGCCGATTTCCGCGTCCGTAATGGTGGAAGGCCGCAGCAAGCTGGATGAGTCCTTGCAGAAACGTCTTTTCCGGCTCGGGTTCGCGCAGCCAGATTTCCTCCCAGACCTCGTGGGCTTCGAAAAACTCGCGAGCATTGAAATGGTCGAGACCGCGCTTGAATATTTCGCTTTCGCTTGAGGACTTCATCGCCGTCTCTCCCATTATGGACGAAATCTCCCTGTAAGAGCGGCGCGAATCCGCGGCGCCAGGCCTCGAGTGAGCGGAACTGTTTCGGGCGGTTTGCGCCAGTGCGGTCCGCGGGTTATTCTGTGAAGCTCGACTGAGGCCCATCGGTGTCAAAATTCCAATTTGTTCTCCTCATGCACGCGCACCAACCGGTCGGAAATTTCGACGAAGTATTCGAGCGCGCTTATGCGGATTGCTATTCGCCGTTTGTCGAAGTGCTCACCCGGCACCCGGCGATTCGCCTGGGCTTGCATCATTCGGGGCCGCTGCTGGAATGGATCGAGCGTGCGCATCCGCAATATTTCGACCGGCTCCGCGCGCTCGTCGCCGCGGGCCAGGTCGAGATTGTCGGCGGAGGCTTCTATGAACCCATTCTAGTCGCCATTCCTCCGCAGGACCGCCGGGAACAGATCATGCGGCTCGCGAACTACGTCGAGAAACATTTCCACACACGGCCGCGCGGCGCGTGGCTGGCGGAACGCGTGTGGGAGCCGCAGCTGCCGTCGTCTCTCGCACAGGCCGGAGTGGAATATGCGCTTGTGGACGACAATCACTTTCTCGGCGCCGGCTTCGATCCTGAGCAGCTCTATGGCAACTACCTTTCGGAGGACTTGTGCCATGCCGTGAAGCTCCTGCCGGGGTTGAAATCCCTGCGGTATACGATCCCCTTTCGCGATCCCACTGAGACGATCGAATTCCTGCACGGCGCCGCAGGGGCGCACCCGAGTGGATTCGCCACCATGGGTGACGACCTTGAGAAATTCGGCGTGTGGCCGGGCACCAACGAACACTGCTACCGCAACGGATGGCTCGAGAAATTCTTCACCGCTCTCGAGCAATGCGCCGGGTGGCTGGAAATCTGCACGCCCGCGGATGCGCTCGATTCACATGCGCCGCTGGGCCGCGCCGATCTTCCGTCGGCCTCCTACACGGAGATGGCCGAGTGGTCTCTGCCGGCGGCAGCACGAAGCCGTTACCATGGTCTTCTCGATGAGTTTTCTTCCCGGCCGGACGTGCTGCCATTTCTGCGCGGCGGGATTTGGCGCAATTTCTTCAGCAAATATCGCGAAGCGAATCTCTTGCACAAGAAGATGCTGCATGTCTCGGATAAGGTAAAAAAACTCAGCCAAAGCCGCCGCCGCGATAAAGCCTTTTCCCAGGCGCATGAACAGGCGGCTACGCTATTGCTGCGGGGGCAGTGCAATGACGCCTACTGGCACGGCGTTTTTGGCGGCCTCTATTCGCCGCACTTGCGCACGGCTGTCTGGAATTCACTCGCCCAGGCCGAGACCATCGCCGATGCCCTGGGGCGCCGAAAGCGCCAATATACGGAGGTGTCGACTCTCGACTTTAATGCCGATGGCCACGACGAAATCTATTTCACTTCGGACCGCTACGCAGCTTTGATTGAGCCGGAGAATGGTGGAACGTTGAGCGCGCTTGATTTCCGCCTTTCGAATATCACGCTGATCAATTCGCTGACGCGGCGGCCGGAATCCTACCATGCCGCCCTGCGGGACGCGTCCGCAAAGAACGCCCAGGCCGTGCAATCCATCCACGACCAGACGCGCACGAAAGAAGACGGGCTCGAGCGCTGGCTGATCTACGACCGCTGGCCTCGTCATGCGTTTCGCCTGCTACTTTTCGGACAGGAGAAAAGTTACCAGGATTGCTCGGCGGTGCGCCTCGACGAAGACGCGGCGCTGGCAGCGGGCCGGTATCGCGTCGTGGATTTGTCCTCGGATCGGGTCACGCTGGCCTCGGATGACAGCACCGATTGGCCCGCGCAAAAGACCTTGTCGTTCCTTCCGACTCCGGATGGATTCGATATCGTCTGCGATGTCACGCTACGGCGCAGCGCACCGGGCGCTGCATCGGTGGCTGTGGGAATCGAAGTGGTGGTGAATTTTCTCGCGCCCTCGGCGCCCGGCCGCTATTTCGAATCGGATGGCAAGCGCTTCCCCCTGCGATGGGGCTCCGCGGTGCCGGGCGGGAGCCTGCGCGTGGTAGACGAATGGCAGGGAGCGGGCATAAGCATGGAAGCCCCCGGCGCTCGCAATTTCTGGATTGCCCCGATTGAAACCGTTTCCGAATCCGAGGATGGCTTCGAGCGAATCTATCAAGGATCGCAGGTGATCGCTATCTGGCCCGTGGAATTGGCGCCGGGCGGCGAATGGACGGGCCAGTTGGCCTTCCGAGTCGCGCGGCTCTGAGTTCGAATCCACGGGCCGCCATCGGTTGCCCTCGCGCCCGAGGCTTTGCTACAGTTCCCGAGCACGGAGGAATGGCATGACGCTTTCGCAGGCACTGCTCGACATTCTGGCTTGCCCTGTGTGTAAGACACCAGTCAAGCTGACGCCCAACCAGCAGGGCTTGAAGTGCGCCACATGCCGGCGCGTCTATCCCGTCCGCGACGGCATACCAGTGATGCTGATTGAAGAAGCGCGTATCGAAGCCGAGTGAAACATCCTCGGCGTTCTTCGATCCTTCCTATACGATTTTCCCAAGGGGTACCGCTCAATACGGCGGGAAACTGATGGACTGATCCTTGATATCCACCCAAAGCTCCACTTCCTTCACTTTGTTTTGCCCCGCCGCGCTATCGTCACTCGGAAAAGGCTGATCTGGACTGACCTGGACCTTTATGATGACGCTCGATCCGCCGCCTTTGGGAGCCTCCGAGTGCTCGATGCGGGAACTCCTCACCGGACCGTAATAACCGTTCGGCCCCCAGTCGTTGAGGAAATCCTGGAACGAGTAGGACGCCGAGGGTTGCCAGATTTGATAAGCCTGCTGCATATTCCCGGCAATGACCGCCTCCATGAAGTGGTGAATCGTGACCCTCTCCTTATGGAAGCGCAAGAGATACCATAGGCCGCCCGCGCCGAGGATGACGAAAGCGAGCGCGATCAAGGCGTAACGCCGTCTTTTGGACATCGGATGTTCGAGCGGCAAATCGAAAATGGGCACGAAGTCTCCCTCGGAAGTTACAGTTGGCGCTTAAACAGCGCCATGGACCCCGCAATCATCACGGCGGCGAAGCAGAGCAAAACTAGCACGTCCCGGTAGATACCTTCAATGCCGGTGTTTTTGAGCGTCAGATTTCTCAGCGCATGCACCGTGTAGGTGAATGGATCCACGTACGATATCCAGCGCAGCCACGGCGGGAAGGCCTCGACCGGATACACCGCACCCGAGGGGAAAAATAGCAGCGTGTTGAGCACGCCGAAGATCGCGCGCGGCACCAGCGGATCGTCCACGCGCACCATCACCAGAAACATGAAGCTGATCATGGCCAGTGAAGCCACAAGCACGACCAGG
>Ga0307478_10002038_pt1 | contig 16580 bp, 15 predicted proteins | sample atmos_gasesECM4C_2_FD_203713 | JGI IMG/M metagenome (GOLD analysis project Ga0307478, IMG submission 203713) | Hardwood forest soil microbial communities from Morgan-Monroe State Forest, Indiana, United States - atmos_gasesECM4C_05 | ecosystem: Environmental > Terrestrial > Soil > Temperate...
GGTGAGGCGAATTGCCAACACGTCGAACACTTAATCTGCTCGAGTTTTGCTTGTCGATGACGTACTTCGTGATCCCGCTCGTGGCGTTCACGGCAGCCAAGTACGTGCGCTTTGGAACCAGCTATTTTCCTCCGGCCGATGTAGACAGCTCGTTGTACCTTCTGTGGGTTGTTGTGGTCACCTCCGTCTGGACACTCGTGGTGGAAAAATGCAAACTCAATCGCGCCGAAACGATCATGAGCTTCAACACGGGCGTCTGGGCCATGGCGCGCGCCGTCTTCTACACGATGACCATTGCGTTCGCGCTTTTCTTTTTTTACCGGCAGACGCTGCTTTCACGTGTCTTCGCGGTGATGGGCTGCGTGCTGACCTTCCTGCTGAGCTTGCTGACGTTGCATATTTTCCGTGCCGTGCTGCGGTCCCGGAGGGGGCCGTTTCGGGTGCCGCTGCGGGTGGCAATTCTTGGAGTGGAGGGCTACGAAACGCGTTTGGCAAGCCGCTTGGAGTCTGCAGCAGTGGTGCCCGTCAAAGTAGAGTGTGTTATTCCTTTGGACCCGACCGATTCGGCCGAGGGCAAGTGGCCGATTCTAGATTACAGCCGAGTGGAAGAAGTCGTCGACCATTACCACTGCCAGGAAGTTCTCGTCGCATTGCCGCCGACTCGCCTAGGCGATCTGCAGAAATTGCTGCAACCACTCAGGCGCCTATGCGTACCGGTCCGAGTGGCGCTTGATATGGGTGAAGGTGTTTTCGTACCGGAACGCATCTTCAATTTTCATGGCTTGCCGTTGCTGGATATCCGACTTTATCCGGTCGATACGATGAGTTACGTCATCGGAAAGCGCATCTTCGATGTTGTCTTCTCGGCGGCTGCATTGGTATTTACGTGCCCACTTTTAGGTGCGATCGCCGCCTTGATTAAATTGACATCAAGAGGGCCGATTTTTTTCTCGCAAGAGCGCCTGGGGCTGAATGGAAGACAGTTTAGGATGCTCAAGTTTCGAACGATGTACCTCCAAGAATCGCGAAGCAGCAATACGCAACACACATCACGGAACGATCCGCGAATTACCCCTATAGGACGTTTCCTCCGAAAAACCAGCCTAGACGAATTCCCGCAGTTCTTAAATGTGCTGAAGGGGGATATGAGTGTAGTGGGCCCGCGGCCGGAACTCACATTTTTCGTGCAAAAGTTCCGGCAAGAAATCCCTAGCTACATGGCTCGTCACAATGTGAAGTGCGGCATTACCGGTTTGGCGCAAATTAGCGGATTCCGGGGCAGTGACACATCCATTCCCGAAAGAATCGAGCAGGACCTCCGTTATCTGCAGAACTGGAGTTTCGTGTTTGATCTGCGAATTATCGTGATGACGATCGTCTCGGGCTTGATCAATAGGAACGCTTATTAGGGCGCGAGTAGCGTGAAGCTTGACAGCGCCAACGGCCTGATTCCGGCAGAAGAACCAGAGGGGAAAACGTGACCTACAGGGAGGACATATGAGGCGAGTGTGGTCTTGGTCGTTTCTGCACAAAAGCAGGGGCAGGACGCTCCTCCTGAGCGTAGGGCCGATCGCGCTGCTTCTGGCGCTAATGCCTTTTCGAGTGGATCAAGAGCATAGCGACGACCGGCGGTACGGGGATGAGCGGCCGGACCGCGACGACAGGGAGCCGAACGGGATCCACAAGATCAAGCACGTCATCATCATCATGCAGGAAAACCGCTCGTTCGATTCGTATTTCGGAACTTTTCCGGGAGCTGATGGCATTCCAAGAAAAGGCCGCGAGTTTATCGTCTGTCTTCCCGACCCCGCGACGGGCGATTGCGTGAAGCCGTTTCACGATCGAAACGATAGCAATCGCGATTTTCCACACGGCGCCGTCGATGCTGTTGCCGATGTCGACGGCGGCAAGATGGACGGTTTCGTCGCACAAGGGAAGTCGCCAAGTGTCATGGGGTATCACAACGGCAAAGATATTCTGAACTACTGGGCGTACGCTCGGGAGTTTGTGTTGCATGACCACATGTTTGAGTCAATCGCGTCATGGAGCCTGCCGGAACACCTTTTTCATCTTTCGGAGTGGTCGGCCATTTGCACGAAACACAATGATCCTTCGAGCTGTAAGAATGAGCTTGTCAATCCCGTCCCTCCTCCGGGTTTTGGCGGCGTAACAACGCCTCCAATCTATGCTTGGACCGACCTCACATACCTGCTTCACAGAAATGGCGTGAGCTGGGGATATTATGTGCTGGAAGGAACCGAGCCGGATTGCGAAGATGATGAAGAGGTGAATTGCTTGCCGGTATTACAGGATGCCAAGACGCCGGGCATCTGGAACCCTCTCCCGTATTTTGACACTGTGAAGGACGATGGTGAGCTTGAAAATATCCAGACCTTGGACAACTTCCTGCTCGAAGCAGAGCACGGCACGTTGCCGCAAGTCTCGTGGATTGCTCCCTCTGGAGATGTAAGCGAGCATGCTCCAGCGTTAGTGAGTGCGGGGCAGACTTACGTCACTCACCTTATCAACACGGTGATGCGAGGGCCCAATTGGAAGGATTGCGCGATTTTTTTGGCATGGGACGACTGGGGCGGATTTTACGATCATGTCGTGCCCGTCAACGTGGATCAGAACGGCTACGGGTTGCGCGTTCCCAGCATGGTGATTTCACCATACGCAAAGAAAGGCTTCATCGATCATCAGACGCTAAGCTTTGACGCCTACGTTAAATTCATCGAAGATGATTTTCTCAACAGTCAGCGCATTGACCCGCAAACGGATGGAAGGCCCGATCCGCGTCCCGATGTGCGAGAGAAGGCCCCTCAACTAGGCGATTTGATCCGGGACTTCGATTTCGATCAGCAGCCTCGCCGGCCGTTAATCCTCCCGGAACACCCGAAGACAGATCTAATATCTCCGTAGATAGAACCAGAAATGCAAAAGTCTCGAGACGTGAGATTTCGACCTGCACTGGTGCAATTAATCACCATCTTTGCGGCGGCGGGATTGATATACGCGGCCGAACCGAATCAGCAGGCACTTGTGTCGTGGGAGGACTACGTCACAACCGGCCGGGAAACATAGATGGTGGCCCGGGTCCAACGGTGCAAGAGCCTTCACATGAGACGTTCTCTATCTATTCTAGTGATGTTTCTCATAGTTGGCGGAACGCCGGGTGAGCACGGCGCACGACATGATCCGTTTCCTGGTCGTACGGCTAGCGCGTCATCAAGGCTTGCGGCATCTCAAGAGCGTGATGTCGCTTCTCTGGATAATAAGTTGATTGGGCTCACGACTGCGTGCGCGATGGGAGGAGACGTATATATTTCTCGAGACGTATACCGACCAACGAATGAAATACCCTGCGCCGCTGCCACCTATCTACATGGCGCAGGCATAAACCAAACGATCATCAAGCCTACCTCTGCCTTGAGCGCTGCATTATTCAGTTTTACCGCTGCTTCAGAAGGGTACAAGCTCAGTGATTTGACGATCGATATGACGGATGCTCCAGCACAAGGGGCCATCTCGCTTAACCATCCCATTCGGCCGATCTTTGAGAACGTGCGAATTGTCTACCCGTCCAGTGGCACGGGAACTGCTCTATCGGCACAGAATGTAAGAGAACTTCACGCGCGGGAGATTATAATTACTAATCCGGGAATCGGAATAGACATCAACGGTGACGGCGGAGCGGAACATTTCTATGACAGCATTGTGGTAGAGTCACCGGCCACTGTTGGCTTTCGCATAAGAAGAACAACTACTTCTGATGTAGGCGGGTACTACCTTGCGGCCGTCAAAGTCACTAATCCGGGTAACCGCAACGGCCAGAGTTTTGTTTTTACGTCCACAGTCGCCAACACGGCTCTGCCTCTGTTCATGGTAAATTGCGTCGGGGACAACGCTCGCGGTGGAGATGCGTTATCAATTACGAACATTAATTTGCTGCAGCTTACGAACAACTGGTTTACAAATGGTGCAGCAGAAGGTGCAAATCAGGCTTCCGTTAGTCTAAGCAATGTGGTGCAGGCGACTTTCGTAAACAACCACTTTCAGTCCAACTCTCGCGATGTGGCGGTACTAGGAACGAGTACTTCGATCTTCTTTGACCACAATCAATTCAACGGTCGGGCCGCGCATCTGTATTTTGATCGGGTCGGAGTGAAAAGTAACATCCGTGCGGCTACTTCAGGCAATCTCTTCACCGGGACGCTTACGAATGACTTTTCACAATTGGATGATAGCAATGACGCGCGACCCAGGCTACCTTTTGCGACTCCGACCGGCTCAAGTGAGATCTGTACACCTGGTCAAATATGGGCTGATGCGACTTACGTCTATGTGTGCGTAAGGTCTGGTTCCATAAAACGCGTGCCCCTTAGCAACTTCTAGCTACTGCTGTCGTAAATCTTCAAGGCGGTTTGGTCGTGGACCTGCCAGTCGCATTCCCAACTAAGGGCAATTCAAATGCTCTTCGGCATCGGGCCAGAGCTTACTTCGCGGGGTCATCACGTTCCAACACCGACCGATGCAACAAAGAATCCGATTTGTGGTGGAGATGGAATTGCGGTGGGGTGGGCTTCTACGTGTTCGCAATGTGTCGCGGCCTCGAGGAATTCCCAGTTATAAGAACAGTCATGCTCTCACCACTACGGTGGGGCTGTGAAAATCCATTCATTTCGTCACCGAAATGCTGACAGAGCCCGAGTCGGGAGGCGTGTCGCTGTCGGTGGCTGTTACCGTGATGGTGTGAGTCCCCGCGCCCAACGTGGACGTGTTCAGGGAAAAGGAATAACCCACGTTGGGGCAGCCGGGTCGGCCGGGAAATGCCGAGGCCATGCAGACATCGGGGCGGCTTGATCCGTAGGTCGCAGAGCCCACAACCGTCCCATCCACCTTGACTTGCACGCTGCTGATGGCTGTCCCCACCCCAGCAGCGTTGTCCAATGCCCATCCGGAAATCGGCACGATACCCGATACGGTCGCCCCTGCCGCCGGTGTATCGATGTAAACGGTTGGCAGTGGGTTCCGCACATTCACCGTCACAGTGGAAAAACCCGAATCGGGAGGTGTGTCACTGTCGGTGGCTGTTACCGCGATGGTGTGAGTCCCCGCGCCCAATGTGGACGTGTTCAGGGAAAAGGAATAACCCACGTTGGGGCAGCCGGGTCGGCCGGGAAATGCCGAGGCTATGCAGACATCGGGGCGGCTTGACCCGTAGGTCGCAGAGCCCACAACCGTCCCATCCACCTTGACTTGCACGCTGCTGATGGCTGTCCCCACCCCAGCAGCGTTGTCCAATGCCCATCCGGAAATCGGCACGATACCCGATACGGTCGCCCCTGCCGCCGGTGTATCGATGTAAACGGTCGGCGGCGAGGCGTGGCTCGGCCAGTTGTTCACTAAATTCGCCGCATTGACGCTACCGATCCCGGTGGCAAAGTCCCAACCTGTTGTGGTGCCATAAGCCGGGCTATGTGAATTGTCGACAGTTGAAAGCACTCCTTCCGTGCCCGAGGGCCGGTAGCAATTGTTGCTACCTCTGCAATTGACGTCCATGTCGCCTTGTGTGATGTCGTAGAAGATGCAGGTGCTCGCAACACCGTTTCCGTTGCCCGAGTTGCAGGAGCTGCTGCTCAGGTTGTACTCGTTGGCCGCGAGCTGGTAGTAGACTGGATTGGGATTGCCCTGGCGTTGACCTGTTTTTTGATTTACGAGGGCCTGGATGCCGGCCATGATTGGCGACGCAAAAGATGTTCCACCCGCGCCGGCCCAGCTGCTAGGAGCACCGGTGCAAGGAGCCCCACCATTTGCTGTGTCGGAAAAGCAAAATATGTAGTAGTGACTCCATAAGCCGTTGGCTGCGAACAGGGAAACGTCCGGAGTATCCCGCACTCCGTCGTTCGGATTGCCAAAATTGCTGAGCGCAGACTGCCACGAAGGCTTCGGCCAACCCCGACATGTCCCCCCGACGACCCCTATCACCGAAGGCGAACCCGTCGCGCAGGCACTGGGGCCACCACTGCCTGCGGCTGTAGTCAGGAAATTTCCGCCGGAGGCACTGTTACAAAAGCCGTTACGCCCATAAGGCGTTCCCGACCCGGTGGCGTAGATAGAAAGAAGTACACTGGCGCAAGAGTCGTTCCACGGGATCTCCGGAATGTAGGACAAAGCGGAGCCAAAATTGGATGTGTTAGTCGAATTCCAATAGATATTATTCGTGCCGGAATACGTATCGCTGAAGTCCGTGCCGCCGACCGCAACGTTATACGGCGTGGAGGCAAAGGCGTTGACGCCGATGCCATCAGTTGCGTCGGTAGCGTTCTGATCGCAGCCCGCGGCCCCACTATCGCCCGCTGAAACGAACACGGAGAGGCCCTCTGAGACCGCTTGCTGATAGGCCGCGTTGTACGCCGCGTTGGCCGAGGCTCCATTTTGTGTCTCGCACTCACCGTAGCTGATGCTAACCAGGGTTGGCGGCTGGCTGCTAGCATTAATCAAGTTTTGCAGTGCGATCAAACCGCCGAAGGTCGTGGTTGTATTGGCACACGAAGCCAGCAGAATCGTTGCACTGGGTGCGGCAGCACTGGCCCATTCCGCATCGAGGATGGCCTCAACATCATCGGGAGTGACGCCGGGATCGGCACAGTTATTCGGTCCACTCGAAGGCGCCGGATGGCTCGTCGAGAAAGATCCAGATGAGTAACCTGAAAGGCCAAAAGTTGAGCGAAAAGTGCTCCAGTCCGACGTGCTGAAGACATCGGTGTCTTCGATAACCACGATGGTTTGGCCCTGGCCTGAGTAGCCTGCGTTGAAGAGAGGGTTCAAGTTGTAGATCGTAGCGAGGTCCGCAGGCACCAAGGCGTAGTTGAGGCCGCTGGAATTATTAATGGTGTAGTTAGCTCCCGCTGTACGCATTTCATGCTGAGCGCGCGGCTTGAAGTCATGCAGCGAGACGATGCCCACGATCGCCGGTGCGAGTGCCGAGGGAATCTGTGGGTCGCGCATGTTAGCAATATGTCTCTCACCGTTCACTTCCACGTCGTGGATTTCCGTGTGGAACGCTTCCCTCACATGACCTGCCGTGCCCGAAAAATCGATCATCATTCGATTGGGATAGACCAAGTTCACGGTGAACCCGTGCGACTCGAGCCACCGTTCGATCGCATCGACGTCTTGCTGCGCTACCCCAAAATCCTGTCCAAACTGCTCTGGCGTGAGCCATTTGTGGAAGTTAGGGGAGGCGGGATCTTGGACCTCATCGAGGTATCGCTGCAGCGCACTCTCCTGCTCAGGAGAGCGACGCAACTGAAGGAGTAGGTGGACCATCGGAAACCCGTCGGCAACCGCGCCCCGATCATTCTGCGGCGTCGCTTCGGGACGCGTATTGTCCGGGAGAGCGGCCAAATTCCGTTCGTCAACGCTCTGGGTGATGAGGGCACGCGCACTTGGTGCCGTGCCGACCTTTTGCGGCCAAGCAAGCTGGATGCTCAGTGCGAGCACGAGAACGGCAATGGCGAATGATGCGACGCCTTGTCTTCGGAGCCGGAGCATGAGTTTCCTCTCGTAGGAGATTCAGACTGAACACTTGGAAAGGAGATGGGACCGGAGACTTGTCCCAACAGATAACGAGTCGCAGGACTGATCCGTCCTTCGAATACAAATCGGCGTGCCCCGGGCTGAGAATTGCGAATAGGACGCGCATTGTCAGTTGCTTTCGCTGGGAGAGAGGTTCCTTTATCGCTTGTGCGATTCTACGTGTCAAGCGAAGCGAACCGGGAGGTTCGAGGGACAGTTTTGGGCCAGGACGTTACCTGTCCGACGGGGCGAAGTAGCTGAAGACTCTTCTAGACGTACCATGACTCCCCCGCGAAAATTTGAAGTGACCGTTGACGACACCGCTGTTTGAGAACCGAACCTAACTGACCATCAATGACGGGCTTGAGACCTGTCGTGGTTCACCTTGCCGTCGGCACCTTGGAGTTGCAAAGAAAACTCCGCTCCTAGGGGCAATCTAGGTTCCTGAACCCGAAGCGACTATAGTCAAGGTCCGTTGCGGTAAGGTCCGACGATCACCAACTGGCTCAAGTCCAAAGGTTTCACGGTCGATGTGATCAACGCGGGATCCGTTGACTTTTCCGGGACCGCGGGCCAAGTTTCGATGTCCTCGGGAGCCAGGCTGAACTGCTGCTTGAATTGCTCGGGAGTAAGCCATTTATGGTAATTAGGTGAACTGGGATCTTGAATCTCGTGAAGCAAGTTATCCAGTTCTTCTTCTTTTTCCATCGGCGGGCGTAATTGGAGTTGCATGTGCTCCATGGGAAGCGAGTCAGGAACGATTCCACGGTCATTGTCTGCATTAGCTTCGAGACGTGTGTTACCAGGCAGCTCAACTCGCTTACTCTCGTCAATAGCCTGAGTGATTAGACGTCTTGTCGGTTCGGGTCGAACCTGGGCGCTCGCGAGAGTCAGTGCGAGAAGGGTTAGTGGAACAACTACGGTACGGCAGCTGTGCGTGGATTGATCCAGCACCATGGGTTCTGCGACGTAATTTTGTCCAGACTGTCTTGAGGATTATACCCTCAGATTGGGTACACTTCGCGATAGCGATCGGTAGGAACGCGGCTAAGGTTGGATTCGTGAGGTTTCGATCAGCATTGCTACTGTTGTTGATCGTCTCTGCAACCGCCGGGTCATTGCATGCAGGCGAACTGGATGAGCAGACCCTAGCGGCATGGGAGAGCTACGTGGCGAGCGTCAAGCTGCACATGCAAGATCGCTTGGTTGGTAAGTCACCGTTCCTATGGGCAGACGAAGATCCCATAAGGATGCGGCACCTCGACACCGGCGAGATCGTCGTTGAACCCATAGGTAAGGGCAATCCGATATCAGTTCCGCATGGATTCATACACCACTGGATCGGGGCGGCAGTCATTCCGGGCGCGACGATCCAGGATCTCTCTGGCGTTGTGGGCGATTACAGCAAATACAGCGAAATCTACCGTCCTACGCTGATAAAGGCAGAATTGCTCGATGCCACCCGTGATGAGCAGAGGGTTTCGATTCTGTGGGTCCAAAGAGTGCTGCTTGTGACCGCCGCCTTCTACACCGAATTGGATTCCAACTGCTTCGCTTTAAACAGCCGACAAGGGTACATGAATATTTATGCCACTCGTGTCCAGCAGATCGAGCACTATGGTCAACGCGATGAGCACAGGCTCGCGCCTGATGAGGGGAGTGGTTACGTTTGGCGGCTCGCTACTTTCGCAAGGTTCGAAGAGCGCAATGGTGGGCTCTACCTGGAGTTGGAGGTCGTAGGTTTAAGTCGCGAGTTTTCCGGAGCGACTCGATTCTTGCTTCAGCCTCTACTTAGTCGCCTACCCAGACAGTTGCTTTCAGCGAAGCTCGAACAAACTCGTGAAGCAATCAAGTCCCGAGCTAACGAGCGGCTAACCCATTACGAGCAAATACGCGATCTTCTTCACAGACGCACGCCCTCACCATAAGCTCGCACTAAAGCTGCACTGATCTTCCGTTTTCCCTCCACTCCGAGGAGCATCCAAGTGAACGAAACCGACAGGCATCTACTGATGAGTAGGATAAGATGCAGTAAGTGACAGACTTCGCTCTGCCCCGTAATTTGCCCCCGCCAGTCGATGACGGAGCCGGAGACCATCTTAGGCACATGCTGATGCCTCCAATTTCGCTCCGCTCAACGGGAAATAGGATCGTTAATCTTTCCGAACTGAGCGCCCCTCGAACGGTTATCTACTGCTATCCAATGACGGGAGTGCCGGGAAAGCCTCTACCTGAAGGATGAGACATGATCCCCGGCGCGCGGGGCTGCACGTCATAGGCCTGAGTAAAGATCTTCCTGCGTCACTTCGTTTCCTGCTCAAGCCCATCCTCGATCACGTGCCTAGGCAGGCCCTCGCCACGAAGCTTGACCAAACTCGACAAGCCATGAGGTCTCGATCTACCACAAGCGTCGGTCTGAGTGCATCACTCTCTAAGACTCACTCGGCTTTGCTCTGTTCGAAATGGCAGCTGTTCCGTGGTCTAGGTGCTGAATCGAAGTTCGATAGCAATCTGCTCCTTACGGATACTGGGATGTATACGACTGATACTGGGATGTGTACGCGAGTCGTAAGGCCTGCATCCCTCCGCGAATCGCCTGCACGTCCAACCTAATACGATCCGAATGTCCAACAATGGCGACGAGTTGGGGCGCCCACCAGAGATGGCGGATCCACAAATGCGACCGTTTCATACGCTCGCCAAGGTACATAGTTAGGACGACTTCAGCCTCACCCCAGAGGATCATCGACCGCAATTGCGGCCGAGAACCCATCAGCCGGCGCGCGATCGGGTCCTGTTCTCTCCACGTTCCTACGGGATAAATTTGTTGAACCTCATAGGTAGTAACCGCATTGGCAGTTACGATCGCACTCTGGGTAACCGCAAGTGCTATCATCGGCGGGTCCTTTACGGCGTGGCACAACGAGGCCGACAGCAAGACACACTCTATGAACATGATCTAAGTTCCTCACAGCTCGCTCTAGGTCATTACCACGGGTCTTTCTAAGGCCAATGCGTTACCCGGTCACGTACTCCAAGTTCTGCACTGACCTCATTGATTACCCTGAGGGCAGCTGACTGTCGATACGCTGACTTTGGTAGCCCGGGGCCGGTCTTCTGGTAGGAAGATCTCTGTAGGGCACAAGTGGGTTCGATGCTTCATGAATTCGACTTTTCAGACTAGCGATGTACAAAGTTAGCCACGCGCAGTTACAGAGCGGTGCGGGTCAGGCCGAGTGTGGGTGACAGAGAAAATCCAAGACAGAAGGGCGACGTAGCCTCCGCTTTCTTGCTCGCGTTCCTCTTGATCTGCGGCCGGTTCAGGAACCATGTACCGCAGTTAAAGCGATAATCAACCTGCACGGAGCTTTGATTCTGTCGCCTGTGCCATGGCCCTCGAAATCCGAAACCAGAAAAACAATCGCTCGATTCGAGTGCGGGTCGTTTGGTCTGGACCCAAGGATGGTTCAGGGTCGTATAAGCTAGGCGTCGAATTCGAAGACGCGGAATCTGGATTTTGGGGTGATGATTACAGCCTCAAGCCCGTTCAAATCGCTAGCGCAAATGATAAAAAGAACCAGTGAAAACCGCCCGTCGCTCGCCCTCAATTTGAATGGATTCGACGGTGGCATTCCCAACAAAGAGTGATAAGGTTTTCTTCAACATCATCGCCCAACTTGCTGCGCGGTGTAATGTGGTGAACTTCTAACCCCAGCCGTGAACCGCACGATTGGCACCGCCAGCCGTCGCGCCTTAGGATTGAGTTCCTCAAGAGCTGAAATGATTTTAAATCGAGCCGGAGCCGCGGCCGCTTGGTGATCCTCATGAATTAGTCTGACCGCCCGGCGCTTGGTGCGTCGTTGCCAACCCGGATTCGTGAGGGCGAGCTGCAGTCAGAGATTTTAGTTCGCCGCTCTCCAAGCTAGCTCCGGCCAGAAAATCCGCGCAGATCATCTCCAGGCAGTAGCCTCTCGATTTGTCATTCCCTAGCATCAATCCTGCCGTTTCTAGAGCCTGTTCGATGACCGGAAGTTGACTCTTGTAGACCTTGAAATAGAGGATCTCCCACGGCTCGGATTCCTGCCCCGTCAGTTGTTTCTCGACCTCTCGTTTGAATTCCTCCCTGGGAAGCTCTATGGCCTTGTGCACCCAGGGTGCACAGTCAAAGTCCCGCCCGTTGGTACGGACTACCTTCACGAGCTCCCTAGCCTTCGTCCAGCCCATCAATTTGAGTTCAGATTTCGGAACACGTGGCAGGTGTTCGTGAATCGCCATCAAGTAATAAGCCTTGCGCCGCGATTCTGGGAACTTCCTCTCCAGATATTCATCGAACGACCTGAGGTTATCGAGCCTCCAATACTGGCCGGCCCGAACTTCACAGAGGTAGCGGCCCAGTTCAACGAATTGGGTATCTCGCTCGTGGTCTGAGCTTTTCTCCCAGGCCAAGATCTCATCAATCTTCGACAGCACGAGCGAGGCTCGTCTGGAATTGAGCTTTGGCGGCACGAGAGGCCTTCCGTTAATCCACAAGCTCGTTAAGCCAATCAAGGTCACTCGCTCCGGGGCGACGAACAAGCTTCGATTCGACGAGCTGCTGGTTACCGAGGCACAGCCCCAGCTGTGGGCAGCTGATGCAGCCGTTCTGCGGAAACCGGATACCGCTGTGCGGCAGGAACTCGCCGGCTTCGATATGGCTGGCCGTTGTCTCGACCATGCTGTCAAACTCTTCCCTTTGTCGGTCAGTGATGGAGGTCTTGAGGTACTGAATCTCAGAGAACCGCTTTCTGACGAACGCGACCAAGGCCACGTCGGAGATGCCGCTCATCCAGGAATAGCAGATCAGCTGAGGATCAAGAGCCAGTAAGCCATCGGGTTCTTCTGGATAGCGGGACGTGGTCGTCTTCCACTCAAGTAAGCAGCGGTTGCCGTCGATTGTGCCAATCGCGTCGATGTAGGCAATGAAGTCATTTCGGTCCGATAGGCACCGCGTAAGCCTAACCTGCATGTTATGTTTAGGTTGGGAGATTTCGATGCGATCGTCTTGTGCAAGCCGCTCAAGCAGCTGAATACCCTGTCGCAACATACGTTCCCAAGTGTCTCCATGGGAATATTCAAGCGGCGTATCCTTATATAGAGCCCATTCGCTGAATAAGGCTGCACCACTGTCCTCCCCCCGGAAGTAAGCGCCGAGCGCCTGCTCGAAGCAGCGCCCGAACGGCAGGGTTGCGCGGCTGTCCTTTTCCTTCCAGCCATCAAGATATCGATAGCGATAGCTCCTCGGGCAGCGCAGATATTGCGCGATTTGGGTGTAGCTATACGTCATGGCCAGCTCCCTGGTTCGTTGCAGGAGCAAGCTCCTCCCAATCAGCCGCAGGAGCGAACCCGTCGAAATTGAGAAAGGAATGACCATTCAACACGGTGTGTGAGACACGAACGATTCCTTGAAGGCCGAGCAAAGCTTTTTCGTCGAGTTCGTCTCGACCCAGCAGGTCAGTGTTGTAGCCGAAATCGCGCAGGAACCAGCTCAACCGCCAAAGTGCTTTGGGTGTGCAATAGATCCGCCCAGTCAGGGAATGGCCGCGGTGCTCTTTGGGTTCAAGCACAGAGAATCGCACGAGATAAAAAGGCCTGGTGGGATGCCAACGATAGAAAGCCCGATCCACGCGGACGAGGAAGGCACCTTCAAGCTCATTGGAACCATTTCTGCCTTCGTGGTGAAGGCCGGGAATGGGACGTGTCATGAGCTGGCCTCGTGCGGTGCGGCATAGCTGTTGAGCTTGCAGAGCAGGGCCGGGCGGTCCTTTGTAGCCCAGTCAGCTAGGTTCGTAATGAAGCTTTCAATCTGCGCTCGCGTGGCATCTCGCAGATTAGGAGTACCGCAGGAATCGGCGGCATAAGCTTTGACTAGATTGGCGTCGAGCCGATGTTGGCGGATCAGAAGACAGAGGCGGTCGCGGAGGCGTGGATTCCCATTCTGCCGACCATTGTTATGTGAAACCGAAGGGGATTTCTCGGGACCGGGTGCGCCGTAGGTCCTCGGTTCCCAACCGAGTTCTTCGACAGAGCACAGGCCAATGCCGTAGGCCTTCCGTAGAGCACGATTGACAGCGCGGGTCTCGGCCACCCGCATCTCGGCCCCTCGAACAAGAGGAGAGACATTGGAGGGATCGGCGTCGCCATAGCCAACAAAGGTGCCCGACGGGCTGGATTTGTGGACCACAGCCCTAAAGACCCAGCGTCCTGAAGGCGGGTCGGAAAGTTTGAAGATCGCCCGCACGTGAATAGCCGAGCAGTGAGCGCGATGGGCTATTCGCAGCAGACCAGAGTGCGTAACGTACCATTTGCCATTAATGATATTTAAATCGCCCATGGCGATTGATACGCGAAGTTCTTTGGTCAGTGCCTTAAGCTCGCTAACCTGTTCACGAGACAGCGACCACTTCTTGAGCGCAAGTCTCAGATTTCGTCTGGTCAAGAGCCGTACTTCGGCCCCTCTTGGGCAATTTTGACTTTTCCCCTGCGGTATGTTGCGATGCATTCGTATCCTCGCTTCCCTTAGGACAACGCGCCTCCTGAAAGCAACGAAGGCGCTCACGTAGCGGGATGCCTATATATCTATAGTTATAGTATATGTCTAAAGAGATTAAGTCAAGGGCCCATCTGGGGCACCAACGCCAGTCGCTTGACTGGAAAGAAATTGGCCAGAGGATTCGGGAACTCCGAGGATTCCACATGACCCAAGAGGACTTCGCGAAGGCCATTGGAGTAAGCCAAGGTTACCTTTCCTATATAGAGCGTGGAGAAAAGGAAATCGGCGCAGAAATTCTTTTGAACATCGCGCGAGAATGTGGAAGGTCGGTTGAGTGGCTGCTGACTGGTGATGATACAAAGTAAGTTGCGAGGAAGAGAAAACATAACGAGTACGTCATAGTCAGTGCACATACGGCGAAAGAAACTGGTTAGCCGCGAAAGTAACGCGAACGTCAAACTGCCAGCTGTGTTTGCATTCGCTTCGATGTTGTGAACTCCAATATATTTCCGCTTGCCTAAGGTAAGGCGCCAAGGGAATCCTGCAAAACCGGGTGAGCCTTAAACTCCTTCATCGTCGGCTCCCGTCCGATTGTCGTCGTGGATGGCTAAAAAAAACAGGCAGTTGCTCTTGGTCGCTTAGGCGGGCTGAAAGGTGGGAAGGCAAGAGTATCGAAGCTCACTCCTCAGGAAAGGCGGGAACTAGCCCGAAAGGCAGTTCAAGCCCGTTGGGCAAAGCACAGGAAAGATCAGCAGAAGTCAGACCAACAAATTCGTCCGATATTATAACGGCGCGGTGCGCCTTCCCTTCAAAATAGCGCAGGCGTGCGAGCTTTTGAGCCTGGCTTAGCTATTTACTCCTGGAAAAATGCCTCGCTAATAATCATTTTCAAGAGAGCTTTGCCGCTAATATAGGAGTGGAAATCCGATCGGCAACTACGATTGGAATTTCGGAGGATTACGGTGAAGGAGATGAAGGATCTGAAAAAAGACAATGAACCACGGGAAGGCACCTCTAATCGTGACAGTGATCACAACAGTGACTCTGCTAAGCCTCAGAACAGGCGGAGAACAGGCGTGCCAGCCGTCCCCGGCGGCGAAGCATACCGGTTCAAACCTGGCCAGAGTGGCAATCCTGGTGGGCGACCAAAAACGGGGGCTTTGACGCTTGCATTCCGCGCTTTGCTGGAAAAGCCTGTTCCCCGTGACGCCCGAAAGCGTACTTATGCACAGGCAATCGCCGATGCTGTCGTGGAGCTCGCCAGAAGGGGCCATCTGGGCGCAGTGCGGGAACTTGCAAACCGCGCCGAAGGCCGCGCAGCGCCGGCGGTAAGCGTCGACGAATCGCTGAACGAATTTGCAGTGGAAGACGAGGTATCCGATTCTTCGAAAGCAGATACCGCTGGAGATGGTAATCCGAGGGTGGATTGAATGCCGACCAAACGCACGAATGGTCTCAGCAGGGCGCGATAAGCTGATTATGGGAAAGCGCCTAGAAGGCGAAAGTATCACGCAGATTGCCGATTCTGTTTCAGTTGCGCCCTCGACCGTGTTTCGAACGCTTAAGCGGCTTGAGCCGGAACTCATTGAAGAGTTACGGGCGTCAGGATTAGGGCTGGACGAAGAGACGCGAAGTTTTTCGCGCGTGTAGTTGAAATTGGAAACTCCGATTGAATCTTGGGCCTCGAAAGAGGGTGCATCTTGCCACGACTGGCTCTCATCGCCGCATTTGTCCTAAGCTTTTCACAGGCGGCGCTCGCCCAGAGCGCCCCGCGGTATCTGCCACTAGGACCGGCCGATGCCGCCCTCTACACCCCGACACCGGACCGGCTCCGCACGTCGCCGTGCTCGTCGTCAAGGCCGGCGTGCAGTTCCTGCGCACGCAACCTAGTGCAACTTTGGTGCAATGGTTCGGGGTGAGCGCCGCGAATATTTTGCCCATTTTTCCTAGTCTCGCGAACTTCACCACGCAAAACCTGGGATTTCTAACAACAACTGATCGATTGCCTCGCTTGCGGATTACATCGTATTCTGTTCTGCCACTGCGAGACGCGTTGGTCCACTCGTACTCTGGCCCGGACCGAAATCCAAGATGAGTGACATAATCGTTGTGCAGGATCTGGTCAAGAACTATGGCGATTTCTGCGCGGTGAACCACATCTCGTTTACCGTGCGGGAGGGAGAGATTTTCGGTTTCCTGGGGCCCAATGGCGCGGGAAAAACGACGACGATAAAGATGCTGACGACCGTGCTCGATCCGACGAGCGGCGCGCTTCGCGTCAACGGGCACGATCCGCTGCACGAGCGGAAGGAGGTGCGGCGTTCGTTTGGAATCGTCTTCCAGGATGCCAGTCTAGACGACGAGCTGACCGCTTTCGAAAATATGGACCTGCACGGCGGCCTATACGGTGTAGCGCGCCGCGAGCGCGCCGAACGCTCCCGGATGCTGCTCGAATTGGTCGGGCTCTGGG